>Ga0265320_10002353_pt1 | contig 13250 bp, 13 predicted proteins | sample 4827metaG_FD_202087 | JGI IMG/M metagenome (GOLD analysis project Ga0265320, IMG submission 202087) | Rhizosphere microbial communities from Carex aquatilis grown in University of Washington, Seatle, WA, United States - 4-8-27 metaG | ecosystem: Host-associated > Plants > Roots > Rhizosphere >...
ATCAGGAACCGTCCCGAACGCTTTCGTGAGCTCATGATCGATTCTCCGAGGTGGCCCTCAGCGGCCGGGTATGGCAGGTGAATCAGCGGGCGACGCAAGCGGCGCCGTAGAGGTGGACGACGGTAACGGAGCGGCCGCCGGAATGCCGGGCGAGGCACCGGTGTCGGGCTGCGCAGGCACCGGCCCGGCGCGGCGCAGCGCGTCGATCGTGATGCGGAGCTCGTCGGCGCTGTGCCGAGCGGCCGCCGCACGCGATTGCGCGTCCGCCAGGTCTGCGTCGGCTAGTGCCTCCTCCGCGAGTCGGCGGGCGTTGGTGTGCCGGTCATCCGTGCTCTTGTGCGAGTCGTCCACGACCTGATTCGCGCTGCCCAGCTTGTCGCGCGCATTCTTGAGCGGCAGCGGCGCCTGGCTCGCGGCCTGCGACTCATCCGCCTTCGCAACCGCGGTCGATGCGGCCGCCAGCTCCGCGGTGGGCCGCTTGACGCTGCTGCATCCGAGAACCGTGAAGGTGCACGCTGCAAGAGCGCAAGGGATCCACGAGCGCGAAGTCTCCATGTTTGTCTCCACGAGCCGGTCCGTCCGACCGCCGACGAACAGCTGAAATCTCAGTGCGGCACGAGTGAGTGCGAACCGCATGCCATCTGTCTCGTCTGCGTATTCCGACCTGTCGTGTTTTGACTCGCGAAGCGAAAGCCGCCACGGCGCCCGTGTTCTTGCCAGGTCGTCGCGCGAAGCGAGAGGTCGGGCGGCTGGGCGTCACGCGGGCCGGAGCGGACGCGCCCACGATGTCTTGCGCGGATTGTACAAAGGCCGCCGATCCGTACCGAGGTCCGAGCAGGGAGACGCGGGGAGTCGCTCAGATGTGCATCGCCATGGTCGCCCCGGCCTTCGCTGCGGATCGACGCCCGTCACCGTCGCGGCTACCGGTTTGCAGAGACCAGCTTCTCGCCATGCCGGCGATCTTGCTCATCGACGACGACGATGCGTTCCGAGAGACCTTGGTCGTCATGCTCGTGGACCGCGGCTTCACGGTGGTTCAGGCCAGCAACGGCCTGGAAGGGGTCGACGCGTGGCGGCGGCGGGCGCCGGACCTGGTCATCACCGACATGCGGATGCCGTACATGGACGGACTGAAGACGATCCGTCTCTTGCAAATCGAATTACCGGACATACCGGTCATCGCTTGTTCCGGGAGCCTGGGCGGCGCGCTCTCCGAAGCGGCGGCGTTGGGGGCGATCGCGCTACCGAAACCTTTCACACCGCTGGCTCTCTTCGAGATCATCCAGCGCGCGCTCGAGCACACGGCCAGCTAAGGCCAAGCGTGGCGGCTCTGGTCGGGAGGTAAGGCCGCGCGAACGACCACCGACGAGCTCGTGTGCGAGAGGGTCGCGAGGGCGCTGGCGCGCTCCGCCACGGTCACGACCATCTCGGGCGGGGTCCTGACTAGCGAGCTGCTCGCGCAGATCGGCAGCATCCGGCCCGACTTCGGCAACGAATCCAGAGGGGATGCGGCCACCAGAACGCCTCGCTGAACCGGAGGCAGCGCTCGTTGCGCCTCGAGCCATACCCGTCGCGCTTTCGCTCGATTCGTGAATCCCGCCCGCCGCGGCCCGTTACGTCGGTCGAGATGGAAGCGGGCTATTGTTGCTGCCGATTCGCTTCGGCGAGATCGGCGAGCAGGTCGAGCTGCAGCTCCTGCAATTCCACCATCCGCTCGAACTGGGTGTGGAGCAGGTGGTCCATCTTGTCGTGCAAGCTCGCGATCTCGAGCTCGGCCTTCAGGTTGGTCCGGTAGTCCTCGTCGGCCTGCATGCGGTCGCGGGCGGCGGAGCGGTTCTGCGCCATCATGATGATGGGCGCCTGGATCGCGGCGAGGCACGAGAGACAGAGATTGAGCAGGATGAACGGGTAGGGATCGAAGCCTTTGTTGGCGAGCAGCACGATGTTGATCGCCATCCAGATGACCAGCACCACGCCGAAGCCGATCACGAAGCTCCACGATCCACCCACTCGCGCCACCGCGTCGGCGGCGCGCTGCGAGCGGGTGACGCTTCGCTGGAACTGCAGGTCGATGTTCTGCGCGATGGTGAGGTGCTGCCCTGCTTTGAGCGCCACCTCCTGCTCCACCTTGGAGAGCTGGCCGCGTTCCTGACTGAGCCGGTCCACCACGAACGCGACACGCGCCTGGTTGAGGCAACGTCGGCACACGTGTCCGCTGCCGGTCCACTTGGCCGGCTGGTGAACGGCGAGGTGCTCGGCGAGCTGGGGGCGCACGCTGGAAGCGCGCACCACGTCGCTGCGCGGCATGAGCCGGCCGCAGAGGACGCAGGTGCGGGTCTCCAGGCGGCCGGCGCCGTCGAAGATGCCGGTGGAAGTTTCGTCGAGATCGGGTGGGTTCATGCGGTGCGCCTCCGGGGCCGCGTATGGCGAGCCGGGGGGATTGTAGCCGCGCGTGCGAGCCGAGTCGTGCGGTTTGGAAGGTGTGGACGAAGCGGATCATTGCCCGGAGCGCGTCCCCCACACCGAGCTCGTGCGGTTTGGAGGGACGCGGTCCCTCGCGTCCGCAGCGTCTGGACCAAGATGGACGCCTGCGGCTGCGAGGGACCGCAGGACGTGGTGGCCGCCGCGGCCGCCGCCGTCTTCGCCTCGGCGTCGGCTTGCGCGCGCAGGGCCATCTACTGCTCGTCGGTGAGCTTGCCGTCGGCGCGCATCAGCTCGAGGAGCTTCTGATCGACGCTGGTCGACTGCGCGTGTGCGCCTGTGACGAGCGACGAGATGACCAGCAGGGCCACGAGGCCCATCTCGATCCGCTTCATCCGCGTTCCTCGCGGTCCCTCGTGGCTACCGCGGTTTCGGCGGCGGCCGGGACGGCGCGCCGCGCGGGAGATCGATCAGGGAACGTCGGCCAGCCAGGTGAAGCCGGCGGCCTCGAACAACGCTCGAGCCGTGGGGCTCTTGCAGAAGCCCAGGAACTCGCGGGCGGCCTTCGCGTCGGCCGCGCCATTCAGCACCGCTGCCGGATAAACGATCGGTGGGTGCGACGTGACCGGGAACGTGTAGGCCAGCTTGACGCGCGGCTCCGCCTTGGCATCGGTCGCGTAGACGATGCCGGCGTCGGCCTCGCCGCCAGCGACCCACGCGAGCACGGTGCGGACGTTGTCGCCGCTCACGATCTTGGGCTCGACCGTCTGGAGGATCCCCGCGGAGGTGAGCGCCGCTCGGCCGTATTTCCCGGCCGGAACCGCCTCCCCGGCGAGCGCCAGATGCTGAACCGCAGACGAGGCGAGCGGGCGCGCGTCGGCGAAGGAGAGGGTCGACGTCCCCGGGATCACGATCACCAGGCGATTGCCCAGAAGAAGCACTTGGGTTCCCGGAGCCACGAGCTTTCGCTGGTCGAGGTACTCCATCCAGTCGAGGTCGGCCGAGACGAACAGGTCGGCGCTCAATCCCGATTCCACTTGCTTCGCGAGCCGCGACGACGCGTCGAAGCTGAACTTGACCGCCGGGTTCCCCTGCGCGTGCCACGCGTCGCCGACCTTCGGCAACACGTCCGTCAGGCTCGCCGCGGCGAGCACGGTGATCGGTTGCGAATCTTGCTGCGCTCGCGCCGCGAGCGGCACGAGCAGCGCGGTGAGCGCGAGCAGCTCGCGAGCGATTCGACCAGCCCGAGTCGCCATTTTCGCATTCTCCTCGTCCGTTGGATACCTTTTGTTACTAATTATTCCCCAATGTGTTAAGACAATGTGACGGTGGTGTCCACTCCCTGCCGTTCGAGCACGCTACCCTGACGACCGAACCAACGGGCCGCGCATGTTGCTCAAGTCCGCCGAGGTCGCCGAGCTGCTCCGCGTACACCCGAAGCACGTCTACCGGCTGCTTCGGCGCGGTCTGCCAGCCCGTCGCGTCGGCGGCGAATGGCGCTTCGATCGCGATCAGGTACTCGAGTGGGCGGGGTCCGTTCCCGAGCACGCCGCGGCCGCCGTGAGCTCACCGCCGGCGCTGGCCACTCCCGCCGCTCCACCGTTCGTCGCGGCAAACGGCGACGTGGTCATCGAGCTGCTGCTCGCCCAGGTGAACAGCGAGTCGCCGATGCTCGGGTTCGTCCAGGCCGATAGCGGGCAGGCGATGGCTCTCCTCGCGGACGACCGTGTCCTCGCCGCTGGCTGCCACGGCGACGGGCCGCCTCCCCGGCTGGGCGCCTTGCGGCTCGCGCGCATCCATCTCGTGGATCGCGAGATCGGTCTGGCGTGGAGGCCCGAGGCGGCAGTGCCCACGATTCGATCCCTTGCGAGGCTCACCATCGCCGCCCGGCCGCCGTCGGCCGGCGTGATGGTGCATCTCCGCGCCGCGCTGGCCCGCGAGAACGCGCGCCTCGGAACGCACCGGGTTTACGCTTCCCACCGCGATGTCGTGTGCGCCGTGCTGAGCCGCGAGAGCGATGTGGGCTTGGTCACGCGCGCCTGGGCCGAGCGCGCGGGCCTCGCCTTCCAGCGACTTGCGAGCGAGCCCTACGGACTGGCGGTCTTCGCCGAGAGACTGGGCCACGCGGCCGTCACCCGGATCTGCGAGGTCGCGCAGAGCGACACGTTCCGAGAGGTGCTCGGCCAAGTCCCCGGGTACGATCCGAGCGCAGCCGGTGACATCCGCTACGACCCGGAGCCGGGCGAGCCGGACCCGGCGGGCCCGCGTCGATCCGGTCACGGAGCCGGCGTGTCGCCGTCACGCGGCGCCACGGGCCGCGGTGGCAAAACCGGCTCGCGCCGACGTGGTCGAAAAAGGTGAAGGCACCCAGCGAGCGACACGTTCTGATTCTTTTCCGTGAGCCATGAGCCCGGTCGCACTCTCGTTGCTGGTCGGTTTCACGGCCACGGTGCTGAGCCTGCCGCCGGGTGTCGCGGTCGCTTGGTACCTGGAGCGGGGCCGCGGCCGCTGGCGCGGCGCGGTGCAAACGATCGTCATGCTGCCGCTGGTGCTGCCGCCGGTGGTGACCGGTTACCTGCTACTGACGCTTTTCTCCCATCGCCACTGGCTGGGGCGTCTGATGGAAACGATCGGGCTGCCGGTGTCGTTCAACTGGGTGGGCGCGGTGATCGCCGCCGCGGTGGTGGGTTTTCCGCTCCTGGTGATGAGCGTGTCGCTGGCGATGAAGGGAGTGGATCCGCGCTTCGAGTCGATCGCGCGCTCGCTCGGGCGCAGCGCTGCGCAGACGCTGTGGAGGGTGACGCTGCCGCTCACCTGGCCCGGGATCCTCGCCGGTGCGGCGCTCTCGTTCGCGCGCGGGCTGGGCGAGTTCGGCGCCACGATCGTGCTCGCGGGCCGGATCCCGGGCCGCACCGAGACCATCCCGCTCGCGATCTACGCGCGCCTCGATGCGCCCGGCGGCGAAGAGCGCGTGCTCGGACTGGTGGCGGCGTCGATCGTGCTTTGCGTCGCGTGCGTCGTCGTGGCGCGCCGGCTGGACGCCGCGCACCGCCGCCGTCTCGAGCTGACGGTGCGGTGAGGGACATGAAGCTTCGGCGTGGCCCAGCCTTGCGCGAGCGATCGCGATCGATCGCCGGCGCGGGGGGAGCCGCGCCCTCTCGCGCTGGTCGAAGGCGGGGCAGCCGGTGAGGCTCGAGGTCGCGGCGCGGATCGAGCGCGCCACCGGCTTCGCGCTCGACGTGGACATCCGCTGCGAAGCGGCGGCGCTCGGCCTGGTGGGCGCGAGCGGCAGCGGCAAGACCACGCTGCTCGACGCGATCGCCGGCTTCGAGCCGGGAGCGCGCGTGGTCGTGGACGGGGACGACTGGTCGGCACGGGCCGTCGAGCACCGCCGCGTGGGCTACGTGACCCAGGACCCGCTGCTCTTTCCGCACCTCGACGTGCGCCGCAACCTGACCTTCAGCCCGCGTGCCCTGGCCGTGGACGAGATCGCGAGCGCGCTCGGGATCGCGCAGCTCATGGGTCGCATGCCGCGGAACCTGAGCGGAGGCGAGCGCCGCCGCGTGGCGCTCGCTCGCGCGCTGGTGAGCCAGCCGCTCTTGCTGCTGCTCGACGAACCCTTCGGCGGGCTCGACGAGGCGAGCCGCCGCGACGCGATCTCGCTGCTCGACACCGTGCGGCGCCGCTTCCAGGTGCCGACGATTCTGGTGAGTCACCTCGCCGACGAGGTGATCGGCCTCACCGACTGGGTGGTGCGCCTCGACGCCGGCCGCGTCGCGGCGCAAGGGCCCGGCCCGACGCTGCTACGCGCCGGCGAGACCCACGTGGACAACTACTTCACGGGAGTGGTGAGCGGGCCGGGCCGCGCGCGCGTGGGCGAGGTCGAGCTGGTGGTGCCGATCCCCGCGGGCGTGAGCGGCGCCGTGCGGCTCGCGTGCTACGCGCACGACGTGCTCCTGGCGTCGGATTTCGTCCCCGGACTCTCGGCGCGGAACGCGTTCCGGGCGCGCGTCGAGCGGCTCGACGCGAGCGGCGCGGTGATCCTGGTGAGCTTCGCGTCGACACCGCTCAAGGCGCTCATCACCGAGGAAGCCGCGTTCGTGCTGGGCGTGGTGCCGGGCGCCGAGCTGATCGTGATCGTGAAAGCGACGTCGATCGCGTACCTGGGCCCCGCGTGAACGGGGCCAATGGTTCCCCGCGCGCCGGAGACCGTCGCCCTCCACTCCCAAACCTCCGCATGTTTGGGGCCCGCCGGTCCCCGGCGGGCAAGCGATCAAAAGTGCTTCCCGGAAACGGCCTCGAGGAACCGATCCGGCGGCGTGCTCCGCGTTCTGGTCGGCGCCGTCCCAGGTGAACGCGAGCGCCACGAACGTGTCGACGAGCGGCGCCGGGCTGGTGAGGCCGAAGAGCGTCGCCAGGTCGAGGTGTGGATGTCGTCGGTGAGGCGCCACTGCACGCTGGGACCGAGCGTGACCAGCAGCGAGCACTGCTCGTCGCCGCTTTCCTCCTCGCTCACCGCCGCGATCTTGGTCTCGGCACCGACACCGAGCCGCTGGTCGAAGAGCGCGTAGCTGATCGCGGCGCTGCCGAAGATCGGACGCTCGTCGTCGCTGCCGAATGCCTGCTCGACGCCCAGAAGCAGCTTGCCTTCGAGCTCGTTCGGCTCGTGGATGCCGAACGTCCCCGAGCGCCGGCTGTTTTTGCCTCGCCAGCACAGCGGATCCATGAGAGCGGAATGCAGCACGGCGCGACCCAGCGAACCGCGGACCGGCGGGAACCGGTCGCTCCCGTCACTTGTTGCGCAGCGACGCCGGCTCGCTCACCTGATCGCGCTCGCCGCCCGAGCCCAGGTCGAAGCCCACGATCACGAACGAGTCGATGGTCGGTGATTTATCGGTGGCGCCGAAGAGCGGAACGAAGTCGATGTGGAAGCGCTCCCAGGGACGCCACTGGAAGCTCGGCCCGATCTCGAAGCGGTACTCGTAGTCGCCGGTGTCCTCGTTCCCGAGCGGCACGCGCTCGGCGTTGAACTTCATCTCGACACCGATTCCGGCGACGTCGTCGATCACCGAGTAGCTGAGCGCCCCGGACACCGCGAACTCCTGCTCGAAGTCGTCGCCCACCTGGTGCTCGTAGAAGAAGTCGATGCCGTAGTGCCAGAGCGGCGCCAGCTCGTCGCCCAGCAACAGCCGGAGCTCGTACGAGTCGGCCTCGGCGTTCCGGAACTTCCACTCGCCGAAGAGCGTCGGGTTGAGCGGGATCACGTCCCAGCTGGCGAGCGCCCAGCGCAGCTCGAGCGAGCCGCTCAGGAAGCGCCACTCGTTGTCACGGCCCGGATCTGTGCCACCGGAGAGCTCGGTATCGATCTGGAATCGGTACGGCAGACCGAGCTCGATCTCCTGGGTGAGCGTGTGCTGAAGATCGGTGCCCCCCTCTTCGGCATCGCCTCCTTCGGCGTCGCCGCCCCGGGGCTTGAGCGCCTCCCAGTTGAGGTCGACCGCCAGCTCCCAGGGCGGCAGCACGTAGACGCGGGTCTCGGAGAAGCGCCGTCGCGCAGTCCATTCCGGTTGCTGGTTCGGGCCCATCACGGCGTCCTCGCGAAGCGGCGATGCCGTGACCGTCATCTGCTGGGTTCCTCCGGACAGAGGATCGTCCGCCATCGCCGTGCTTGCCGCTGCGAGAACGACGCCTGCCGCCAGTGCCCATCGAACGGAAGTTGAACCCATGGAGGTCTCCATGTCTGCGAGGTAATTCGCGAGGGAACACGCGCTTTTACCCGAAATACGACCGGCTGCCAACGCAGCTGTCGCCCGACGCCATCCGCTCAAGCCTGGTAGTCTTCGTCCGATCCTGCGGCGCCCATGGTCGACCCCGCCCCTTCCACCTCTCCCGCCACACCGGAACCGAGCGAGCCGCTCAGGCTCTCGGTGCTGGTCGCCGACGACGAGCGCAACATCCGGACCACGCTCGAGATGTGCCTCGAGGACCTGGGCTGCACGGTCAAGGTCGCCGGCTCCGCCGAGGCGGCCCTCAAGGCCCTCGAACGCGAGCACTTCGATCTGGCCTTCCTCGATCTGCGCCTGGGCGAGGCGAACGGCCTCGACGTGCTCCCGCAGATGCTGTCGCGTAGCCCGAGCATCGACGTGGTGATCATCACGGCGTACGCGGCGGTCGAGACCGCGGTCGAGGCCATGAAGCGGGGTGCGATCGACTATCTGCCGAAGCCGTTCACGCCCGCGCAGGTGCGTCACGTGGCCCGCCAGGTGGCTGACCGGCGGCGGCTCTTGACGCGCGTCTCGGCGCTCGAGTCGGCGCTCGCGCGCGAGGTGCCCGAGGTCGATCTCGCCACTCAGTCGGCGGCCATGCACGCCGCTCTCGACCTGGTGCGTCGCGCCGCCGGCTCGGACGCTCCGGTGCTGCTGCGCGGCGAGAGCGGCACCGGGAAGGGTGTGCTGGCACTGGCGCTTCACGAGCAGAGTGCGCGCCATGGCCGCCCGTTCGTGACCGTCAATTGCCCCACGCTCACCGACGAGCTGCTCGCGAGCGAGCTCTTCGGCCACGCGCGCGGCGCTTTCACGGGAGCGGTGCGCGACCAGGCGGGGCGCGTCGAGGCGGCCGAGGGCGGAACGCTCTTCCTCGACGAGATCGGCGAGATCTCGCCGGCGCTGCAAGCCAAGCTCTTGCGCTTCCTGCAGCACAAGCAGTTCGAGCGGATCGGCGAGACCACCACCCGGCGCGCCGACGTGCGCGTGGTGGCCGCCACCAACCGCGATCTGGAAGCCGACGTGGCAGCCGGCCGTTTCCGCGAGGATCTGCTGTTTCGCCTCAACGTGATCGAGGTGCGCATTCCCTCGCTGCGCGAGCGCACCGAGGACATCCCCGAGCTGGCCGCGCGCTTCCTGGCGTTCTTCGCGCGCGGCACGGGCCGCGCCGCGCCTTCGCTCACTGCCGAAGCTGGGACGGCACTGGTGGAGTACGCATGGCCCGGCAATCTTCGCGAGCTCCGGAACGCCATGGAGCGAGCGGTCATCCTGTGGCCGGGACCCACCATCGGCACCGAGGGTCTGCCGGAACGAATCGCGGCCGCCGCGCTCAGCGGAGGCCGGCCCCAGATCGGCGCCGAGTTCACGCTCGAGCAGGTCGAGCGCGAGCACCTGACCCGCGTGCTCGAGCGCGCCACGTCGCTCGACGAGGCCGCGCGCATCCTGGGCGTCGACCCGTCGACCCTGTGGCGCAAGCGCAAGAAGCTGGAAGGGTGAGTTTCCCGGGGGCTTTTCAGGCCCCCAGCCCGGCGCGCCTGCGGCGTGCCGCTTTCGCGGCGCTGGCTGTTACGTACAAAGCTGTGCGCTCGCGCGGCGGATCGGACCTCGTGCTACTCATGCCGCAGGGCTTCGATCGGGTCGAGGCGTGACGCGCGCCACGCGGGATAGAAGCCGAACACCACCCCGACGCTTGCCGACGCCGCGCCGGCGAGCGCGATGGCGCTCGGCGACAGCGCGATCGGCCAGCCCAGCGCCTGCTCGAAGCTCGACGCACCCGCCAGGCTCAGTGCCAGGCCGAGCGCGCCGCCCAGCAGGCTCAGCACCACCGCCTCGCCGAGGAACTGGAGCTGCACGGCGGTCGACGTGGCGCCGACCGCGAGCCGCACGCCGATCTCGCGGGTGCGCTGCACCACCGAGGCGAGCATCACGTTCATGATGCCGATGCCGCCCACCAAGAGCGACACCGACGCGACGCTCACCAGGAGCCGCGCCAGCGCGTCGCTCGCCTCGACCTGCGCTTTCAGGATCTCGTCGGGGCGGCGGATGTTGAAGTCGTCCTCGTCGCCGGAACCGATGTGATGGCGCTCGCGCAACAGCGCCGTGACCCGGTCGATCGCGGGAACCACCGCTTGCGGTGTGACCGCGGAGCACAGGATGTCGTCGAGCCACAGCACACCCTTGCCGCGGATCTTCTTCTGGGCGGTGGTGTAAGGCAGCAGGATCCAGTCGTCCTGATCGCGCCCGTCGGCCGATTGGCCTTTGGCCGCGAGCACCCCGGCCACTTGATAGAGCTGGCCCTGGATCCGCACCACCTCGCCCACGGCGCGCGCGGCGCCGAAGAGCTGGGTGCGCACCGTCTCGCCGAGCAGCACCTTGCTCGCCGATTGCTCCACGTCGTCGTGGGTGAAAGGCGCGCCGTCGGCCAGGTCCCACTTCTTGATCACGAGGTACTCGGGAGTCTCGCCGCGATAGCGCGTGGTCCAGTTCTGCTCGGCGCGGATCGCCAGCACCGTGCCGTCGATCTGCGGCGAGCAGCTCTTGAGCAGCGGCACCTCGCGCAGCACCGCGTCGTGGTCGTCGAGCGTGAGCGACGTGGTGCCATGGGCGCCGGTGCGCAGCCCCGCGACGTTCCGCGAGCCCGCCTCGATCCACACCAGGTTGTCGCCGAGCTTCGCGAGCTCGGCCTCGGCGCGCTCGGTGCCCGCGCGCCCCACCGCCACCACCAGCACCACCGCCGCGATCCCGATCCCGATGCCGACGGTGGCGAGCCCACTGCGCAGCTTGTGGCGCAGCACGCCGAGCACCGCCTCGCGCCCGAAGAGCGCCCCGGCGAGACGAATGCGAGAGGGGCGGTTCATGAGCCAAGCGTAGCGCCGTCGCGCCGCAGCGACCGGCCCTGGTGCGGGCTCCGGAGCGCGGCGGTACGATCCACGCATCCGCGCCAGCGGCTCACGTTCCGCCCCCGCGTCCAAGCGGATGTCCGTGCCATCGATACCGCATTCGCCCACGGTCTCGCTGTTGTTGAGAACCCTCTGAGAGGGTGTGGACGAAAGAAATTCAGCCGCTTGGATCAGCGGCATGCGTGGCAGGAAACCGGTCGAGCGTCTGCGCCTGGTCGTGGGAGGGCTGCGGTCCCTCGCAGCCGCAGACGTCCATCTTGGTTCAGACGCTGCGGACGCGAGGGACCGCGTCCCTCCAAACAGCAGGAGATCGCTTCGGAGAAAGCGCTCCGGGCAAGGATCCGATGTTGTCCACACTTTCTGAGGGCGTGTGAGAAATCCCCCTGTCAGTCGGTTCGGGTCCCTTCCACCCGCCGTCCTCCCCGAACCGACTGCTCGCCCGGATCTCGTGCCGGCGCCGAGAGGCGCCCGGCGAGCGTAGCGAGCCGACTCGGGGCTTGGGATCCGCAAAAGCCGCGCTTTTTGCGGGGCGGGGTGCTGGAACAGCCCTCCGAAAGATCAGGTGCGGGACGTCGGGAGCGTGAACCAGAACGTGGCGCCCCGGCCCGGATCGCCGGTCACGCCGATCTGGCCGCCGTGGGCTTCGACGATTTCCTTGGCGATGGAGAGGCCGAGGCCCGAGCCGCCGGGAGGTTCACCGGGGGCGCGGAAGAAGCGATCGAAGATCCGCTCGCGGAGCTCCGGGGGCACGCCCGGGCCCGAGTCGCGGACCTCGAAGCGCACGGCATCGTCCTCGGCGGAGGCGCCCAGGCTGACCTGTCCGCCGCTCGGACTGTGACGGATGGCGTTGGCGATCAGATTCGAGAGCACCAGTGCCACGCGCTCTCGATCGGCCTGCACGTCGGGAAGGTCGATGACCAGGTCGGTGTCGATGTCGATTCCGGCGTGCCGAGCGTCGGCTAGATGGTTCTCGCGGGAATCCTGGAGAAGCGTCGCGACCTGGAGCGGCTCGATTGCGAGATCGGCCTTCCCGGATTGCAGCCGCGCCAGATCGAGGAGGTCGTCGACCATGTGCTGCAGGCGCTCGCAGTCGTCGCGGCCCGCGTAGAGGAGCTCGCCCTGCTTGGGTGTGAGCGGACCGGCGCGACCCTCCAGGCACAGGTGGATCGCCATGCGCAGCGACGTGAGCGGGGTGCGGAACTCGTGGGCCACGGTGGCGACCACGTCGTTCTTGAGCTCGTCGAAGCGACGCAGCCGGGTCACGTCCTGGAGGATCACCGTGACGCCGACCACGCCTGCGCCGCCGTAGAGCGGCGTGGCGCGCGGCAGGAAGTAGAGATCGCCACCGCTCGCAGGAGTGCGCACCGCCTCCTCGAAGCCGCGCGGCAGGAACGGGCCGCGGCCCGAGAGCACGTGGTCGACGATCCGCTCGATGGCGCTGCGCACCGCGGGCTCGGCCCGCACCAGCGGGCTCTCGCCGGCGGGGACCTGCCAGGCGTCGAGCAGCTTCTCGGCGGCGGCGTTCAAGCTCGACACGTTGCGGTTGGAATCGAAGACCATGACGGCGTCGGGGATGCTGTCGATCGCTGCTTGCGAGGTTTCCTGCGCCTGCAGCAGCTCGCCGAGGGTGCTCTGGCGGTACTGCGCGACGCGCTCGGCCATCTCGTTGAACTCGCGTCCCAGCTCGCCGATCTCGTCGTTGGTCTTGAGCGCGGCGCGTACCTCGGTGTCGCCCTCGCCGAGCCGGCGCGCGGCGTTGGTCAGATCGTCGAGCGGACGCAGCAGGCGGCTGGTGAGCGTGGTCGACGCGGCGAAGCCCGCGACCAGCGCCGCGATCGACACCGCGCTCATGAGCTGGTTCATCCGCGAGGCCGCGGCCAGCGCCTGATCGCTCTTCCGCAGCATGGCGTCCTGGTTCACGTCGAGGATCGCGTCGGCCTTGCGCTTCACCTCGAGAAAGCCAGGCTCCATCTCCGCGAAATAGGTCGACGCGAGAGCGGCGCCGGCGGGCGCCGCGAGGAACCGGTCGAACGCCGCGGCGTAGTGCTCCCAGGCCTCGCGCAGCCGGCGCGCCAGATCGGCCTCGCCGCTCTCGGTGATGTTCTTCTCCTCCACCGCGAGCTCGCTCTCGAAGCGCGGGCGGTTGGCGTGCGCCTGGTCGAGCGCC
>Ga0265320_10002354_pt1 | contig 13245 bp, 13 predicted proteins | sample 4827metaG_FD_202087 | JGI IMG/M metagenome (GOLD analysis project Ga0265320, IMG submission 202087) | Rhizosphere microbial communities from Carex aquatilis grown in University of Washington, Seatle, WA, United States - 4-8-27 metaG | ecosystem: Host-associated > Plants > Roots > Rhizosphere >...
ACCGCGGCCAAGATCGCCGCGGCGATCGCCGAGATCGCGAAGCGCCGGCTCTGTTCGTTCGTCGCGCTCATCGACGGATCCTGCGTGCCCTCCGCGAGAACAATTGCCGCAGCGGGTCGACGAACGGACGATCGGTTCGAATCACGGCGTAGTCGACGCCGAGTTTCTTCCAGGTGCGGAAATGCGCCTCGCGCAGCTTTCGCATTTCGTGCGCGTAGTGCGCGCGCACGCGCGGGCTCGAGGTGTCGACGAGCACCGTCTCGCCGGTCTCGAAGTCTTCGAACGTCGCGAGCCCGACATCGACCATCTGCTCGTCGCGGGGGTCGACCAGCATGAGGAGGATCACGTCGTGCCGCGCCGCAGCCAGCGACAGGGCGCGTTCGTATCCGGACGCGAAGAAATCCGAGAGCACGAACGCGACGCTGCGCCGCCGCGCGACCTTGTACAGCGTCTCGAGCGCGAGTCCGAGATCCGTCCCTTTGTGCTCGGGCTTCGACCCCAGGATCTCGCGGACGACGCGCATCACGTGCTTTTGCCCCTTCTTGGGCGGCACGATGCTCTCGATGCGATCCGTCGAGAGGATCAACCCGACGCGGTCGTTGTGTTTGATGGCGCTGAACGCGCAGAGCGCCCCCACCTCGGCCGCCACGCGCGCCTTCGACGCGACTTTGGTCCCGAAGAGACCGCTCGCGGAGATGTCGACGACGAGCATCACAGTCATCTCGCGCTCTTCGACGAACACCTTGACGTAGGTGTCGTCCATGCGCGCGCTGACGTTCCAGTCGATGGTGCGCACGTCGTCGCCCGGCTGGTATTGCCGCACTTCACGGAAGGCGAGGCCCTGTCCGCGAAAAACGGACGTGTAACTGCCCGCGAGCTGCTCCGTCGCGAGGCGATTCGTCGTGATCTCGATCTTACGAAGCGCCTTCAGAAGCTCGCGAGGGATTGGGCTATTGCGGGTTCGAGCGGACGTGGGCATGGTTCACGGAACTTCGACCACTTCGAACACGCGCCGCACCACGTCTTCCGAGGTGACGTTTTCGGCCTCCGCCTCGTACGACAAGACGAGCCGGTGACGGAGCACGTCGGGTCCGACGGCCTTCACGTCTTCCGGGGTGACGTAGCCGCGGTGCCGCAAGAAGGCGTGCGCGCGGGCGGCGAGGTTCAGTGCGATGCTGGCGCGCGGGCTCGCGCCGAACTCGATGAGCGGACCGAGGTCTTTCAAGCCGCGCTGGTCGGGCTCGCGCGTTGCGAAGACGATGTCGATGATGTAGTTCTTCACGCGATCGTCGGTGTAGACGTCGCGCACGACCTTGCGGGCTTCGAGGAGCTGCTCCGGCGTCGCGCGGGTCTGAGCCTTCGTCGTCAGCGGCGCGGTCATCCGGTCCATGATGAGGCGCTCTTCTTCGCGGCTCGGATAGCCGACCTTCACCATGAGCATGAAGCGATCGAGCTGCGCTTCGGGGAGCGGATACGTCCCCTCTTGCTCGATCGGATTTTGCGTCGCCATCACGATGAACGGATCGGGGAGGGGGTACGTCTTGTCGCCGATCGTCACCTGTCGTTCTTGCATCGCCTCGAGGAGCGCGCTCTGCACCTTGGCCGGTGCGCGATTCACTTCGTCGGCGAGCACCAGGTTCGCGAAGACCGGACCGAGCTTCGACGTGAACTCGCTCGTGCGCTGGTTGTAGATCACGGTGCCGATGAGGTCGGCGGGAAGAAGGTCCGGCGTGAACTGGATGCGCGAGAACTTCGCGTGAATCGCGTCGCAGGTGGTTCGCACGGTCAGCGTCTTGGCGAGCCCCGGAACGCCCTCGAGGAGCACGTGGCCGCCGGTCAGGAGCCCGATCAAGATCCGCTCGACCATGTAGGATTGACCGACGACGACTTTGCCGATCTCGGCGAGCAGGTCGTCCACGAAGGCGCTCTCCTTCGCGACGAGTTCGTTCAGGGCGCGGACGTCTTGCATCTTCCTGTGGCTCCCGTGGGGTTTGGGTGCCGCCTATTAACCTCGGGCAGCGCACTAAGACAATCGCAGACCCACCTCTATTCCGGTAATTTCCCCCGCGGAGCCGCGCTCCAAGGCCGCCTTTGGACCGGGATTTCCGCCGGATCCGGCCGCCGGACGACCTCGGGTCCGGAACTTTCGTGACCGTCCTCGACCTGCTCCTTCAAATCGTCCTCGGGGTCGTTTTCACCGCGTGGGTGATTCGACGCGACATGCGCCGCGCGCCCCCGGACCGGCTCGCCCGGAGCTGGAACGACGCGAGCTTCTGGTCGGCGGTCGTCGCGTTCGGTCCCCTGTCGATCCCCGTGCACTTCATCCGGACCCGGCGGTCGTTCGCCGGCCTCGTCCTCGGGCTCGCGGCGATGGCGGCCGTGTTCGCGGCGCTCGCGCTGGTGAGCGCGGTCCTCGACGCCGTGTCCCACTGATCAGCGCGGCGACGCGTCGCCCGAGAAGTAGCGCTTCGGGTTTTCGACGAAGATCGTCCGGAGGTCGTCCTCGGTCACGCCGCGATCTTTCAGTCTCGGGATGATGCGTTTGAAGAGGTGCGTCGGTTCCCATTGGGGAAGCGACATCGCGATCAAGTCCGCCGTGAGGACCATTTCACCGCCGAAGATCGGGCGTCCGAGCCAGCTCGCACAGACCGCGTCGTGGGAGAGGCAAATCGAGCGGGTGTAACCTCCTTCGACCATTTGAACGACCGAATCGATGCGCTTGTCGTCGCTGATGAGCGATTCGATGCCGAACCGGTCGAACCCGACGTACGCGCCGAGGTCGGCGAGCGAACGGTGATACGCGTGGTCGTCGCGGCCGTCGGAGTGGCCGACGAGGATGCGGTGCGCGGGCACTCCTTCTGCGGTGAGCATCGCGACTTGCTCGAGCCCGAGCGTAGCGTGATCGGTGTGCGTGAGGACCGGGCAACCGACGTGCGCGGCCGCACGACCCGCCGCGACGACGAGCTTTTTTTCGTACGCGCTCATCGGCGCGTTACTGGTGGCGACCTTGACGAGGCCGGCGCGGATCCCGGTGCTGCCGATGCCCTCGGTGAGCTCTTTCACGTAAATGGCCGTGATCTCTTCGACGGGGAGCGCGCCGAACGTGTAGGTGAGCCCCTCGTTCTCCTTGTAAGCGCCGGTCGTGCAGATGATGCGCATCCCGGACCGCGACGCGGTCTCGGCCATGAACTCGACGTCACGACCGAGATCCATCGGGCACGGGTCGAGAAAGGTTCGCACGCCGAGCCCGACCAGTTCCTGCAACCGATCGACGCCGCGGGACAACGCTTCCGCGCGACGAAATGGCGGCGCGAGCGCGTCCATGAACCAACCGGGATAGCCAATCAGGAGATGCTCGTGGACCAACGTCATCCCGAGCTCTTCAGGGCGCGCGCGCCCGGTCACGGTCTGGATCCACTCCATGCGGCCGATGATACACCTTCGGACGGTGTGCTCTAATGCAGCGAATTCCGCGTGGAGCTCGGCCCTCTTTTCCTGTCGTTTCGGATTGCCGCCATCGCGATCGCGGTGTCCGGAGTCGTCGGCGTCGCTCTCGGGGCGCTCCTCTCGAGCCGTCGCTTACCCGGTCGCGACGTGCTCGACGTGCTCGTCACGGCGCCGATGGTGATGCCGCCGACGGTGCTCGGCTACTACGCCCTCGTCGCCATCGGCCGGAAGAGCGCGCTCGGCGGCCTGGTCGAACGCATCACCGGTTCTCCGCTCGTGTTCACCGAGACCGGAGCGGTGATCGCGGCGTGCATCGGCGCGCTGCCCCTGGTGGTGAAGTCGTCGCGCGCCGCGCTCGAGAGCGTCGACCCGGTGCTCGTGAGCGCCGCGCGGACTCTGGGCGCCGATCCGCTGCGCGCGCTCCTGACCGTCGAAGTGCCGCTCGCCGCTCAGGGCATCGTCGCGGGGTTGATGCTCGGCTTCGCGCGCGCCCTCGGCGACTTCGGCGTCACGCTCATGGTTGCCGGCGACATCCCGGGTGAGACCCAGACCGCTTCGCTCGCCATTTACGACGCGATCCAGTCGAACCGCGAACACGACGCGCTGGTCACCATCGTCGTGTTGACGACGGTCGCGCTCCTTCTGCTCTACGTGGCGAACAAACTGACGAGCACGCCGTATGGGAAATGACGCGCGCGCGCCGGGTGAGGCGCTCGTCGTGCGCATTTCGCTTCGCATGGGCGACTTCGCCCTCGACGTGAACTTCGACGTGGCGCCCGGCATCACGGTGCTCTCCGGTCCCTCCGGCGCGGGTAAGACGACGACCCTCGCCGCCATCGCGGGTCTCGTCACGCCGCGAGCCGGGCGCGTCGCGCTGGGAGAAAATACGTGGTTCGACGCTGCGCTCGGAGTCGATGTTCCGCCGCATCGACGACAGGTGTCGCTGGTATTCCAGACGCTCGCGCTCTTTCCACACCTGTCTGCGCTCGCCAACGTCGAATACGGCATCGACCGACGAGTCGCGCGCGCAGAACGACGCGAGCGCGCCAGGTCGATGCTCGCTCGAATGAAAGTCGCTCACGTCGCCGAACGACGGCCATCGACGTTCTCGGGCGGCGAAGCCCAGCGCGTCGCGCTCGCGCGCGCTTTTGCACGGAGCCCGCGCGTCGTCCTTCTCGACGAGGCGTTCTCGTCGTTGGATCGCGAGCTCCGGCGCGATCTGGCGCGTGACGCGCGCGCGCTAGTCGACGACCTCGGCGTGCCAGCGATTCTGGTCACGCATCACCCGGCCGAGGCGCGCGCCATCGGGGACCGAGCCGTCCTTCTTCGCCGCGGCCGGGTTACTGCCACGGGCTCGGTCCTCGAGATGATTCCGGACCTCGCCGACGAGGCGTAGCGTCCGCTCTCCCCATCTCACGAATGAGACGGCGATTCGCCGCGGGTCAATCGTGCTCGGACTCTTCGCGCGGTCGAACGCCGGACGGAGGAGGCGAGCGCGACTCGGTCAGGTTGAACTCATCGCCGCCCGCCGCCTTCGCGCGCTCGGCCGACGACAACTGCTCGAGCGCGCGGAGCAAGGCGGGAAACCCGTGCGACTTCTCGACGAAAGGTCCGAGCAGTTTCGCGTCTTGTCGCCGGTCGCCGTGGTGAGTTCCGCTGAAGAACGCGACTCGCCTCACGACGCTTCGGCTCACGAGCTCGCCCGCCAGATCGACGCCGTTTCCGTCGGGTAGATCGACGTCGAAGAGCCCGAGCGAGAACGAGCCCATCGCTCGTCGCGCTTCCGCGCAGGACCCAGCGAGCGTCACGTCGTAGCCCTCCCGGCGCAGCAGACGCGCCACGGCGCGCGCCAACGTCTGCTCGTCCTCCACCAATAAAAGTCGTTTGGCCATGCGTGAAAGCCGCCTGAGCACCCACCGTCAGCAGATCCGCACACCTGCATCCACCCTGAGGCAGGGTACCGGGAAGCTCTCATGATTTCCCGAGGCGACTTTCGTCGTCAAGTCGCGCCGCCCAAGCGCCCGTTCGTCCGGTGATTTCGCGTCTGTGCTGGAAGGCGCGCCGCGTCGCGCGCCGGGGCCGGGGGTTCCGGCCAGCGAATGATTGTCCATCGGCGGCCCGATGGATCCGGTTGTCGCTTTTGAGTTCGTCCACCGGCAGGAGCCCGCCACTGGGCGAGTCGACTTGATACGTCCCCGCGCCGCGTTCGGTGACCGGGGATTTCAACGCCGGAAACATTTTTTCCGAAGCGGACCGTCGACACCCGGGCCCCGGAGCCGCGCCAAAACGGTGTTAAGAGCCGACTCGGACGCCCGAGCTCCGATCGATTCAACACTCCGGCCTCGTCAGGACACTCCAGATCGTGCAATCGACTGATCAGGCGCCGCTCAGCACCTCCGACTTCACGAGGGACACTCGCGCCGATGGGGCTCTCGTGCCTCATGCGCCCGAGCGGACGAGCCGCGTCGTTGCTCTCGTTCGCGCGCGTCTCGCAACGCGTGCCGGCGTTGCCGGAGCGGTGTTCGTCGCGGCCGTGTTCTTCGTCACGGTGTACGCGTTTCTTCCGGTCACTTTTTACAACGAGGTGTTCACCGAGCCGGTCTTGATGCTGCGCGGGGTCACGCTGTACCGCGATCTGATCCAGCACCACGGCCCTGGCATGCGTTACCTCTTGATGCCGCTCGCCCTTGCGTCGCCGGGCAGTGACGCAAAATTCTTCACGTGCGTCATCGTGCTTCCGCTCGTCACCGCGGGCTCGGTGTTCGTGTTCACCTCGCGCTGGTTCGGCAAAGTCGAGGCGTGGACGGCTTTCGCCGCGTACCTGCTCTTGCAACCGTTGTTCAACGGTTGGATCTTCTGGCTCGACACTTGCGACGGACTCATCGCGGCAGTCGTCGCAGTGCTGCTGGTGCGGCCCGGCGCCAAGCCGAATTCGGGCGCTCGGCTCTTGTGCGCCGGCGCGTTGCTCGGCGTCGGGTGCACCGTGAAGCAGACCTTCGTCACGTTCGTGCTCGTGTTCGCGTGGACGTCCTTGCGGCGCGAGCGCCGGCGCGGATGGTTCTTCGGTGGCTTGTGCGCGGCGCCCGCGGCCGTGCTCTTCGCGGAGTGGGGCTCGCGCTCGCTCGGACCCTTCTTCGACGAAGCCCTCGTCTACAACCTGCTCTTCAAGAACCTCGGCGCGATGAACTACGGCACGCTCTCCCTCTGGGACGTGCTCGGGCTCGGCGCATTCGCGCTGGTGTGCGGCGTCTCGCTCGTCGATCGACGGGCCACCGGGCTCGCGCCGAGCTGCGCGTCCGCGGTGCTGGACGCCGAAAGAGCGGTGGCGGCCTGGGCCGTGGTCAGCCTGCTGCCGCTCTTCCCGCGGTTCGGGTGGGAGCATTTTCAGCAAGCGCTTCCGTTCGTCGCGGTGCTGCTCACCGTGCAAGTCCGCCGCGGAGCTTCGCGGCAGGCCGACGCCGTGGAGAGAGCCGCCCTCGTGGCCGTGCTCGCGACGTTGGCGTTCGCGGTGGGCGCGCGCGTCGATGCGACGCGAAAGAGGGTCGCGTTTCGCGGCGCGGTCGAGTCGTACAGCCACCGACCCGACGTCGTGGCCCTCGGCGACCGCATCGCCCAAAGGACCACGACGGGTGAGCGGATCTACATTTGGGGGGCGGATTTTTTGCCGGCTTACGTGCTCGCGGATCGGCTCCCCGCGGCGCGCGATCTGTATCCGTTTCCGTGGATGTTCGACGAGGCGCGACTGGTCCACGACCTGGAGCGCACGTTTCGTCGTCAGGGGCGCCTCACGTTGTTTCTCGCGGACGCGACGTGGAGCGAGCTTCCGGCGCTCCGCCGTTACCTCGCCGCGGAATACGACGTGTCGTCGCCCGCGGGCACTTCGCTCCGGATCGCCGACCACCGTCATTGACGGGGTCTCCGCGTTCACTTCGCGTCGCGGAAGGCACCCAAGAAAACAGAGCCCGCTTCTCGCGGCGTCGTTCGCGCGCTCACTTCGCGGGCGGTACGGCGTTTTCTTCCGCGTATTCGGCGAGGACGCGCTCGGCGATTTCGGCGTAGTGACGCTCGGTCGTTTCGGCGGTGAGGCCTTCGCCGAGCTCGGTGAGCTTCGCCGCGACGCTGAGCCGGTAGAACGCCATCATCGCGGACAGGTAAAAGCCGCGCCAGCCGTCTCGATAGCCGCCGCTGCCGACGAAGCGACGGTAAAATTCGCGGCCCGATTTCCAGAGCGAGCCGGGCACGCTGCCGGATTCGCCGCGCTCCGCGGCCTGCTTCGCTTCGATGCTCGTGTAGCGATTGAGCTTGTCGAGAAAATGCGTGACGTCGAGATAGTTGAAGTGAACGATCGAAAGCTCCGCGTCGACGGGGAGCCGGAGGCGGCGCGCGCCGGGAACCGGTTTCAGAAAGTCGTGGATCGTGTCGGTCGTGACGAGGGAGCCGCGACGGAAGAAACGCAGCTGGTAGTCGGAGCGAAGCCCCCACCCGGTGTGCTCGAGGCGAGCGCCGAGGAGGTAGTTCAATCGAGGGATCTGGACGACGTCGGCTTCGCCGCTCGCCGCGATCTCGAGGAGCCGCTGCGAGAGCCCCCGCGGAATGAGCTCGTCCGCGTCGAGGATCAGCACCCACTCGCCGCGGGTCTGTTCGATGGCGAACGCGCGCGCCGGGTCGGCGAACCCGAGCCGCTCGTGCGGATAGACGCGCGCGCCGAAGCTCGTGGCGATTTCGACGGTGCGATCGGTGCTGTGCATGTCGACGACCACGATGTCGTCGGCCCACGATTTCACCGATCGCAGGGCGAACGGCAGGTTCTTCTCCTCGTCGAGGGTGTTGATGGCGACCGAGATGAGCGGCTTCATGATGCGTTCGAAGCCAGCGCTCGGGCGTCCTTGATGGCCTGACCGTCGACCACGAGGAGTCCGCCGAGATAGAGCGCGACGCCGCCGAGGATGTACGCGACGAGGCTCGGCAGGTGCTCGACGGGAAACCGCCGTTCGACGAAGTAGGTCGCGGTGCCCACGGCGGCCGCCACGGCCCACGCCCGCGCGATCGTCTTCAGCACCGAGAACGGAACCTTCGACTTGGCGACGTAGGTGAGCGCGATGTTGCTGAACTGGACCACGACGTTGGCGATCGCGAACCCGATGCCGCCGTACATGAAGATGAGCGGCGCGCCGACGACCCAGGTGCCGAGCATCCAGATGACGGCAAAGAGAAAACTCGTCCGCGAATACCCGAGCGCCGAAAGCAACCCGAGGAGCGGCGTGCTGGTCGGCACGAACAGGTTCGCGACCCACAAGAGACGGAACAGGTTCCGCGCCGCGAGCCACTTCGCGCCGAACACGATCGTCGTGAAGGGGTCGAAGAGGACGAGCGTCAGCACCGCGAGCGGCGCCGAAATGGCGTTCGTCGCCCAGACGACGCGTTCGACGACGGCGCCGAGCGCCTTGGGCTCCGACTGAAGCCGCGCGAACATCGGCAGATAGATGCGCTGGAAGATCATGAGCGCCATGACCGCGTAGGCCGCGACCATCTGAGCCCAGTTGATGTACCCGACGACCGCGGTGCCGGCCAGAACCCCGACGAGGATCGGCGTGATGCTGTCCTTGATGAGCGAGACGACGCCGATGCCTTGATACGGAAGCCCGAACGCGAGGTGTCGCTTCACGTTCGAATAGTCCCATTCCCAACCGAAGCGCCAGCGGCTCACGAACTGGACCACGACCGCGCCGGCGATCGAGCGCGCGAGGATCGCGAGCACGAAGCTCGCCGCGCCGAAGCCGCTCCACGCGAGTCCGACCGCGAGCCCGTTGTAGACGAGGGTCTGCGTGACCTCGACGATCGCGAGGCGATCGAACGCGAGGTGCCGCTCGAGACGGATCGCCGGCACCGTCTGGAACGACGACGCGAAGAGCGAGAGACCGACGCCGCGGAAGAGCCAGCGCGCATTCGGCGGCATGTGATACGCCTCGGCGACGAACGGCGCGGCGACCCAGAGGACGAGCACGACGGCGCTCACCAGGAGCTGCTGCGCGGTGAACACCACGCGGTAGTCGCGATCGTCCGGTTCGTGCGCGTCGCGGACGAGACTCGCGCCGAGCCCGACGTCGCCGAGCGTGCCCAGAAAACTGAGCACGAACGTCACGATACCGAACACGCCGAACTGCGCGGGCGTGAGGAGGCGAGCCAGGAGGATCCCGCCCGCGAGGTTCACCACCTGGACGGCGATCTGACGAACCCCGAGCGCGAGCGCGCCCTGCATCGCTTTCTTGACGACCGAAGACGCGTTCCCCGAAAGCGAAGAAGTGGGCGGGGGAGACACGCGCGTCGTTTTTCCCACTACACCGTGCCGGGCGCTCGTGACAAGGATCAGGCCGCCGGAGCCGGCCGCCGTTCGACGCCGAGCATCAGCGCGAGGAGGGCGTCGTGAAGCGGCGTCGGCACGCCGTGACGCGCGCCGCGAACGGAGACCGCGCCCTGGAGCTCGCGTGCTTCGGTGACGCGCCCGGCGAGCAAATCGACGAGCATCGACGGCACCGAGTTCCCGTAGAGGTGCTTCGTCGCCTGGATCGTCAATGCGATCACCTGCTCTTCGATGACGACGCCTTCGGCACGCGCGACGGCCGCGAGCTCGTGCATCGTGCGGAGGACCAGGGTTTCGAGCTCGGGCACCGCGAGCACTTCGCCGGCGTTCCGCCGGGTGAGCGCGCAGATCGCGTTGAACGGCGCGTTCCAGAGCAGCTTCTGCCACAAGACGCGCGCGAGATCGGGCCGCGCGTCACACCTCACGCCGGAGTCGGTGAATTCCTTCGCGAGCCGTTCTACTAGGGGCATCTGGTCCGGCGTGAGCGGCGCGAGGACGATGCTCGCCGGCGCGGCCACCGCGATCCGTCCGGGCGACTCGATGCGCGCGTTGATCTGAGCGACGCCGCCGATGACGTGATGGTTCCCGATGTGCTTGGCGAGCTCGATCTCCGAATCGAGGCCGTTCAAAAGTGGGATGGCCACGCCCTGCAACGCGAGGGCTTTGCCGATACCGTCGGCGACGTCGGCGAGGCTCGACGTCTTGACCGCGACGATCGCGACGTCGGCGCCGAGGCCCGCCGCGTCCCGGACGTCCTCGACGACCGGCGCCTTCACGGTGAGCTCGCCCTCGGGGGTGACCACGACGATGCCGTGCTCACGGATGGCTTTTCCGTGTGCGCCCCGGGCCACGAACGTGACGTCGTGCCCCGCTCGAGCGAGCACCGTGCCGTAATAACCGCCCACGCCGCCCGCGCCGACGATGAGGATCTTCATGAGCGGACGATAGCAAGATACGCTCCCCGCGCATGCGGCTCCTCGCGGGTACCAGCGGGTTCTCTTACAAGGAATGGAAGGGAACTTTTTATCCGAAGGAGCTTCCGGACAAGGGGATGCTCGCCTTTTACGCGACGCGCCTCGACAGCGTCGAAATCAACAACACCTTCTATCGGATGCCGAAACCCGAGGCCGTCGCGCAGTGGGGCGGCCAAGTGCCCGACGGCTTTCGCTTCGTGCTGAAAGCCCCGCAGCGCATCACGCACCGCGAGCGGCTCGAGAACTCCGAGGATTCCGTGCGCGTGTTCACGGAAGCCGCGCACGTGCTGGGCGACAAGCTCGGCGCGGCGCTCTTTCAGCTTCCGCCCTTCTTCAAGAAAGACGTGCCGCGGCTCTCGGCGTTTCTGTCGATCTTGCCCGCCGGTCTTCGCGCGGCGTTCGAGTTCCGGCACCCGTCTTGGTACGCCGAGGACGCTTACGACGCGCTCCGCGCGAAGAACGCGGCGCTCGTCGGCGGGGACGCGGACGACTCGGAAAAAAGTCCACCGTTCGTCGTCACGGCCGACTTCGGTTACCTGCGCCTGCGCTCGCCGGAGTATTCCGAGTCACGGCTCGCGGAATGGGCGGCGCAGATCGGTGCGACGCCGTGGAAAGACGCGTTCGTCTTCTTGAAGCACGAGGTGCTCGGTCCGAAATACGCCGAGCAGCTCGTGGGTCTCTACGCGAAGGCGCTGAGCGCGTCGCGCCGTGCTTGAGTGAACTCCTCGAAGCCGTCGATGAGTCGCTGAGGGGCGAGGTCGAGATACGTCGCCGCGGCGCTGTCTTCTTCGAGCGCCTTGATGTCGGGGAGCGACTCCGTACCCGACGCGATCAGGTGATCGAGCCGATCGGCGAGCCGGATGATGGCGACCATGAGCCCCAAGTCGCCGCCGACTTGATACGCGCGCCCGGGCTGATGATGCCACGCGACGACCTTGGCGATCGGCTCGGGGATTTTCCACGCGGTGATGGCGTGCCCGCCGAGGACGGCGTGGTCGTAACCGAGCTTTTCGCGCTCGTAGAGCTGCACGCGACCGACGCCGGCGTAGGGGACGGGAATGCGCTCGTAGCTGATGTCCTCGGTCTGCATGAGGAGCAATTTTCCGACGTCGTGCATGAGACCCGCGAGGAAGACTTGGCCGCCGCTGTACCAGCCCTCGCGCCGCACGAGCGCGCGCCCGATCGCCGCCACGCCGACGCAATGATCGCGAATGGTGATGCCCTGACCGCGCACGTCCGAGAACATGCCCAGGACGGCGACCGTCGCCATCAAGTCGTGAACCGTCTTCGTCCCCAGGCGAATGATGGCTTGGTCGACGCTGCGGCACGGCTTGCCGACCGAAAAGAGCGCCGAGTTGGCGACCGTCATGGTCCGCGCGGCGAGAGCCGGGTCGGTCTCGAGGACGCGGCGAACCTCGTCGATCCGAACGGCGGGATCCCGCACCAAGGTCATGACTCGTTCGGCCACGACGGGAAACGGTTTCAGGCCGCGGAGCCGCGCCATCTCGAAAGCGAGGCTTTGCGAGGCTTGTTCGTGGCTCCGAGCGGGGTCATCGTCGGAGAACCACAGTTCCTCGAGCACATTGTCCGCCAGGTGTTTCGGCGGGGGGAGCGGGGGCGGCCCAGCGTGTTCGGGCGAGGTCCGTGCGTGCATCTTTCTCCCTGGAACGGCGGAACTCGCAGTCCCTTAAGCGTGGCCATCGACTTCGCTCTCCCAGGGCGGCCGCTTCGCGTAGTACAACCGACGCGTTAGCGGGATGTACTTCCAGGACCTCATATTGAACCTGCAGCGATTTTGGGCCGAGCGCGGCTGCCTGATCGCGATGCCGTACAATTCGGAGGTGGGCGCGGGCACTTTCAACCCGCAAACCGTGCTTCGGGCAATCGGCCCGGAGCCCTGGAACGTCGCGTACGTCGAGCCGTCCCGCCGCCCCACCGACGGGCGCTACGGCGACAACCCGAACCGTCTCCAGCAGTTCCACCAGTTCCAGGTCATCCTGAAACCGAGCCCGATCGATATCCAGGACCTCTATCTGGAGTCCTTGCGCGCGCTCGGGACGAACCCGCTCGATCACGACGTCCGGTTCATCGAGGACGACTGGGAGAGCCCGACCCTCGGCGCGTGGGGGCTCGGGTGGCAGGTCTGGCTCGACGGTCTCGAGATCAGCCAGTTCACGTATTTTCAGCAGGTCGGCGGCCTCGAGTGCAAACCGGTGAGCGGCGAGCTCACGTACGGCCTCGAGCGCATCGCCATGTACTTGCAGGACGTCGACCACTTTTCCGACGTCCGATACAACCGCGACGTCACCTACGGCGAGATTTACCGGCGCGCCGAGTGGGAGTGGTCGACCTACAACTTCCACGAGGCCGACGTGCCGCATCACTTCCAGGCGTTCGACCACGCCGAAATCGAAGTGAAACGCCTTCTCGGCCGCAGCGAGGAGCCGCTCGAGAAACTGGTCA
>Ga0265320_10002356_pt1 | contig 13226 bp, 12 predicted proteins | sample 4827metaG_FD_202087 | JGI IMG/M metagenome (GOLD analysis project Ga0265320, IMG submission 202087) | Rhizosphere microbial communities from Carex aquatilis grown in University of Washington, Seatle, WA, United States - 4-8-27 metaG | ecosystem: Host-associated > Plants > Roots > Rhizosphere >...
CGCACTTATGGCGCCATTGATAGCGCTTGGTGGCGGCTTATCTTGTTCAGGTCGTTGAAGCCGCGCCTCCTTTCGGCGCTACCGCGGCTGCCTCGCCTCAAAGTCAAGCAGGAGAGCGTCGATCGCCGGGACATGATTCCGCCAATGGCATGGCACCGCGCCCGGTGTGTCCGGCCGCCAGATGTGGAATTCGGGCGCGAGCCGTTCCCGCAAAGCCAACACCAAGTCAACCACATCGACAAGTCGCTTCGACAGATCATCCGGGCGATCGGCGTTCAGGGCCCGGAACGCCCGCCATTGGATCGTGGAACTGAGTGAGCCAGGCCAAGACCCGTCGCAGAGACAAGAAATGCCGTCCAACGCATCGACGAGGCGGGGATGTGCGTCGCAGATCGCCATCCAGGTGTCCAGGGAGACCTGTGGCTTGCGGGGCCAGGACAGGCCAGCCTCGTCGTTGGGGGACTCGGGTTGATCGTCGGCGGTGTTACTCTGGCTCGTCATCGTCGCCTCCCTGGCCATCTATTCCGGCTGTGCCCGCATCCTCGTGGATGACCAGACGCCATTTCACGTTCCGGGCGTGTCCGATCTTTTCCACCGCCCCCGCTTTGCGGAGATCGTGGAGGGACACCAGGATGCGTTTAACGAAATCCAACCGTTGCCGCCGATCCGACTTTGGGTCCAACCCCTTGTCCCGCATCGCCCGCTCGGCGATGTCGTTGGCGCAGACAATCTCCCTCTCACGGAGCATGTCGTAACAGCGCCTAGTGATCTCGTTGCGGCCAAAATAGGTTGATCGCTTCGGTATTCGGCCCTTGGTCGGGATGTCCTCGGGCAACAGGCCGAACAGCCGCAGCACGGCATCGACGTGGAATAGGTCCGCCTGGAGGCGGTCCAGTTCCTGCTGGAGATCGATGATTTGGCCCGCGATTGCGGAACGTTTGTCGCGCAGACTGGAAAGGGTGGCGGCGTCGCTCATGCCGCAGATTTTACTGAAAACTGTCGCAGACCGCCAATTTCGGTCTGGTGGCGTTTGCTACCAAATACCGCAATTTCCGCAGTGAAAGCGATGCATCGGCTCAGTGCTGTTCGCGCGTCGCCGTGAAGCGGATTTTCTCGAAGTCCTGCTGGGCGCGGTTGAGCTGCCAGGAGTTGCGCGCCAGATAGACCATGGCGCCGTCGCGGTCCTCGGCCATGTTGGACTTGTTGGAGTCCATGAAGCGCTTCATCTCGGCCTCGGTGTCGGCCGCCACCCAGCGGGCGGTGACGAAGCCGCCATCCTCGAATCCGGCCTTGATGTTGTATTCGGATTCGATGCGGGTGGTCAGCACGTCGAACTGCAGCGGCCCGACCACGCCGACGATCCAGGTGGAGCCATCCAGCGGCTTGAACACCTGGGAAACGCCTTCCTCGGCCAGATCCTCCAGCGCCTTCTTCAACTGCTTGGCCTTCATGGGATCGTCCAGGCGCACCCGGCGCAGCACTTCCGGCGCGAAGGTGGGAATGCCGAGGAAGTTCATGTCCTCGGACTCGCTCAGCGTGTCGCCGATGCGCAACTGGCCGTGATTGGGAATGCCCATGATGTCGCCGGGAAAGGCTTCTTCCGCCAGTTCGCGGTCGCGGGCCAGGAAGAACACCGGATTGACCAGGGCCATGACCTTGCCCGAGCGCACATGCTTCAGCTTCATGCCACGCCGGAACCGGCCCGAGCAGATACGGAAGAAGGCGATGCGGTCGCGGTGATTGGGGTCCATGTTGGCCTGGACCTTGAAGACGAAGCCGCTGACCTTGGCCTCGTCCGGTTCGACGGTGCGGGTGTCGGCCTTGCGCGAGATGGGCGGCGGCGCCAGCCGGCCGATACCCTTCAGCAGTTCCGCCACGCCGAAGGTCTTTAAAGCGCTGCCGAAGAACACCGGGGTCAGGTGACCGGCCAGGAAGCTTTCCAGGTCGAATTCGGGATAGCCGCCGCGCACCAGTTCCACCTCTTCGCGCAGACGGTCGGCGGCGGCCTTTCCCACCGCCTCGTCCAGCTTGGGGGACTCCAGCGAGGCGTCGACGCTGATCTCGGCGATGTGGTCGCCGCGGCCGGGGTCGAACATGATGACGCGGTCGTTGACCAGATCGTAAACACCCTTGAGGTCGCGCCCCATGCCGATGGGCCAGGTGACGGGCGACACGTCCAGCGCCAGGGTCTTTTCCACTTCGTGCAGCAGGTCGAAGGTCTCGCGGCCCTCGCGGTCCACCTTGTTGACGAAGGTGATGATCGGCACGTCCCGGAGGCGGCAGACCTCGAACAGCTTGAGCGTCTGAGTCTCGATGCCCTTGGCCGCGTCCAGCACCATCACCGCCGAATCCACGGCGGTGAGCGTGCGGTAGGTATCTTCGGAAAAGTCCTCGTGGCCGGGGGTGTCCAGCAGGTTGAAGGACAGCCCCCCATACTCGAAGCTCATCACCGAGGCCGACACCGAGATGCCGCGCTCCTTCTCGATGGCCATCCAGTCCGAGCGGGTGCGGCGCTGCTCGCCTCGGGCGCGCACGGCACCGGCCATCTGGATGGCGCCGCCGAACATCAGCAGCTTCTCCGTCAGCGTGGTCTTGCCGGCGTCGGGGTGGGAGATGATGGCGAAGGTGCGCCTAAGCGCGATGGCGTCGGAGAGTGTGCTCATGGGGCTGGGTTTTCGCGCCAAGCGGTGCAAGAATCAAGCGGATTAGGTTGGAGACTTCGGCAATGCGCATCGACCTCGCCCCCGATCTGGCGTCCCGCCTCTATACCGTCGCCCGCCAGCTGGGCCGCGATCCGGCGGAATGCGCCCGCTCCGCCGTCCTGGCCTTCGTCCAGGACTGCGAGGAGGCGGCCCAAATGCGGGCGCAACTGGCCGGCGGCCAATGGGTCAGGGCGGAGAACCAGCCGGACTGAGATGCCCATAGGCCGGCCGCGTGGCGATGCGGGTGTCCTCCACCGCGCCGCCCACCGTGAAGTGGTAGAGAGACTGCCACGGCCCTCCGCCCGGCGGCAGGCCCAGAAGATCGTGGACCTCGTCGTCGTGATAGCAGCCGATGCCGGTGCCCGACAGACCGGCCGCCGTGGCTTCCAGATAGAGCACCTGACCGATCATCCCGGCCTCCCAGAACAGGCGGCGATAGGCCCATTGCCCCTCCTCCGCCAGGGTGCGGTCGAAATCGGCCAGCATGCCCAGCGAGAAGGCGCCGCGCCCGGCGATGCTCTGGGTGCACGACACCTCGGTGGCCGCCCACGAGAAATCGCCATCGGCAAGGCGATAGAGCGGCAGGTCGGGAACGGCCCTCTCCCACAGGAAGCGGCGATCGCAATCGGCCCGCAACCGCTCCCGCGCATCGGGGTCGCGGACCAGGGCATAGAGACCGGGAGCCATCCCCTCCACCCGATGGACGAACAGCACCAGCGACAGCCGCGCCGCCCAGGGCCACGAAAGCCACGGTACCCGCCCCTGGTCGGGCAGGGTGGCGGCCAGCAGGCGCAGGAAGGCGTCGCGTCCCATGCCGGTGACACCGTCCATGGCCTGGGCGCTGCGGCGGCGGCGGATGATGGCGCCGGCCGCCTCGTCGCCGCCCGGCAAAGGCGGGGACGGGAACGAGGGCGGCGACGGGGCCGGTGGGGTGAGCGGCTTTTCCGACCGGGCAAGGGCCTGGCCGATCACCTCCCAGACCTCGTGGTCGGGACTCAGGACGTTGGCCTCGCCCGCCCATTCCCCGGTCACCGGCCGCAGCACGGGTTCGGCCAGGGGCACGGGCGACACCAGGGCGATCAGGTCGGGGTGCTCGGGCTCGAAGCGATGACAGGATTCCGGGCGGTCGAGGCCGAGCAGCGCCGCCAGATCCTCGTCCCCCGGCGCGGTCAGGGCGCGGAGGTGCCAGCCCAGGCAGGCGGCGGCATAGGATGCGGCGGCCAGGGCATGGCCGGCGTCATGCTGACAATAGCGGAAGGCGCGCTCGCCATACTTCCACGCTTCCCGCCAGGGAATGGACGACAGGGCCAGCAGAAAGGCGCCGGGCGGCAGGGCGGCGGGCATCGCATCCAACCGGCACCGCTCCTCCAGGGCGTGGTGGAACGGGGCGTAGTGGTAGAGGCCCGGCCCCCGGCCGATCCCCGCCAGCGGCGGCAGGATCACCCAGCCTTCGGTGGGATGGAGGTTGCCGCTGCTGGGATTGTTGCGCAACGCCCAGCGGGCCTCGCCCACTTCCTTCCAGGCCGACAGGCCGAGCGCCAGCTCAAGGAACAGGCCCAGCCCGTCCGGATCGAGGGGAGCCGGCGCGCATTGCTCCAGAGCCCGTAGCGGCGGGGTTTCGGCCCTCTGGCGCAGGGGCAGGGCGATGCGCCGCGCCCCGGCGAAGGCGCGGAAGGGATCGGGCTGGGTCTCCCAGTCGAGGAAGCCCGGCCCCCGGGCATAGCGGCGGCTGAAATGCTTGGTGCGGACGTGGTAGGCGGCGATGTGGTCCAAGGCGTCATCCATCTCCGTCTTTTCCCCTTGCTGTCCACACCATATATTGGAATGAAGCCAGCCTGGATCACCCCCGAGTACCGTCGACCATGGCCATACCTCCCCCTACCGACCTTGCCGGCGAACGATTGGTGCGCAAGACGCCCGACCGCATCCTGCCGCTCGACGAAAGCGATCAGGAGTATATCCGTACCGGTCTGGAAGCGGTGCAGGAGGCGTTCGGCATCGCGGCATTGCCCGACGCGCCCCTCGCCCTGATGCCGGGGCGGACGCTGATGCGGCTGCTGGTGGATCTGCGGGCCAGGCTGCGTCCGCGCAATCCCGACCAGACCGCGGCCTGGGGCCGTCTGGCCGGGGCCATCCTGGTGCTGGACACGGCCGGCGAATTCGCCACCCAGCACTCCCTGGCCGAGGAACGCCGCCGCACCATGGAACGGGACGACCTGGAGGATTAGGGCCAGAGGATCAGGGGCAGAGGATCAGGGACAGATAAGGTCCACCGTCTCGTCGGCGATGGAGATTTCCGCCGGCAGGCGGGCGACGATGTCGCCGTCACCCTGAACCGGGGCACCGCGCGGCCCGGTGATCAGGATATTGCGGGCCGACACCACCCGCACCTCGGGCAGGCCCGGCAGCTTGCCCAGCGGCAGGGCGATACCGTAGCGCAGCATGCCCGCCATGCCCGGATTGGGCAGGATGCACAGTTCCAGCATGGGCGCCGCCAGGTCGGCGTCAGGGGCGGCGATGAACGGCCCGCCGTAGAAGCGGCCCTTGCAGGCCACCACCATGCGGGCCTCGTACTCCACCCCGTCGGCGCGGACGGTCAGCTTGGGAAAATCGTAGCCCACCGCCTGGCGCAGGCTTTCCACCACATAGGCCAACTTGCCGGCCCGCCGCTTCAGGGCGGTGCTGACGCCTTCCACCACATGGGCGTCGAGGCCGGCGCCGGCCATCAGCAAAAAGCGCCGCCGGTTGGCCAGCCCCACATGGATGCGCCGGGCCGGGCCGAAGGCGACGGTGCGCGCCACCTGCTCCACATCGTCGGGATCGAGCCCGATCTCGCAGGCCAGCACGTTGGCGGTGCCCAGGGGAATCACCCCCAGGGCCAGCCCGCCCTGCCCCGCCCCCAGACCGTTCAGCACCTCGTTGACCGTGCCGTCGCCGCCCGCCGCGATCACCGCGTCGAAATCGTCGGCGCTGGCCAGGGCGGCGAAATCCTCGGCATCGCCGCGCCGGCCGGTCTCGCGGCAGGTGACCTGTCCGCCCAGCCCCGTGATGGCCGTCATCACCATGTCCAGCAGCCGGCGGCGGCGGCGGCCGGCGGTGGGATTGTGAATCACCAGGACCCTACGCGGCGCCATGGCGGTTTGCGTCTCGGGAACGGTCAGGCAGGCGGCTTGATCGACTGTCATGGGAACGGTGTATAGCGCGCCGCCAGACAAAGCACGGTGAATTATTTGTTACCGATAAACTTCAATTATATTAAATAAGCCGATCACAGTAACAATGAATGTGAGGCACAGACATATATAGGATATTAGTTCCACAACATTGACTTCGGATGATTGCCCGATGAACGCCAGTCTCGACATCAAGAGGCGTTACAGGACCATCTGGATTTCGGATATTCACCTGGGTACACGCGGCTGCAAGGCCGACGACCTGCTGGATTTCCTGAAAAGCACCGAGTCCGAGACGCTTTATCTGGTCGGCGACATTATCGACGGCTGGCGGCTCAGGCGCTCGTGGTATTGGCCGCAAAGCCACAACGACGTGGTGCAGAAGCTGCTGCGCAAGGCGCGCAAGGGCACCCGGGTGGTGTTCGTCCCCGGCAATCACGACGAGTTCGCCCGCGACTATCACGGCCTGCTGTTCGGCGACATCCAGGTGGTGACCACCATCTTGCACCAGACCGCCGACGGACGGCAGTTGCTGGTCCTGCACGGCGACGCCTTCGACGGGGTGGTCAAGCACGCCAAATGGCTGGCCCATCTGGGCGACAGCGCCTACACCGTGGCCCTGGCGCTCAACCACTGGCTCAACGTGGCGCGGCGCGCCCTGGGCTTTCCCTACTGGTCGCTGTCGGCCTACCTGAAGCACAAGGTCAAGAACGCGGTGCAGTACATCGCCAGCTTCGAGGAGACCATGGCCGACGAGGCGCGCCGCCACGGTGCCGACGGGGTGGTGTGCGGCCACATCCACCACGCCGAGAAGCGGGACGTCAACGGCATTCTCTACTGCAACGACGGCGACTGGGTCGAAAGCTGCACCGCCCTGGCGGAAGGCTTCGACGGCACACTGGAAATCATCCGCTGGCTGGAGGTCGAGGGAAACACATGCGCATACTCGTCGTCACGGATGCCTGGCTCCCTCAGATCAACGGCGTCGTCCGCACCCTCGACACCCTGAGGGCCGAGCTGGAGCGGACCGGCCATGAGGTGGTCATGGTCACCCCTGATCGCTTCCGCACCCTGCCCTGCCCCACCTATCCGGAAATCCGCCTGGCGCTGAAGCCCGGCCGCAAGCTGGCGGCGATGATCGAGGCGGCGCAGCCCTGCGCCATCCACGTCGCCACCGAAGGCCCGCTGGGCTGGGCGGCGCGGCGCTATTGCCGGCGACGGCGCATTCCCTTCACCACCGCCTACCACACCAAGTTCCCGGAATACATCAAGGCGCGCTTCGGCGTGCCGCTGCCCCTGTCCTACGCGCTGATGCGGCGTTTCCACGATTCCTCGTCCCGCGTCATGGTGGCGACGCAAGGCATCGAGGACGAACTGGCGGGGCGCGGCTTCCGCAATATCGGCCGCTGGTCGCGCGGCGTGGATACCGAACTGTTCCGCCCCCGCCCCGAGGCCAAGGGCGAAGGCGGCCCCTTCGCCGGCCTGTCCGGCCCGGTATTCCTCTATGTGGGCCGGGTGGCGGTGGAGAAGAACATCGAGGCCTTCCTGGCGCTGGACCTGCCCGGCTCCAAGGCGGTGGTGGGCGACGGGCCGCAAGCCGACGAGATGAAGCGCCGCTTCCCCGAGGTCCATTTCGCCGGAGCCCGCTTCGGCGAGGATCTGGCCCGGCACTACGCCGCCGCCGACGTCTTCGTCTTTCCGTCCCGCACCGACACCTTCGGGCTGGTGCTGCTGGAGGCCCTGGCCTCCGGCCTGCCGGTGGCCGCCTACCCGGTGCCCGGTCCCAACGACGTCATCGGCCGCTCGCCGGCCGGAGTGCTGCACGAGAATCTGGAAAAGGCGGCCATCGCCGCCCTGTCCATCGATCCCGCCCTGTGTCGCACCCACGCCCTGGACTTCTCGTGGGAGGCCTGCACCCGGCAGTTCCTCGACAATCTGCGCCCCTTCGAGACCGGGGTATGGCGGGCGGTGGCGGCCGAGTAGCTAGCCGGCCCGGATTCCGTCGAGGAAACGGACCACCTCGTCGCGCAGATGGCCGGAATTCCCGGCCAGTTCGCCGGCCCCCGACAGCATCTGGCGCGAGGCCGCCCCGGTGGCGGTCGCCGCCTGGGAGACGCCGGCGATATTGACCGACACGTCCTGGGTTCCCATGACCGCCTGCTGGACGTTGCGGGCGATCTCGCAGGTAGCGGCGCTCTGCTGATCCACCGCCCCGGCGATGCCGGCGGAAATCTCGCGCACCTGCTCGATCACCTGCCCGATGTTGCGGATGGCGTCCACGGCGCGGCGGGTCTCGTCCTGCACCGCGCCGATCTGGGTGCCGATCTCCTCGGTGGCCCTGGCGGTCTGGTTGGCCAGATGCTTCACCTCGTTGGCGACGACGGCAAAACCTTTTCCCGCCTCGCCGGCGCGGGCCGCCTCGATGGTGGCGTTCAAGGCCAGCAGGTTGGTCTGGGACGCGATATCGGTGATCAGGCCGACCACCTGATCGATCCTCGCCGCCGCCGCCGCCAGCCCCTGAACCATCTGGTTGGTGCGCCCGGTCTCCTCGGCGGCCTGATGGGAGATGGAAGCCGCCTCGGCCACCCGGCGGCCGATCTCGGCGATGGAGGACGACAGTTCCTCGGCGGCGGCGGCCACGGTCTGTACGTTGACGGTGGCCTGCTCGGCGGCGGCGGCGATGGTGGTGGCCTGGGCCTGGGCCTGACCGGCGGCGGCCGACACACCCTGGGACGCCGCCTCCATCTGGGTGGCCTGGGCCGAGACGCCCTTGACCAGCCCCATCACCCGCGTCTCGAAGGAATCGGCCAGTTCCAGCATGCCGCGCCGCCGTTCCGCCTCGGCCCTGGCCTTGGCCTCCTCCTGCTCCCTCTGGAGGGCGGCGACGCGGATGGCGTTGTCCTTGAACACCTGCACCGCCTTGGCCATCTCGCCGATCTCGTCCCTCTGCCCGATGGCCGGAACGGCCACCGTGGTGTCGCCGGCCGCCAGGGCATCCATGGCTCCGGTCATGGCGGCGACGGGCCGGCTGATGGAACGGCTGATGGTCAGGGACAAGAGCAGCCCCAGCGCCACGCTGAACAGGCCGGCGATGATCGAGGCGTCGATGGCCGATTCGATCCGCTGCACGGCGTCGGCCTCCACCTCGGCGGCCACACGGTGGAAGTTCTGGGCGAGGTCGTCGCCGACCGCGTCAAGCCGGTCGGCGACGGCCCCCGCCGCCGCCGCCGCGGTTTCGGACTCGGCAAGGCCCAGGGACGGAGCGCGGCCGCCGGCGACCTTGATCCTGGCGGCTTCCACGGCGTACTGGCCGAGCAGCCGCCCCAAATCCTCGATCTTGGCCAGACGCTCGGGAGCGGTGGTCTTGGCGCGCAGCGTGTCCAGGCTGTGGCCGGCCGTCGCCAGCGCCTCGCCGGCGGCCTTCAGCCTGCCCTCGTCCCCGGTGGCCAGGGCCATCCAGATCAGCATGCGCCCCTGGAAAATCTCCTTTTCCAGTTGCTCGACCATGGCCTGATTGCCCATCAGCCGGAGAGCCCGGCCGGATTCCCGGGAGGTCACCTTGCCGGAATAGACGCCATAGCCGGCCAGGCCGGCGATCAGCATCACCAGGAGCCCGAATCCCATCATCAGTCGGGCGACGATCTTCATATTGCCCAGCATGGCGCACGCCTCTTTCGTCCACCCGGCGACGCCGGGCTCGCATCAGCCCCCTGATCGCGCCGAACCTAGCCCAAAGGATGGAGAGGCGCGCCATTACAAAGGCGTAAGATCGGCCGTGGGAAGCACATGGCTGATCCGCGAATTTTCAGCGTCTGGATCGGCACGGGTCTCCAAAGGAGGGAGGCGCCCCTTGACCGGGCGGGCCGCTTCATGCTGTTGATGCCGATCCCCACGTCTGCACGGATCGCCCCATCGTGGAACGACTGACCGGCGGTATCCGCCCCTATCTCCTGCTTTCGCTGCTGTCGCTGTTCCTCTACCTGCCCGGTCTGGTGGCGCTGCCGCCCATGGACCGCGACGAATCGCGCTTCGTCCAGGCCACCCGCCAGATGCTGGAGACCGGCGACTACATCCGCATCCAGTTCCAGCAGGAAATGCGGGCCAAGAAGCCGGTGGGCGCCTATTGGCTGCAGGCCGCCTCGGTCAGCCTGTTCTCGGACAAGGCCAGCCGCGAGATGTGGCCCTATCGCCTGCCCTCGGCCCTGTCGGCCTGGGCGGCGGTGCTGATGACCTTCGCCTTCGGGCAATACCTGTTCGGCCGTCAGGTGGCGTTGCTGGGCGCCGCCTTACTGGCCTCGTCGCTGATGCTGGTGTCCGAGGCCCATCAGGCCAAGACCGACGCCATCATGCTGGCCTGCACCGTGGCGGCGCAAGGAGCGCTGGCCCGCTTCTACCTGGGCGCCAGGGGACAGGCGGCGGTACCGGGGCCATTGGTGGCGCTGGTGTTCTGGGTGGCCATGGGCGTCTCCATCCTGGTCAAGGGACCGGTTATCCCGGCCATCTCCATCCTGACCATCCTGGCGCTGGGCTTCGCCGACCGGCAATGGGCCTGGCTGGTGGGCCTCAGGCCCTTCACCGGGCTGATCGTCGCGGCGTCCATCGCCGCGCCGTGGTTCGTGGCCATCTCCAACGCCACCGGCGGCGCCTTCGTCGGCGAGGCGGTCAAGGGCGACCTGCTGCCCAAGCTGCTGGGCGCCCAGGAAAGCCATGGCGGCTGGCCCGGCACCTATCTCGCCCTGGCGGCGGTGATCCTGTGGCCCGGCTCGCTGCTGCTGTGGCCCAGCCTGACGGCCGCCTGGAAGGTGCGCCTGCGGCCCGAGATACGCTTCTGCCTCGCCTGGATCATCCCGGCCTGGGTGATGTTCGAGATCGTCCCCACCAAGCTGCCCCATTACGTGCTGCCCACCTTCCCCGCCCTGGCGCTGCTGATGGCGGTGGCCGTGGTGGGCCGCGCCCCAGACCTGCGGTCCAAGCCGGCCAAGCTGTGGTACGGCGTCTGGTGCGTGATCGGGCTGGCCCTGGCGGCGGCGGTGGTGATCGCGCCCCATCAATTCGCCCCCGCCTTCCCGGTGATGAGCATCCCCTCGGCGCTGCTGGTGGCCGGCACCGCCCTGGCCGCCGGCTGGCTGGCCTTCAAGGAGCGCATGCGCCCGGCCGTCATGGCCCTGGTGCTGACCGCCGTAACCAGCTTCCAGGTGGTGTTCGACGGTGTGCTGCCCAGCCTCGACTATCTGTTCGTCAGCCGCGAGGCCGCCGAACTGGTGGCCAGCCGTCCCCATCGCGGCGCGGTGGTGGTGGCCGGCTATGCCGAGCCCAGCCTGGTCTTCCTGCTGGGAACCGATACCGTGCTGACCAGCGGCGCCAACGCGGCGCAGCACCTGCTGAACGGCCCGGCGGCCCTCACCCTGGTGGCCGACCGCGAGGAGGAGCCGTTCTTCGCCGCCGCCGCCGCCATTGGCGTCAAGCCGGTGGTGGTCGGCATGGTCAAGGGCTTCAACTATTCGCGCGGCAGGAAGGTGACCCTGACCGCCTACGCTGTGGAAGGCAAAGAGCCATGAGGCTGCTGGATTTCATCGTCCGCCAGTGGGAGCGGGGCGGCAACCGGATCACCCTGGTCTGGGAGGAACTGGCCGGCTTCCGCTCGTTCTCGGCCGGGCAGTGGGCCCGCACCCGCCGGCACCCCCGCACCTGGGCCACCGTCTACTGCGCCCTGGCGGTGGTCGTCGGCTATTTCCTCCTCGACCGGCCGCTGGCCCGCTGGCTGAAGGCCCATGTGAGCGGCGAGTTCGAGGGGTTCTGGAAGACCGTCACCCATCTGGGCCTGGGCGGCGTGTGGATGATCCCCGCCGGCGTGCTGACGCTGGGCCTGATCCTGTCGGCCCTGGCGGCGCCGGGGCTGGAAAAGCGCACCCGCCTGCGCCGGGCCGCCTGGGTGCCGGGCTTCCTGTTCCTGTCCATGGCCGTGTCGGGCATCGCCGGCAACATCATCAAGATGCTGGTCGGCCGCACCCGGCCCGCCGCCCTGTTCGACAGCAATGTCTATGACTTCGTGCCGCTGACCCGCGGCTATCTCACCAATTCCTTCCCGTCGGGCCATTCCCAGGCGTCCTTCGCCGCCATGACGGCGCTGGCCCTGATCTTCCCGCGCTACGACCTGGCCTTTTTCACCGTGGCGCTGCTGGTGGCGCTTTCCCGGATTCTGACCACCGTGCACTTCCTGTCGGACGTGGTGGCCGGAGCCTGGCTGGGCACCATGGTCACCCTGGCCCTCCACTCCCTGCTCACCAAGCGCGGCATCGACGTCCGCGTCCGCTTCGAGCGGGATAAAAAGCTGGCGGAGTAGTCAGTCCTCGAAGGGCAGGCCCACGTAGTTCTCCGCCAGCGTCGTCCGCCCGGCCAGGGAATGGACCACGTAGTCCAGCTCGGCCTCCAGCGCCCGCTGCTCGAAGGGCGGCGTGTCGGGGAAACGGTGCAGCAGGTTGGTCATCCACCAGGAGAAGCGCTCGGCCTTCCACACCCGGCGCAGGCAACGCTCGGAATAGCGGTCGATGCCCTCGGACGAGCCGCCGTAATACTCGATCAGGGCGTGGCCGAGATAGCGCACGTCCGACGCCGCCAGATTAAGCCCCTTGGCACCGGTGGGCGGCACGATGTGGGCGGCGTCGCCGGCCAGGAACATGCGGCCGAAGCGCATGGGTTCGGCCACGAAGCTTCGAAGCGGCGCGATGCTCTTTTCCAGCGACGGCCCGGTGACCAGCGACGCGGCGGCCTGGGGGTCGAGACGGAGACGCAACTCGTCCCAGAAGCGCTGATCGGACCAATCCTCCACCTTCTCGGTGAGCGGCACCTGGACGTAGTAGCGGGACCGGGTCCTGGAGCGCATGGAGCACAGCGCGAAGCCCCGCTCGCTCTTGGCGTAGATCAGTTCGTCGCAAACCGGCGGGGTGTCCGACAGCAGGCCCAGCCAGCCGAAGGGATAGACCCGCTCGAAATTGCGGATGGACTCCTTGGGGACCGAGGCCCGGCACACCCCATGGAAACCGTCGCAGCCGGCGATGAAGTCGCAAAGGATCTCGTGCCGTACCCCGTCCTTCAGGTAGCTGACGCGGGGGCGGTCGGTATCGTAACCCGACACCGCCACCTCCTTGGCCTCGTAGATAGTCTTGAGTCCAGCCGCCGTCCGCGCCTCCATCAGGTCGCGGGTCAGCTCGGTCTGGCCGTAGATCATCACCTCCTTGCCGCCCGTCAGGCCGTGGAGGTCGATGCGGTGGCGGCTTCCTTCGATCAGCAGTTCGATGCCGTGGTGAGGTAAGCCCTCGCGGTGCATGCGCCCCCCCACCCCGGCCTCGTC
>Ga0265320_10002358_pt1 | contig 13223 bp, 17 predicted proteins | sample 4827metaG_FD_202087 | JGI IMG/M metagenome (GOLD analysis project Ga0265320, IMG submission 202087) | Rhizosphere microbial communities from Carex aquatilis grown in University of Washington, Seatle, WA, United States - 4-8-27 metaG | ecosystem: Host-associated > Plants > Roots > Rhizosphere >...
TCGTTCGATCCGGTCGGGGTAGGCAGGCCATTGGCCGGACTCGGTGCACTCCCGGTAGAGGCGGATAGCCTTGCGGTTCAGCTCGCGGCCGATCTGCATCGCGTCGGGGTCGGGCCGGACGCAGCGCACGTAGTAGGGCGCCGTCTTCTCCTGGCAGACGAGGAGGAAGTCGATGTCGTCCTTGTCGGCCAGGCCGAGCTCGACGGCGCCGTTTTCGTACCAGTCGGCCTGCTGGTGCCAGCCCTTCTCGTGCATCGCCTTACTCAGCGACAGGTCGTCGATGGCGTGGCAGCTCTTGAGGTCAACGATGACGAGACGTCCGCGACGCGTGAAGATCATCGAGTCGGGCCGGGCCCGGAGCATGACGCCGTGCTCCTCGTCGCGCCAGAACAGCGAGTGCTCGACCATGGCGTCGTCGACGGCGAACAGCGGGCCGGCCTCAGGATGGCGACGGACGATGTCGGCCATCGCCTTCATCCGGAGATACTCGTGCTTCAGCAGCGTGATCACGCCGCTCGCACGGTTCGCCTGCTCCTTCTCCTGCGTGTCCTTCTTCCGCCGGTTCTGCTCGTCGAGCATGACGACTTCGGGGTCGCCGCCGAACAGCTCGCTGTGCAGCGCGGTCCCGAACTCCATCTCGGGGGTCGCGATGCGGCCGTGGAGGCGGTCGTAGTCGAAGCGGGCCGGGGTGCCCGGCGGGAGGATCCGCCGGGCGCCGGTGGAGGACAGGGAGCCGCCGGCGACGGGGTCGGCGTGGTACTCGCGCAGCGACATGCGCGCGCGGATGCCGGGCTCGGTGATCGGTTCGCCGCGGTACTCGGCCAGGAACTGCGCCGGGGCGTCCGAGGCGGCCGGGTCGATGGCGAGGATGTCAGCGATGACGGTCACAGTCCTCGTCCCTTCGACCAGTCGGTGAGGCCGATGGTCTGCTCCCACGGCAGATGCGTCGGCCCGGCGGGGTGGTTGACGTGCGGCGGGTACTGCCGTCCCGCCTGCCGCGTCTCGTCATCGACCTGGGTGCCGGCGGCGATGGCGGCCGCGATCGGCCGCCAGGCCTCGGCGGCCTCGGCCGCGAGTCGCTCGGCGTCGTCATGGGCGCCGCCCCAACCGCCGGTGTCGGTCAGCGACACGGCGTACGCGGCCTGCTCGGCCGCCGCATGGGCGCGCAGGAACGTGGCGCTCACCACCGGGCCACCGCTTCCAAGAACTGGGCGTGGACCGCCTCGGAGGCGGCGCTGGCCTCCTGCGGGGAACCTCCCGCACGAAGAACACGGGCGTAGGCTTCGAAGCGGTTGTCCTGAACCGGGCCGGGCTGGGCCAGCACCTGCATACGCACGCTGACGGTTTTGCTGAACGCGACGTCATACCACGTCCCGCGGGCGTCGGTGTGCTCCTGGCGGTAGTCCCAGCGCGCGCCGACCTGCTTCTCGGCCGACTCCGCAACGGCTTGCAGGCGCTCAATGCGCCGGGAGTTGTCCTCGTACTCCTCGCTCGGCACGATCAGCGTGATCGGGTCCAGGCCGCCGGGCATGATCCGTGCCGCCTGCTCGGGGTGCTCCTCGATCCAGTCCGCGAGCGCGCGGAGTCCGGCAACAGTGGTGTCCGCCAGTTGCAGCGTCGCGAGCGGGATGTCGGGGTGCAGCTGGTCCTCGTTCATGCCGCCGCTCCGAGTGCTTCGGCGATCTGCTCGACGCTGGCGTCCAGCGCGATCGCGCGGCCGACGATGGCCTTCGTGAGCTCGGCGGCGACGTAGTCGCCGGACTCGGAGCTGTCCGCAGCGACCTGGACGCGGGCGCGGTCAACGGCGGCGAGGTTGTACCAGCGGGCGTGGAGCGACGTGGTGCGGGCGTCGGCCCGCTCTCCCGCGGCGTCCGGGTTGCTTACGTGGCGGACCCAGGCAGCGCGGCCGGCGTCGACCGGACCGAGCGTCTGGCGGGTTCGCGCTTCGAGCTCCATCAGCGGGCGGTCGTCGCGAATCGGGGCCATCTCCCGCGTCTGCTCCACGTCGGCGACCGGGACGTCGGGCCACTCGTCGTTGCTGCGCGTGTCGTGCTTCGCGGCCCACCACAACGTGGGGTCGAGGGCGATCCAGCGCGCTCCGTCGAAGGCGTTCGGCTGGGTAGGCGGCGCGGGCGGAACCGAAGCGTTCTGCGTTCCGCTGGTGCCCGGCTTGGCCAGGAGCAGCGTCGTCGCCGAGGCGCCGTCGACCGTCGCTGGCCAGGTCGCCGAGTCGTAGGGGTTCACGCCCCAGCCGGCACCCTCGAAGACCAAGCTGACGGTCGTCGACGGCGGCAGAGACGCGATGCCGACCTCGGCGGGAACGGGCTCCATGTCGATCAGCGTGGGCGCCGAGTCGTTGACGCGCTGGGCCATCTGCGGACGACTGACCCGCGACACGGGTCGGGCGGGACGGGTGTCGGTCTCGCGGGCGAACGGTGCCCGGATCCGGCGAAGTCCGGTCGGTTCGGTGGCGCTGCGCCCGTTTCGGGCGCTACGGTTCATCATGCCGGTCACCTCCAAGTGCTGATGTCGGGAAATAGGTGGCTGTGCGTGGCGGCTGTTCCGGGCTGGGCTGGCTACGGAACGGCCGCCTTCGTCTTGCGGCGGGCTTCGCGTTGGACTGCCTTGTCGTAGGACTTGGCCGGGGTCTCCCGCCGCGGCACAAGGGGCTCCCGGGCCTCGACGCGGTTCTCGCGGCGCAGCTTTTCGCGGTAGGCGCGCGCCTCGGCCCGGAGGAAACGCGGGTCGCGTCCGTTTCCGGCCCAGTAGAAGGGCACCCGGCCCTCGGTCACGAGCAGCTCCACGTGGCTGACCGGCTTCCCGAGGAACTCGGCGAACTGCTCCTTGGTCAGGTCGGGAAGGTCGTCATCGCTGGTGTGGCTCATCGCGGCGCTCCCACGCGCTCGCGCCGGCGCGGCTCGTCAGTCACCAGCCGGAACAACCGCTCGTAGGCGGTGCCCGGCTTGACCCCGGTGCCGGTGGCGACGTGCATCAGGCCGGAGACCACCTCGATGCCGCAGGCGTCGTGAATGCCGCGGCTCACGGACGAGGCATCGACGCCGGCCGCGTGGGCGATCTGCTCGTTGGTGTCCAACTTGGCCCTGCGGCCGAGCCATCTCAGGCCCGCAGGGTCGATCCGGTGGTGCGCGGGCGCCTTGGATCGCATGACGGTTTGCTCCACAGTTGTGTTGTATGGATGCAATCTCGCATCGCATTGCGTGGATGCAATCTACGCCGCGTATCCATGCAATGCAACTGGAGCTGGTATTGATACGTGTTCGCAGGTGGCGTGCGTGCGCCCGTTGGCGTGATTTCGCTCTCGCGGTCGGATGCGCGCGCGGCTAGCCTGACCGCTGGGCGGGTGCGGCGCGGATTTGCGCCCGGGTACCGGGCTCAGATTGCATGTATGCGATGCACGCACGGCGCGAGAGGTCACGTATGCCCAGGTTGGACAGCGCGGAACGCAAGAAGGTGTGGCAGGCGTACGTGAAGAGCCGCCTCGACGATTCGGGCCTCAAGCAGTTTGAGCTCGAAGCCCTCACGGACGGCGTTGTCACCACCACGATGGTCTCGAACTGGGTGACCGGCCGGTCCGGCGTGGAGGCGGAGGCTGCGGCGCTCTTCGCGCTGGCGACGAACTCCCCCGTGGGGGAAGCGCTCGAGGCTGCCGGCTACGGCAAGTTCGCCGAGATCGTCGCGTCCCAGATGGCACCACAGGCGGATCCGCGAATCACCCGGCTGCTGGACGACCCGCTCTTGACGGAGGAGGACCGGTCGGACTTCCGGGAGCTGCTTCAGCGTCGGCAGAACCGCCTTGCCGTCGAACTCGTCGCGATCCTTGTCGAGATGGTGAAGACGCGCCAGTCGGAGTCGAGCAGGCAGGAATAGACCCTTGCACAGCCATGATCAACGGTGCACTTTTCTGGTGCACGGCCCGGGAGAACTTGGGCGAAGTTCGGGGAACATGGACGATGATCGGCGTCTCAGCGCCCTGATCAGCAGAAGTTAAGGGGGTTCAAGTCCCCCCTCGGACACTTTGCTGAGCTCCTGAACTGCATGTTTGCAGTCAGGGGCTTTACACTTTCGGAATCTGGTGCACCGTCTGGTGCACCTCCGAGTGAGCGCCATACGAAAGCCGGTCCACCGACGGTCCACTCGTCGTACGTTCCAAATATGGCGTGGATCGAGACTACCGAGCGCAAGGCCAAGCCGGGGCAGAAGAAGAAGCCCCTCTCCTACCATGTCCGCTGGCGCCAAGGCGGCGCCCGGGACGGCGGCAGCGAGGTCGAGACCTTCCGGGACGAGAAGGAGGCCGAACACTTCAAGGCCGCAGTCAACCTCGCCGGTGACCAGTACCCCCCCAACTTCATCCCGAAAATCGGCTGGGTCACGCCCGACGTGTACAAGGCGTTCCTCGTCGACGTCGAGGCCGCCGAGACGGAAGCCGAGCAGCCACCGCCGCCCGAGACGATCGGCGCGTTCGCCCGGAAGCTCGTACTGAGCATGACCAAGGTCGGGCGGGGCGGAAAGAAGAAGTACCTACGGATAATCGCTCTCCACATCAATCCCTGGTGGGGATCCCTCCCGATCAATGACGAGGCAACCCTCAACATGATCGGCATCGGCACGTGGATCAACGATCTGCTGGACGGCAAATCACCCCCCGTCGACCAGACGCCGCAAGATCCGCACCCGAAGCGCACGAAGCTCAAGCCGAAGACCGCCCGGAACATCCACGGTCTCTTCTTCGCGATCATCCAGACCGCGCTGGAGATGAAGCTGCGGGCCGACAACCCGTGCCTGAAGACACAGCTGCCGAACGTCGATGACGGCGAAGGCGACTGGGAGATGGTCTTCCTGTCCCCCGAGGAGTACGGCATGATCCGTCGCCACATGCGCGCCGACGCGGTGGATCTCACGGACCTACTTGTCGGCACCGGGGCTCGCTACTCAGAGGCCACGGGCTTCCGAAAGCGCGACCACGTCCATGACGAGACCGGCCGACCCTGGCTCAACGTGCGCAAGGCGTGGAAGAACGAGGCCGGCAACTGGGTCTTGAGCAAGCCCAAGACGCGGAAGTCCGTACGCGGGCTCGTTCTCACCGCAAGCCAGGACGAACTGGTTGCCAGACTCACGGAGGGCAAGCAGCCCGACGACCTGGTCGTCACGAACCGGGGTGGCAACCGATGGATTCACCAGACCTACTACACACAGTGCTGGCGCCCGGCGGTCTATTGCGCGGTCCGCTGCGAACGGCACAGGAACGCCGACCTGGCCGCGGGTATCGGACGTCGCGGCTATCGGTACCTGCTTTCCGCGCACATCGTGCCCTGTGGATGTCCGGGCACGCTCACGAAGGTCCCGCGCATCCACGACCTACGGCACACTCACGTAGCGTGGCTGATCGCCAAGAAGGTCCCGGTGAAGGCGATCCAGGAGCGGCTCGGCCATCGATCGAGCCAGACTACGTTGGACCGCTACGGGCACCTGCTGGATGAGGTCGTCGACGACGTCCAGGCTGCAGTCGACGTGATGATGGAGCGGGCAGCCGTGGACGTGGCCCAGCTGCCCGCCGCAGCCTAGTCGCTGGACTCGGTCAGCGCGCCACGGAGCTTCAGCAAGCGCTGGTCGGCACGGTCCTCGGCATCGGTCAGTGCCCACTTGACGTCCGTCACGTGGGCCCGGCCTAATCGTGCGACCGCATAGCCCACCGTCAGCGCCAGCGCGAGGGCGTCGGCCAGGTCTGCGACCTCGCCGCTCCTCGGCGTCGTCGGCAACCACAGCGTGATCACTGCCGATACCGCCCACGCCACCGCCACGGCCGGACCGCCGATCCTGCGGAAAATGCGAACAACAACTTCGGACATCGGGTTGTCTCCCCACAGCCTGAACTGCCTCTACTTGCCCCCAAGTGAACGACACGCTACGCAGCGCGTACCAGCGACGCGATCACCAACACAGAGACACTTTTCGAACTCGGGACGTTTCGGAATACCCTGACATACGGCGCCTTTCATCGATATTTGATTCTCCAACGACACAGGGCTCTGACGTGGCAGTGTGGTGCGACGCGCCAGGGGACGCGGTCGGATCCAGGGGAGGGCACGGCGGCATGGCGGGCATGCAGTGGAGCGATACACGGATACGGGGTGCGGGCCACGTGGTAGAGGTGCTCGCGGTCTCATGGCGTGGCTCTTCCCTGGCCGCACTGAAAAACGGACCGTTGTCTCCCCCGGAGCTGCTTGCCGTCTTCAAGACAGTGCAGCCGTCGACCGTGCCGGTTTTCGGACCGCATGCGGTCTACATCGAATGTGTCAAGCGGCACCTGGCCGTGCTGGCCCGCGGCGGTCTACTCGACGTCGGGCCGCTGAACGGCGGTCGCCGGCAGTACCTGCTCACGCCGTTTGCCCGCGCGATGCTCGATGCCGCAGAGCAGACTGCGGACTATGGCGTGCGGGTTTACGACTGGTTGGTCGACGTCGGCCGCCAGTCCCGCAAGATCAGCACATCCCTGTCCGCGCGGGACTTCGAGCCCGCGGTCCTGGGCATGTCCGAGTCGGAGCGCTTCCGTTGGCGCGCGGTCTTGTTGATCTTCGCGCGGTTGCTTGGCCATCGCTGGTCGTTCACAGTTCTGGCAATGCTGGCCGACGGCCCAGCACGGTTTTCCTCGCTGCTGGAGCGCGCAGGCAGCCTTCTGCCAGCCGCTCCAACATCCGCCTCGACGACCGTACGCCTCGGCCGGTCCACCCTGACCAACCGACTGGAGTACCTACGCAGTGTCGGACTGGTCGAGAAGGTCGACGACTCGGCTCATCGCAACCCGGCGCGGCCCCCGGGCTCCAGGGAGGTGGCCTATGTCCTCACGGACGGTGGCCGAGATCTTCTGGAGAACTTGGAAGGCATCGCTGAATTCGGCGTCCTGCACGATGCGGCACTCGTCAAGGCGGTTCGAGCCCTAACCCCGTAGCGCTGACGGCACGCGCTCTTCCCCCTACGATGAGTGCTGACGTACAACCGTAGGCGGCTCGCTTAGGGGGAACCATGCAGGACGCTGCGGATCTCAATGCGCTTCAGCTGCCCTTCCCGCCAGGGCCCGATGGCGGCCCTCCCCCCCTGTACGCCGAGCTCCGGCAGCGGTGCCCGGTGACCCACGTGACAACGCCGGCCGGGGACGACGTCGTGCTCCTGCTCACCGCGGACGATGCACGCTACCTCTACGAGGACCCCGACCGGCTACTGTCCCGGAACCTGCGCAGGCCAGGCGCACCCCGGTACGTCGACGGCGCCGACCCCACGATGGTTCCGGGCACGATGATGAACGAGGACGACCCCGAGCACCTCCGGCTACGCCGGGCGTGCGCCAGGTGGTTCACACCGCGAGCAGTGGCCGGCTACCGCGACATGCTCGTCGGCATCGCGGAGGACTTCGCGGATTCGCTGACGTCCTGCTCCAGCCCAGTGGACATCGTGCCGATACTGGCCGCTCCGCTCCCAGTCAGAGTGATCAGCAGGGTGATCGGTTTTCCCGAGGACGACGACGTCGTCCTGTCGGCCTTGTCCTCGACGATCCTGTCGACCAGCACCTCCGACGCCGAGCAACGCATCGCCGCTCGCGCTGAGTTCGTCAGCTACATCCGCGAGATCCTCGACTGGCAGCGGCGGGAGGGCCCGGCGGATACGCTGCTTGCTCACGTCACCGCAGAGAGCGACCGCGGCGCCGGCCTGACCGAGGCCGAGCTGATCCAGTCGCTGCTCACAGTGATCCTGGCCGGCCACGAAACCACCGCGCACGTAATCGCCCGCGGCGTCCTAAGATTCCTACGGACCGGCGTCTGGAGCCAACTGGCCGCCGATCCCTCGATCGTGCCGAGCGCCGTGGAGGAGCTACTCAGAATTGACGTGCCGGGCCACGGTGCGATCCTGCGCCTGACAATGGAAGACGTCGAACTGCCATCCGGCGTGACGATACCTGCGGGGACCGGGCTCCTGGCCCCGACTGTGGTGCACAACCACGACCCGGACCGCTACCACGATCCGGACCAGTTCGTGCTCGGCCGGGAGAGCCCCCACCTGACTTTCGGCGACGGCACCCATGTCTGTCTCGGCGAGTCCCTCGCGATCGCCGAGCTGGAGGCTGTCTTCACAATCCTCCCTCCGCGTTTCCCCGATCTCCGAGTTGCCGCTGCGCCTGACGCAGTGAGATGGAGCGATCCGACACTCAAGATCAACGGTCCGACTCGGCTGCTGGTCGCTTGGTAGGACGCTGGTGCGAACAGGGCGTTGAGGCAACGAAACTCGCGTTTCTCACGCTAGGCAGCTCCCGAAACCGCGTCCAATCCGAGCCCCCAGGGGAACGGCTTGCTCTGGTTCCGGTCCTCGCCGAGGACGATGTCCACTCCGTCCCCACGGAGGTACGCCACCGAGCGATCAAACGCGGAATGAGCGGCCTGCCACGAATTCAGGTGGGGCAGCGCCGCCAGCGGTACTGACTTGCCGACACCCTCTGTAATCAGGCCTAGGGCCAGAGTGTCGGCGATCCCCGCGGCCCACTTGTTGATCGTGTTGAAGGAGGCCGGAGCCACCAGGATCGCGCTCGCCGGCGGCAGGACGTCGGGCTCTCCGGGGCGCTTGTATCGGAACCGGACGGGGTGCCCCGTCAGCGCTGCTAGGGCTGGCAGTTGGTCCTCCAGCCACACCGCTGCTGTCGGTGTCAGAATCAAGCACACATCCCAGCCGCGGGCCTTCGCCCGCTCGACCAGATCAGCGATCTCAAGCACCGGCGGTGTAGCACAGCCAACGAGGTACAGAACAGGTTGAGTCACAGGGCTACTCCAGCGCGCAGCGCGAGTGCGCGCAAACCGCGTCCATCCGCTGGCGTCTGTTCGGTGATCAGATCGGCGATGACCGCCCGCGCCAGGTTCCATGACCGGACTGTCGCCGGGTCCTCCCGTTCGGCATCCAGCAGCAGTCGTAGGGCTGTGTCGGGTTTGCCGGCGCGCTGGGCCGAGCGGGCCGTGTCCACCAGGTGGTGGATACGACGCTCCCTGGGCAACGCGGCGTAGCCGCGGGGATCGATCTGCATGACAGCCTGGAGGGCCTGGTCGTAGAGACCGAGATCGCCAAGTATCGAAGCCTCGTAGACCGAGACGTTGGTGATGTTGAACGTGCTCAGGCGGTGGTTCGCATCGGGGGCGATCAGCGCAGCCAGAGCGCGGCCTTGCTCGATCATCAGGGTCGCCAGCCCGGGATCGGGAAGGCTGCCCGCCGCGTAGGCCGCCTTCAGGTACACCATCCCGAGCGCAGACACCCCGTCGTCTCCCAGCCCGCGCAGATCGCCCCCGTACCGATCGATGACGTCCTGAGCCAGTCCGAGGCCGACGTCCGGGCGTCCCGATGCGGTGGCGGCGTAGACGGCGCTCTGGGTAGCGAGCGCAATCCCGATGGGGTCGCCCGCGGCTTCGGCCTTCAACACGCCCTCGTGGCCGGCTGCCCATCCGCCCACCGCGTCGCCGAGCGTGGTGAGCGTGACAGCGGCCAGGTGGCAGACATCGGCGAGCTGCGCGAGCGCGCGCGGCTCCCCAGCGCCGCCCTCGCGGGCCCGGGCCGCGTTGATCAGGCGCGGCAGCAGGGCCACCGCGTCGTGCCAGCGTCCTGCGTGGAACGCGTGGTAGCCGTATGTGGTCTGTTGGAGGACGTCGAGTCCCGGGTCCTGTTGTGCGGCCGGGGTGAGCAGAGCGGCCCTGACCTCGTCTGCGGACGTGTCGTCACTACCGTCCGGGTCGTCGTCGACGAGGACGGCCAGTGGAACAGCGAGGGTGCGAGCCAGGCTTTTCAGCACGCTGAGACGCGGGTCGGTCTGGAGGCCGCCGCCCTCGAAGCTCTTGACCCACGGCAGGCTCATACCGAGCGCGGTCGCGAGCTGTTGCTGCGTCAGGCCGCGCTGAACCCGCAGTGCCTTGACACGTGGTCCGATACCGAGCTCTGCCATATCAAGACGGTATAGGACTCGTATACCCACGGTGAGCGTCTTTGCCGATACCGTCCAAACTACCAGGTCAGAGCGGAGGGCGCCGTGGTGGACGAGCTCGAACAATGGCGCGTTGAAGGACGCGTGGCCAGGGCTGTCAAGAACGTGCAGGAGTCCCTCACGCGGCTGCAAGCCGACGGGCAGGAACTCGCCACCGCCGTCAACGAGGCCCGCGCCCTCGGCATTTCGCCTCAGCACGCTGGGTCGAGTGCCCTGTCCTGGTGCTGGTTTGGGAATGGCTGCGCACAACGTATGGCCCCACCTCGACGAGGAGAGCATGATGCCCCCGCCCCTACGTCAACTTGCACGCGATGAATCCGGCCGCATCGGCGAGATCATGGGATCTCCCCAGCCCAACTCGCGTCTCGTCGCGCTGCGCCCTCCCGGCGGTGGCCTCGAATGGAATGTCCCTGAGGAGTCCATCACACGGGTTGATATCGACGGGAACCCGCTTCAGTCGCCCCAGGACGATGCATGAGCCAGCGACCGACGCCTGACGACGTCACCCTCTTCGGCGGTCGCCAAACGTGCCGTGCTGATCGCCTGGCCGTCGGCACATGTATCTCAGCTGGCTGGACCTGTGGGCCCATCGCCGAGCTGCGCCGCGGCGTACCCATCACTCACGAAGGCGAGGTCGTCCAACGTGTCAGTGCACGTATCAAGGACGATGACCAGTGGCATACCTGGTGGCCCGGTGACCGCGTCTACCTCGAGCCCCCGGCTCACCTGCTCCCGCTCCTGGCGCCGCCTGCCGCGCCCACGATGCCATCGTAGCCGGACGTAAGTCTGTGCCGCCGGGCTCGTCTTCGTCCAGCGAGTTTCCAACTACGACGACTACGGCTGGCCAACAAGCGCGTTGGGCGGCTTGGTGGCCGGGAACGCAAAGAAGCCGCCCGCCCTCCCCTTGACGGGGAGGGCGGGCGATGCAGTGGTTTGCTATGAGCGCGGACGCTCCGGCGGGAATGCCAGCGCGCCGAACAGGAGCAGGAGGGGCCAGGCGGGTACGCCTTGCTCGTGGGTATCGGCAGCTCGGATCGCGGCTGGGGACGCTGACGGCGTGCCGGGGTCGGATGCCTCGCAGACCACCGCGGCGTGCTCGTTGATCGTCTCCGGCGTCGCGGTGTAGCCGTCAGGACATTGGGGCCCGGCGGGCCCGGACGGTCCGGTAGGGCCCGGGTTCCCGGCGGGGCCCTGTTCGCCGGCCGGGCCCGATGGCCCCGGCGGTCCAGGCTCGCCTTCCGCGCCGGCGGGACCGGCAGCTCCTTCCGCGCCGGTCGGTCCGGCTGGCCCGGCCGGGCCCGGAGATCCCGCTGGGCCCGCTGTTCCCGGCGCGCCGGATGGGCCAGCAGCGCCGGCGGGACCGGATTGGATCCGCTCGATGATCTGCTGTGGGGCGGGCTGGGATGGTGCGATCCCGTGCTGCTTCAGCTGTTCCTGGGCTCCGGTCAGGTTCACGGACAGGTCGGAGATCGTCTGGGCCTGGCGTGTTTGCTGCTGGCGCAGCCCTTGCAGCTGGTGCGAGGCCGCGCCGAGTTCGGCCAGCATGAAGCCCAGCACGATGCCCACGGCCGTGACCAGGACGGCCACGACCGCGTTCCACCAGTGGCGGCGGATCCAGTCCATCAGTGGATGCCCTTCGACTGCCCCAGGAGCGTAACGACCACCAGCGCGAGCGCGGCCAGCGCGCTGATCAGCCCGATGGCCTTCTGCCAGGTGAGCTCCGCGCGAGAGCTGGTCTCGTCGCGGAGATCACGGATCTCTTTGCGTACTTCGTCAACGTCGCCGGACAGCGTCTGCCCGAGGTCCTTCGTGCTCTGCTCCACGCGCGCGATGTGCTCCACGAGCGCCTTGTGCTGGACGTTCCAGAGGGCGACCGGTAGGAGTTCGGTAGCCAGCCGCGTGATCTGTGCCGCGAGGGCCTGGTCTGCGGTTTCCAGCCGAGCGATGGCGCGGCCGGCTTCGCGCGGGGTCAGCCCGTCGTCGGTCACCAGATCTCCAGACGCGGTTACGGGGTGGCTAAGGCTGTGGCCAGGTGCGCGACGACGGCGGTCGCGATCTGGTCCGCGGTTGCCCCGGCAATCAGCAGCGGGGCCAGTGCGGCGGCCAGCGCCTTCGCGTCGACGGCCGGGGGCTGCTGGATCTTGACGGCCAGTGCGTTGACGGCGTCGCGGGCCTGCTTGGCGTACAGGGCCGCGGCCCGGGCGCCGCCGTCGGCCCAGATCAGCGCGGCGTCGTCGTCGAACTGGCCATTCGCCGGGAAGTCAGCCGCGATCTCCGGCCACTTCTGGCCGATGGTGGCTGGGATGGTGCCCATGAGGTCTCCGGAGGTGGTGGCGGTCGCTGTCGGCGTTTCCGCGCTGAGGAGGGTGAGGAGTTGCGCGACGGTGCCCCGGAAGGCGTTGTAGTCGAGCGCGCGACCGCCGTCGGTGGCCTGGTTGGTGTACTGGTACAGCGCGGGGGTCACACCGCCGTAGGCGTTCCAGCCCGAGGCCTTGTCCCCGGGGTACAGGTGCGTGGGGCTGCCGGTCCCGCCGGGGTAGGCCGAGGAGATGAGTCCCAGACCGCGCGAGGTCAGGCCGCTCAGGCTCGGCGACCCGAGCTCCTGCCAGTACCAGTGCGGGAGGTAGACCAGGCGCAGCCGCAGTCCCGCCGCCTTCGCCGCGTCGGCGTAGGCCAGCACCTGGCTCAGGGTGGGTTTGGACGAGCCGGACGGCTCGACGTCGAGCATGCCCGGCAGGGTCGGGTCGCCCACACACGCCTTGGTGTGCGCGATCTGCGCCGGGACGCTCTCGCTGGTCAGGAAGTGGTACCAGACGAAGGGCCGCTTCAGGCTCGCGGCCTGCCGCCGCCAGCCCTGGTACGCGGAGTCGGTGTAGTACGTGCCCTCGCTCGCCTTGGCGATGACGAAGGAGGCGGCCGCGAGGCGCGACAGGTCCAGCCCGGCCTGATAGGCGGAGATGTCGGGTCCGTGGATCGTCACGGCGTGGCCTCCTGGGGCGGTTCGTCTCCTGCTGCGGGAAAAGGCCCTGCGAGTCGTGCGGCGGCGGCGATCCCGGCGGCCGAGATGCGGGCGGGGACCCGGGGATGGTGCCGCTTGCAGGTCTTGAACGGTGTGCCCGGGACCGGGTGGATGGCTGGCCGCCAGCAGCGCTTCGGGTGGTCCACGTGGCAGAGGTGCCGCTTGTAGTGGGCGGCA
>Ga0265320_10002359_pt1 | contig 13217 bp, 13 predicted proteins | sample 4827metaG_FD_202087 | JGI IMG/M metagenome (GOLD analysis project Ga0265320, IMG submission 202087) | Rhizosphere microbial communities from Carex aquatilis grown in University of Washington, Seatle, WA, United States - 4-8-27 metaG | ecosystem: Host-associated > Plants > Roots > Rhizosphere >...
CCCCCCAATCAACAATCCTTTTCCGGCGCGCATTTTATAAGCACCGTCGGGCCCAGTCGCCGCGAACAGACCTGTTGAGGGCAACCGGAAACCCGTCTTGCCGGGTTTTACTCTTTTCGCCCTTCACTCTTCCTCCACTGCCTCCCGCCCCTACTTCCTCAGGCGCTGGAACTTGCTCTTGAACTTCTCGACGCGGCCGGCGCTGTCCACGAAGCGCTTTTCGCCCGTATAGGCCGGGTGGGAGTCGCTCGTCACGTCGCGGACGACGACGAAATATTCGACACCGTCAATGACCTCCTTTTGCTTGGAGCGCATGGTCGAGCGGGTCAGAAATTTCCGGCTCGTGGACACGTCCACAAAGCAAACCGGGTGGTAATCAGGATGGCCTTCTTTTTTCACGGCGGGAAAGGGGGTGAAGTGTTTAAGTGCTTGGCGTTTTAGAGCTTGGTGACCAGACTACCGTATAAACGGCAATCGGATGGACCCTTTTAGCCTTGGCGGGCTTTGAAGCGGGGGTTCGTCTTGTTGATGACGTAGATCCGGCCCTTGCGGCGCACGACCTGGCAGCCCGGGTGGCGGGCCTTGAGGGACTTGATGGAGGAAGCGACTTTCATGGTGGGATGGGCCGGAATTTATGCGGAAAAAGGGTCATAAAACCGCGCCGAGGCCCGGATGTCAACGGAAAATGCCGTTTTCAGGTCCTATTTCGCCGGTTTATGGAGGAGGCCGGGGGAATCCTCTATGGCGTTCGTCTTCTCGGTGAGGCGCTGCAAATCGGCCGTAAACTGCTGAAGGTTATGGGTAAAATGGGTGAGCCAGGGGGCGGCGGGGCGCAGGTCGTCGCCCAGGGCCACGACGGCGGCATCGGTATTCTTCAGCAAGTCCCGGTCCGCCTGATTATAGGCGGCAAAAGTCTGGCTGGCCGCGGCAAACTGGGTGTCCGCTGCGGCAATCTGGTCGTGCACCCCATCCAACCGGGCCAGAAAGTTGTCAATGCGTTGGGAGGCGACGCCAGGGTTGAACCGGGTCAGGGGCGCCAAACCATCCACAATCTTCTGATGATACTCGGCGAACGGAATGACGGATACTTTTGTCCGCAACGAATCGAGATAGTTGGCCGCCTCGGCAATTTTGCCGCGAAAATCAATGGACGGCAGACCGGCAATAATGTCCTGAGTTTTCTGGATGCGGGCAATCGCCGCGGAGGGGATGGTCGGAATCACCGGCAAATCGGTGCCGGAAGTAATGGGGGGCGTCGGGGCTCGGGGAAAGTAATCCAGTTCCACGAACATGCTGCCAATGAGGTAGCTCTCGGAGTGCAATTCCGCCCGCAACCCGCGGCGAACCTGAGCAGCCAGCACCGCCGGGTTGGTCAGGTCTTCCAAAACTCCGAGTTGGCCCTGCAGGCGGTCGACATTCAATCGGATGACGACCGGGACCCGTCGGTTGCCGGCCTCCCGGTAGAAATTCAGCCGCACGGTGGCCACTGTGCCAATGGGTACACCCCTGAACTTGACTGACGAACCTGGATCCAGCCCGTTCACCGTATCATCAAAATAAAGCAAGAAGGTCTCGTGCCGCGCGAAACTCTCACCCCCGCCAAAGGCATAGACCATGATCACCCCAAGCACCACCGCCCCCGCGACAAAGGCATAAATCAGGGGTTTGCGGGCGCGCAGGCTCATGGCGAATCAGGGTTGGCCCAACCATGCCCCAAAAATCCCCCCGGCGCAAGAATAAGCAAAGCGGAGTTTTCAACGCGAAGGAGCAAAGAGCGCGATGGAAGTGCGTTCCAGGAATACTAGGAATTCTGCCAATCAAGCTCCGCACCTCCGGGTCTCTGCGCGAGAACTTTCAAATACTCCTGTTCTGCTCGAACTAAAAACTAGAAACTTATAACCAGGAACTCCATGAAAGCCTTCGCGTTGAACTCTTGCGCGCACCACCGGTGAAGGTAAACTCCGGGTCGCCAATGAAACTGACCCTGCAACAATTCGAGGACCCCGCAGCATTCAAAGCGGCGGTCTTTCCGCTGCTGCTCGAAAACGAAGCGCTATACTGCGTCGGCCTTGGCGCCATCGACATTTTGATCAATGAACCCAAACGTTATCCGGCGTACACGTTGGCCGGATTATTTCTCGACGGAAACGTTGTCGGCGCCGCGTGGATTTTGCCGCCGCATCCCCTGGGGATAACGGCCATGCCTGAAGGCGCCATCCCGGAGTTGATCAAATTTGCGCTCACCCAAAAAATGCCTCCGCCGGGGGTGGTTGGCCCGCCGAGCGTCGTTGAACTATTCCTGTCGCCGTGGCTGATCGCCGCAAAATGCGGCCTCAAGTCCCGGATGGCCCAACGCATCTTTGAATTGTCCCGCGTTAATCCATTTCCCGCATCAGCCGGTGCCATGCGCGTCGCCGGAGAGCGCGACCTTGGATTGCTGGAGCAATGGAATGTGGAATTCTCTCGGGATGTCGGTCTGGGCGATGACCCGATCCTCGCCAGGGATAATGCCATCCATGCCATAAAAAACCGCAGCCGCTTTTTTTGGGAGGTGGACGGCGAGGTGGTGGCGATGACCGGACTTGGCGGGAAAACCCCAAGTGGCATCCGGATAACCTCGGTCTTTACTCCGCCCAGGCGGCGCGGACGCGGTTACGCATCATCCCTTGTGGCCAGGTTGAGTGAACGGCAGTTGCATGAAGGCCGGCGGTTCTGCTTTCTCTATGCCGATGTGGCCAACCCGGTGGCCAACCGTATTTACCAAAAAATTGGGTATAAGGCCGTATCTGACTCCACCTACCTTGCCTTCCAATATTAAGGCCCTCACTTGCACTTGGGCCATAAAGGATAAAAAAAAATCCAAGAATTCTGTTAATTCTGACAAGAAACTCTGCGACTCTGCGCGAGAATATCCAAGTGCCTCTGTGCCGCCTTAACTAAAAACTAGAAACCAAGAACTGGAAACTCCATGACAGCCTTCGCGTTGAACTCTTGCGCGCGCGCCAATTTCGGACTAAATTACCTTCATGCCCATTTACGTCTACCAGGAAATCCTCCCCAATGGCTCCGACGGGGAGAAAATTGAGATCGAGCAACCCATGAGCGCCCCGGCGTTGACCAAACACCCGGTCACCGGCCGGCCCCTCCGCCGCGTTTATCTTCCCACGACCGTGACCTCGAAATACACCCCGGGCCACACCAAGAGCATGCTCGACGACAAAAACGTCGAGAAAAAGGGTTTTACGAAATACGTCCGCGACAAACTCACCGGTACCTACCACAAAACCGCGGGGACGGATCCCCGCGCGCCGGATACGATGCGGAGATAATATCGTGGCAAAAATTATACGGTGTTTGGCGGGTTCATTAATTTCGGAGCTAGGCGGGTCCGGAGGCCCCGCCCTACCCGCCGCGTACTGGTAGGGCGGGGCCTCCGGACCCGCCTAGCTTTCGCATTGCATCATTTCATATCACGTTCCACGTGGAACATTTTGGCGAATTTTCGGAGCCCGATCCCAAGGCGGAATATCCCGGCCGGAGTTTAGCAGAATTTACGGAAAGATGGTATTGATACGTTGGCTGCGTTGGCTGGGTTTGATGCGTTGGCTGCGTTGGGAAGGGAAAAGGATGAGGGATGAAACAAGCCCGCTCTAGATTCGCCACTTCTTCCATTTCCCATTATCCTTCACCCTATTTGCCTGCGCTTTGCACCTGATTGAGCTTCTGCACCATTACCGCCTTCATTTCCGGATTACTTACCGTATTTACCCACGCCGCCACATCATTCGGGTTCTTGCCTGCTTGGGTTGAGGCCACCAACTGCCCGATCGCCGTGTCGCGGACGTCGCCCGCCGGCAGCCCGTTGAGCCACGCAGTGAACGCCTGCGGGTCTTGTTTGACCCAAGTTGCGGCAACTTTTGTCATGGCATCGAGTTGGGCCGGGCCCGCGGGCAATTGGCCAAGCAATGTGGCCGCCTGAACGGGATCGGCCGCGGCTCTCGTGGCAATGAGATTTGCCAAAATGGTGTTTTGATTGTCGCCCGGCGGGAGGTTGGCCGCGTCATTCCAAGCGGCCGTGAAATCGGTTTTGGCCAAGCCGGTCAGCACATTGCCGAGCGCCTGGTTCTTCTCGTCGCTGTCAGGCAGACTGTTCACCCAGGTGATGGCGGCGGCGGGATCGGAACTGGTCCAGGCTCCGAGCGGGCCCGTGATGACCGGGGGCGGCGCCGACCCTGCCCAAATTTGAGCTATCGTTGGAGCAAGCGGAAGATAAAGTGAAGGGTCGGAGGTTCCTTGAATATAGGCCACGGCGGCTGCAGGATCCGAAGTGGCCCAAGAACTGACGACCGAACGCAAAGTGTCGCTGCGGGTGACACTTCCCGCCTCGGTGAGATTCGAGGCCCAAGCCAGAGCGGCCTTTGGGTCTTTGGCGCCCCAACCCGCCGCCAAATGGGTAACTTCATTAAAGCGGACTAGCGGGTCGGATATATTTTCCACCATTTCGGCAGCAATGGCGGAGTCCTTGTGGGGGCCAGAATTCAAATCGGAAATGTAAGCATCAACAGCATCATTGTAAATTTGGCCCGGTACGTTTTGCCTCGCCCATTCGAGTGCTGCTTTTGGATCGCCTCCTGTTGCAGAATCCAATTCAAAGGAAAAAATATCCCGAACCGCCGCAGCGCGGCCACTGATGGTCTTGATTTTGTCCAGATTCGCCATTGCGAGTCTTGGGTCCATGCCAGCGAAATAATCCACCACCTCATCCCAAGGAATACTGTCACCGGGAGGCAGGGATTGGAGCCAGCTGAAAACGCTCCGGGTGTCGCCGGGCAAACTTTCCACCACAGAATAAATGGCCTGGTCCCGCGCGCGGCCCGGCGGAAGCCGGGCGGCGGCGGCTTCCGCGGCGGCGGGATTCAATTTAGCCCAATCCTGGAAGAGCAAACTGGATAAATCGGAACCGACATCTGAGGCGGGAAGTTTGGCCAGTTCGTCCATGGCCAACTGAAAATCACCCTCATTAACGGGTTCCAGTGTCGTCAAACTTTCCAGTGCAGATTTTATCAATTCCTGCCGCAATTTATTGTTCTCCACTTGTTTGCTGAGAGATAGCGCCAACTTGGGATCGCGGGGGCCATCATTCTGTGGATTCAACAGGGACCCGATGAGCGCCGAGATCAAGGTTTTCTTCCTCCAGCCCTCGGGAAGATCCGATAACTTATTGAACAAGGCCGTCCGATCCGACGGGTTCAATCGCATCATGACCCGTTGGAAGTCCAGTTCTTTTCTGGTAAAACTGGTGTCCATCGCCAAAATTTTGGCCAGTTGATCCATCACTGCATTCACTGCGAGGAGCGCATCCGGATCGCCCACATTTCGATGAGCTTCAACCGGTATGATGACTTCAGGAGAAACCCATGTCCGGGAAATTAATTTCCGCCAGATTGGCGGAAAATGGCCTTCCCATTTGGCCCATGACCCTGGCACCCGGCCAACAAAGTAAGCGCCGCCCATCGCGCTAACCAGCAAGCTCACGCGAATGATGGCCGTGCGGGAAAAGGTTTTCATCGTGGCTGGGTGGAGGGAATAAGAATTGCGAGTTACTGTCCGGCCGGTTGTTTGATGCTTGTTTTCGCGGTAATGGCGGCTATTCCATGCCGGACGGCATCTCTTTCAGCTTGGGTCAATTGCCGATAGGCGATAGCGGCGATCGAAGAATCTCCCGGCACGAATCCAGTTTCCTCAATGTCCTGTTCAGCCTTCGTTGTTTCTGGAGACATCGTCCCCCAAGTCACAAAAGCAGCTTGCAACTGTTTGGAGCGCTCCTGCGGATTACTGAGCGTGGCGGCCCAAGCCAAGGCCCCTTGCGGATCAGTTTGCAACTGAATGGGCAGCAGTTGCAGGATGGCTGAATCTCGAGGACCGCCGGGCGGAAGCTGATTGATTTGCGCGGACAACTCAATGGCTTGAACTTGGGCCGCTTGGGCATGGGGATCGGCCATACTACCAGCCAAAACCAGGGCTGCGGCCGGATCAGTGTTCATTTGAGCTGCGACCAACTGCCCGACCGCCGAATCTCGCAAGTCGCCCGGAGCCAGACTGTTGACCCAAGCCGTGGCGCCTCGGGAGTCCGCCCGGACCCAAGTCTGGGTTAGCGCCTTGGTCGCTTCAATTTGCGCTCTGGGATCAGTCAATTGGCCGATTAATCCAGCGGCATTTGCCGGATCCCGATCCGTTTCTCCCACAATGAGATTCCCCATGATGACGTCTCGATCTGGGCCGCTTGGCAAGCCAAGTATTTCCTGCCAAGCGGAGGAAAAATCGTAATCGGCGATTTGACTCAATACCGAGGAAAGCGCTTTATTCTTGTCGGGACCGGCGGGAAGACTTTCGGCAAATGTCAGGGCCGGGGCGGGTTTCTCCTCCGCCAAAAAGGTCACCACGGTTTCCGCCGCGTCTAAGTAGGGAGAAGGATCGGGTGCGTTCTGCACAAAGGCGGCGGCTGCGGCTGGATCCCACGTAGCCCAATTGGAAACCACGGTACTCAAAAACTTCGATTCGACAGGTGGATTGCCATCCGCAGCTTGGATTTGCGCCCAGCTTAGAGCGGCTTTGGGATCATCATCACCCCATTGTTCCACCACGAAATTCAATGCCTGTGTACTGGCCGCGCTGTCGGTGGCCGAAAGTGACTGGGCCCAGGTCAAAGCCGCCTGGGGATCATCCCGCCCCCAAATGCCGGCTATTTCGGCAAAGGCGGCGGCCCGAAGCTCCGGTTCGGTCACTTTGCCCAGCACGTCATCCACCATTTTCGGGTCAACTTCAAAGTCGCCGAGACTGGAAAATACACTTTGAACCGATTTGGTGTAGGTTTCTCCCGTCGCCACTTGATTGAGCCAATCGAGTGCCTCGCCCGCCCGAATCCAGCTGGTGGTCTGCCCGCTGGCATTTTGCTCACTCGGCGCCTCTTCCGACCCGGAAAAACTTCCGAACGTAAATTCATGGTAATTCGAGCCATCCCCTTGGGCAGTGACCATAGCGCCGGCAATCTTCTCGATGATCTCATTGCGATCCGAAGCATTTTCCAACTTGCCCAGATATTTCGAAACCAATTGGGGTTGAGGGCTGGTGAACAATTGCCCGGTTCCGGCGTCCAGCAAAGCCGCTTTGAGCACCGCCGAATCCGACGCGGGAAGCTCGCCGGCCCAATCCAAGAGCCCCGGAATATCGTGACGAGCCCATGATTCAACCACCCCCATCATGGCCGCCGTGCGGTTTGAACCGGCCGGAAGGTTAAAGGCTTCATCCGCTGCTGCCGGCGCCAGCTTGGCCTGGTCAGCCAAGGTCCCAAAGACCACCCCGTAGGCGTCCAACGATTGCGGCCCGGGTGGCAAACTGGCCAGCTCCTGCCGGGCCCGATCAGGATCCTTTCTTGCCAGTGAACTGAGTGCTTGCGCAAAGATGTCGCGACGCAAACGCGGGTCCGTGATAAATTCGACCAGGGACAGTGCCGCTGCGGGGTCGCTTTGATCCAATCCATTCCGAAAACAGAATTGAAGGAGTTCGTCCCGTTGCGAGCTTTGGGGAAACTTCGCCAGTTGTTCGACAATGAAGGCGAAATCGCCGGCCTCAAGATTGGACGAAAGTTCATTCCAGATTTTCCATCCTTCCGTACTTTTTTTGAGTTCGTCCTGCATCCGCTGCCAAACTTCATCCCGCGTCAACTTTGGGCGCGAATTGGCTTCAGCCTCGGCTCGCACCGCCTTCGCCTGTTTTTTCGCCGCGGCCAGATTTGCCGCCACCTCTTGTTGCATGACCCGTTGCGACAACCCTGCGAGATAAGCCAAACCGAGCGCGCCGGCCACAAAGCCGGTGCGAAGAACCGCGCGGGGTAGCTGGGCCTTCATCGGGAAATATGCTTAAAAAGATTTCGGGCCTGTGCAAGGTGTTAACCCAACCGCAACGAAGCTTGAATAAACCTTCCCAAACAGACAAAAAGTAACCCCGCCAGGTTTCCCGCTTTATCTTTCCGCGCCAACTAAAAGCTGAGAACTAGAAACTAGAGCACTCGGTGTTTCCGATTTCTACCTCCTACCTTCCACCTCCTACCTCCTTTTAGAATATGGACAAACCCCAAATCGCCGACATCCTCGAGGAAATCGGGACCCTGCTTGAGCTGACCGGCGAGAACCCGTTCAAGATTCGCGCCTATCAGAACGGCGCGCGCGCCCTCACCACCCTCGAAGGCGACTTGGGCACCCGCATTGCCGCCGGGACGCTGGGCGACGTGCCGGGCTTGGGCGAGGCGCTCGTCGAGAAGATCACCACCCTTTACCAGACCGGCACCCTCCCCTACTACGAGAAACTCAAGGCGAGCGTCGCTCCCGGCCTCCTCGAAATGCTCGGCGTGCCGGGGCTCGGGCCGAAGAAGATTATGGCCCTGCACAAGGCCCTCGGCGTGGATTCCCTCGCGAAACTTACCGCCGCCTGCACCGCCGGCAAAGTGGCCGGCCTGCCGGGTTTTGGCGAAAAGACCCAGGAGAAAATTCTCGCGGGCATCCGCAACCAAGAGGCTTACAGCAAACGCCACCTCTGGTGGGACGCCTGGCTCGTCGCCGAGCCGATACTCGAAGGCCTGGAAAATATCCCCGGCGTCGAGCGCGTCTCGCACGCGGGCAGTTTGCGGCGCGGGCTCGAAACGATTGGTGATTTGGATTTCCTCGTCGCGGCAGAGAATCCTGCGCCGGTGATGAAATGGTTCACCGCCCAGGCCGGCGTCGCTGAAATTACAGCCTCCGGCGACACCAAGGCGAGCGTGCGGCTCAAAGACGGCATGCAGGCCGACTTGCGCGTCGTGCCGCTCAAGCAATTCTATTTCGCGCTGCACCATTTCACCGGCTCGAAGGACCACAACGTCAAGCTCCGCTCGCGCGCACTGACCCACGGCCTGAGCCTCAGCGAATGGGGTTTGACCAAAAAGGACGACCCCACGGTCGGCGGCCCCGGTGCCAAGAGCGTCATTACCCCGCACAGCGAAGACGACATCTTTCGAAAACTCGGCCTGCATCCCATTCCCCCGGAATTGCGCGAAGGGCTGGACGAAATTGAGCGCGCGGAAAAAGGCGCCCTGCCCAAACTAATCGAGGAAGGCGACCTGCGCGGCGCGTTTCACAACCACACCACCGCCTCCGACGGAACCGCCTCGCTCGAGGACATGGCTGCGGCGGCCGCCGCCCTCGGCTGGGAATACCTCGGCCTTGCCGACCACTCCAAATCCTCCTTTCAGGCCCACGGGTTGAGCGAGGAGCAATTGCTCGCGCAGGTGGAGAAGATTCACTCGCTCAACGCCTCGAAAAAATATCGCACGCATCTTTTCACCGGCACCGAGTGCGACATCCTCAGGGACGGCGAACTCGACTACGACGACGGCGTACTGGCCAAACTCGATTACGTCGTGGCCTCCGTGCACAACCGTTACGGCCAGGGCAGCGACGAAGCCGCCATGACCCAGCGAATCATCCGTGCGCTCGAGCACCCGCGCGTCACCATGCTCGGCCATCTGACCGGGCGGCTCCTGCTGCAACGCGAAGGTTATGCCGTGAACCTCAACAAAATTATCGACGCCGCGGCGGCCAATAAAAAGATGATCGAACTCAACGCCCAACCGCAGCGGCTGGACATGGACTGGCGGCATTGGCGCCACGCGGCGGAAAAAGGTGTTCTCTGCGTCATCAATCCCGACGCCCACAGCACCGGCGACTTGAAGTACGTGCGCAACGGCGTGCTCATCGCACGCAAGGGCGGGCTGACGAAGGAGCAGGTGTTCAATACTCGGTCGCTGGCGGAAGTTTGCGCCATGCTGAAAATCAAAATACCCACTGGCCACAAATAAGACTGGGTAACGCCCTAAGTGAATCTTCCCCCTCCACCCCTAAATCGAACTTTCGCCGTACTTGTTCGCACCGGAAACTCCACCCGCAAAGCCGAGGAACAGGATCAACAGCAGGGCAATCACCCCTGCGGCACCGGCCGCCGGCACGGGATGCGATTTGACCATCACCAGCGGGAGCGCGGGCAGGACGAGATTAAGCACCGCCATCGCCGCGGGCAAACCGAGGTCGTGCCACCGTTTCGCGCACACCGCCAGCCAAACCCACAGCAGCGGGCCAGACAAAATGCCGCCGACCACCCACAGACTGGACGCATTTGTGCCGGCGAGTACGAGCGCCAGAATCACGATCGCCGCCAGCAGCATATAAAGCGTGCAGGCGGCCCATCCGTCCCAAAAAGTTGACCGCCGAATGCGGCCGCGGTAGGAAAACAGGACCACCTTATCCTCGATGACTACTTCCGTATTCACGCGTAAAAGAATTGAGAGAATGCTGCCGGGCAAAAAAACCGGGCAAACTAGACCGCACTTTTGCCGTAACTGTTGGTGCCTTTGCTGCCCTTGCCCAAGCCCAGATAGAGAAAGGAGCCGGCGACGACGACAAAAGAAAGAAGCGGCAATGGATAGCTGGTCAGCTTCTGGAAAGTCAAATAGTGTGCCGAATAATCACCCAGCCCACCGCTGATAATGGCGAACATTCCCGCGCGCGGGTCCACCAACAGCTTGTGAATCATCAAGCGGTCAATGCCGCCCAAAAAAGCCAAAACCGTCAAACCGGCACAGGCCACCGGCGCCAGGTTCACCACCGCCAGCCATCCCGGATAATTCAGATCGTGCCAGCGTTTGGCGCAAATGGCCGCCAGAATGTACAGCGCGAGCACCCATTGCACGAACACCATGCCAGACGTGAGCCAACTAAATGCCACATGCTCATTGTCACCCAAATTCTTGAATAGAAAATCCGGCAGCGTCACCGGGACCACCCGCGTCCCGTAAACCGGCGTCGAAACAAAGGCGATTTCCATCATCAACAACAGGGTGTTGAGTAAAAACCAAGCCAGCAGACCTTCCCAGAAGGTCAGCCGCTTGATGCGTCCATTAAGGGTAAAAAGATGAAGCATGTGGGACAATTGGCCAGGCCGCCAGGCGGCCGCAGGTGGAAAGTGCAAGGGGGGGACCGGCAGCGTACCTCCGCCACCCGTCAAGCCCATCATTTTCCTCCTTTTGCGCCCGGCGTCAAGAAAACTCAGTTGCCTTGCGCCCCGGTTTGGATGATACTGCAGGCATGGGACCATCGCCCTCCAAGACGTGCGCACTGTGCAGCGCGGAAGCCAAGATCTTTGCCACCCTGGTCAAGGATGGCAAGGCCACGACTATTGCCTGGTGTGCCATGCACGCTGCCGAGGCCGGAGCCTTCGATCCCCTGAGCTACTCCCTGCTGGAAAGCGTCACTCCGACGGAGCGCCGCCGCAGCGAGTCCACGTTGCGCTGCCCGGCGTGCGATTGCAGCCAGCGCGATTTTGAACGCCAGGGGCGGTTTGGCTGCCCCGCCTGCTACACCGCCTTCGCCGGCGTGCTGCCCCAGTTGCTCCGGCGCATGCACCGCGATGTCGAACATCGCGGCAAGATTCCCCAGCGCCATGCCGACCCGGCTGTGGTGCGACACCGCCTGGCTGTGCTGCAGGCGGAATTGAACGATGCGGTGCGCGCCCAGCGTTTCGAATGGGCGGCGCAAACCCGTGACGCCATCGCGTTGCTCAAGGCCAAGTTGCCTGATACTCTTGCGTCCGCTCCTGCCCCATTACTCCCCAGGCCGCTGCCAGACCAACCGCTGAGCGAATAGAAGTAGCGGCGGTTTACCCCGGAGCCGGTTCCTTTTCTCATGGAAATTAAAGACATTCTTCAATTGTTATATTGGCTGCTGGTTTCAGCCGGCATTGGCGTGCCCCTGATTGTCTGTGGCTATGTCTTGGTGACCCCCACCCATGGCTTGGTGGCCTCGTGGCAAAACTTCAAGATGCGCCGCCAGCCTCACCGGGCGTTGAAGGACCGCCATTTCAAAGGCCTTCCGCGCAAAGTTCGCATTTGCAAAAGCATCTGCTTTTTCCTGTTTTTTGTCTTTCTCTGGCTCGCGCTGCTGCAGTTTCACATCAATCCCCTCGGCTTTTTGACCCACCCCGAAAAGTAGCCACCATCAGCTCCCCATCCGGAGCGGCCGGGCCGGTGTGGGATTGCCTTGGGTGCGCCGGGCTCCCAAAATACCGACATGCATCATTGGCTGGGACAATTACCCGAAGGCGTCGCCGCTCGCTGGCGCTGGTTCTGGGGCATGCGCCGCCTGCCCGGCACTACCGCCAGTGAGCGCGGTATCGTCGGGGAGGAGGCGGCCGCCCAATTCGTGCGCGAGCGCGGCTGGAAGATTGTGGCCCGCAATTGGCACCATGGGCGGGACGAACTTGACTTGGTGGCTTGGGACGGCGACGTGCTCGTCTTTGTCGAAGTCCGCGCGCGGGGCGCCCACGCCGTAGTGTCCGGCTACCATTCGGTTACAGTGCGGAAGAAGCGGGCGCTGGCCCGGGCCATCCGGGCCTACCTGCGGGGCATGGCCGAACCGCCCCTGCATTTTCGTTTCGACATCGTCGAGGTGAAAGTGTCAGATGGGATGGCGCGTGAAGTGCTCCTGCACGCGAACATTCCCTTGTTGCCCAAAAATTTCTCGCCCGCCCGCGATTTTGGCCGCAAGCTTTAACTTCCCTCCCATGGTCGAACCTTCCCGTCATCCCTTCCTGCAAGGCTTAAGCAAGCATCGCGGCGCTCCGCCGACGATCCTCGTCATCTTCGGCGCCTCCGGCGACTTGTGCGCGCGCAAGCTCGTCCCCGCCATTTTCAATCTGGCGGTGGACAACCTGCTTTCCGCTGATTTTTATTTAATCGGTTACGGGCGGAAGCCGATTTCCGACGATGACTTTCGCACCGAGACGGCGAAGGACATCGTGCAGTTCTCCCGTCGGCCGATGGCGGAGGACGTGTGGTCCCGGGTCCAGGCGAACATGTCCTACCTCGCTGGCGCCTACGATGACGTCAACGCCTTCAAGAACTTGGGCACCAAAATTGACGCCATTGAGAAAAAGCTCGGGCGCGACTTGCAGTGCGTGTTCTACATTTCGACCCCACCGACCGTCTTCAAGCCGGTGTTGGAAAACCTCGGCGCCAGCGGCCTCGCCCGGCGCCACGCTGGTACCGCCCTCGCCTCGAAGATGATCATCGAGAAACCCTTTGTCCGCGACCTTGCCAGCGCGCAGGACCTCAACCGCATCATTCGCAACCA
>Ga0265320_10002366_pt1 | contig 13193 bp, 7 predicted proteins | sample 4827metaG_FD_202087 | JGI IMG/M metagenome (GOLD analysis project Ga0265320, IMG submission 202087) | Rhizosphere microbial communities from Carex aquatilis grown in University of Washington, Seatle, WA, United States - 4-8-27 metaG | ecosystem: Host-associated > Plants > Roots > Rhizosphere >...
CGGGAGCCTGCCTATCGCGCTGCGGCCTGGCGCGCGGCGGGGCCGCTGGCCGAGAGCGAACGGGCCCAGGATGAAGGCATCATCCTGCCGCTGTACCACGAGATGACGGCTGGCGAGCAGGAGCGCGCGGCCGAGGCCATGCGCGCAGCCTGTTCCGCCTGAAAATTGCAGATGACAGCCAAATTCCGAAGCCTGGGCGGGCCGCGACTGGGTCTTCTTTTCCTTCTCGTCGCATCTGCAGCGCTGAGGCTGGTCCTGGTTTCCCGCGGCGGGCAGGCGTTCTGGTCGGACGAAAGCCGCTTTGCGGCGGCCCTCAGCGCCTGCTCGTGCTTTGAGGCCGGCGCGAGCCACCAGGCGTTGAAGCTTCTTATCGGGACGGCCGATCACCTTGGCTTCAAGGTCCTTATGCTCGGTCCGGCCTGGCTGCAAATTCATGTGAACCACGACAACCGGTTTCCATCTGCGATCATCAGTCTGTTTTCGGTTGCGAACATATTCTGGGTTTGGCGAATCGCACGGCGGACGGGGGCGGATGAAAGGGAGGCCTTCTGGGCAGCGGCAGCAATGGCCTGTGCGAATTCAATGTTTTATTGGGCAAGGCACTACATGCCCTACGACGTTTCCCTTTTCTGGGCGCTGGCCTGCGCATCGATTGCGTTGAGTCCTTCGCCGCGCACCAGGGATTCGTTGATGGCCGGATTTCTCGGATTCCTGGCATTCATCACCTACAACGGCTACTGGGCCACGGTCGCCTGCGTGCTCGTGGCGCACGTGCTCCTGGCGCTGCCGGACTGGCGCTCCGGGAGGAGGCGGGCGCTGCTTGCTTCAGCGACCCTTGCGGGCAGCTTCGCCATTCTCCTCGCGGGCGCGGGCCTTCTTGGTTTCAACCTTTTATCCTCGTATCGGAGCTTTGCCAGCTCGATCAACCAGGGGAATTTTGACGAGGGCTACCTCGTCTTCTTCGACTACCTTTGGCGGACCGAGCGTTTCACCGCGCTTATCTGGCTCGCGTCGTTCCTGTCGCTCGGGTGGCTCATCCGGTCGTGTCCGGCCGAGGATCGTCTTCGCGGGTTGATATGGGCGGCGATCATCGCCGCGTTGTCGGGGATCCTGATCGTTGGCTCCAACGGCCTCGGACTTTTTGTCGTCTACGGAAGGCTGGCGCGCCAGGTGGCGCCCTTCTGTTCGCTGCTGGTTGGCTGGACCGCCGCGCGCCTATTCGCGCGCGTGGGGCGCTGGCATCCCGCGGAGCGTGTTGCGCTGGCCGCGCTCTTCGCCTGCGGGGCCTGGAGCATGGCCACGCCACTTAGGATGGAGTTCCCCGTGCCCTTTCACGAGCGCGCCCTGGGTGCGATGATAGCCTACCAGAAGCAGCATGCCGCGGATTCAGCGGCTGTTGCGCCCGAAAGGTTCCGCTTCGTCTACAATGGCTTTATCTGGCCCTATCCCAGTGAGACACCCCTGCCGAACCATTATCTCCTGCTCTTGGCGAGTCCGCATCCCCTTTCGTGGCGCCCCTACCTTTACGAGGGCTTTAACCGCGACCAGCGCGACAAGATCGAGGCAACCGACATCACCATGCGGGTGATACTGCTGCAGGATTGATTGACGCGCCGCTCCCGTCCAGACTGCGTAACCCTGAAGGGCTGCACATGAGCTCAAAGCTTCCACCCAACCCTTACCACGAACTGGCCTGGATCGCCGGCACGCCGGAGATAGGCCCGGATTGCTGGATCGGCGCCTTCACCCTCATCGATGGGCTGGGCGGACTGAAGATGGGCCGGGGATGCAATATCAGCAGCGGCGCTCAGGTCCTGTCGCACTCCACGGCCCGACGCTGTGTCACGGAGCGGGCCTATGATCTCGTGGATCGAAAGGCGACGGAGCTTGGGGACTGGGTTTTTGTCGGCGCCAACGCGGTCATCCTCATGGGCTGCAAGGTCGGGCATCATTCAATCATCGGAGCGGGTGCAGTCGTCGCCGAAGACACGGTTGTTCCGCCCTATTCCCTGGTGGTCGGCGTGCCCGGCCGAGTCGTGCGGTCGATCGAAGCGGAGGCAAGGCAATGGAGCGAGATGGGCAGGGAGGCGGCCGCACTCGCCGCCGGGCGCGGGTAGGTTGCCTTATCTCATGCTCCTATCCATCGTCACCCCGGCCTATAACGAGGCTGATAATCTGCCCCGACTTTACGAACGCCTCTGCGGGCTCGATTGGCCGGCTCTCGGCTTGGACTGGGAATGGGTGGTCGTGGACGACCATTCCCGCGACGGGACGCCCGCGGTCCTGCGCGACCTGGTTTCGCGGGATCCCCGTGTGCGAACGATCCGTTTCTCCAGGAATTTTGGCAGCCACGCGGCCTGCACGGCCGGGCTCGAGCATGCGCGAGGGGACGCCGCCATCGTCATGGCGGCTGACCTCCAGGATCCCCCGGAGACAATTCCCGCGCTCGTGGAGAAATGGCACGGGGGATCGGATGTCGTCTGGGCGGTGCGCGGCGCCCGCGAAGGGGAATCCCTGCGCACCGTGGCGAGCGCGCGGCTGTTCTACGCTCTCATGCGGCGGGTCACCTCCCTCGAAATGCCGCCTGCGGGCGTTGACTTCTTCCTCGTCAACCGGGCGGTCATAGACGCGCTCAAGGCCGCACCCGAGCGGAACACGTCGCTCATAGGCCAGATCCAGTGGCTGGGTTTCAACCAGGCCAGCCTGGAGTACACCAAGCAGGCGCGGGCGGCGGGCCGGTCGAAATGGACATTCTCGAAGAAGCTCAAGCTCTCGGTCGACTGGCTCGTCGGGTTCTCCTATTTTCCAATCCGATTCATGTCCGCCTTGGGCGTTCTGTTCGCGGTGGCCGGGTTCCTATACGCCCTCTTCCTCACGCTCCGGCGCTTCATCTGGGTGGTGCCTGTCGAGGGCTGGACATCGCTCATCTGCGTCCTGCTCATCACATCGGGCGTGCAGCTCGTGATGCTGGGCGTGCTCGGGGAATACCTATGGCGGACATTCGACGCCAGCCGCCAGCGTCCGCGCTACGTGATCGAGCATCGCGCGGGATTTCCGCGACTTTAAAGAATTGATGAGTCTTCGCCAGAGATACCAGGGACTGGCGAACGCCGTCGGACATATGGCCGCTATCCTGGCCTATGGGCTGGTGCCGGCTGGCATCTGGATCGCCATGAGCGGCCTGTTTGGCGGGTCGCCCGGCACTCCGGGCGCGCTCGTATATTGGGCGGCGGCCGCCGCGCTCCTTGTCGCCGGGTTGCGCTGGATCGCGCGCCGAAACTCCGATCCCGGCCGTAATCCCGGGGCCGAGGCGCTCAGGATCGTGTCGCTCGCGGGAGCCATGGGCTGGGCCTCGTCCCATCTTTTGACCATGCATTTCGCAGGCGGCCTCGATGCGCGCTGGTACGGGTACACGATGATCGACGCCTTGGAGCAGGCGCGTCACGGCCATTGGCCGGTCTTTGTCGGCCAGGGCGAATTCCAATGGAACGGCGCGATCCACCCGATTCGTTCCGCCCCTTATCTTTCGAACCTCGCCATCCTTCTCGATGTGCTGACTCTCCGGCGTCTGACGCCCCTGGGCGTGCAGCACCTGACATTGATTCTGTCGCTCGTGCAGGCGGTCGTGCTCACCTACATCCTCCTTGTCCGGTGCGCCCCGCGCGCCCGCTGGCTGGCCTGGATCTGCGCGCTGGCATGGGGGCTTGCGCCGATGATGGTGGCCTACCTCGTGGCGCAGGAGATGTTCATGACGGTCATGTCGTTCGGCTGGCTGCCGCTCGTGTATTTCGGCAATGTCCGCATGATTCAGCGCGATGACCGGGTTGGGCAGGTCTGCCTGGCCTGCGGGCTCGCGCTGACATGGATGAGCCACGCGGCCGTCGCACTCTGGGCCACGATAATCACCGCGGTCATCCAGGGGCTTCGGCTGCTGTTGCGTGACTTCACCTGGCCCGCCTGGCGCCGGACACTGCTGTTCGGCCTCCTCTTTGCGTGGCTGGGCGCCTATTATTTCTGCTCGATGGCCGAGTTGTCGCTTGCGAAGACTTCCGATTCCACAAGCGCCTTGGCGGGTCTCTTCATGTTGATTGCGGCCCTCGCGGCACTGATCCGCGCCGCAGTGGGAGGAACCTGGCGGTGGTGGCTCGTGGCGCTGGCCGGGCTTCCCGTCCTTTGGATTTGCAACCGCCTGTACTTTAACTGGCTGGTCGCCCTGCACGCCTGGACCCTGCTCCTGCGCGCCTGGCGGCGCTGGCTGGGCGCAGGGACCCTCCGGCCCAGGCTGCCCGAACTGCTCATGGCCGGGTTTCTCGTCTCGATCGCCGTCGCGGTCCAATTTCCATTCTTTATGCCGCCGCTGGACTTCGTGCGCGGGCAACAGGCCGCGGCCATGCTCTCGCCTCTATCGCCTGCAATCTTCATGCCCGTGTCCCCCGAGGCCGCCCAACTGACGGATCTCCAACTTGGATTCGTCCTCTGGGCGGTTGCGGCTGCTGGTTGCCTTCTTGCGTGGCTGCGGGGCGGATGGGAAGCCCGGCTCCTCTGCCTGGCAGCGGCCTTTGTGCTGGGTTTTATCGCTCCGATTCCCGGACTCACCCCGGGCCTGATGCTCGCTGTTCCCGCATGGCTCTACGGGATATGTTCGGTGAGTCTTTGGATGCGGCTCCTGCCGAATTTCTCCCTGCTGGCCGTCTTCGTGCTTTTCCTCGTGCTGGCTCAGTGGGCGCCGAGACGGACGGCTGTCCGCTGGCTTGCGGGCATTCTGTTCGTCGCCCTTTCCGCATGCGCCCTCGATTGGGACGTGAAGGAACTCTCCAAGCTGCGCCGCCGTGCCGCGGCGAGCGTCAATTCGGCGGAAGGCACGGAGGGCTTCTACCGCGAGGACACGGCCCAGCTCTACAGCTACAGCTATGACAACATGGCATGGCCCGGTTACCTGATCAATGCCACGACGGACTACCATTTGGAAAGCCGCCTGCTGCGGGCGGCGGATATGCGGATTATCCCGGAGCCGCTCCTCGACGCTCCGGGCGGGGAGGAGGTGACGCTGACCACGAATCCCGACCCGCGCGAGCCGACCTGGCTCCGCCTCGCGCCGTCCCTGCGGCTGGCGCCCGGGGAGCGGATGATCCTGAAGTTCAGCTTTTTCGCCAAGGACTACAATGGAACGCTGATCTTCCAGGGGCCGCGGGGTTTTTATCGCAATTACTACCTGCCATCCGCCGGATTTTTCCCCAAGAGCTTCGGCGTTGCTCCCGGGAATCCGAAGACCCTGGCCCTCTGGAACCGGCTCGGCGAGCCGCAGGATATCACCGCGGTATTCCTGGTCGCGGAACCGAGGCCGGCGTACGGGGATTTCGCCCGAATACGGATTCAGCGCTACCGCCCCGAGGATCTTCAAATCGATACGCTTGGCCTCATTCCGTACCATGCCCGCGTGAAGGCTTCCGAGCCGGTGTTCCTTGAGACTCCCCGCGTCTTCATTCCCGGGTATCGCGCCAAGGTCGACGGCCGGCCTGTTCCGGTGACACCATCGTCCGACGTGCTCGCAATGGTCCGGCTGGACCCGGGTATTCACGACGTCGTCGTAGCCTACCGTCCGACCCTGAAATTGCTTTTGGCCCTGTGCGTCAGCGCACTGGGCTGGCTCTGGGTCGGAGCATGGACCTTCCGCAGGCTGAAACGACCCCCCGTCCCAGCATAGCCGCCCAGGTTAGCAGCGAGACCCAGTAGCTCGCGCGCAGCACCCGCGGCCCCGGATAGCGCAGCACCACGTCGTTTGCGCCAGCCTTGAGTTCGACCATGACCAATCCGTCGGGCGAACGCTTGACCCGCGCCGAGGTTCCGTTGGCGGTCGCCGCGTAGCCGGGCACGAACAGCCGGGGTGTCTCAAGCCATGCCCCCGCCTGCGGAACAGCCAACTTTGCACGGTAGGGAACCCAGGAAGTCACGGCCACCGGCAGGTCCTTCGGCGAGTAAGGTCTCAGGGTGAGCCGCCCGAAATCCGAAGGCACCGATGTGGGTGCGGGATCGCTGTAGGTGTAGGTCATCCCGATCACGTCTCCATAGGGGGCGGGGCTCCAGATCGAGAAGAAATTCCCGCTGGTCGGCGTAAGCCCGAAGGAATGGGTGGAGACGGCGTGAATCATTCCGAATGACGAATCCGGAAGGAAATACTGGCGTTCCGTCCTTCCACCCTGCGCCACGAGCAATCCGGAGGGCGTCGGTGCGCGCAGTTCGATGCGAGCGGCGTAACGAACGCCTGGAGCAATCGGAAATGCCGGCGATATCGCTGCGAAGTGATACGTGGCGTTGTAGGTCGCGGTAAGCGGTATGGATGTGGCTGAGTCCGGCGGTTGCGCCGCGTCCAGATTTGAGGCCAGCACCGTCTTGCCGTCGGTTCCAAGGATGCGGTTCTCAAGATACGGATCCACGTATCCGTGTGAAAAATAGCCCGGAACGGGCAATTGGATGTTGAAGGCATAGCGCGTAAGATAGGCGTTGTGGATACCCTCCGACCGGAGGGCCGCGGCATCGGAGAGGACCATGGCCTTGCCCCTTCGGATGAACTTGGAGGCTTCGGTGCCGCTCCAAATGAGGGCGATGCATAGGACGGCCGGCCATGCGATCCTCCGGGAAATGGCGCCGGGCGGCGCAGGAGGCAGGGCCGCGGCGGCACCGACCGCCGCAAATGCCGCGAGAATAATGCAGAGGCGCTGGGCTGCCCAGGCAAACGTGATGTCGGACGCAACCTGGGGGACCGCGTGCCGCCAGAGCCAGCGGTCGATGCCGGGGACCGGCATCAGGAAGAGGACGATTATGGCGGTCGTCCCGACCAACGCGCACAGCCCGCGGCGCGGGCGGAGCGCACACGCGGCGGCCGCTGCGAGAGCCGCGAGCCAAAGACTCCATCCGAGTTGATAGTCGCTTATCTGCGCGGCACCCGGGCTCACCGGCAGGATCGACGCCGGGAAAGCCGCTTCGATCGAACCGAGGAACGAGGCCGGGTCAACGGGCGCCGTCGGCGGCGGGGCAAGGGTCAGCACCGATACAAACACAAAGGCCGCCGCGAGCGCGAAGAGGAGGGCGGCGACAGCTGCGGTGAGCCAGGCGCGGCGGTCGCGCCAACTCCCTGCCAGCCGCACGGCTGCGACCGGCGCAACCACAGCAGTCGTCCAGAGCGCGATCGGTGGGTGGCACCACCAGAGCGCGGCGAGCGGAAGCGCCAGCCACGCCGCGCTGGCGAGGACCGGGGTGTCGTCCGCTCCCCGGCTCCACCAGCGCCAGAGACCATAGGCCGCCATCGGGAGATAGGGGAGGGTCATGACGCTCATGAACAGATTTCCCGTGTAGAGGAGGGCCATGGCCGCCGGACAGGAGACGTACAGAAGCGCGATTCCGGCCGCCTCCCAGCGGCGCAGGGGCACGATGGCAGCGCAGCAGAGATAGGCTGAAATCCCGCCGCCTACCACGGCGAGCACCAGAGTCAGGTTCTGCAGGGCGGGGATTCCCAGTATGTGAAACGTGGCCAGGTCGAGGATGCCGCCCGCGTGCTGGAGGTAGGGCGCGAAGCGCAGGGGACTTATTGCGCCGTTGAACGCGTATTCGCTCTGGCCGATGAAGACGGGAAACCCGCCCGCCCGCCACTGGGTGACAAAGTCGGCGAGCATGTTCCGGTACCAGTACGCATCGCCGCTGCCGACCGCGCCGCCGGTGACGAAGACGCCCGCGAGCGCGAGGCCTGCGACGGCGACGATCAGCAGGCGGATCCTTTCCATCTCAGGCGGATGCCGCGGTCGGCCAGCGACGCACCGCATGTCGGACCAGGAGGACGACGACGGCGACCCAGGTGAAGAGGGCGGTCCAATAGGCTGCGCGAAGCGGCCAAGGGCCCGGGTAACGCAGGACGACGTCGTTGGCTCCGCTTTCCAGGCGAATGGCGACTAATCCACTGGGCGATCGCGACACCTTCGCCGCCCGGCCGTTCACCGTCGCGGCATAGCCGGCGACAAACATTCGGGGCGTCTCCAGCCATGCGCCGGACGCCGCCGCGGCAGTCTTTGCGCGGTAGGGTATCCACGAAAGTACCCTTACGGGCAGGTTTTCCACGTTGTAGGTCTGCAGATAGACCCGGGCAAACGCGGTTGGGAACGGCGCCTCGGGGGGCGCATCAAAATGGTATTCGAAGGTGATGGTTTCGAGCCCGGGCTCCGTTGTCCAGATCGGGAAGAAATCCCGGCTGCCCTTGGTCAGGCCGAACGTGTCGCCGGGGACGAGCCGGTTCATTCCCGCCGCCGAGTCGGGCATGTAGTACATGCGGACCACCACCTTTCCCGTGACCAACAGGGAACCCTTTCCGGGAGGGGAGGACGGCGCAAAACGCACGGCATAACGCACATTCGGGGCAAGGGAGAGATGCGGCGTCATATACGCGACTTGGAGCGAGTCGCGGCCTGCGGTCATGGGAATCCGGGTTGCAGTGTCGGGAGGCCGCACGGCCACGGCGTTCGCCTCCAGCACCCCGCCCATATCCGGAGTCAGGACGCGGTTTTCCAGATAGGGATCCACGTATCCGTGCGTGTAATAAGGCGGGACGAATGGAAACGGATTGAAGGAATACCGGGTGAGGACGATATTGTTTTCCTTGAGCATGGGCTCCGGGAGGGGCGTTGGAGCGGGGCCGCGGAGAAAGTAGTCGTGGAAGACAAACGTGATTCCCTCGCGGAAGCTCCATCCGAGGCACGCGGACAAAAACAGCGCCCCGGTCACCCTCCAGAGAACCCGGTCCGGAGCCAGCCTTGCCCAAGTTCCAGCCGCAGCCACGAGCACCGCGCCTGCCAGCACAGCGTACAGGCGTTGCATCGGCCAATGGAAGGTGATGTCCCGAACCGTCACGGGCAGGGCGTGCCAGAGGGCCCGGTTGAGGCCCGGTATCGGCATCAACAGAAGCAGTATAAAGCCGGCGCCCAGCAACAGGACGCCCTCCTCCCGCCGCGGCCTGAATGCCCAATAGGCTGCCGCCAGGAGAAGCATGCCCCAAAGCGCCCAGCCCAGCTGGTAGTCGCCCAGCGTACCGGCGGTTTCGCTGACGGGAAGAAGCATTCCCGGGAAGGCGGCCCGTACGCTCTCGAGGATGACGTCGACGTCGCTGCCCGTCTTCGGCAGATGAAGTGTCGCGACGGAGACAAAGAGGTACCCGGCGGTTAGGACGAACAGGGCCACGCCTTGGGCCCACCATCTGTAGAGCAGTGGGTCGCGCCATCGCCGAATCCCCACCGCCAGATGCCCAAGTGCGGCGACAAACGTGAGCCAAAGCGCGATTGGCGGGTGGCAGAGCCAGGCTGCGGCCAGGGGAAGAACGGTCCATGCGACCGAGACCCTTTCGCTTCCCTGCATCGTCCGCCAGGTCCCGTAACAGACGAGCGGCACAAAGGGGAGGGCCGTCATGCTCATGAAGAGATCTCCCTGATAACCGATCGAGAGAACGCCCGGACAGGCCAGGAATAGGATGGAGAGCGCCAGCGCGGTCCAGCGCTGCCTCGGCAGGATGGCCACGGCGCAGAAGTAGGCCGAAAAGATTCCGCCGAGCGCCGACAGGAAAAGGGTCATGTTCAGCAACGTAAAAAACGGCAGCGATCGGCCGGTGATCAGGTCGATGAAACCCGCGATGTGCTGAAGTCCGGGAGCGAGCCGCAGGGGGCTGACCGCCCCGTTGAACGCGTACAGGCTTTGCCCGACAAATGCCGGAAAGACACCCGCCCGCCATTGCTTCACGAAGTCTGCCACCATGATGCAATACCAGTAGGAATCCCCTGAGCCCACGCCGGCGCTGGTTGCGAATCGTCCTCCAAGGAAGAAAAATCCCGCGCCGAGGACGAGCGCCAGCCGGACGCATTCGAGCGGAGCCCGGGGAAGCGTGCGGCGGCAGATAAGATAAACAAGGCGGGTCAGGAGCAGGAGGGGCAGATGATAGGCAAAAAGCTTCAGTACCTGCGCTCCGCTCAAGTTCATGCCCAGTTTGACGAATGCCAGATGGAGAATTGCCGCTGCGAGACCCTCTCCGCAAATCGTCCCTGCGATCCAGCGCCACCACGGTTGTCCCGGCTGCAGCCCATATTGAAGGAAGGCCGCGTAGCAGAGCGGCGGAACGCAAATGATCGTCGAGTAGTCGTCCTGGTCGAGCGGCCGGTGAAAAAAATACCCGTTGAGGGCAAAGAGCCACATGGCCAGCCCGCCTGCGTCCACAAGCGCCAGGGACCACACGACGCGTCCCTGTCGTTCCAGGCCGGCGATTTTTCGGACGGGCCAGGTCAGTGCGGAAAGGATGCGGTTGAGCACGGTTTGAAGCGTGGGAGGGAAATATCCCGGAAAAGGCGGCGGTCTGCCTCAGCAGGCCTGCCCTGAAAGGGGCGGGGATAGGAGCCTTTGGCAGGCCCGGACCGCAAAAATCGCCAGCGCAGCCGCCCATGTTAGCAATGCCAGCCAGTAGCTTGCGCGCAGGGGCCATGGTCCCGGATAGCTCAGGATCACGTCGTTGTTGCCGGGCTGCAATCCGACTTCAACGAGCCCCCCCGGCGACTTGGATACCATGGCGGTCCTGCCATTGGCGGTTGCAGCGTAGCCGGGAAGATACATCCGGGGAGTCTCAAGCCAGGCACCCGGATCCGGAGCGCTCGCCGTGGCGTGATAGGGGATCCACGAGAGGACCTTGATCGGCAGGCTCTCGATCGTGTAGGAATGCAGGGTAAGGCGGGCAAAATCGTGGGCAATCGGAGTCGTGGGCCGTTCGTTGAAGATATAGCGGATTCCGATCGTCTCGGGCTCGGGGAGCAGCGTCCAGATAGGGAAGAAATCACGGCTCGTCGCGGTGAAGCCGAAGGCGTTTGTCGGCACGGCATGGAGCATACCCATCGATGAATCGGGCATGAAATACATGCGTTGCGTGGCGGGTCCGACGATGAGCAGCGAACCGGCGGCTGGAGGACTGGACGGCACAAAGTGCGCCGCATAGCGGACGCCCGGGGAAATCTGGAATTGCGGCGACAGCACCACGACCCGGTCCCCGTCATAGTAAGCCGTCAGCTGGATCGGCTTGTCGCCGGCGGGACGCATCGCATCGAGATTGCTGGCCAGCACCGTTTTCTGATCCGCGGCGAGGACCTGATTCTCGAGATAGGGATCCATGTAGCCGTGGGAGAAATAGGGGGGCACTGCGGGAAACACGTTGAAGGCATAGCGCGTAAGAATGAGGTCGTTTGGCTCCATGAATATGTCACGGGGGGGGACGACACTGGCGTTATGAGGGGCGCGGAATACAAAGGTGCAGGCCTCGCTGAAGCTCCAGTTGACGCCGATTGCGAGCAGCACCGCGGCAATGGCCCGGGTGACAAAACGCTTCGTGCCGAGCTTCGCCGCGGTGCCGGCGGCCGCCGTTACGATAAACGCCGCGATGATCACGCAAAACCGCGACGAGGGCCCGTGGTAAGTGATGTCCCGGACCGTCTGCGGGATGGCCCTCCAGATGACGGAATTGAGCCGCGGGATGGGTGTGAGCAGCAGGATAAGCCAGCCGGCGGAAAAGAGCAGCACCCCCTCTGATCGGCGAGGTCGAAATGCCCAGGCTGTCATCCCCAGGAGGAAAAGGCATGTGAGCGTCCACCCCAGTTGAAAATTGCCCGGGGCGCCGGCCTGGGTTTGCACAGGCTGCAGGACGTCCGGGAATGCGGCGCGAATGTTCTCAAGGATGACGTCCACGGAGCTGGTCGTGCGCGGCAATCCAAGCGTGGCGACGGAGACAAATGTGTAACCGCCGGCCATGACGAAAAGCGCCAGGCCCTTCCCCCACCAACGATAGAGGCTGGGGTCGCGCCAGCGGCGGAATCCGATGGTTGCGTGCTCGGCCACGGCGGCGAAGGTGAGCCAGAGCGCGATCGGTGGGTGGCTAAACCACACGGCGGCGAGCGGCAGAACCGTCCAGGCGATGGAAGTGCGGTCGTCCTGAAGCGTTCGCCAAAGCCCGTAGCAGACGATTGGCACAAACGGCAGCGTCGTCATGCTCATGAACAGGTCGCCTTCATACCCGAGCGCGAGGACCCCGGGGCAGGCGAGATAGAGCGCCCCCAGTGCTAACGCCGTCCACCGCTGAGCCGGCAGGATCGCCGCGGCGCAGAAATAGGCAGAGAGAATGCCCCCAATTCCGCAGAGGAGGAGGGTCAGGTTCTGGAGCGCGGGAAAGGGAAGCGACCGGCCGGTGCACAAGTCCACAAGTCCGGCCAGGTGTTGCAGGCACGGGGCATAGCGCAACGGGTTGACGGCCCCGTTGAAGGCATACTCCGACTGGCCGACGAACACCGGAAAGATCCCTGCGCGCCATTGTTTGACGAAATCGCTTATCATCAGGGAATACCAATAGGCGTCGCCTGACGGGGGGCCTGCGCTTGAGACATACCGCCCGCTGAGGAGGAAAAGGCCGGCGCCGACGAGAAGAACCAACCGGACGCATTCGAGCGGGGCCCGAGGCAGGACTCGGCGCAGCATCAGGTAGGCCAGCCGGCTGAAAAGCAGAACGGGGAAATACGAGGCATATAATTTGATGATCTGCCGTCCGCTCAGATCCACGCCAAGCTGCTGGGCGAAATGATGCAGGAAAGCGGCTGCCAGCGCCTGACCCAGCACCGTCTTCGCCAGGCAGTGCCACAAGGGGCGTCCCTGCCGCAGTCCGTATTGCAGGCAGACCGCGTGACAAGCGAGAGTCAGGCCGACGACAATCGAGTAATCATCTTCGCCGATGGCCCGATGAAAAATGAAGCTATTCAGGGCGAACAGCCACATTCCCAGGCTGGCCGCATCGACCGCCATCAGGGACCACACAACGCGGCCCTGACGTTCCAGGCCGATGAGTTTTCGCCCTGGCCAGGTCAGGGCCGAAAGAGTGCGGTTGAACACGGTTCGAAGATTGGGAGTGGGAAATTGTGCTTGCTGGAGCGCGATCCCTGCAACCTTATACGGATGATGGTAATTGTCTTATGACTTCAACCCGGGTTTCCTGCCGCCGCCTGCTCTTCCTTGCCGTCGCTTGTGCGGGAGTCGTTTTTGGCACGGGTTGTTCCCGGTTGCTGCCGGCCCGCAAGGGGGTCGCGCGTTCCTTCGATCTTGTTCTCGATTCCCGAAGGGCGCCGGTTGCACCCCTCGCC
>Ga0265320_10002367_pt1 | contig 13186 bp, 10 predicted proteins | sample 4827metaG_FD_202087 | JGI IMG/M metagenome (GOLD analysis project Ga0265320, IMG submission 202087) | Rhizosphere microbial communities from Carex aquatilis grown in University of Washington, Seatle, WA, United States - 4-8-27 metaG | ecosystem: Host-associated > Plants > Roots > Rhizosphere >...
CGACGGATTTTGACAGAGGTTTCTTTGATAGCTTTCAGCATACACGTTTATCCAATTCTCTGTCCGTCAAATCGAGACAGCCTCAGCCCTCTCCTCCTTTGGGGGAGGAGAGGGAGAAAATGAAAGCAGTGTCAACGACCTCCGTGTGAAATCCTGAGTTCGCGGCTTGCTTCAGTGCAGCAAACTGTGGCTTAATCAGTGCCCGTGATAATCGTTGGTATCGTACCCGCCCGTTACGCCTCGACACGGTTTCCCGGCAAACCGCTGGCGCTCATCGCCGGCAAACCCCTCATCCAGCACGTCGTCGAGCAATGCCAGAAGGCAAAGTCGCTGAGCGAAGTCATCGTGGCCACGGACGACACGCGCATCTGGGAAGTGGCGCAGAATTTCTGCCGCGCGGAGATGACGCGCCCGGATCATCCGAGCGGTTCGGACCGGATTGCCGAGGTGGCCGGACGTTGCCAGTGCGATGCGGTGGTCAACATTCAGGGAGACGAGCCGTTGATTGACCCGAAGGTGATTGATGCCGTCGCCGGCGCGCTGAAGCAGGATGAAATGTCCACGGCCGCCACGCGCATCAAGAGCGCCGGCGAACTCGACAACCCGAACGTCGTGAAAGTTGTTGTCAACGTCGCCGGCCGCGCGTTATATTTTTCGCGGCGCACGATTCCGTATCTGCGCGAGGCCGCCAGCCCCGAAGGCATTCGGGGACAGTTGGCGGCGTTTGCTTTTTTGAAGCACCTCGGCATCTACGGTTACCGGCGCGAAACGCTGCTGCGGTTGGTGAAGTTCCCGGTGTCACCGCTCGAACACGCGGAGAAGCTGGAACAGCTGCGGGCGCTGGAAAACGGCATCCCCATCGCGGTGATGAAAGTGGATTACGACAGCGTGGGCGTGGACGTGCCGGAAGATGTGAAACGGGTGGAGAAACTGTTAAAACGTTAAACCGTTGAATCGTTGAATCATTATGAATGCGAAGGTGCCAGTGAAAGCCGCGACGGATAAATTTAGCACGTTTGATGAGCTGGATGTCGGGCTCAACGAACCGATTCAACCTTCAACGATTTAGCGATTCCACGAACATGAAGTTCATATTTGTAACCGGCGGCGTGGTAAGCTCGTTGGGCAAGGGCCTGACGGCGGCGTCGCTCGGCACGTTGCTCGAAAACCGCGGCCTGAAGGTCGTGCTGCAGAAGTTCGACCCCTACCTCAACGTGGACCCGGGCACGATGAACCCGTACCAGCATGGCGAGGTTTATGTGCTCGACGACGGCGCGGAGACCGATCTCGACCTCGGCCATTACGAGCGGTTCACCAATGTGAAGCTGACCCGGCTGAACAACCTTACCAGCGGCCAGGTTTACCAGAACGTGCTCAACAACGAGCGCGAAGGAAAATACCTCGGCAAGACTGTCCAGGTGATCCCGCACGTCACCGACGAAATCAAGAACCGCATCCATCTCCTGGCCGAAAAATCCAAGGCCGACGTCATCATCACCGAAATTGGCGGCACGACCGGCGACATCGAGGGCCTGCCGTTCCTGGAAGCCATCCGCGAATTTGCGCTGGAGGTCGGCTACAACAACGCGATTTTCCTCCACGTCACCTATGTGCCGTTCATCAAGGCGGCCGGCGAATTGAAGACCAAGCCGACCCAGCAATCCGTGGCCAAGCTGCGGGAAATCGGCATCACGCCCCACGCCCTGATCTGCCGTTGCGAGAAGCCGCTCGACAAGGAATTGCGCCAGAAAATTTCACTGTTTTGCAACGTCCCGGTCGAAGCGGTTATCGAGGAGAAGGACGTCGACCATTCGATTTACGAGGTGCCGTTAATGCTCCAGCGCGAGCGGCTCGACGACCTGGTTTGCCGGTTGCTGGACCTGCACACCGGCACGGCGAACATGGCGCACTGGCAGGAAATCATCCGCAAGCTCATCGCCCCGCAGCATCGCGTGCGGGTCGGCGTGGTCGGCAAATACATCGGGCTGCAGGACGCCTACAAATCGGTTTACGAGGCGATCATCCACGGCGGCATCGGCAACGATTGCGGCGTGGAAATCGTGCAGGTGGACGCCGAAGAAATCGAAAAGGAAGGCCCGGACAAAATATTGAAGGGCCTGGGCGGCATCCTGGTGCCGGGCGGATTCGGGGAACGGGGCATCGAGGGCAAGATCCGGGCGGCGCAGTACGCGCGCGAAAACAAGATTCCCTACCTCGGCCTCTGTTTGGGCATGCAAATTGCCACCATCGAATTTGCCCGCAATGTCTTGAAACTGGAGAAGGCGCACTCGACCGAGTTCGAGCCGGGCACGCCGCACCCGGTCATCGCCATGCTGGACGAGCAGCGGCGGGTGACGAAGAAGGGCGGCACGATGCGGCTGGGGGCGCAGCCGTGCCAGCTGGCGCTGGGCACGAAAACGGCGGAACTCTACGGCTCGTTCGTCGTCAACGAACGCCACCGTCACCGTTATGAATTCAACAACGCCTACCGGGAGAAATTTGAAAAGGCCGGTTTTGTTTTCAGCGGTTTGTCGCCCGACGGCAAGCTGGTGGAGGTAATCGAGCTCAAGGACCATCCGTTTTTCATTGCGAGCCAGTTTCATCCGGAATTTTTGAGCAAGCCGCACCAGCCGCACCCGCTGTTCAAGGGCTTCATCGCCGCCGCTCACGCGCGGCTGCATCAGAAGCCGCTTTGAGCCAAATCAAATTTCCAGGTTCCATCGGAGCGGCCTGGGTCGCTCCTGAAGGAGCTCGTTCGATGTTGGATCTGAAACTACAAATAGGTCGCGCCAACGGCGCCGGGACACCATGACCCGAGTCTCAAAATTCATCTTCCGGCTGCTGTGTGGCCTGGCGGTGTGTGTCGTCATTGCGATTGCGGCGTTGGTTGTCTGGCGCATAAATCTGGCGCACGACGTGAACGCAAAGTTGCGGGCGCTGCGTGCCGCCGGTTTGCCAACGAGCGGCGCAGAATTGAATGCTTATTATCCCGCCGTAACCGACGAAGAAAATGCCGCGCTGAGAATGACCGAAATGTTCAAATTGATGAGGAATTACAGCGACAGCCGGTCCAACGAGGTTGCTGCATTCAAATTTCCACAACGAAAAGAAGCCCTGACTTCGGAACAAGGGAAATTGCTTACTGGTTATTGCGAGATGAACTCAAATGTCCTGGCCCGGGTCAGAGAAGCGATAAAACTGCCGCGCAGCCGATATCCGATTGATTTGTCATGGGGGGCGGGAACATTAATGCCCCATCTGGGCGGGCTCAAGGCGTTGTCCCGCATCGCGGAATTCCAAACGATACTCGATACAAATAATTCTGCGGTGGCCATTTCGACAATCCTTGGAATGGCTCGCACGCTGGATACCGAGCCGACCGTGGTCTCAAAGCTAGTCCGGATTGCCATGTTGAATATATCGGAGATAGCGCTGGAACACCGTCTGAACACCGGAGGCCTGGACGAAGCAGAACTGGACCATTTAAGCGGGTTGTTTGCTGAAGCGGCCAAGACCAACCAAATGGCCAATGGGCTGATCGGTGAGCAGGCAATGTTTCTACAGTATTTCCGCATGAGTTATGCAGAAATAAGAAGACTTGCCAACGGTAACGACGAAAGCCCGTCGTCGGGACAAGCCGGGCCGCCGTTGCGGGGTCCTCAGCCGTTGATCTTCAAGCTGACGGGATTCTTCGAGCGAGACCTGCGGTTTTATTTGTCTGCCATGGAAACGAACATTTCACTGGCGGAGACGTTTCCAAAAGACATCGTTGTGATTTCGAACGTTCAAGACCGAATCTCACAGACCAGCCGGCAAAATTATTACATTCTTTCGTCACTGTTGTTGCCGGCACTCGGGAATTCAATCCTCAAGGAGGCGAATGGATTGGCCCAGGTTCGCGCCGCGCAATCGGCGCTGGCGGTGGAACGGTTTCGCCTGGCGCACGGACAATTGCCGGAAGATTTGCAGGAGCTGGTTCCGCAATTTCTTTCCGCGGTCCCGGATGATCCGTTCGATGGACAATCCCTGCGTTATCATCGCCTGGCCAAAGGTTACGTGGTTTATAGCATCGGACGCGACGGCCATGACGACGGTGGACGCGAGCGTCCGTTCGACGCGAAATCGTCTGACAAGACGGAATATGACATTACCTTTACCGTCGAACGATGATTTACTCCGAGGCCATTCAATTTCTCTACGGTCTCCGGCTTTTTGGCGCGAAGTTCGGGCTGAAGAACACATTCCGGCTCGCCGCGTTGGCGGGCCAGCCGCAGGATCGGCTCCGGTTCATCCACGTCGCCGGCACCAATGGCAAGGGTTCAACCTGCGCCATGCTGGAAAGCATCTACCGGGCGGCCGGCCTGCGCGTCGGGTTGTTTACCTCGCCGCACTTGGTGTCGTTCCGCGAGCGGATCCAGGTCAATCGCCGGTGGATTCCGGAATCCGAAGTTGTCCGGCTGATCGAAGAGTTGCAACCGCTGCTCCAATCCTTTCCCGCCGGCCATCACCCGACCTTTTTTGAAGTCGTCACCGTCATGGCATTGAAATTTTTTGCGGAACAAAAGTGCGACCTGGTGATCTGGGAGACGGGCCTGGGCGGGCGGCTGGATGCTACGAACATTGTCACGCCCCTGGCGAGTGTCATCACCAACATTGCGCTGGACCATCAGCAATGGTTGGGCGACACGCTGGAACAGATCGCCGCCGAGAAGGCTGGCATCATCAAGCCGGGCGTGCCCGTCATCACGGCGGCGGACGAAGCGGAAGTGTTGAAGGTGATTGAAAAAGCGACGAAGGAAAAAAATACGTCGCTGACCATTGTAGGACAGGCTTCCAGCCTGTCTCCATTTGGGAAAAAAGAGAAGGCAGAGACAGGCAGGATGCCTGTCCTGCCCTTGCTTGGTGAACACCAGAACCTCAACGCTGTGCTGGCGCTGGCCACGGTGGCAGCGTTGCAAAACAGGATTCCGGTGAGTGCTGAAGCTGTTCGCACCGGCCTGGAGGCGGTAGACTGGCCGGGGCGTTTGCAATTGGTTCGGCGGCCTTCCGGTCAAAAAATTCTCCTCGACGGCGCACATAACGTGGCCGGAGCGAAGGCTTTGGCCCGGGCGCTGGCAAGCAACTTCAACGGGTTGAAAACGACGTTGGTTCTGGGTGTGTTGCAGGACAAGGACTGGCGGCACATTTGCGAAGTGCTGGCCCCGCTGGCGGCGCGAATTTTCATCGTGCCGGTAGCCAGCGAACGCACGGCCGACCCGCAGGCCCTGGCGGCCGCTTGCCGCGCGGTAAATCCGACGGCGGAGATGGTCGCCGATGATTCTCTGGCCGGGGCATTTAAAAAATCGGAAGAAGACGAGTTCATCGTCATTACCGGCTCGCTTTACCTCGTCGGCGAGGCGCTGGAAATCCTGCGCCTGTCGCCGGCGGCCGGCGGGGAACGCGCCCTGAACGAATGGCAGGCAGCCGCGCCTCCAGCCGTTCTGAAGCGATAACTGTTTGTGAAATAAAGACGTAGTGTCGCTTATATTTACTTAACCTCTATTGACGTTATCGAAACAAATTCGGTACTTTGACGCCTCTATGGCTTACACAGACACGTTGCCGCGTCAGCGTTCCTTTGGTCAGACCGTCCGCCCGGACGCGTGGTGGCTGCAACCGCTGCTGGTATTCCTGGGTTTTTCCGCCTTCATCGTTTATTCGACCTGGGCGGCGTTCCAGGGGGTGGGTGATATTCACAATCACGCCTGCAGTTACTGGTACGGCGGGAATGGGGCGAATTATCTCTCGCCGTTTTATTCGCCGGAAATCTGGGGCACGTCGCCGCACGCCATTCTGGGGGCGGCCCTGCCGTCGTGGTGGCCGGCCTGGGCGCCGTTTTCCCCGGCGTTCTTGATCCTGTGGATTCCGGCTGGTTTCCGTTTCACCTGTTATTACTACCGCGGCGCGTATTACAAGGCGTTCTGGGCCGACCCGATCAACTGCGCCGTCGGCGAGCCGCGCAAGACCTTCCTCGGCGAGCGTTATTTCCCGCTCATCATCCAGAACGTCCACCGCTACTTTTTCTACCTGGCGTTCCTGTTCATCCTCCTGCTCTCGCACGACGCCTGGAAGGCGATGTGGTTCACCGTGGACGGGACGAAACATTTTGGCATCGGCGTGGGGACGATCGTGCTGACGTTGAACGCCGTTCTCCTGGCCATGTACACCTTCGGCTGCCATTCGTTGCGGCATCTGATTGGCGGTTTCCTGGATGAGCCTTCCAAGGTGCCGGCATGTGCCAAAGGTTATTCCTGCGTGAGCTGCCTGAACCGCCGGCACATGCTCTGGGCGTGGATCAGTTTGTTCTGGGTCGGTTTCACCGATGTATACGTCCGGCTTTGCGCGACGGGCAAAATCCCTGATTTCATTTTATTTAAATTCTAAACCGCAACCCGACTTTCCTGTGGCTACCAACTACGAAACCTTTGAATACGATGTGCTGGTCATTGGCGCGGGTGGCGCCGGCCTGCGTGCGGCCATTGAAGCGTCGGCCTCCGGCGTGAAGGTGGGTCTGATCTGCAAATCGCTGCTCGGCAAGGCGCACACGGTGATGGCCGAGGGCGGCATGGCGGCGGCGATGGGCAACGTGGACGACCGCGACAACTGGCGGGTCCATTTTGCCGACACGATGCGCGGCGGCCAATACATCAACAACTGGCGCATGGCCGAATTGCACGCGAAGGAAGCGCCCGCCCGTGTGCACGAGCTCGAAGCCTGGGGGGCAGTGTTCGACCGCACGCCCGATGGCAAGATTCTCCAGCGCAACTTTGGCGGCCACCGGTATCCGCGCCTGGCGCACGTCGGCGACCGGACCGGCCTGGAGCTGATTCGCACGCTCCAGGACCACGGCATCCACCAGGGCATCCAGGTTTATATGGAATACACGGTGGTGACGTTGCTGAAGGACGGCGACCGGGTGGTCGGTGTCGTCGCCTACGACCGCGAGCGCGGGCGTTTCAAGATTTTCAAGGCCAAGGCCATCGTGCTGGCGTCCGGCGGCATCGGACGCGCCTACAAAATCACCAGCAATTCCTGGGAATGCACTGGCGACGGGCAATCGCTCGCGTATCACGCGGGGGCGGAATTGATGGACATGGAATTCATCCAGTTTCATCCCACCGGCATGGTCTGGCCGCCGAGCGTGATGGGTCTGCTGGTGACCGAAGGCGTGCGCGGCGAGGGCGGAGTGTTGCGGAACAAGGACGGCAAGCGGTTCATGTTCGATGACATCCCGGACAACTACAAGTCGCAGACCGCCGACAATGAGGAGGAAGGCTGGCGTTATACGCAGGGCGACAAGAACGCCCGCCGCCCGCCCGAGCTGCTCACCCGCGACCACGTGGCGCGCTGCATCATGCGCGAGGTCAAGGCCGGCCGCGGCAGTCCGCATGGCGGTGTGTTCCTGGACATTTCGTGGATCAAAGAAAAACTCCCGAAGGCGGCAGAGCACATCAAGAAGAAGCTGCCGAGCATGTACCACCAGTTCATGCAGCTGGCCAATCTCGACATCACGAAAGAGCCGATGGAAGTCGGGCCGACGACGCATTACATCATGGGCGGCGTGCGGGTGGTAGGCGACACGCAGATGACCACCGTGCCCGGCCTGTTTGCGGCGGGTGAAGTGACCGCCGGTCTGAACGGTGCGAACCGGCTGGGGGGCAATTCGTTGTCCGACCTGATCGTGTTTGGCAAGCGCGCCGGCGAGTATGCGGCAAAGTATGCCAAGGAACACGGTGCCGGGCAGGTCAACGAAGCGCAGGTGGAGGCCGCGGTGCGGGAGGTGCTCGAACCGTTTGACCGCGGTGCTACGGCCGGCAGCGGCACGGAAGGCCCGTACCAGGTGCAGCACGATTTGCAGGAAATGATGCAGGAGCTCGTCGGCATCGTCCGGCGGGAGGAGGAAATGGTCCGGGCCCTGGACGCGCTGGGCAAACTCTGGGAACGTTCCAAACACGTCGTCGTCTACGGCAACCGCGAATACAACCCCGGCTGGCACACGGCGATTGATTTGAAGCATCTGCTGACGGTTTCCGAAAGCATCACTCGCGCGGCCATCGAGCGGAAAGAAAGCCGGGGTGGCCATTTCCGCGAGGATTTTCCGAACAAGGACGCGGCGTCCGGAAAGGTAAACATCGTGGTTCGCAAGGGCCCCGACGGTTCGATGCAGGTGCGGCGCGAGCCGATTCCCGAAATGCCGGTGGAGTTGAAACAGATCATCGAGGAAATGAAATGAAGACGGTCGTTTTCAAGATCTGGCGCGGCGACGCGAGCGGCGGAAAATTCGTGGAATACACCACGGAAATTTCCGAGGGCATGGTCGTGCTCGATGTCATCCACAAGATCCAGGCCACGCAGGCCAACGATCTCGGCGTCCGCTGGAATTGCAAAGCCGGCAAATGCGGTTCGTGTTCGGCGGAAATCAACGGCATTCCCAAGCTCATGTGCATGACGCGCATGGACACCATTCCGACCGACAAGCCCATCACCGTCGAGCCGATGCGCGCGTTTCCGAGCATCCGCGACCTGGCCACCGACGTTTCCTGGAATTTCCGGGTCAAGACCAAGATCAAGAAGTTCAATCCGCGCAAGCCGGATGCCGCCGACGGGACCTGGCGAATGCAGCAGGAGGACATTGACCGGGTGCAGGAGTTCCGCAAGTGCATCGAATGTTTTCTCTGCCAGGACGTCTGTCACGTCCTGCGCGACCACCACAAGCACGAGGAGTTCATCGGTCCGCGTTACCTGGTTTACACTGCCGCGCTGGAGATGCATCCGCTGGATACGGAAGACCGGCTGGAGGAATTGAAACAGGCGCACGGCATCGGTTTTTGCAATATCACCAAATGTTGCACCAACGTCTGCCCGGAGCACATCACCATCACTGACAACGCCATTATTCCGCTCAAGGAACGCGTGGTGGACGGGTATTACGATCCCTTTGGCTGGCTGTGGAAGAAACTGCGGCCGAAAGTCTGAGCCGGCCTCACGGTTGCGGATTTACGGGTCCGTTCATCCGCGTCAACGCGGTTGGTTGACCGCCAGGGATTGTCAGCCTTCAACGCCTTCCGCTTCCATCGTGGCCACGAGGTCCTTTTCCGCCAGCACCCAGTCGGCCAGGGTCAGCGGATGGTCCGGCAGCCGGTCACGGTAGAGGCGATAAGCATATTCCCGCACCATTCCCCGGGTGACACCGGGAGTAAACGGCCGGGGCTGTTCCACTACTTTGGTGTTATGGCTCCGTGTTTTCATGATTAAAGATAGGCCTCCGCACCGGTTCTGCAAGGGGACTTGGGAAGGTCAATAAACCGGCTGGTTCCGGTCGATGCCCTGGATCATCTCCTCGGCATGGGCACGAAGTTTCGCGTCTACGCCGGGCAGGAGCAGCGGTTGCAGGGTATGGCGGGCGGCGGCGAGGTCCTTTTTTCTCAGTTGCAGCTGGGCCAGGGAAAAGCGGTACGACGGATTTTCCTCGAGCTCGATGGCACGTTGCAGGTGTTGTTCCGCCAACGCAAGATTTTCACCCTGGACCATTTCGAAGAAGCCCAACAGTTCGTGCGCCGGTCCAAAATTTGGCATCAGCGTGAGCGATTTTTGGAGTTCGCCGCGGATTTCCGTCGCGGCCTCGTTTTTTAGCGGGGAATACCGGCTCTCGGCATCCGCCGTGAGTTCATACTGTTCCCGGGCATACACGTAATAAGCCAGGAAACTGGTTGAACTGTGCGAGAGCGCGTCTTTTAAATTGTGCCGGGCGGCCTCGTGTTGTTTTCGCTCGGCGGCGAGGAGGCCCAGCCCTTCGTAGGGCAGGGGACTGGCGGGCGCGAGTTTTTGCGCCTGCGCAAAATACAATTCGGCGGGCTCGGGCCGGTTGATCCGGAGCAGCTCGTCGCCCAGCCGGAAATAAGTCTCCACGGGGGTGATGGGCCGGGTGGTCAGGGTAATGGGCGCGGAAACGTCCGCTGGCATCGCCAGTTCAATCGGCGCAAACTGGCCGCGTTTGAGGAAGCGGCGGAGTTCGGCATCCATCGCCGCCAGCGTGATCTGCATGGCATTGGTAAAAGCCTGCTCCGGAAACTGGCCCTGGTAGAGGAGCGGGGTGAACCGGGCGAAACGAGCCTTGTACTCTGGATTATCGCCCGCCATCAGGAATTCCGTCAACAGCCACGATTCGGCGTAAAAGATGCCCTGGCGGTTCTGTTCATTGTACTGGGGCGAGTTATGGTTGACCGCAAACAGCTCGGCCAGGGGCAGGAGTGGTTGTTGGGCCAACAGGCGCAGGTGATGGTCAATCGGCTTGCCGATACGGAAGTTATAGCCGGTCGTTTCAAAGGTGGAATAGACCTCGGCCATGCCTTCCTTGAGCCAGAGCGGCCAGACGCGGTCATTGCGCCGGAACAAGAGGTGGGTGTATTCGTGAAAGATGACTTCCATGTCGGTCTGGGCCGAATTGGTGTCCGGCAGGCCGAGGACGATCAGGTTTTCGTCGTTGCCCCGCTGGAAGAAGGCCGCCAGGTTGGCCGGTTGGCCCTGGTAGACCGGCAGGAACGGTTTCAACGTTTCGTGGTTGGGAAAGGCCATCACCACGATCGGCGGGGAGGCCACCGCCTGTGCCCCATTCGTGGCCATCAGGGTGTACGCCTGGCAAAATTGTTCCAGGCGCGCGGACAGCTTGTAAACGTCCTGGGGCGCGCCGCAACTGTAGATGTTGAAATGTGCGGTGCGCGTTTCGAACCAGCGTCTTTGAACCAGCGGAACGTCGCCCGATTGAGCGGGAGCGGCACAAAGCCCCAACGTGAAAAGCGCGGCCAATAGCAGGCGACGAATCATAGCTGCAATTAGTTTACGGGATAACCCGGGAAAAGTCACTGGCCGACGGTCCAAGTGCTCCACTTTGAGAAAGCCGGCCGGCATCCGTGCCTGGAATGGGGCAGAGGTCGGATAAAAAGGACGGCTTGCCGGGTCGTAGCTCGCGGCGGTGTAGGATGGCATTCTTATGCCCGCCGTCGCACAATTATGCTCCGGCGCGGCAGACTTCGTCATCGGTTCGCTGCGAGCGGAGACTGGTGCGCGGTAAAGGAGTTGAACCTTTGACCCCATGTACGTCAAACATGTGCTCTGCCAACTGAGCTAACCGCGCACTAAAACGTCAAGCTGGCAGTCCCGGCGCCTCTTGGCAAGCGGAATTGGCCGTAATCCGGTGATTTAAGTGCACAATTCTCAAACAATTCTGCAAAAGAAGTATGGCTTTTTTTTGGGTGAACCTGTTACATTGACTACTATTAAACCATAAAAATTTATGAGCAAATACCTGACATTGGGAAAGTTTTCGTTTGGCATGGGCGACCGTTTTGCGCACCAGGGCAAGGCCCAGCTCCGCGCATGCATCCTGGCCACCGAATTGGGTGCCGATATTGTTCCGGTCTGGAATAAATCGAATCGCGAACACCTGTTCATCGGCACCGAACCGTCCAGCCTGCGGGCGGAAGCGGATGCGGCAGTGAAGGCGCTCGGCTGGAAGAAGCCGTATCACGTGGATGCCGACCATATCCGGCTGGAAACCGTGGACCGGTTCATCGCGCCCTCGGATTTCTTCACGATTGACGTGGCCGACTCGATTGGCAAACCCGCCGATGCCAAGAGCGTCAAGGCGTTTGTCGATCGTCATCCTGAACTGGCCGGCAAGATTGTCATCCCGCACATTGACCGTCCGTTCGAAACGACGCGCGCCGAAGTGGAACGGGTCGCCAACAAGTTTTTGCTCGCGGTACAGGACGCGGGGAAGATTTACCGGCACATTGCCCAGGCCAAAAGCGAGGCCAGCTTCATCACGGAAGTCTCGATGGATGAAACCGACAGCCCGCAGACACCCCCGGAACTGCTCATCATTCTCGCGGCGCTCGCCGACGAAAAAATTCCGATTCAGACCATCGCCCCGAAATTCACCGGCCGTTTCAACAAGGGGGTGGATTACGTCGGCGATGTGAAGCAGTTCGAGAAGGAGTTTAACGAGGACCTGGCGGTCATCGCGTTTGCCATCCAGAAATATGGCCTGCCTGCGACCCTCAAACTCAGCGTCCATTCCGGCAGCGACAAGTTTTCCATTTACGAACCCATCCGGCGCGCGCTGAAAAAATTCAACGCCGGGCTACACGTCAAGACCGCCGGCACGACGTGGCTGGAAGAACTCATCGGTCTGGCCGAGGCGGGTGGCGACGGGTTGGAAATCGCCAAGGAAATATACGCCTACGCCATTGAACACGTTGATGAATTTTGTGCGCCTTATGCGACGGTTATCGACATTGACAAGGCGAAATTGCCCGCGGCGGCGGCGGTGAACGGGTGGAGTTCAAATCAGTTTGTCTCCGCCCTGCGCCACGACCAGAAAAACCCCGCGTTCAATCCCAGCTTCCGCCAGTTGCTGCATGTCAGCTTCAAGGTTGCAGCCAAGAAGGGTGACCGCTATCTCAAGGCGCTGAAGAAGCACGAAGCGATCATTGCCCGGAACGTCACCGAAAACCTGCTCGAACGGCACATGAAGCCCCTGCTGCTGGGCGAGTTGGAACCGACGAAGAAGTCGCCGCGGCGTCAGGCCGTTCCGGCTTAAACCTTGAACCCGCATTAAATCTGCCTGCCTGGAATATGCCCTTCGTCCACGAAGATTTTTTGTTGAGCACCAAAACGGCCCGCAAGCTGTACCACCAATACGCTGAAGCCGAGCCGATTTTCGACTATCACTGCCATATTTCACCGCGCGACATCGCCACGAACCGTCAGTTCAAAAATCTTTTTGAAATCTGGCTGGAGGGCGACCATTACAAATGGCGGGCCATGCGGACCAACGGCGTGGCGGAACGTTTTTGCACGGGCAATGCCTCTCCCGTCGAGAAGTTCAAGGCCTGGGCGGCGACTGTGCCGCACACGCTCCGCAATCCGCTCTATCATTGGACGCACTTGGAATTAAAGCGTTATTTTGGCATCACCGATTTGCTGGATGAGAAAAGCGCCGCTAAGATCTGGAAGCAGGCCAACGACAAGCTGGCCACCCCGGAACTGACCACGCAGGGCATCCTGAAGAAAATGAAGGTCAAAGTGGTTTGCACCACGGATGACCCGGTGGACAACCTCGAACATCACCGTGCGTTTGCGGCCC
>Ga0265320_10002369_pt1 | contig 13185 bp, 5 predicted proteins | sample 4827metaG_FD_202087 | JGI IMG/M metagenome (GOLD analysis project Ga0265320, IMG submission 202087) | Rhizosphere microbial communities from Carex aquatilis grown in University of Washington, Seatle, WA, United States - 4-8-27 metaG | ecosystem: Host-associated > Plants > Roots > Rhizosphere >...
ATTCGGCCTCGAACTTTTCGGAACGGCGATCGAGGTAGGCTTGTACTTCGGCCACCAGCCCCTGCCGATCCTCCGGCAGGACGATCAACTCGAGACTCGAGGCAAGGTCAGCCGGTATCTCGTCGGCCTCATAGCCGAGCGACTCGCCCAAATTGATGGAGACTGCCTTGGCGCTCGCGAGATCGCCGTCGCTGAGATCGACGCTCCAGACGGTGACGTCCGAAAGGCGGGTCCCCAGCTTCAGCAGCTCGACGGCACGCCGTGCTTCTTCCTCTGCAGCTTTGACCAGCTGCTGGTGCTCGAACGCACGCTGCGCTTCTTCTTCGGCGCGTCGCCCGGCCTGTTCGACTTGCTCGAGTTCGGCCTGCTCGATACGCCGCTGCAAACGGCGCCTCTCCTCCTGGCTCTCCTTCAATTGCGTGATGTCCCGAGTCGACCCCACCAGGTGGGTGGCTACGCCGTGCTCGTCCCGCACCAGTGAGACGCGCGCCTCGCGCCAGCACATCCGTCCGTCGCCGCTGTCTGGCGCTCGATACTCGACGACGAGCCGCGCTATTGTCTCGCGCGCGAGCGCATCGATTTCGGACATGAAGCGCTCGCGATCTTCGGGCGCGATAGATAGCCCCTCGAGCTCCCTCGTGGTGATTTCGTTGTTGAACGGAATCTCGAAAAGGCGAACGTCTGCCTGGCGGAGCGCGAGCTCGATGTGTTCGTTCAACATCTCTGATGCCGAAAGTATACACCGAGAGAAACGATATTTGGCTGCCAGGCAAGTAGTCCCGGGGACTTGCTGCCCGCACCGTGATCGTCCGACTTGGCCAAATTCTTGGACACATCATGCTCAACCATTGGCCCACCGCTTCGGCTTGCCCGCGGACCGCAGTCGGCTTGGCGGATCGTTTGTCTTCGTCGCGGACCTGTGCACGGCCTTGCTACGAGGCCAGGTCACGAGAGGTCGAAGCGATCGAGGTTCATGACCCTACTCCACGCAGCGACGAAGTCGTGGACGAACTTTTCCTGCGCGTCCGAGCTTGCGTAGACTTCGGCGAGGGCCCGGAGTTGGGAGTTCGAGCCGAAGACGAGATCGACCCGGGTACCAGTCCACTTGAGCTCGCCCGTCTTGCGATCGCGTCCTTCGAAGACGTTCGCGTCGGATGACACCTTCCACTCCGTACCCATGTCGAGCAGGTTCACGAAGAAGTCGTTGGTCAGCGCTTCCGGCCTCTTCGTGAAGACGCCGTGTTTGGACCGTCCTACACTTGCTCCTAGCACGCGCAGGCCGCCGACCAGTACCGTCATCTCGGGCGCGGTCAGCGTCAGCAATTGGGCCTTGTCCACCAGCAGGTCCTCGGCGGGCACGCTGTGCTTGCCCTCGAGATAGTTGCGGAATCCATCCGCGAGGGGTTCGAGCACCGCGAAGGACGCAACGTCGGTTTGCGCTTGTCGCGCGTCCATGCGTCCGGGTTCGAAGGGCACCGTCGCGTCGTGGCCAGCGTTCTTCGCGGCTTGCTCCACGCCTACGCAGCCACCGAGCACGATCAGATCGGCGAGCGAGACCTTCTTGCCGCCGGACTGTGCCCGGTTGAAGTCGACTTGCACGCCTTCGAGCGACTTCAGCACCTTCGAGAGCTGCGCGGACTGGTTGACTTCCCAATCCTTCTGCGGGGACAAGCGAATGCGAGCGCCGTTCGCGCCACCGCGCTTATCGGACCCGCGGAAGGTGGACGCCGACGCCCAGGCCGTCGAGACAAGCTCCGAGATCGAAAGACCCGACGCCAGCAGCTTGCCCTTGAGTGCAGCGATGTCCGAACCGTTGATCAGCGGGTGGTCGACGGCAGGGATAGGGTCCTGCCAGATGAGCTCCTCCGCGGGAACTTCGGGGCCGAGATAGCGCATTCGCGGGCCCATGTCGCGGTGGGTCAGCTTGAACCACGCGCGGGCGAAGGCGTCCGCGAACTCTGCAGGCTTCTCGAGGAAGCGGCGCGAGATCTTCTCGTAGGCTGGGTCGAAGCGCAGCGACAGGTCGGTTGTTAACATCGTCGGAACGCGCTTCTTCGACGGGTCGTACGCGTCTGGGATGATCGCTTCGGCACCCTTGGCGAACCACTGATGCGCGCCCGCGGGGCTCTTGCCGAGCTTCCACTCGAACTTGAACAGGTTTTCGAAGAAGTGGTTGCTCCACTTCGTCGGCGTCTGACTCCAGGTTACCTCGAGGCCGCTGGTGATCGCGTCGGCGCCCTTGCCGGCGCCGAACGTGCTCGCCCAGCCGAAGCCTTGCAGCTCGATGCCGGCCGCCTCGGGATTGGCCCCGACGAGCTTTGCATCGCCCGCGCCGTGGGTCTTACCGAAGGTGTGGCCGCCGGCGATCAACGCCACCGTCTCCTCGTCGTTCATCGCCATGCGAGCAAAGGTCTCTCGAATGTCCCGCGCTGCAGCGACGGGATCCGGTTTGCCGTTCGGACCCTCCGGGTTGACATAGATGAGTCCCATCTGCACGGCAGCGAGGGGGTTTTCGAGGGTGCGCTCGCCGGAATAGCGCTGGTCATCGAGCCAGACTTTCTCGGCGCCCCAGTACACGTCCTGATCCGGTTCCCAGACATCGGGGCGACCGCCACCGAACCCGAAGGTCTTGAAGCCCATCGACTCGAGCGCGACGTTGCCGGCGAGGATGATCAAGTCGGCCCAGGAAATTTTCCTGCCGTACTTCTGCTTGATCGGCCAGAGCAGTCGACGCGCCTTGTCCAGGCTGACGTTGTCCGGCCAGCTGTCGAGCGGCGCGAAGCGTTGTTGGCCCCGGCCGCCGCCGCCCCGGCCGTCCCCCGTGCGGTACGTGCCGGCGCTGTGCCACGCCATTCGAATGAACAAGCCTCCGTAGTGACCGAAGTCCGCCGGCCACCACTCTTGCGAGTCGGTCATCAGCGCCGCGAGGTCCTGCTTCAGAGCTCCGAGGTCGAGGCTGTTGAACTCTTCGGCGTAGTTGAAGCCATCGCCCATCGGATCGGACTTCGACGAATGCTGATGAAGGATGTCGAGCCGTAGCTGGTTCGGCCACCAGTCGCGGTTCGACGTCCCGCCACCGGGGCTGTGAGTGAAAGGGCATTTCGTCTCCGTCGTCATCGTTGCTCCTCCTCGGATCGGCCCGAGCCCAACGCCCGGCGTTGGCAGGCTCACCCGTCGGGTTCGTCGTTCGCCTCGCCGGGTATCGCCCCGTGCAGGATGCGCGCCGCGGAAAACGCCGACGGTCGCGGCACGCGGCCCATGCGCCGAGCCCGAAGCTTCGACGGCCACTACGAGGCGCCTAAACCGGCGACGCTGGAACGCGATGACGACCGCGCTGCCTCCTTCTCGCGAAAGCAGGAAAGGCGGAGCCTGACACCGACATTGCCAGCGTTGCTCACGAGCTGTGCAAGCCCGAAGGTATCGGCCAATTGCTTCGCCTGAATCCTCCTGGCCATTTCGGCGCTCAACCCGGGCCGGAACCGCGAAATCCGTATTGGCGCGGGGCTTGCTCGGGACCGAATGAGGCGCAGCAGAGGCAACGCTGCGTTGCTCCTTTCATTCGGCGAACGGGATTCAGGAGAAGAAGTCCATGACAACAGATTCAGAGATCAAGCGCGTAGCGATCGTGGGAACCGGCGTGATTGGTGGGAGCTGGGCGGCTTTGTTTCTCGCTCACGGGATGGATGTCATCGCGACCGATCCGGCTCCGGGCGCTGAAGCGGCGCTGTTCACGTACGTGAAAGCCGCGTGGCCCGCTCTCACGACGCTCGGGCTCAAACCCGGCGCTTCGATCGAGCGCCTGCGTTTTACGAGCGACCTCGGACAAGCGATCCGCGACGCCGATCTCGTGCAGGAGAACGGGCCTGAGCGCGAGGATTTCAAGATCAAACTATTTGCAGAGATCGACGCGAAGACGTCGCCGACAGCGATTCTCGCTTCGAGCTCGTCCGGCATCACGATGAGCCGCATTCAGTCGGGTTGTGCGCATCCGGGGCGCACCGTGATCGGGCACCCCTTCACTCCGCCGCATCTGGTTCCACTCGTCGAGGTGGTGGGCGGCGCCAAGACCAGCCCAGAAACGGTTCTGCGCGCACTCGCCTTCTACACCAAGATGGGGCGACGCCCCATTCACGTGAAGAAAGAGCTCAAGGGGCACGTCGGGAATCGGCTGCAAGCGGCGCTCTACCGCGAGGTGGTCAATCTCGTCGAACAGGATGTCGTCAGCGTGGCAGACGTAGACGCCGCCGTGCACCTCGGCCCCGGTCTCCGCTGGGGCCTCATGGGGCCGAATCTGCTGTTTCACCTGGGCGGGGGACCGGCCGGCATGACGCACTTCTTCGAACAGTTCACGGGTCCGATGACGGCTTGGTGGGCCGACCTGGGAGGCAACGTCGATCTAGCCAACCCACGGCTGCAGGAGAAGTTCAAGAAAGGCGTGCTCGAAGAAGTGGCAGGGCGTTCGTTCGAGGAGCTGGCCCGCGAGCGCGACGAGCTGCTCATGGGTCTACTGAAGCTGCTCGCTAGTCAGCATCGCGGTTGAGTTGGCGAGTGACGTCCGCAGAGGAAGAATCATGGGTACCACAGCGACCATCGTGATCGACTACATCGTCCAGCGCCTCATCGACGAGGGGATCACCGATTGTTTCGGCGTGCCGGGCGACTACGCGTTCCCCGTCTCCGACGCCGTCGACCGCAACCCATGCATCAGATGGGTCGGCTGCTCGAATGAGTTGAATGCGTCTTATGCGGCCGACGGATATGCACGCGTCAAGGGGGCGGCAATGCTGTCGACCACCTACGCGGTTGGCGAACTGTCTGCACTCAACGGGGTCATGGGCGCCAAGGCGGAGCGTTCACTCGTATTCCACGTGGTCGGCATGCCGTCGTACCAGAACCAACGCCTGCGCAAGATCATGCATCATACGCTCGGCGACGGAGTTTTCGGGAACTTCATCGACATCTCCGCTCGAGCGGCCTGCTGCCATGCCTTGATCACTCCCGACAACTGCATGATCGAGATGGAACGCGTGATCGCGGAGGCGCGCCGCAACAATCAGCCTGCCTACATCGTCGTGCCGTCGGACACGGCCCTGACACCGGTTTCTCCGACCGAGGTGCGGCCCGTGACGCTCAAGTCGGACCCGACGACCCTCGAGAAAGCAGCCGCCGCCGTCGCCGAGCGCGTGAGAAGTGCGAAGTCCGTCGTCGTGCTCCCGGCCTTCACGTTGTCGCGTCTCCGCTTGCATGAGGAAGCCCGGCGGCTCATCGAAACCCTCGGCTGCCCATTCGTCACCACGGCGATGGAGAAGTGCCTCATCGACGAGAGCCATCCGCAATTCGCCGGCCTGTACGTGGGCGCGGTTTCCGCCGAGAAGACGCGACAGATCGTCGAAGACGCCGAGTTGGTGATCGACCTCGGCGGAGTGAGCCTGAACGACGAGACGACCGCGGGCTTCTCGGGGCGGCTCGATGCCGAGCGGTTCGTCTCGATCGGGCTGAATGACGTCCGCGTCGGAGAGAAGGTCTTCGGCAACGTGCGCCTCGCGGACATGCTCGCTGCGCTGGCACGACTCGAGTTGCCCCCGCATCCGTACAAGAACACGTCGGAACCGGCCCGACCGGTCACCGGACACTCTTCCGACAAGATCACGATGGACGCCCTCTATTCCCGCTACGCGGCGTTCATCCGGCCGGGCGATTGTGTCGTCCTGGAGAGCGGAAGTTCGAGCCTGGGACTTCCGCCCATGCCACTCGCCGACGATGTGCAGGTGCACATACAGATGCTCTGGGGGTCGATCGGATGGGCCACGGGGGCGGCCTTCGGGATAGCGCTCGCCGATCCAAACCGGAGAACGATCCTCATCACGGGTGAAGGCTCCCACCAGCTGACGGCCAACGAGATCGGGAACATGGGCCGGTACGGAGCCGCTCCCATCATTTTCTGCCTGAACAATGACGGATACCAGGTCGAGCGCGCGCTCGAGCCGTACCCAGACTGGTCTTACAACGACCTGGCAAAATGGCGATATGCGGAGCTTCCGCGGGCGTTGGGGTGCACGGACTGGGTCACGGCGCGCGTCGAGACGCTCGGAGAGCTCGATGCCGCAATGGAAGCGGCCCGCCATTGCAAGACAGGCGCATACATCGAGATCATTGGCGGGCGAATGGACATGCCCAGGAACCTCGCGTTCGCGCACACCCGCATTAGAGAGCTCTATGGGGACGTGCCGACGTCAGCTCTACCCAGATAGTACGAGTCCATATCACCTGAGATGATTCCGCAGATGACAACTCGCACAAAGGACGACTAGTCATGTTGACTAGAAAGTTATTTTTCGCGAAGCCTGCGCGCATTGGACGGTTCGACGGGCCACCGACGAGCGATGTAGTCCCCACTTCTTTGGTAGACGGGACACCCAGTGGCCTGAAGGCAGATCTAACCGCGCTCCTCGGAAAAGAGAAGGTCCTCCACAGAGCAATCGATCTCGTACGGTATGCCTCCGATGCGAGCCCATATAGGCTCGTGCCTCAAGTTGTGGTGCTGCCTCGAACGACCGATGACATCGTCGCGCTGTTCCGCTATCGCCGTTTGAACGGGCGGCGCGCGACGTTTCGGGCGGGCGGGACGAGTCTCAACGGTCAATCGCCATCCGACGACATTTTGATCGATGTGCGGCGTCACTCGTATGGCGGCATAGTGGAGGATGACGGCCGACGCGTGCGCGCACGCCCCGGAATGATCCTCGGCCACGTCAACGCAATGCTGGAGCGGCACGGTCGCCGGTTGGGACCGGATCCCGCTAGCTTACATGCTTGCACGATCGGAGGCGTGATTGCGAACAATGCCGGTGGCATGCGGTGCACCGCGCAAAAAGATGCCTACCATACCGTCTCCTCGCTCACGTTCGTAACGCCAGGCGCTGTGATTGACACGTCGAAACCCGATGCGGAAAAAGAGTTTGCGCGGGCAGAGCCGCAGCTTGCGGAAGGCTTGCTCGAGCTGAGAAGGGAGCTTCTGGCAGATCCGGTGCTGGCGGATCGTACGCGTCGCAAGTACGCGATCAGGAACACGCACGGACTACGTCTCAGTGCACTTCTCGACGCTGAAACGCCGCTCGGGATTTTTCGACGCCTCCTCGTTGGCTCCGAGGGCACACTCGCGTTCATCGCTGAAGCGGTCCTAGAGACGATTCCAGCACCCCGCATGACGAGCGTGGCATGGATTCCAGTCCCCACGATCGACGAAGCGGTCGCACTTGTTCCTGGCCTCGTCAAACTCGGTGCGTCGGCCGTCGAGCTGATGGTCGCTCCGGCGCTCACCGCGGCCGGTCAGGCGTTTGCGGAAGCACCCTCCTACTGGAGAACCCTCGATCCCAAAGCCGCTGCTCGTCGAGATCGGCGCGGAAAACCCGAGCTCACTCGAAGCAATGCAAAACCAGGTCCTCGATCTCGCGAGTACCGCCAAGCTGATCAAGCCGCTCGAGTTCACGAGCGTCACCGAGGCCATCGAGCTCGCCTGGCACGTCCGAGAGGGACTTCTGGGTTTGGTCGGCAAGAATCGCCCGGAAGGCTCGACGCTGATCACCGAGGACGCCTGCTTTCCGCCCGAGCACTTGGCACAGGGTGCGCGCGACGTGCAGGAACTACTTGCCAAGCACGGGTTCATTCCCGGTGTTGCCGGACACGCAGCTCACGGGAACCTTCATTTCGTCCTCGTCGCGGATCTCGGTAGCGCCGACGGACGGTCCCGGTACTCGGCTTTCATGACCGAGCTCGTGGATCTCGTCGTCAAGAAACATGACGGCTCACTGAAGGCCGAGCACGGAACCGGCCGAAATATGGCGCCGTTCGTCGCATCAGAATGGGGTGAGAAGGTCACCGCCATGATGTGGCGAATAAAGCGGCTCGCCGATCCGCACGGGATTCTAGCACCGGACGTGATTCTGACGCGCAATCCCGGCGTTCACCTGGAGAATCTGAAATCCTTCCCCCAAAACGAGGGGGTTACGGGGGCTTCACAATGCATCGAGCGCGGATTCTGCGAACCTGTCTGTCCGAGCCGCAATGTCACCGTGACACCGCGTCAACGGATCGCTCTGCGGCGGGAGATGGCGCGCCAGAAGAGTGACTCTGCCATGCTTGCACAACTCCAACGGGAGTATCAGTACGACGGGATCGAGACCTGCGCGGGGGACGGCATGTGCTCCCTTCCCTGTCCGATCGGAATCAACACCGGAGCTTTGATCAAAGAGTTCAGAGCGCGCGAGAACAGCCCTGCCGCGGAGGCCGTGGCGCTATACCTCGCGACGCACTGGAAAGCGGTCGAACGCTTGGCGCGCGGGAGCCTATGGGTAGTGCACGCTTTTTCCTCGGTGTTTGGGGTGAAGCCGCTCACGGCTCTTGCCGCTGCCGCGCGAAGTCTTTTCAGCCGGGACCTGGTGCCCGCGGTGCCCGGACCAATGCCACGTGCCGCGTCCGGGCTGCCGGAAACCGACAAGAACGGTGCCGCTGCGGTCTATTTCTGCGCCTGCATCAACCGTATGTTCGGTCGCGATCCCGCACGGCCGAACGCTGCCACACTTGCCGAAAGCCTTGTCTCTTTGTCCAGACGCGCCGGCAAGCCGCTCTGGATTCCGCCCGATGTCGCGTACCCTCCGGAAGAGCGAAGCGCCGTTTTGCCAGTACCTGTTCTACCCATATAGGAGGAATCCATGTCAGTCGATTTCGGGAAGCTCGTCGCCGCTCACCGCGCCTTCTTTCAATCTGGCGCCACTCGCACCGTGCAATGGCGAGAGAGCCAGCTCATCGCCTTGCGATCGATGGTGAAGGACCACGCCGAGGACTTTTATGCGGCGCTTTGGACCGACCTCCGCAGGAACCGCATCGAAGCGGATTTGGTGGACGTGAAGTTCATCACCAGCGAGGCCGACCACGTGCTTGGCCGCTTCCGGGACTGGCTCGCTCCGCTCCCGGTGAACCCGCCTGTCCAGCTGGCGCCGTCGCACGCAGAAGCGCGATTCGACCCTCTCGGAGTCGGACTGATCATCGGGACATGGAACTATCCGGTGATGCTCACGCTGTCGCCGCTGATCGCGGCGATCTCTGCCGGCAACGCGGCCGTCATCAAGCCTTCGGAAGTGTCCCCGGCGACCGGTGACGTGATCGCGCGCTTCCTTCCGGAATACCTGGACAATAGCGCGTTCTCCGTTGTCCTCGGCGCTGTGCCCGAGACCACTGCACTGCTCGAGCAACAATGGGACCACATTTTCTTCACTGGCGGCACAGGGGTGGCCAAGATCGTCATGGCCGCCGCAGCGAAGAATCTGACACCTGTCGTGCTCGAGCTCGGCGGAAAGAATCCGACCATCGTCCACTCCTCGGCCAATCTGCGCGTCGCAGCCCGCCGCATCGCGTTCGGGCGTTGGGTCAACGCCGGCCAGAGCTGCACGGCACCGGACTACGTCCTGGTCTTCAAGGACGTAGCCGAAGAGTTCCTCGCGCACCTGAGGGAGACGTTGGTCGAGTTCTACGGAGCCGATCCGCAGGCGAGCCCCGACTACGGCCGGATCGTCACCACTCACCATTTCGATCGCCTAGTGGGCCTTCTGGAGAGCGGCACGATCTTCCACGGCGGCCAGCACGACCGGGAGAACCGCTTCATCGCACCGACCGTGCTGGTGAACGTCTCACCGGACTCGCCGGCGATGCAGCAGGAGATTTTCGGCCCGATCCTCCCGGTTCTGGAAGTGAGCAGCGTCGAGGAAGTGGTCGCCTTCGTCAACGCTCGGCCGAGTCCGCTCGGTCTGTACGTGTTCGCCGAAGACACCTCTTTCGTCGAGCAAATCCTGAGCGCGACGGCCTCGGGCGATGCTGTGGTCAACGATTGCACCCTTCAGCCCGTTCTCCATGATCTGCCGTTCGGCGGCGTCGGAAATTCAGGAATGGGCAAGTACCATGGGGAGTGGGGATTCCGCGCCTACTCGAACGTGCGCGGAGTCCTGTCGCACAGCACGCGCATCGACATCGGAGGGTTGCGCTACCCACCCTACGACCGCAATCGGATCCTGCGCGAACTGGTGATGCCCAGCTGAATACTCGGTTGGTGTCCCGAGATTGGGGACCGGCTGTCCCCTATGGTTCGTCCATACGTTCTGCTTGACGGCGCAAAGTCTCGACGGTGATCCCATCTACCTGCCTGATGAGTTCCTGTGCAATCGTTTCGAGTTGTTCCAGGATGGGGGCGGCCTCATCAAGCTGGGCGGCGGCAGCTAAGTCCTCCAGGCTGCCCGCGTGATTGCCAGCGACCGTCGAAAACTCCGAGAGTAAGCCGCCACACCTGTGAGCCGCCTCGCGCAAGCGCGGCGCGTCCTGTTCACGCAGCGCGTCCCTGAGCGTGGCAAGGTACTCCGGCACTCGCCTGACGAGCGTTTCACACATTTCCCCGAGCAGGGTCGAGTCGCCGCCGCAGGCGGCCAACAGCACCGGCGCATCGAGCAAGTCCCGCTTGCGGTAAGGGCTGGATGAACGAGTTTGGAGGACTCGGTCGACGGCTGCCAAGAGGTCGGCGGGGCGGATTGGCTTGGTCTGAAAATCATCCATGCCGGCGGCGAGGCACCGCTCGCGATCCTCTTTCCGAGAGCGCGCCGTCAAAGCAATGATGGGCAAGTGTCCCCCGATGGTCACCTCCCGCTCCCGAATTGCTTGAACGACCTGAAAACCGTCCAGCTCCGGCATGTGAACGTCCAGGAGCAGCAAGTCAAACCCCTCTTGTTCCGTCATCGTAAGCACTTCCCGGCCGGTGCTCGCCAGCCGGACGCGATGTCCCTGCCGCACGAGGGACTGCTTCAGCACCTGCGCGCTCAATTCGTTGTCTTCGGCCACGAGAATGTGCAGTGGCGTCGTGGCAGGGAGTGGCAGGCGTGCGAGCTGGGGCGGCACCGGCCGGGCTAAGGGCGGGGTGTTACTTTGAGACCGACTCATCACTCGGTAAATCGTTTCGAGCAGCTCGTCCTGCTCGATCGGCTTGAGCAGTTGAGCGTCGATGCGAAGGTCACGGAATCGAGTCGGCTCACCTGGCCGCTCCCCGGAAGTCAGCAGGATGATGCGTGTGGCGGCGAGTTCGGTTCTTTCCCTGATCATGGCGGCCACGGTCAGGCCATCCGCGTCGGGCATGCGCGCATCCAGCAGCACCAAAGCGTACGGTCTGCCGTTGGCCGCGCGGTGCCACAGGGCATCCATGGCCGTCATCCCGTCGCCCACCGCCGTGGGGTCCAGCTGCCAGCCGCGCAGCCACTCCGCCAGGATGTGCCGGTTGGTGGCATTGTCATCGACCACCAATACCGACAGGTTGTGGAGCGAGACCGGCAACTGAGCCGTGACCGCCTCGGCAGGGTGCGGCTGCTGGCCGAAGCGAGCCGTGAAAGCGAAGGTGCTCCCGCGACCCGACGCGCTGTCCACGGTGATCGTCCCGCCCATCAGAGCGACCAGCCGTGAAGCGATGGTCAGGCCCAAGCCAGTGCCGCCGTACTTGCGCGTGGTCGAGGTGTCCTCCTGCTCGAAGGCCCGGAAGATCCGCGCCTGCTGATCGGGCGGGATCCCGAGGCCCGTGTCCAGCACCGCGAAGCGGAGCCTGACCTCCTCGATTGCCGGAAACGGCGCGGGTCCACCGCCCTCGATTTCCACGCGCACGAGGACCTCGCCCTCGTCCGTGAACTTGACGGCGTTACCCGCTAGATTGAGTAGCACCTGGCGCAGTCGGCCGGCGTCGCCCACGAGGGCGTCGGGCACGTCCGGCTGCACCTGGTAGATCAGTTCCAGTCCCTTCTTGTGGGCTCGCACGGCCAGGGCGCGCAGAGTGTCGCCGACCGCCCCTCGCAGCGAGAAGTCAGCGGTGACGAGCTCCAACTTGCCGGCTTCGATCTTGGAGAAGTCGAGCAGGTCATTGATGATTCCGAGCAGGCTGTTGGCCGCGGACTTGACCGTCTTCAATCCCTGTCGTTGGTCCTCGTACAGTGGCGTGTCGAGCACGAGTTCGGTCATCCCGATGATGGCATTCATCGGAGTGCGGATTTCGTGACTGACGTTGGCCAAAAAGTCGTCCTTGGCGCGGTTGGCCGCCTCGGCTGATTCCTTGGCCCGCCGCAACTCCTCGTCGAAATGCCTGCGCTCGGTGATGTCTTCCACCAGCCCGGCGACTCGAAACACTTCCCCACTCTGATTTTTCAACGGGAAGGCGCTACACCTCACCCAACGGATCGAGCCATCCGGCCGGGCGATGCGAAACTCCGTTGCGGTGGGTTCCCCGCGATTCTGTCGCTCCAGACTTCCAAACACCAGGCTCTGATCGTCGTGATGGACAGCTTCGATCCACGAGCGCGGTTGCTCGTAGAGACTCTGGGTCGTACGGCCCCAGACTTCCGCGTAGGCCGGTGAAATATAGAGTAAGCGTCGCCAGCCGCCTTCCTCCAACCAGAAGACGCCGTCCACGTTTTCCGCGAGCTGCCGGAACCGCTCCTCGCTCTCGCGCAACGATTCGTCGGCCCGCTTGCGGTCGGTCACGTCGATACCCGTGCCCAGGAAGCGAATCGGCGTACCCCCGCCGTCGCGTACGGCTACGCCCCGAGAGATCATCCAGCGAACGGAACCGTCCCTGTGGCAGACCCGGCTCTCGACTTCGAATTCACTCGTCTCGCCGGCGAGGTATCTGCGAACTGCCGCTGCATGGGCGGGACGATCGTCGGGGTGGATCAGGCCCATGCCGGTCTCCTGGTCCTTCGGGGAACCGGGACGTTCATAGCCGAGCTGCTCCCAGATATTCACGGACGAGATACGGCCGTTCGCGAGGTCGCCGTCGGGCATGTCAATATCCCAGATGCCGATGTTGGAGCCGCGCAGCGCCAGCTCGACGCGGGCGGTTGCGAGGCGAACCTCCTCCTCCAGCCGCTTCCGCTCGCTGATGTCACGCACCAGGCTGACGTGGAACACTTCGGCGCCTTCCCAAAAGGCCTTCACCCGAACCTCCGCCGGGAAGGCCGTCCCGTCCTTGCGCCGGTTCTCGAGCTCGAAGGCCAGCGTCTCCCCGGCGCGAAGTCGGCGGATCCGATCGGCGAAAACAGCAGGGGTGAGGTCGGAGACGAAGTCGAACGGGGTCATCCCGATCAGCTCGTCCCGGGTGTATCGGAGGCT
>Ga0265320_10002370_pt1 | contig 13175 bp, 11 predicted proteins | sample 4827metaG_FD_202087 | JGI IMG/M metagenome (GOLD analysis project Ga0265320, IMG submission 202087) | Rhizosphere microbial communities from Carex aquatilis grown in University of Washington, Seatle, WA, United States - 4-8-27 metaG | ecosystem: Host-associated > Plants > Roots > Rhizosphere >...
GGCGGCGGCAGTGGAGTCAACAGCGGGTGCGTCGGCCGCAACGGCGGAGCCGACCAGCAGACAAAATGCGGGAACAAAAAGGTTGAACAGCTTCGGGGTCTTCATTGGGATTTCGGGAGGGGTGGGGAGAGCTAATAAAGGGAATGCCGGTCCGGAACGCAATGCTCATACGGAAGTGTGTTTTAGTGCTTGGTTGATGGGAATTGTTGTATTGTTCTATTGCTGTATTGTTGGTCGCGTCTCCCAATTTCTAAATCCTACCTCCTGCATCCTAACGCGAAACTCCAAACTCGAAACCCGGAACTTCAAACTCATTTCCCCATTGCGCCAAGGGCTCCCCGACCGCTAAAACTCTGCCATGCCGCTCCGGCGCTTCCCGAATAAGCCCGTGTTTTTTGCTCTTGGGGCAGTAGCGTGCTTTCATCTCGCGTTTGCCGGCCTCGGGTTGAATTTCTTCATCTTTGGCTACTTGTATTGCCTCCTTTGCCTCGCGGAAACTGAATCAGCCGGACTGCTTTTGGTCGCGGGATTTGCCACCGCCGAATTGATTTTTGCCCCGCAGCTCTCGTTCTTTTGGGGCATTTTCGGGAAACTGGCGATAGTGCTCTGGTTCATTGCCAGCGCCTGGCTGGTGGCGTTCTTAATGTTGGCCCGGGCGTGCTGGCGGCGCTGGGGCCGTGTTGGGCTGGCCTGCGCTGCGCCGTTTTTGTGGACCGGCCTCGAATTCTTTCGCGGTGAACTCTATTATTTGCGTTTTACCTGGTTGAGTGCGGGCTACGCCTTTTCCGATTCGGCACAATTGCCGCTGCTCGCGGGCTTGGGGGTGTACGGAATTGGGTTTTTCTTGGTGGCGGTTGCCGCCGTTTTGCTGGTGCTGCCCTTGAAGCCGCGGCTGGCAGCGGGTGTGGCCATGTTCGCCTTGCTTATGATTCCCTGGCCGCACCCCTCCGTTGCCGCAGAAGGAAAAATTCTCCGCATGGCCGGGGTCCAACTCGAAGGCGCGCCAACCAGAATCATTTTGCAATCGTTAAACGCCTTGACGACCAGCCACCCCGGGGCCGACCTGCTGGTGCTCAGCGAATACACCTTTTTTGGCCCGGTGCCCGATGAAATCAAGGACTGGTGCCGCGAACACAAAAAGTTTCTAATCATCGGCGGTACGGATCCGGTTTCGGGCCACGATTATTTCGACACGGCGTTTGTCGTCGGGCCAGCTGGTGACATTGTATTCAAGCAGGCCAAAAGCGTGCCGGTGCAGTTTTTTGGCGACGGATTGTCCGCGAAGGAGCAGCGCGTCTGGGATTCGCCCTGGGGTAAAATCGGCATCGGGATTTGTTACGACGCAAGTTACCGAATTGTGGTGGACGAACTCATCCGCCAGGGCGCACAGCTGTTGATTTTCCCGACGATGGACGTGGAAAGCTGGGGCGGCCAGGAGCACCGTTTAAACGGGTTGGTCGGCCCGGTGCGCGCAGCGGAATATCAAGTGCCGTTGTTCCGGCTCGCCAGTTCCGGAATCTCCGAAGCGATTAATCCGGATGGCTCGGTGCAAGCGCGCGCGGGATTTCCCGGTCGCGGAGATTTCATCACGGCGGAATTCCAACTGCCCGCGCGGGGCCGCCTGCCGCTCGACCACTGGCTCGCGCCCATTTGCAGCATCCTCGTGGGCGGCATATTGGCATGGATCGTCGTCGCTGATCTAGCCGCCAAGTTTCGGCGAAAGGCAAATGGCGCAAACTGAAGGACCATGAAGATAAATTTGCATCCGCCACCCTTGACCTGAGTCCAATGCGGCATACCCTGATCATGTATGTTATCCCGCGCCACGACCAGCCGACCGTCACTTTTTCTTGGTATATTGACGGTAGTGGGAAGTGTTGGCAGTTGGCTTTGCGCGGCTGAAACGGACCCAAATCCTCCACTTCGGGCCAAGTCTTCGGTGACTGCGCCGGTAAACTCCGGGACGGCAAAAGAGTCCACGCTGGAACAGGCTCTGGCGGCCATTAAAATACATCAACTGGAGGGATCGCTGCCCCAAGGGCAAATCGGGGCGCTCATGCCCTTGGTGGACAAACAGTGGGCCAAAGACCCGGTGGTCATCGCTTTCTTTCGTGAAGCGCTGGTGGATCGCGGGGGCGAGGCGATTACCGACCTGTGGTCATTGCGCGACATCTGGGATGATTCACTGGTCGAACTCGTGGTCAAAGACATTGAAAACGCCGCCCCGGTGGTCGCGACCGGACGAACGAATCGGTCACCGCTCCCACCAGCGGAAGAACCTTCGAGTATTTTGATGCGTGGGCTGGCCCTCTTGGAAACACATTATGCCACATGGGCCAAGAACCCCGCCATCGCTCCGCGCTTGGGCCAGGCCGTGCTGACTGCGTTTCCTGCCTTGCGCGGCATCGCCACCGCCCGCTCCGGCCCCGGCACGCAGGCTTTTTACAGCGCGATTACTACCCTCGAGCTCACCCATGACCGTGCGATGGTGGCCGTGGTGCGGCCTTTTTTGACGGACAAAACGGTGGATGAATATAGTTCAGTCTCCGCCAATATGCCGGGCAACCGCACCGCTTTACGGGTGTGCGAACTGGCAGCTAATACGATTTGCCAGTTGCTCGGTGAACCGGAGATGTTCGACCCCTATTCGGCGGCCACAGCACCCCGCGGTGGGCCATATCCGGAATGGGCCGATTGGGATAAAAAGATTTCCGATTTAGAAAAGCGCCTCGAGGTGCTGGCAAAACCGTGATATAAGTTACTGCGTTTACCCACCACCCCATTCATGTTCCCGCCCTCGACTACCCGTCGGTTTTTTCTCTCCGTCAGCCTCCTCGTTTTGGCAGCTGGCCCCGATGGCTTGCTGCGTGGGGCCGTTGCCGCAGCACCAGATCCGACCTGGAGTGAATTTGTTTTGGCTCAGGACAAGGGATTAAAAGCGGTGTTGCGGTTCAAACAACCGGCGACGCTCGCGGACCAAAACTGGATTCAATTGGAAATTACCAATGATGGCATAGCGACGGAAATCAAAGGAGGTTTCCTCAGCATTGCCAAGGGCCGCGAGCTGGATCCCAAAACCAACCAGCCTTTAAATCATACGTGGGGAGCCTTGATTTCCAATGCCGGACTTGTTGGATCCCGTGGTGGAGTCGGAGGGGTTTCGTCCAGCGCCAGTTTGCCGGTCGGGAAGACCGATTGCCTGGATGGTCTGGCCCTGGCCCTTGCGGGCGAAAACCTCCGACTGCCCGGGTCCAGTGGTTGGCGAATTGAAGCCACCGTTACCTTTGCGATCGGATTATCCGATGGCCGGGCCTTGGCCACTCCGGCTGGCGGCATGCGCATCGAGTTTAGTTGGACTGAACCCACGCCCGCCCAAATGACCGAATTGCAAGTGCGCCTTTCTGCGTTGCTTAAAAAGGATAAGTTGAGCCAGGCCGACGCCGTCTGGATGCGGTATTTACTCAACGTCCCGGAGGTGTCGAGTGTCTTGACCCCGGAGCCGGTGCTGGCGGCACTTAAACAGCATGCGGCCGATTTGGGAGACACTTTTGGCAGTCAAGCCGCCGGCCCAAATTTCGAGTTTAACCAATTGCTCGGCATTGCATTTCAGCGATGGCTGCATGAACCCGCCGTGTTGGCCTATTTTCGCGCAGAATTGGTCGAGCATCCGCAGGCCATTCTCTATATGCTCTCGCAATACAATTTTACCTCGTGGGACGACGCGATGACCGAAATGATGGTGAAAAGTGTCGAAGCCTGCGCCGCGACGGCGGAGCCGAAAAATCGCGAGTTGGTGGCGAACGCCCTGGAAATAATGGACCGGCATTATTCTGATTGGGCCAAAGATGCCACGATCCCGCCGCGATTGAGCAAGGCGGTTTTGAGGGTGTTTCCAACGCTTTTGGAAGCGGTGCAATCCAGTGTCGTCATGAGACCAGGCTTGGACAATTGGTATAAATCGCTGACCACCTTGGCGGAAACCCACGACGAGGCGATGGTCACCGTGATCCGGCCGTTTTTGAAGGTAAAGAATATTTCCAGCATCCATCTGGTGGCCGGCAATTACGCCCCAATTCGAGATTGCGAAGTTGCCTCGAATGCCATTCACCACTTGCTCGGTGACGTCGAAATAATTCCCTATACGACGTTGAGCGCCTCCATTCCGTTAAAATTTTCCTATCCAGAATGGTTGGAATGGGACCAGAAAATCGTGGAATTGGAAAAGCGCCTCGATGCGCTGCCGAAGAAATAGCGTGAATTCCTCAGTTCAATTTTACCACGGATTACACGGATAACACGGATGGGGACCAGGGAAAACTGTAGCCCCTCTGGATTTTAATCATATCGGAACGGGGCGTCGGCGAGCAACGCCCCAACAGTTTTCGCTAACGCGAAGGCAAAGAATGGGACGCGGGAATAACCATCAGTGCCATCCGTGAAATCCGTGGTTTCAACGGCGGTTTTTAGGATTGGTTGCTGGCGGCGTAATTGCTTGTAACCCGCCGCGCGCCGCAGGGTTAAATGGAAGTAACATGTCCGCCGATTTGCCCAACGAGGTTTGCGCCGAGGAGACGCCCGAGCCGTCGCTGCGCCCGGTGCTTGGTTCGACGGCAGAATTGCCCGGGCCGTCCATTCGGCTGGCCATGGCCAGGGAGCGGGAGAAGCAGAAGGGGCGGCCCCATTCCCTGCCCGGAATGATTGCGTTGGGATCAGCCCTGGCGTCTGCCTTCCCGCTGTGGGTCAAATTGGTCGAAGCGTGGCGGGCGCTGGATCAATATCAACGGCATCCGGTTGGCCCGCCGCCCCCCATGGCGGTTTATTTTGTACCGATTGTTTTCATTGCTTTTTTATTCCTGGTGCTCGGGCTGGATTTCGGCTTAGCCATTATTTCACCTCTTTTCTGCGGTAGCCGCAGAGTAACGAGTTGGCTGGCCTTCGAGATAGTCTGAGGAACGGTCGTTTTTTATGGCGCTTTTGTGGTCAAATGGGTTTTGTCCATTGGCACGACTGCCCTTAGCAAATAGAAGGTAATACCCGACGGCCGGGCGGATTTCGCCGCCAAACAATTACGGTAAAAAGATTGGGGTTGCAAGGATTGGCAGGTTGGTTAAAAAGGGATGCTGTTGGTTCGGGTTGGCTGGGCCGTTTTCTGGCCCAAAACTTGCTAACGCGGGCGTGCTAAAATAGGGCTTGACGGGCTTTGGCAGATAGATAGCGTTAACCCTTTCCCTTCGAAGCACCCGGGCGACTGGGCTTCCCTTTCGGCGGGCCCCTGTAGCTCAGTTGGCAGAGCGCGTCCTTGGTAAGGACGAGGTCGACGGTTCAAATCCGTTCGGGGGCTCCAGGAAGGACACGTCGCGCGCAATCACCCTCTACTCTAGACCCGAACCACCATGGCCAAAGAAAACTTCAATCGCACCAAGCCCCACGTCAATGTTGGCACCATCGGCCACGTCGACCACGGCAAAACGACGCTGACCACGGCGCTGCTAAAAGTCCAGTCCGACAAGGGCTTGGCGACTTTCAAGTCGTATGCCGACATCGCGAAGGGCGGCACGATTCGTGACGCCACGAAGATCGTCACCATCGCGGTGGCGCACGTCGAGTATGAGACGGCCACGCGGCACTACGCGCACGTGGACTGTCCGGGACACGCCGACTTCGTCAAGAACATGATCACCGGCGCCGCCCAGATGGATGGCGCCATCCTCGTCGTCAGCGCCGCCGACGGCGCCATGCCCCAGACGCGCGAGCACATTCTCCTCGCCCGCCAGGTCGGCGTGCCGAACATTGTCGTCTTCATCAACAAGGTTGACCTGCTCGACGACCCGGATCTGCTCGACCTCGTGGAGCTCGAAATCCGCGACTTGCTCACCAAGTACAAATTTGACGGTGCCAACACGACCATCGTTCGTGGTTCCGCCATCGCCGCCCTCGAAGGCAAGCCCGAAGGCGTCAAGGCCATTGGCGCCCTGCTCGATGCGGTCGACAAGGACATCGCCACTCCTGTGCGCGACGTCGACAAGCCCTTCATGATGGCAATCGAAGACGTGTTCTCCATTACCGGCCGCGGCACCGTCGCCACTGGCCGTGTCGAACGTGGAAAAGTCAAGGTCAACGAGGAACTTGAGATCGTCGGCCTCGCGGACACGATGAAGACCACCGTCACCGGCCTCGAAATGTTCCGCAAGCTGCTCGACGAAGCCCAAGCGGGCGACAACGTCGGCGTGCTGTTGCGCGGCGTGGAAAAAGAGCAGGTCTCGCGCGGCCAGGTTCTGGCCAAGCCGGGCACCATCAAGCCCCACACCGAGTTTAAGGCGGAAGTTTACGTCCTGACCAAGGACGAGGGTGGCCGTCACACGCCGTTCTTCACGAACTACCGTCCGCAGTTCTTTATCGGTACCGCCGATGTCACCGGAGTCTGCTCGCTGCCCAAGGGTGTCGAGATGGTGATGCCGGGAGACAATCTGGGTATTGACGTCGTCCTGCAGAAACCCACGGCCTTGGAAAAAGGCCAGCGCTTCGCCATCCGCGAAGGCGGCCGCACCATCGGTGCCGGACGCGTCACCGAAATCACCAAGTAGCCAACAGGGGCGTAGCTCAATTGGTAGAGTAGCGGTCTCCAAAACCGTTGGTTGTGGGTTCAAGTCCCCCCGCCCCTGCCATTTTAAAGCTCCCGCCACTGATTTCAACGCCGCCCCGCAACGGGCGGCCGTTGCGCTTCCTCCACCATCGATAAAACACCGCGCTATTTATGATTTAAGATTTATGAATTAAGAAGTCAATCGGCTGCAGACCTGCCGTGGAAACGACTTCTTAAATCTTAAATCCTAAATTTTAATTCCCTTCCGCCATGTCGGCCACCGCCTCCGCACCCCGCAGCAACCCTTTTCGCCGAATCGCCCATTTTTGGACCGAAACGGTGGAGGAACTGCGCAAAGCCACCTGGCCCGGGTGGACGGAACTGCGCGACTCGACGACTCTGGTCATCCTTACGGTGATTATTCTGGGTGGCTACATCACGGTGCTGGATTTCTTCCTCGCCCAATTGATCACGTTCTTCACCCATCAGGCTTCCGGTAAATAAGCCGTCTGCCCGCCGCCCATGCCCGAAACCGCCACCACCCCCGTGCCCGCCGCGCAGTCGCTCAGCGACGCGCGCTGGTATGCGCTGCAGACTTTCTCCAACATGGAGGGGAAGGTGAAGCAGTACCTCGACAAGTTCACGCAGGTCGAGGAAATGGGCGACTATGTCCTCGAAGTCCTTGTCCCCGCGGAAACGGTGACGGAAATCAAGAACGGCCGCAAGAGCACCAAAGTGCGCAAATTCTATCCGGGCTACGTCTTCATCCAGATGCGCCTGTATGACGCCGACAACAAAATCCTCCAGCGCCCGTGGTATTTCGTGCGCGGCGTGCAGGGCGTGATCAACTTCATCGGCGACGAGCGTCCCATTCCGCTCAAACAGAGCGAGATTGACCGCATCATCGCCCAAGTGCAGGAAGCCCTCGGCAAGGAAAAGCCGAAAATAGAATACGTGGTCGGCCAGGAAGTCAAAATCACTGACGGGCCCTTCCACAACCTCACCGGTCGCATTGACGAGGTGGATCCTGCGCGCGGCAAGCTCAAGGTGTCCGTGTCCATCTTCGGTCGCTTCACCCCGGTCGAGCTGGAATACTGGCAGGTCGAGAAGACCGAACAGAGCTAAACGCAAAATTTTCCAATTTTGAATTTCGAAACCTTCTCCCGACCACTTTATCACCACACCCTGGCAGCTGTGCGCTTTCTGCATTTTGCCTTCTTCATTCTTAATTCCTTTTTCCCATGGCCAAAAAAATCACTGGAATGATCCGCCTGCAATTGCCGGCCGGCGCCGCCAATCCCGCCCCGCCCGTCGGCCCCGCCCTGGGTGCGCAAGGCGTCAATATCATGGCCTTTTGCAAGGACTTTAACGCCCGCACCAAGGACCAGGCCGGCATGATCCTGCCCGTGGTCATCACGGTGTTTGCCGACAAGTCGTTCACCTTCATTCTCAAGTCGCCCCCGGCGAGCATCCTGCTGAAGAAGGCCGCCAACATTGCCTCCGGCTCGAAGACGCCCAACCGCGAAAAGGTCGGCAAGGTCACCAAGAAGCAACTCCTCGAAATCGCCCAGTTGAAGATGAAGGATCTCAATACTCCGGATCTCGAGGCCGCGTCCCGCATGATCGCCGGCACCGCCCGCCAGATGGGCCTCATCGTCGAAGGTTAATTATGAATTATGATTTAAGATTTAGGAAGTAAAGCCAATCTGCTCAGACCTCATCTTCACCTTTCAATTTCAACCCTCACTGTGATTTATTTCATAAATCATAAATCATAATTCTTAAATCCTTTCCTCCCATGGTCAAACTCTCCAAACGTTACAAAAAGTCGCAGGAAGTCGGCGACCTCGCCAAGCCCGTGGCCCTCACCGAAGCCATCAACCTGCTTTCCCGCATGCCCGCCACGAAGTTCGACGAAACCGTCGAGCTCCAGGCCCGTCTCGAGATTGACCCGAAGCAAAGCGACCAGACCGTCCGCGGCACCGTCGCCCTGCCCAACGGCTCGGGCCGCAAGGTGCGCGTCCTCGTCTTCACGGAAAACCCCGCCGAGGCCACCGCCGCCGGCGCGGATTATGCGGGACTCGACGATTTGATGAAAAAGATTTCCGATGGCTGGATGGATTTCGACGTGGCCATCGCCACCACGAACGCCATGAAGTCCGTCCGCACCATCGCCCGCGTTCTCGGTCCCAAGGGCCTGATGCCCAACCCGAAGTCCGGCACCGTGGTGGATGACGTCAAAGCCGGCGTCAAGGCCGTCAAAGCCGGCCGGGTGGAATTCAAAATGGACAAGACTGCCAACGTCGCGATCGTGGTCGGCAAGCGGTCCTTCACGCCGGAAGCCCTGGCGCAGAATGCCGCCGCCGCGCTCGAGGCGCTTGGCAAGGCGAAACCCGAAGCCATCAAGGGCAAGTTCATCAAAAGCCTGACCCTCAGCTCGACCATGAGCCCCCCGGTGCGCATCGACGCCAAGGAATACAGCAGCCTGTAAGCGAATTAAGAATTATGAATTAAGAATTAAGAAGTAGAACCGCCACCCAAATCACTTCTCAATCTTTTCTTTCACGATTCGCCTCCCCGGTTCTCCATTACTTCATAAATCATAAATCCTAATTCTTAAATCTTTCCCACCATGCGCCCAGAAAAAAAATTCCTCGTTGACGAAGTGTCCGGGCATCTCGGCAAATCCAGCTATGTGTTCCTCGCGGATTACCGCAAGGTGACCGTGGCCGACACAGCCGATCTCCGCGCTTCCCTGCGCGCTCAGCAGGCGGAATACCACGTCGTCAAGAACAGCATCCTCAATGTGGCCGCGCGCGAGCGCAAATTGCCGGAATTGGACGGCAAGTGGCTCACCGGCCAGACCGCCATCATCGTCGGCGGGCGCAACCCCAGCGAAGTGGCCAAGATCCTGACGAAATATTTCAAAGACAAGGAAAAGCTCGCCGTCAAGGGCGGCGTGCTCGGCGCCAGCCGGCTCAGCGCCGCGGACGTCCAGGCGCTATCCACTCTGCCGAGCGTCGATGTGCTCCGCGCGCAATTGCTCGGGTTGCTCTCAACGCCTGCGACCAGCCTCGTGCGCGTCCTTCAGGGCGTGCCGCAAGGCCTGCTCAATGTGCTTGCGGCCAAAGCCGATGCCGGCAAGGCGCCTGCGGCTGAAGCGGCCCCGGCCGCCTAGTTGTCGGGATGGCCGTCTGCCGTCCCTCCTTTTTCGCTCTCTCTTAACTAAACCTAAACGTTCCAAAGAACCCCGTCAGGGACAACCTGTCCTTAAATGCCCCAACCGGGGCGCTGACCGTTCACGGAAGCTAATCACATGTCAGACATCACCAAAGATCAAGTCGTCGACTGGCTGAGCAATCAGTCCGTCATTGAAATCGCCGGGCTCGTCAAAGTCCTCGAAACCAAGTGGGGCGTCAGCGCCGCCGCTCCCGTGGCCGTTGCCGCCGCGCCCGCCGGTGGCGGAGCCGCCGCCGCGCCCGCCGCTGCCGTTGAAGAAAAGACAGAGTTCACCGTCATCCTCAAGGAAGCCGGAGCCAATAAGATTGGCGTCATTAAGGAAGTGCGTGCAGTCACCAACCTGGGTCTCAAAGAAGCCAAGGATCTGGTCGAAGGCGCGCCGAAGACCCTCAAGGAGGGCGTTAACAAAGCCGACGCCGAAGACATTAAAAAGAAGCTCACCGCCGCCGGTGCGACGATTGAGATCAAATAACCCTTCGCTTAAGCCTGAGCATCTACATCGCGATTTTCTTCCGTGGCCCGACGACGCTGGGAATTTCCCAGCGTCGTGCGGGCTGCGTTTGCGTGGTTTCCTAACCCTTAAACTTTAATTCCCACTCCTCCCACCATGTCCGCCCACGCCCACGAACGCCAGAATTACGGCAAGCTCCGCGAAGTCATCCCGCCGCCGAACTTGATCGAGAACCAGATCAACTCATTCCTCGAGTATCTGCAAAAGGAAGTGCCGCCGTCGCAGCGCAAGCCGGTGGGCCTGGAGGCGGTGTTCCGTGAAGTGTTCCCCATCGCCAGCTATGACGGCCGGGCGACCCTCGAGTACGTGAACTACAATTTAGTGGGTCCCAAGAGCACGGAGATGGAGTGCATTCGCGAAGGCATCACCTATTCCATTTCGCTTTACGTCAAGCTACGCCTGCGCGAGGAAGACGTGTCCACTGACGAGGAAATTTACATGGGCGAACTGCCGATGATCACCGAGCGCGGCTCGTTTGTCATCAATGGCGCCGAGCGCGTCATCGTTTCCCAACTCCACCGTTCGCCGGGCATCTGTTTCGAAGCGACCCCGCATACCAGCGGCAAAACGCTGTTTTCCTTCCGCATTATCCCCGATCGCGGCACCTGGCTCGAGGTCCAGTTCGACCAGAACGACCTCCTGTACGTCTATTTCGACCGCCGCCGCCGCCGCCGCAAGTTCCTCATCACCACGCTCCTCCGCGCGCTGGGCTTTGGCGCGGACTTCGACATTCTCAATCTTTTCTACAAACTCGAAGACCTGAAGACCAAAAAAGCCCTCGGCATTGAGGACGTTTCCAAACTGGTGCTCGTCGAAGACATTGTGGACGCCGAACGCGGCGTCGTGCTCGCCCGCGCCTTTGAGCCGCTGACCAAGACCATCATTCGCAGCTTCGAAAAAGCCAACATCGAAGAGGTCAAAGTCATTAACACGGCGGTGGACGACGGCGCCATCATCCGCGCCCTCAAGAAGGACCCAACCCACAACGAAGAGGAAGCCCTCAAGGACATTTACAAGCGCCTCCGTCCGGGTGAACCGCCCACCGCCGCGAATGCGAAGAACCTGCTCAAGCGCCTTTTCCAGGACCCGAAGCGTTATGACCTGGGCCGCGTCGGCCGCTACAAGATGAACCAGAAGCTCGGTCTCAACACCGATTTGGAACAGCGCACCATCGGCTTTGAAGACATCGTCGAAGCGACCCGTTACTTGTGCCGCCTGAAGGGTGGGGAAGGGGTTATTGACGACATTGACCACCTCGGTTCCCGCCGCGTGCGCACCGTCGGCGAATTGCTCGCCAACCAGTGCCGCATCGGCCTGGCCCGCACCGAGCGCCTCGTGAAAGAACGCATGACGCTTTATGACCAGAGCGTGGATTCGATCACGCCGCAAAAGCTGATCAACCCCAAGGCCCTCAGCACCGTCATCCGTGATTTCTTCGCCCGCAGCCAGCTGAGCCAGTTTATGGACCAGATTAATCCCCTGGCCGAGCTGACGCACAAGCGCCGCCTCTCCGCCCTCGGGCCCGGCGGCCTCAATCGCGAGCGCGCCGGCTTCGAAGTCCGCGACGTGCATCCCTCGCACTACGGCCGCATCTGCCCGATTGAAACGCCCGAAGGCCCGAACATCGGTCTCATCAATTCGCTCTCGACCTACGCGCGCATCAACGAATTCGGTTTCATCGAAACGCCCTACCGCAAGGTGGACCATGGCCGCGTGACCGACAAAGTCGAATACCTCACCGCCGATCAGGAAGAGAACCACACCATCGCCCAGGCGAATTCAGAAGTGGACAAAAACGGCAAGTTCTCCGGCCGCGTCACCGTGCGCAAGCGCGATGAAGTGTTCGAAGCCGACCCGGCCATTGTGGATTACATGGACGTGTCGCCCAAGCAGCTTGTCTCCATCGCCGCCGGCCTGATTCCCTTCCTCGAGCATGACGACGCCAATCGCGCGCTCATGGGCTCGAACATGCAACGCCAGGGCGTGCCCCTGCTGCGCACCGAAAATGCGTTTGTCGGCACCGGCATCGAAGGCCGCGTCGCCCGCGACTCGAAGACGGTCGTCGTCGCCGAAGGCGACGGCATGGTCGCCCTCGTCGAAGCCACCCGCATTATCACCACGCCCGATGGCAAAATTCACGGGCGCACGGACAAAGAGGTCAAGCACGACCCGAAGAAGGGCATTTACGTTTACACCCTGCGCAAGTTCATGCGTTCGAACGCCGCGACCTGCTTCAACCAGCGTCCCAGCGTCAAAAAAGGCCAGAAAGTCAAGGAAGGGATGGTAATCGCCGATGGCGCCGGTACGGACATGGGCGAGCTCGCCCTCGGCCGCAACCTCCTCGTGGCGTTCATGCCTTGGAATGGTTACAACTTCGAAGACGCTATTTTGCTCTCCGAGAAGCTCCTGCGTGACGACGTGCTGACCTCGATTCACATTGAGGAATATGAAGTCGCCGCCCGCGATACCAAGCTCGGGCCCGAAGAAATCACGCGCGACATTCCGAACGTCGGCGAAGAGGCCCTCAAGGACCTCGACCGCGACGGCGTCATCCGCGTTGGCGCCGAAGTCAAGCAGGGCGACATTCTCGTCGGCAAAATCACGCCCAAGAGTGAAACCGAACTGGCACCGGAAGAAAAGCTGCTCCGCGCCATCTTTGGTGAAAAGGCCGCCGATGTGAAGGACACCTCCCTCGTCGTCCCCTCTGGCGTCGCCGGCATCGTCATGGACGTCAAGCTTTCGTCACGCGTGGACAACGAGCGGGAGAAGCTCTCCCCCTCCGACCGCCGCCGCCAGACCAAGAAGATCAACGAGGAGTATCGGGCGCAGGCCGACAAGCTC
>Ga0265320_10002371_pt1 | contig 13174 bp, 10 predicted proteins | sample 4827metaG_FD_202087 | JGI IMG/M metagenome (GOLD analysis project Ga0265320, IMG submission 202087) | Rhizosphere microbial communities from Carex aquatilis grown in University of Washington, Seatle, WA, United States - 4-8-27 metaG | ecosystem: Host-associated > Plants > Roots > Rhizosphere >...
GACGGGCCGCGCCGGAATCACGGTGGATCTGAAAGGTGAACCGGGAATTCCCTGGGGTCTTGACGTTCTGACGACCAAGGGCCAACTACTCAGGCACTACGATTTGGGCGATTCTGGCAACGGTTCGGTCGAGTTTCAGGGACTCGATGAACAGGGAAAACCACTGCCGGACGGAACCCTCGTTCTGCAGGCGTCGGCGAAGAACCGCGCGGGCGTTCTGGGATTCACCCGTATCTCGGTGCGTAAAGACAACCGGCCCATGAAGGTCGGGCTGGACCTTTCGCGCACCGTGGTTGTTCCCAATCGAGGTCAGGCGGGAATCGTTCGCGTTACGCCGGTTTTGAGTGTGGCGGATTCCATCGACAAGACCGTCTACAAAGTGACAGGTTCGAATGGCACGGTCGTCGCCAACCGCCAGGCCGAATCGCTTCTGACCTTTTGGGACTGGGACGGTTCGGGTACCGACACCCGCCCGGTTCCCGACGGTGCCTATCGGGTGGCGGTGGAAGTCACCTACGCCAACGGCACCGTGTCGAGGGCCTCTTCCGACGTGACGGTCGACTCCAAGTTCCTCGATACCACTGCACCCAACGCCGACATTCACCTTTCTTCGCTTGTATTTGCCCCCAAGAATGTCGACGGACCGCAGTTTCTGACCATCGACCTCAAGGCCAAGGAGGGCGCCTCTCCTTTGGCTTCGTGGAGTCTCCAGATTCTGGATCCTCGCGGGAAGGGCTTCCGTTTGTTCTCGGGGAACGGTTCACCGCCGGCTCACGTGGTTTGGGATGGAAAGTCAGACTCTGGCGACTACGTGGAGTCCGGGGAACAGTACGAGGTGATCTTTGAAGTCGATGACACCGCCGGGCGGCAGGGGAGCAAGCAGGATGTGGTCACGGTCGACATCCTTGTCGACAAGCTGGCCGACGGTCGCTACAAAATCGTCATCAATTCGATTCAGTTTTCCGGCTACAGCTCGGACGTGTTCAAATTGCCTCAAGCTCTGTTGTCTAAGAATGTCTTCGTGTTGCAAAGGTTGGCCTCGGTTCTCAACCGTCTGCCGGGGTACAAGATCGGGCTGGAAGGGTACGCCGTCAGCGAGTTTTCGACCGATGCCAAGACCTCGGAATGGGAGCAGACCACCCAACTGCTTCCTCTGTCGCAGGATCGGGCCCAAGAAGTCAAGATGGCGTTGGTTCTCCTGGGTGTCGATGACGCGCGCTTTACAGTGCAAGGCTTCGGGGCTCTACGCCCCCTAGTCCCCAACACCGACCTCGAAAACCGTTGGAAGAACCGACGGGTAGAGTTCTATTTGGAGAAGTCAAAATGAGTATCCGCGTTGGACTGTTTGGTTTTGGTCGCACGGTCATGGCGGTCTTTGTTGACAGCAAGGAGACCCGGCGGCAAAAAGTGATTCGGCGGAGCTACAAGCTCAAGAACCGTTGGGCGCCGGAATTCCTCGAGGTCGGACTCGACGAGGGCGAACCCTTGTTCCCCGAAAAGGTCCACGAAGGGAGTGACGATGCTCGATGAGCTTCTAGAGAGCTGGAAGGTCCTGCATGGGACGACCTTTTTCGTTCTGGGTCTGCTACTTGGCGGAGTGGTTTGGGCCGTCGGGCTTGGCAGAGGGTTCGACCAAGGCTTCGACCAGGGTATTCAAATCCTCGAAACCGGGCAGGTTCTTGTCGAATCGACCCAAGGCGGGCTCGACCAGTACTTCCGCCTCCGGTCGCTGATCGAAGGGATACCCGGAGTCGTGGCGGCCTCGGCGCGGCTTGAGTTCAGTATGAAGGTGACCAACCCCCAGGGAAAGTCGAAGACCGTGCCTGTTAGGGCGTTCAGTTTTGCCCAAGAAGATAAGGTGACTTCGTTTCACAGCCGCATCCTTCATGGAATTTCGGGACCGCTTTCGGGGCTGCTTATTCCCAAGTCGTGGGAGGATCAAGCCTTCCTGTTTCCCAGTGAAACCGCCGGGCTGACTTCGACAGACGGGACCTGGAGTTCGGGTACGGCCGTCGTGGGTTCGATGGAACGAACCTCGGTGTTCTTGGGTCCCGATACGGTGCTGTTGGATTTAGAAACAGCCCAGAGCCTTCTTGGTGCCCGCGCACGAGTGACAAGTTTCGCCGTCCGCCTCGCGGGAGGGCTCGACCCCGACCGGTGGATCAAGGAGCATGGGGAAGCGTTTCTGGGCTTTGGCGTCCAGCTGAAGAGCTGGAAGGTTGCCAGCAAGGAGTTTCGAGCCCGAGTCCTTGGCGCGGCCGTCCCCTTGTTCATCCTGCGCGACGTGGTCATCTTGGCCATCGCCTGCGGCCTGTTGGGACTTGTGTGGCAACACCGTCTTTCGCGGCTCTGGTTTTTGCCAGCGGTACCGCGTTCGTTCGTTGAAGGGCTGCTGGCCTTGGGCTGTTTTGCCGGAACACTGTTGCTGACCGTTTGGTTGCTGTGGTCCCTCTTTCCCTTTTGGGAGATGCTTTTCATTGATCGGTTCAAGGCCAGCTATCCTTTCACGGGCCCCGCCGTCCTTGCGTGGGGCTGGGATTGGGGAATGCTTGCGCTGCCCGCGGCGTTCCTTCTCTTGGGGATCTTTGTTCAAAAGCGGGTGCCCCGGTGATCCGACCGAAATAACATCGAAAAGTGCCATAATCGCATTCATATGAAAGCAAAATATTGACAATATGAAAGTTAACGTCTATTCTTCAGACGTGAGGCACCCATGATCTTTGATGTTCAGCGCTATTCAACTCACGACGGGCCGGGAATCCGGACCGTCGTGTTCTTGAAAGGGTGTTCGCTGCGGTGTCAATGGTGCTCCAACCCCGAGAGCCAGAAGAGGGACGCCGAGATCCTCTTTGACGCCAAACGCTGTATTCGTTGCCGCTCGTGCCTTGAGCCGCAGTTTGGCGGTGCGATGCAGGAAACGGCCGGCATGATTGTTCCGGACAGAACTCGACCCGTGCCGCCCGGATTGGGGAAGGTTTGCCCCACCCAGGCGATCCGAATCGCAGGCCGTGAGGTCGATTCCTCCGCGTTGATCGCCGAAGTCCTCAAAGATCGCCTCTTTTTTGCCAAGAGCGGCGGCGGTGTGACGTTTTCGGGCGGAGAACCGCTCGACCAGGCTGAGTTCCTGGTGCCGTGCCTGGAACAGTTGATCGAAGCTGGCATCGACGTCGCGATCGAGACCTGCCTCGCGGCCCCGCCCGCGGCGTTGGCGGTGCTGCTGCCGTATCCCATCGAATGGCTTGTTGACGTCAAGCACATCGACGAAACGAAGTTTCTGGAACAGACTTCGGGACGGCTGTCGCCTATCCTTGATAACCTTCGCACAGTTTCGCGGTCGGCCCCACGGGTGACCTACCGTATACCGCTGATTCCCGACTTCAACGATGGTGAAGACGACAGAGAACGGTTGTTTGGACTCATTGCCGGCCTGGAGCGAACCTTGAAGCCCGCGCGGGTGGACATTTTGCCGTATCACGAGTTGGCGGCCGGAAAGTATGCCCAGTTGGGCCGTGCTAACCCCTACACCCGCAAACCACTGAATCAAGTCACTCTGGACCGATGGCGAGCGGCGGCCGCCGAATGGGGATTCGCCGTTACCCTGGGAGGATGAGACGATGAGCGAGAAGCTGATGCTTGCCAAAGACCGCATGTTGTCGACAAAGGCAAGCCTCTGCCTGGAGCGGGCGCGCATCTACACCCGTGTCTACCGTGAGAACGAGGCCTTGCCGATTGTCCGGAGGAGGGGACTCGCTCTGCGAAAAACCCTTGAAGAGATGGTCATCTTCATTGAGCCTGACGAGACCATCGTCGGCAACCACTCCTCCCGACCCAAGGCGGCGCCGATCTTTCCCGAATACTCTGTGGGTTGGCTTGCCAGCGAAATCGACACCATCGACAAACGTCCAGCGGAGGCCTACCTCGGGACGCCTCAAGAGAAGGCCGAACTCAAGGAGATTTGTCAGTTCTGGCGGGGCAAAACTCTGCAGGAGCGTGCCCACGCCTTGTTGTCTCCTGAGCTTGAGGAACTTCACGCCACCAAGATCATCAAGGCCGAGGGGAACATGACCTCGGGAGACGGGCACGTGGCGATCAACCTCCGCAAGGCTTTGGAGTTTGGGGTAGGAGGGACTAGGCGCAAGGTTGAAAAGGCGTTGGCCGAACTTGACCCCGCGTCGTTCTTCGACCTCAAAAAGCGTCAGTTGTACCTTGCGATGCTCGATGCGCTCAGCGGGCTCTCGAGGTATATCGAGAGGTACGCCGAGCTAGCGCGTCAGCAGGCTGTAGCCGAGAACAATCCCCAAAGGGCTGAGGAGCTGAAGAAGATCGCTCAGACCTGCGAGGTCATCTCCACCAAGCCTCCGCAAACGTTCTTTGAAGCGCTCCAGCTTTGCGTCTTTTTGCAGATTGTTCTGCAGATCGAGTCCAACGGGCATTCTTTGTCGTTCGGGCGTCTGGACCAGTACTTGGGGCCGTACTACGACCGCGACTTGAAGGCCGGAACTCTCGACCGCGAAACCGCCAAACAGGGACTCTGCTGGACGTGGATCAAACTGACTTCGATCAAGAAGGTTCGATCGGCGTCGCACACACGAACGTCGGCCGGCGGGCCTCTGTACCAAAACGTGACGATCGGCGGAGTCGGGCTTGACGGCCACGACGCCACCAATGCCCTCAGTTTCCTCATCTTGGAGTCTGTCGGTGAGATGAAGCTGACTCAGCCCAACCTCTCGATCCGGTACCATTCGGGCACGAGCGCGGAGTTCCTGGCCGCCTCAATACGCGTGATTGAGAAGGGCTTCGGCATGCCGGCCTTCAACAACGACGAGGTGGTCATTCCCGGCATGCTCCGCTTGGGGGTCAGTTTGGAAGACGCCCGCGACTACTCGGCCATCGGTTGTATCGAGGTGGCGGTTCCCGGCAAGTGGGGCTACCGCACCACCGGCATGAGCTTTCTGAACTTCATGAGGGTTTTCAATCTCGCGCTCCAGGATGGCCGTGATCCCGAGACGGGAATGACCTTCCTGGCGGGAACGGGGAAACTGGCTGACTTTGCCGACTTCGGGGCGTTGATGGAAGCCTGGAAGAAACAGGTGCAGTTCTACGCCCGGGCCACGGTTGCCATCGATGTCGCGGTCGACACGGCGCTCGAAGAGCTTGTTCCCGATGTTCTGTGCTCTGTCTTCACCGACGACTGTATCGCCCGCGGAAAGCACCTCAAGGAGGGGGGCGCGGTTTACGACTGGGTTTCAGGCCTGCAGGTTGGCGTCGCCAATTTGGGCAACGCCCTGGCCGCGGTGAAGAAACTTGTCTTCGAAGAAGGCGTCATCGGCCGTCAGGAACTGCTCGACGCACTGGCCAACGATTTTGCGGGTCCCCAGGGGGAGATCCTCAGGCAACGGCTTCTCAACGGGGCCCCCAAGTTCGGCAATGACAACGACGAAGTCGACGCCTTAGTAGTGGAGGCCTACGGGTACTTTGCCGACCAGATCGAGAAACTTCACAACACGCGTTGGGGGAGGGGACCCATCGGCGGCGGCTACTACCCCGGAACGTCGAGCATTTCCTCCAACGTTCCGTCGGGTTCAGAAGTCGGGGCCACCGCCGACGGCCGTCATGCAGGAACTCCTCTGGCCGAAGGCTGCTCCCCGTCGTCGGGCACCGATCTTCTGGGACCCACCGCGGTCTTCAAGTCGATCGGCAAACTTCCCGCTGGGCGGATCTTCGGCGGTGTCCTGCTCAACCAAAAACTCTCGCCCAAGTCTCTTGAAACGCCCAACGACAAATTGAAACTTGAAGCGCTGATCCGGACCTTCTTCGACGACTTGGGGGGGTGGCACGTGCAGTACAACATCGTTTCGCGCGAGACCCTGATCGCGGCCAAGAAGGACCCCGAGAAGTACCGCGATCTTGTTGTTCGTGTGGCCGGGTACTCGGCCTTTTTCCGAGACCTGGCTTCGGACACTCAAGACGACATCATTGCGCGGACGGAACACAGACTCTGATGAAACGCGACCTGGAATCCCAAGTGGCCGACCTTGTGTTGCGGGGCGGACCGAAGAAGGTTCTGGATCTCGCCGCCGAGCTTGGCGTCTCGGGGGTCACGATCCGCAAGACTCTCTCGGCGCTTGAAAAGAAGATGTTGGTCCGCAGGTTTCACGGCGAGGCGCGGGCGTTTGAGGGTGACGAGATTCCCTTCCGCATGGGCTCCCGGTTCGAAGACAAGTCTCGCATCGCCCGAGCGGCGGCAACGTTCATCGAACCCGGTGATACCATCCTCCTTGAGGCCGGTTCAACGGTGTCCATCCTTGCCGAGAGGATCAAGGATCTGCGCAACCTCACGGTCATCACGTCGAACCTCTTTATCGCGCGGCTGTTTCGTGCCAGCGGTACCCGCGTCATTGTCTTGGGCGGTTTCTACCAAGAGAGTAGCGAAAGCTTTGTCGGCTCGGTGACGAAAAACGCCCTAGCAGAACTCACGTTTTCCAAGTGTTTTCTCGGAGTCACAGGTTTCACCCAGACAACGGGCTTCACCCTCAACGATTCGCTTCGCGCCGAGATCACTCAGGCCATCCTTTCCAAGGGAGCCGCGAGCTACATTCTGACCGATTCGAGCAAGTTTGGGGCTGCACATTTGGCGCCCATTTGCGGCGAGAACACAAGCATCCACACGGTCATCACCGACACTGGCATCCCCGAGCCCGACTTTCGATTCTTGCAGGAGTCAGGAATCATCGTTTTGAAGGTCTAGAACGACCTTTTCAGGTGCTCGGCCGCCCTCAGGGCCTGGGCTAGGACCGTCAGGGCCGGATTGACCGCCGCAGAAGAAGGAAAGAAGCCTGCGTCGATCACGTAGAGGTTCTCGACTTCATGGCTTCGGCACCACGGGTCGAGCACCGAGGTACGAGGATCGTCGCCCATGCGGACTGTTCCGCACTGGTGCTGGATGGCGTTGATGCCGCGCTCGTCGACAAAGCACAGAGGAAGGCCGGCTTTCGCCAGCATGCTCTTGGCCCTTGTGACCAAGGCGCGATGCGCCGCGAGGTTGGTGGCCTTTCGGGTCAGGTGGATTCGCCCCTCGTCGTCCACGGTCACTCGGTTGGAAGGGTCGGGAAGGTCCTCCGACATCACCCAAAAGTCCACGCTTCGGGCCGCAATGGCCTTGCGAAAGGTTCGAAGCGCCCAGGCGTTCTTGCTCTGCAGCATTTCCGGCTTGACCTTGCCTCGGCATTGAATCGTCCCCCACTCGTAGAAGTCGTGAATGGTCAGAGTCTTCTGAAACTCCGTCGGATTCTTGCGCCAGGGCGAGAGAGCCAGCAGAACCGTATTGTTGTGCGACATGAAATTCCGCCCCACCTGATCGGAGCCGTTGGCTAGGCCATTGGGGTGCCGAGGGCTCTTGGATTTCAGCAGAAGGGCTGCCGAATTCACTGCACCCGCCGATAGGATAAAGACACCGCCTTCCACCTCGACCCGTTCACCGTTTCGAACCACCAGGACCGAAGTGACCGCACCGCTCGGGCCAGTTTCGAGCCGTTCGACCAGGGCGTTGGTCCACAACGTGACGTTGGCGGGTTTCTTTAAGAGCAGGGGGCGCAAAAGGCGGTTTTCCGCGTCGCCCTTGGCTCGGTACAGGCAAGGAAACCCGTCGCAAGGACTGCCCTTGATGCAACGACCCTTGCCCCCTTGGTCGACGGCGATAGGCAAATGGATGGGGTGGAGGCCTTGACTTCGCAACCGCTCGGCCAGCGTGGCGATAACGGGCTCTTGCTCGAGGGGAGGGAAGGGAAAGGGACCCCGCGGCGGCTCTGTGGGGTCCTCGCCGGTTTGGCCGTGAACCTCAAGGAGTCTCTCGGCCTGATCGTACCAAGGCCTCAGCTCATCGTAGGAAAACGGCCACGCCACCGTCCTTCCTTCCCCCAGAGTCCGGGCCGCAAAGTCCGATTCCCGGAACCTCAGCGCCGTTCCTCCGTAGAACTTGGTGCTTCCCCCCACGTTGTAGTAGGTGCGTGGGCTGAATTCCTTCCCGTTACCGTCGATCCATTTCTCTGGAGAGTCGTAGCGCCGTTTGACCGAGACTTCGATGACATCCCAATTCGCCTTTTCCTGTTTGACGTAGTCGCCCCGTTCAAGGATAAGGATGGACCGCCCTGTCTCCTGCAGAACCTTGGCGGCCGCCGAGCCACCGAGACCCGAGCCCACAATGACGATGTCGAAACGCAGGTTCATTTTTTGGACACCAGAGACGCCGCCCCGACCAGCCCTGAGTTGGCGACTGTCCCCTCAAGGATGGCCATCGGATCGAACATCATGTCGCGGGCCAGTTCTCGGACCCGGTTGCGAATTCCCTCAAAAAGCGGCGCACCCCACTGGGTCAAGCCGCCGCCAAGAACTACGGCTTCAGGGTTGAAGATCTGGAACAGGTTGTAGATGCCGATTCCTATGGACCCGGCGTAATCGGCGACCACGCTTTGGCATAGCGGATCGCCTTGGGCCAATCCTTCGCGGATAAAGTTGCCGTCGATCACCGTCGAGGCGAGAGTCTCCAGCGAAATCCTTTTGGAAACCAACCCCGAGCTCAGCTTTTTGGTAACAATCGCGGGAAGCGAAACGCCCGAAGCCACGGCGATCAGGCAGCCCCGGTTGCCGCAGGGGCAGACGAGGTCGCTGTGGGGGTCGACAATGGTGTGGCCGATTTCTCCCGCGGTCCCCGTCATTCCCCGAAACAGCTGGCCCCCCAAAACGATACCGGCGCCGATCTGGGTGCTGAGGGTCATGAAGATCATGTCCTGGTAGCCCCGGCCGGCCCCAAACTTGTACTCGGCGTAGGCCTGCGCGTTGGCGTCGTTGTCGACTTCGATGGGCACCGAAAAATGGGCCGCCATTTTGTCGCGGATGGGATACTGGCGGAAGCCTTCCAGGTTCGACATTGTAATCAGAACTCCGTCGCGATACCTGAGGTGACCCGCGGTGGCCACACCGATGCCGCGCAGGTCCTTTTCGCCCAGTCCATGGTTGGCAAGCAGCTGCCGCACAAGGTTAGCGATCTCCTCCAAGATAAGGTCTGGCGCCTTCTTGCTGTGATCGTAGACCGTCACCTGGTCTAGAACTTCACCGGTTTCTTTCACCAATCCCACGCTGAGTTTGGTGCCTCCCAGGTCTACTCCACAAAGAAGTGAACTCATCGATTGCCCTCCAAATGTCGACAAATGAAGAATATCATGACTTCAAGTGAAATGAAATAGCTTTCGTATATCTGAATAAACGAACATTTTGCTTGACAGCGTCCCTGCTTCGGATTAGCCTTTGGCGCATTGGAGGCTCTGGGATGGGCGATTCTAGGATTGGAAAAGTGGGGAAACACGCCAAGATTGCGGCTGGGCTGTTCTGGGCCGACTACGGAAATCTTGCCGACACGGTCAAGGAACTTGAAGCCGGCGGCGCGGACTGGATCCACATTGAAATGCGCGACGGCAAGTACATGGACTTCTCGGCTCCCCGCGGCGGAATCGACATCTTGGAAGGAATCAGACGGCACACCAAGCTTGAGATCGAAGTTCAGCTTCAGATGATGAGACCCAATTTCGACCTTTTGCGTCAATTGAAGGACCTCGGTGCCGACCTTGTTAGTCTTCCCATTGAAACGACTGGCGAAATGCTCATGCAGCAGGTCCTTATGGTTAAGGAAACTTTAGGGATGAAGGTGGGAGTCTGGGCCTGGCAGGGAACCCCCCTCGTCTCCTTTGAACAATACATCCCTTTTGTGGATATCATCGAGTACGAGAGCAAGGCCCCGTTCTGGAAACCCTTGTCGGGCGCGGCCAGCCCCCACACCATGGACCCCATCATGCTCGACAACATCCGTCGGCTCCACGCGATGGTGGTCGCCGCTGGTCGCGAGGGCGACCTCGACGTGATGGAAGACGGCGGCCTAAACAAAAAGAACGTCGGTGAGTTCATCGCGGCCGGCATGACCGTTGGCGAATTCTCCTCGCCGCTTATGAAGGGTCCGAAAGGCCGTTTTGAGCCTGGGGCCGGCGACATCGCCCGGGCCGTGAAGGAATTGAAGGCAACCATGGATGAAGCCTCGGCAAAGTACCGGAATGCGTCCGGTCTGGTCTAAGGAACTCCCATGACAACACTTGGTATTGGCCTGGCGGGCTACGGGGGCATCGGCAAGCTCCACACTTTGGCCTACAGAAGCATTCCCAGTTACTACCCGAGTTTTCCCCGCTACCGTCTGGCGGCCGTGTGTACGCGCTCCCAGAAGAGTGCTCAGGCAGCCGCTGCCGACGGGGGTTTCACAAAGGCGTACACCAACCTTCAGGAAATGGTGAACGACCCTGAGGTCCACGTCGTCGACTGCGTGCTCCCCAACGACGCCCACAAGGAGGCGGTTTTTGCCACGTTGCGGGCCGGGAAGAGCATCTATTGTGAGAAGCCGTTGGCATTGACAGGAAAGGAGGCCCGCGAACTCGCGGCCCTCGCGGCCTCGTCGACAGGGACTCTTGGCATGACCTTCAACTACAGGTTTGTGCCTGCCATCCAAAAGGCCCGCAGGCTCGTCGAGTCGGGGGCCCTTGGGGAGATTTACCGCTTTCACGCCGAGTACCTGCACACAGGCTACCAGGACGCTTCACGGCCGCTCAGTTGGCGGATGAAGCGCGAAAGTTCCGGGGGCGGGGCAATCATGGATCTCGGCTCGCACATCATCGACTTGGTCCGCTTCCTTGTCGGCGAATTTGCCGAGGTCTCGGCCACGACCAAGACCTACATCACCCAGCGACCGCTCTTCAAAGGAGCCCCGGAGACCGGACCCGTTGACGTTGACGACGCCGCTTGGATTCAGGCGACGATGAAGAACGGGGCCACGGGCACGCTGACGGTTTCGCGTTTTGCCACAGGTTCGGCCGACGATCTGCGTTTGATCGTGGAGGGCTCCAAGGGGGCGTTTCGCTTCGACTTGATGGACGCCAACTGGCTGTACTGGTTCGACGCCACGCGAAAATCCGGAGAGGCGGGCTGGACGCGACTTGAAACGATTCAAACCTACGAGGGAGCCATTGTGCCGCCCGCCAGGGCCATCCTCGGCTGGGAGAGAACGCACGCGGAAAACCAGTACCAGTTCCTGAAATCCGTCATCGAACGCACACCCCCCAGCCCCGGCATCGAGGATGGTTTGCGCAACAACCTCGTGATGGACGCGGCCTACGCTTCTGCGCTCGACCAGCGCTGGGTGCCCGTGGCGGATTATTAGATCCTGACACCCAGTTGTCCCAGCGCGGCCCTACTTCAATTCGAACACCGTCACCTCTTTCTTGATTGAGTCGGTGGTGGTCAAAAAGTGCGCCGTGCGATCCAGCCAGGGGTTGGCGTAAGGGCCTTCAATCGCCTGATCGGTCCAGGTTTTTCCACCATCGGAACTCTGTCGGACAATCCAGCTTGGCTGGTCGCCCAAACGATAGTACACCAGCGTCGCGTGCGCCCAATCGCTCAAACGCAGGCAGGCCACGGCCGCAAACTCTACTGTGTTGCTGAACGGATCGGTCACGGCCTGAGTCTTGTTCCAGTTGGCGCCGGCATCGGTGGTTTGCCAGAGGACGCCGGCCGCGTCAAAGACGGCCCCCGACTGCAGATCCAGCCGCGCGATTGCCAGAATTTTACCCATTCCTTTGGGGAGGGGCACCGGGGTCCAACTGGTCCCACCGTTCTCGCTCGCACCCAGTTTGCTGGGGGTGGCGATCCAGCCATGTTCAGGGTCGTAGAAACTCAGGTAGCGGGCGTGGGCCGGTTCGCTGCCGCTGAAGGTGGCGATCCGAGTCCAATTCTGGCCCCCATCGACGGTCTTGCCGACCTGTCCGAGGTTGCCGCAATGGAAGGCGGTTTGCTGGTCGACAATTTCTAGACCGAAGCGGCACGCGGAATTGTTGTGGACCCTCGGCCAGGTGTTGCCCCCATCGACGCTTTGGTGGATTTCGCCGGCGTACCCGACCGTCAGGCCGAAGTGATCGTCGAAAAATCCGACAAGATTAGCCGGAAAGGTCAAACTCACCGTGCGAACCTTGGACCATTGGGTAGGGGTTTCAGCACTGACTCCCAGCGAAACTCCGGTCAGAACCGTCAGTATAAAAGCGAAAGCGCGTAGCTTCATCGGTCTCCTCCTTGGCCCAGCGTTGTGTCCGTCAAGCCGTGATGAGAGCATGAGGTGAGAAAGCGCCGCGGGGGGAGAGCCGGGCGACAGTCTGGCTGTGCTCCCGAACAAATTCTGATCGACCTGTCGACGAGGAACCGATGCCTGGGTTGCTTCCACCGGCCCTTTGCTTCCGCTAGTTTCGACCAAGCATCCAGGAATGCTGGTTGCGATACTCCGAGGGAGGGCAGCCGTAGTTGCCTTTGAAGGCGCGGCTGAAGGCGCTGGCATCGTTGTAGCCGACCCGCTGCATGATCGAGTCAATGGGTAGAAAGGTGTCTTTCAGCATGGCCTGGGCCGCTCTGAGCCGGGCGGCCCGCTGGAATTCAATGACACCGCAGCCGTAGGCGGCTTGGAATCGTTCGGTCAGGCTCGTCCGGTTCGTGGCGAACTCCCGGGACAAGTCGACCACGTGGAGGGCCTCGGACAAGCGGGCTTGGACCGCGAAGGCGACCCGGCCGACCAATTCATCCTGAGTTTCGGTGAGGGTGTCGGGCAGAATCCTATCGGTCAGGCGGCGCAAGGCAAACATCAACTCGATCACCGTGGCGCGAGATTCACACGGCCAACCTTCAAAATCGTGCCGTTCCAACAAAAGCTTCAGGTTGTCAAAAAGTTTGAGAAAATGAGGAGCCTCGGCAAAGGCCAGTTCGAGACACCCGGCCTTGTCGCCCGCGGCCTGCAGGAACGGTTCCATAAAGTAGAGGTCCTGGCTTTCGGTCACCGACAGGCCTTCCTGGCACCGTAACAGTTCGTAAGTGAAACGACCGTTGACGACATCGGGGTGAAAGGAAATCAACTTGAGAGCCGTGGCATCGGCCTGGAGGGGAGGGACCAGGCCTTCCCAGTTCCAGACAAGACACGGCGCCGCCAGAATGCGCCGACCACGGCCAGTTTCCAGCTCAATGGGGCTCTTGGGAGAAATCAGGAAGCGGAAATTGCCTTCGTGACGATACAGCGCCAAAGCATCGGGACCTTCGGCCACGG
>Ga0265320_10002372_pt1 | contig 13172 bp, 11 predicted proteins | sample 4827metaG_FD_202087 | JGI IMG/M metagenome (GOLD analysis project Ga0265320, IMG submission 202087) | Rhizosphere microbial communities from Carex aquatilis grown in University of Washington, Seatle, WA, United States - 4-8-27 metaG | ecosystem: Host-associated > Plants > Roots > Rhizosphere >...
GTGGAATCCCCGCACGCCCAGGTAGCCGATTTCAACCGTGGTCGATTTCCCCACGCTCTTCTCTATCGACGCGCTCCATTGCTCGACGTACTGCGCCGGTGCGTGCGGATCGAAGGCCGCGAAGCTCACCACCGTCTTCCCCAGCACCGCCGGTCCGAAATTGAACCCGTTGATTTGAGGTACGAAGTTGTTGCTCTGGTTCGTCTCCGGGAAGACGTACGGAACGTTGTGCCGCTCGTTGCACCAGGTGTTCATGTCCACGGGCGTGTAGAAAATGCCGTACGCAGCGCGGAACACGAGGCCAGCCGGCACCAAGTGGTGGGCGATGCCGAATCGCGGCGCAAAATCGTGCGTGTTGGGGTACATCAGCCCGCTCGGGTAGCCGTTCTGTCCTTCGATGAACGCGTGCAGGCCGGTCGCGTCGAGGATCAGGTTGCTCGAGGGCCTGGATATGTCTGCCAGCGCCGATGTGAATTCGTAGCGCAGGCCCACGTCAATGGTAGTGTTGGCCGTGATCCGCCAGGTGTCTTGCGCGTATCCGTCCAAGCCCCACTGCCGCAGGTTCATGCTGGGGATGCCGGCCTGGCGCTGCCGCACCGCCGGGAGGCCCAACAGGAAACTCGCTAGTCCCGATCCGGTCCCGTCATTGGACAGCGTGTCGCTGGTGAACCCGGTGGTGAACTGGTAGTAGCCGCGGTTCTGGAAGAAGCCCCACATCGGCCAGATGAACCGTCGGAAGCTGCCGCCGAATTTCAGGCTGTGGCTGCCCTTCTGCCAGCTCAGCGAGTCGCGTCCTTCCAGAACGGTATCCCAGGCGTGCATCGGCGTGGCGGCATAGGTGTCGCCGAACCCCGAGTAGCCCTGCACATTGAAGTACGGCGCGCCGTACGCCGCCGGGCCTCCGAAGCCCACGCCCTGGATTCCCAGCTCGGCTACGATGTTCTGGTTGTTGGCATTGGTCTCGGAAAAGCGGTTCATCGAGAGCCGCGAAACTGCCACGCTCGCGGTGTTCACGATGTTGCTCGAGATGACGCGGTTCCACGCGATGTTCCCCTGCTGCGACATGTTGTCGTGATACGCCCCGAAGCCCGGCAGGTTCTGCGGCGTGAAGCCGCGCTCGCCGCTGGCGGAATAGCGGCCCGTGAGCGTGTCGCCGCGCTCAAACACCCGGTCGATGCGCACGGTGCCCTGGTCCGTTTTGTGCTCCGCATTGCGAACATCGAGGTAGTTATTGGAGTCCTGTCCGCCGCCCACCACCACCGGCTGGCCCATCATCGTCATGTTCATTCCCATGTTCATTGTGTTGGGCTGCGGAACATATTTCTGGAGGAATGTCGTGGCGACGCTGCTCAGGCTGGCAGCCGGAATCCTGTTCCCGGGGAACTGAGAGCGGACGCCGTTCGCGGTGGTTGTGGGATCGTAGATCGCCACGCCAGACTGGCTGAAGTCGCCGCCCGCCTCGGCCGCGGTGGGCACCGTGTCCAGCATGGTCATCGCCTCACCCATCCGGAAGCCTTCGTAGTTGGCGAAGAAGAACGTGCTGTTGCCTTTCACCGGCCCGCCCAGCGACGCTCCGAAATTGTTCTGCACCAGGTGATTCGTGCCCGGCATCTCCAGGAAGGACAAAGCGTCCATCGCGTTGTTCCGCAGAAACTCATACGCCGTCCCGTGGTAGGAGCGCGTGCCGGATCGGGTTACGATGTTGACCTGCCCGCCGCCCGCTCCGCCCATTTCGGCCAGGTAGCTTGCGGTCTGAACCTTGAACTCCTCCACCGCATCTGGCGACGGGCTCAGGTTTAGCGTGTTGAAGGTGGGATCCGTATCCGTGGCGCCATCCAGAAGGAACAGGTTGGCGTTCGGCCGGTTGCCTCCCACGCTGATCGCCGACCGCTGCCCCGGCCTCCAGTACAGCGGATTCATGTCGCCAGTCTGCGCCCCGTGACTCACGTGCGAGCCGGGCACGGTCAAGGCCAGGTCCAGCAGCATGCGGCCGTTCAGCGGCAGTTCCTTGATCGACTCGGGCTCGATCACTTCGCCCAGGGTGGTGTCGGCCGTCTTGAGAAGTTCGGGTGCGCCGACGACCTGGATGGCCTGCTGCTGTTGTCCGAGGCTGAGCGTGAGGTCGAGGCGCATTTGCTGCGCCACTTCCAGGCTGAGCCGGCGCGTGAGCGGTGCGAGTCCCGGCGCTCTGACTTCGAGCTCGTAGTCGTCCGGAGCCAGGCCTGCGAGTTCGAAGAACCCGTTTCCATCAGCCGAGGTTTTGCGCACCGCTTCGGTGCTCATGGATTTCAGCGCGACAAGCGCGGCTTCGACCGGCCGGTTCTGCGGGTCCGCCACGCTGCCCCGCAACGTCGCATAGTTGCTCTGCGCGAGCCCAATTACCGGTAAAAGAAGCAAACAGCCGAGACCCCTCATTTCCCCCACCCCCTGATGATTCTCGATTCTAAGCGAAGCCGGCGGCCCATTCCATAGTGTTGAAATACTACTTCCTGCGGCCGTGCCCGATCCTGCACAGGGGGTTTCGGTTGATAGACTCGTTACGTAGGCACAGAAACATGGACAACACGCCAGCTCAGAATCTCGCCATTCAAGCTCTGCGAAGAGCGTACGCCGCGTTCAACCGGAACGATATCGAGGCAGCCGTGGAGGCGCTCGATCCAGAGATCGAATGGACCGAGCCTGCCGAGTTCCCGGGCGGCGGAACGTATCACGGCCACAATGAGGTGAAGGGCTACCTGGCTCAGTCGCGCGCCGGCTGGGTCGAAGGGAGCAGCGACCCGGAGCGATTCTTAGTCGCGGGCGATAAGATCGTCGTGTTCGTTCATGCCAGAGTGCGGACGAAGGGCAGCAGCATGTGGCGGGAGACGAGCTTGGCTGACGTGTATACGTTCCGCGATGGTCTGGCTGTCCACATGCGGGCGTTCGCCGACCGCCGTGAGGCGCTGGAATGGGCCAGGGGCGGCGGCCCAGCGCGCTAAGAAGGTCACCCTTCGGTCCAACTCTTCGCGCACCGCGGGCATGTGTAAGTGACGGATCTTGTCTGAGGGCGCCAGCACCCTATCAGGGCGCCGCAGTCCGGGCAGTTCGGCAGCAGGTAGGTCAGGCTCCCACTCTGGCAGGACTGGCACAGCGGGAAACCGTCGGCGCCGTAAGCCAACGGCCCCGAGTATCCGCACAGCAGACAGCTAAAGGCAGCGAGCGTCTTGCGAGCAGTCGCGATCTCTTCAGGCCTCATCTAGTGGTCCATCACGCTGCGCCTCCAGAGCGGTAAGGCGGTCCCCTCCAGGGAATCATACTCCGAAATGGTCCTGGTGAGCGAAACAAGAACCATCGTGACCGGATCCACCGCCGGAAGACGGGGACGTTGTCCTCGACCGCTGATTGCCACTCGCAGTAAACCGCCGCGAGAAACGTTAACAGAAAATTGACAATAAAGAGGCAATTAAGCCAGGGCGGTGGACCTCACACATTGCGCGTGCGCAAAGACCTGACTGCGTCATTTCGCGCATCATTGAACCATCCAGATCATTTCAGCTCTTGCTGTAACCACCTGGCTGTGAGGGGCCTGAAATGGTGCCGGATCGCTCAACGAAAGCCCGATGCCCGGAGGGGCGCAGCAGTCCTTGGTACAGCAGCACTCCGACTGAGTACGGCTTCGAAACGCGGGCTGCGTAGGTGTGAGCGCGTGACGGGAAGGCAATGGGGGAACGAGGAAAATGACGGGGATTTTCAGGTTGAATCGATGTGCATTGCTGGCTGCGGTCAGTGCGGCAGCGCTCTTGGCGCAGACCGCTCCCGCGGGGGGCGGAGGCCTTTTCGGGGGCGCAACCCCGATCGTGACCGGAGCGTTCGGGTTTACGACCGACATCAACAACCCGTCGAACCTGACGTTTGGGCCCAAGTTCGAGCCGGTCATTCTGCTTCCGCTCGGCAACCGGTTTCTCTTCGAGACCGAGTACAGCATGGAACTCCCGGTTGAGCGGGCGGACTCCACGCTCGGGCCCGCCATCCTGTCGCACTCGTTCGAGTACATGCAATTGAGCTATTTCGCCACCTCGAACCTGATCATTACGGGCGGGAATTTCGTGACTCCCTTCGGTATCTACAAGGAACGTCTCGATCCGCAGTGGACGCGCAATCTGCTCGACGAGCCGATGATCTTCCCGATCAACGACTATTCGAGCATCGGCGGGATGGTCCGCACGAGCTTCTATCTGAGCCCGAGCGTGAAACTCAACGTCACGGCCGACTACGGAGCGACCGAGGGCGTTGCGCAGATCGGCGGCGAAAAGCAAACCGGTGGCCAGGTTGGCCTGTATTTCCCTGGGCCACGTTTTGAAGTGGGGGCATCGTACAGCCGCAAATTGGGCGACGAGAAGTTCAACGTGGCTGGGATGGATTTCGTATGGAACGTCCGCCGGACGCCACTCGATATTCGCGGCGAGGCGGTTTGGGCCGATCTCCTTGGCAAGGGGTACTGGGTCGAAGGCGCCTGGCGGCTTTCCAAGGCGACGGGCAACCGGTTCTTCCGCCACTCGCAGATAGTCGGAAGAGCAGAGCAATACTTTTCGCCTGCGCAGGCACAGGATCTCAACGAGGATCTGCCCTCGGTGAATACCAAAGCTTTTACGGCGGGCTTCAACTACTGGCCGACCGACCACGTGAAGGTCGCCTTCGCGTACGGCAGGCAGTTTGATTCGGGCCAATCGCAAGGGATTTGGTCGTTGGGCGTGGTCTACCGATTCACTTGGGCAAAGGGGGAGTAAATGAAAACGGCGGCGCTATTGATCGTACTCGGGTTCTCGGCGTGCCTCGCGGGCAGTCTGCCGGAGGGAGACCAGGTCTACAAGAGCAACTGCACGCGGTGCCACATATCGATGCGGCCCTTTCCGGAGAAGATGTACCGCACCATCGTCCGGCATATGCGGATCAAAGCGGGACTGACCAAGCCGGAGGCCGACGCGGTGCTGGCGTTCCTTTCGGCGATGGGTACGCAAGCCAAGACCGCCGACGCTCGCCATTGAGAAAACACCTCAGGCAGAAGCCATCGAGGTCTTCGGGTTCGTAGTTGGTTGTGCGGGATTGAACTGGGCTGTGGGGCCGAATTAATCGGAGGACATAAAAATGGAATCGGATGAAACGAAGGAAAGAGTCAACGATACCAAGGCCTCGCCGGATGCCGACGGCACGACTCGCCGCGGCTTCCACGTTGGGGCGATCTACGCCATCGGGGCACTCATCACCGCCGCCCTGGGCGCGCCCGCGGCGGCGTATCTGATGCTCGGGCCCAAGGCCCGGAAGAACGAGGATTGGGTCGACTTTGGCGATGTAACCAAGCTGCCCGCCAATCAGCCCATCGAGATGGTTGGCCGGCGCAACCGCAGCGACGGCTGGAAGGTCATCAGCGAAAAGGTGACGGCTTGGGTAGTGAAGTCGCCGGATGGCAGCGTCGTGGCCTTTGGGCCGCGTTGTACGCACCTGGGATGCGCCCACCATTGGGACGACAACCAGGCCAAGTTCGTCTGCCCCTGCCATAACTCATTTTTCGCTAAAACCGGCGCGGTTCTTTCCGGGCCAGCGCCGCGGCCCCTCGATCGCTATAACGTAAAGATCGAAGGCAACAAATTGCTGCTGGGCGGCCTGCGTACGAATTCGGAGCAATCTGCATGAAACGCCGCCTCGAGATCGTCACGGACTGGCTGGAGCACCGCACCGGGCTTCCCACTGTTGCCCGCCGGTTCCTCTACGAAGAGATCCCGGCATCGAGCGGGTGGCGTCAGGTGTTCGGCAGCGTTGCCGTGTTCCTGTTCCTGGTGCAGGCCTTCACCGGCGTGCTGCTGGCTTTCAACTACGCGCCCACTCCCGGTGACGCCTACAACAGCATGCGTTACATCCTGACCGAACTGACCGGCGGCAGGCTCATACGCGGGCTCCACCACTGGGGCGCCAGCATGATGATCGTGGTGGTGGTGCTGCACATGATCCAGGTCTTTCTCTATGGCGCGTACAAGAAGCCGCGCGAAGCCACCTGGATGGTTGGAGTGGTTCTGCTCCTGCTGACGCTCGCCTACGGCCTCACCGGGTACCTGCTGCCGTGGGACAACCGCGCCTACTGGGGGACCGTTGTGACTACCCAGATAGCCGCTCAGGCGCCGCTGGTCGGCCCCTACCTCACCCGGCTGCTCGGGGGCGGGGGAGCGGTGGGGGTGGTTACTTTCGCACGTTTCTTCGGATTGCACGTCCTGCTGCTGCCTCCCGCCACCGTTCTGCTGGTCGTGCTTCACGTTTATCTGGTGCGCAAGCACGGCGTGGCGCCGGTCCCGGGTGACGAACTCGTGCCCAAGAAGAAGTTCTATCCGCAACAGGTTTTCAAGGACACGGTCGCTGTCTTCATCGCCTTCGCTGTTCTGTTCACCCTGGCGGTGGTGGCGCGTGTGCCCCTGGAAAAACTGGCGGATCCGTCCGACACCTCCTACATCCCTCGCCCGGAATGGTACTTCCTGTTCCTGTTCCAGACCCTGAAACTGTTCAGCGGACCGCTCGAAGTTGTCGGCGCCGTAGTGTTGCCCGGCCTCGCGGTCACCACGCTCATGCTCGTGCCGTTCATCGACCGCAGCCAACTGGTAAAGGTTACCCGGCGGACGGTGGCCTTTGCGTTCGTGGTCCTGGCGGCGGTGGCGTGGACCGGACTGACGACCGTCGCCGTTGCGTCGACACCGCGCGAGGAGGCTGCCACGAAAATCGATTACTCCGGCCCGACGGACTGGCTTCAGCTCTCGCCCGAGGAACTGACCGGCGTCGCGTACTTCCGACAGGAACGCTGCGCGAGTTGTCATGCGACCGGCGACGGGGCCTCCAAGGCGGGCCCGGATCTCACCCAGGTCTCAGTGCGTAAGGATGCTGGGTGGATGATCGATCATTTCAAGCGTCCTGATGCGAAGCGGCCGGGCTCCTTCATGCCGCCCGTTCAGCTCGACGACGACCAATTGAATTCGCTCGCCGCATTCTTGCTGAAGCTGAACCCCAAGAACGCTTCCGCGCTTCAGAACGCCCCCGATTTCGCCACTGCGGGTGCGCTGGTCTACGAGGCTCACCGCTGCGGTGAGTGCCACGCAGTCAACGGCGTTGGCGAAGACGCCGGCCCCACGCTCAACGGACTCTCAAGCCGCCGAAGCCGGAGTTGGGTGGTGCAACACTTCGCCGACCCGAACAAACTGTCGCCGGGTACAAAAATGAAGCCTTACCGGATTCCGCCCAAGGATATGGAGAATCTGACGGCCTATCTGTTCTCCCTTCCGGAGCCGTAGTCCGGGCTGGGCGCGCGCCGCCCTCCAGACGCTCAGCCGATCCCCGAATAAGTCGGACCTGTCGAACTGAGGAGTGGGGAGATCTGTCGACCGCATGCGGAAGGTGGCGGCCTTCCGAGAAGTCTCCAGCGTCGAGATGAAAGCTCGTGGCCAGCGGCGGCGCCCCTGGCAAAGAAAGGGCGCTTCTGAAAAAGAAAGGGCATCTTATGAAAACGCGATGGATTGCAGTAGTCGCCGTTGTGCTTTCGCTCGGCGGGGCGGCTTCGTTCGCCACCGCGGAGGAGAGCGCTCGAAGGGTCTCGTTGATCGCCAGCCACCAGTTCATCCTTGCGGGCGGGCAGAAGGGGCCGCTCGTGCTGAAGGCCGGCGAGAGAGTCACGTTCAAGGTGACTTCCTCGTCCATGGGCCCGAAGGCGAACGACGGCGCGGTCCACAGCTTCGTGGTCCGCAAGCTGCGTGCGCAGGGCTGGGACATCCGGCTGAAGGAAGGCGTCCAGGAGTTCACTCTGACAGCGCCGCCACCTGGTGAGTACATGATCGAGTGCACGGTCTTTTGCGGAGACGGGCACGACGACATGAAGCTCAAGATGGTGGTCCAGTAACGGCTTCTCACGGACGCCGCCCAAGCGTTCCTGCTCCCCACCTCAATACCTCCCTGGCACCGCCGCTAGCTTCAGCCGCCAAACGGCGACAATGAAGTTCACGGCGGTTCTCGTGCGCCATCTCGACTTTTTCTGGAACCTTTCCCACCGCTCGCGCGAATGCTATATGAAGGCTTGATGCAAGAGGACAGCGCCAGCGACGGGGAGTTGCTCGAGCGGATGGTGAGCGGCGACCGCGAAGCTTTTGCCGCGCTCTACCGCAGGCGCCAGGCCGGCGTCTATCGCTTCGCTCTCCAAATGAGCGGCTCGGAGGCGCTGGCGGAGGACGTTGTGCAGGAGGTCTTTCTGACGCTCGTGCGCGCCGGGGCGACCTACGATCCCGCCTGCGGGCCGGTGACCGCGTTCCTCTACGGGATTGCGCGGAATCACGTCCGGCGCGGGATCGGCCGCGCCAGGCGGGGAAGCGCGGATAGCGCTCCGGAGCCGCTCGCGGCGGACCAGCCGGAGACGGATCTGGCACGCCGCGAAACGATTGCTTCGGTGCGCGCGGCGGTGCTGGCTCTCCCTGTGCGCTACCGCGAAGTGGTGGTGCTGTGCGAGCTCGAAGAGATGGACTGTCGGGAGGCGGCCGAGGCGCTGGGATGCGCGGTCGGAACCGTCAAATCGCGGCTGCACCGGGCACGCCGGATGCTGGCGGGACGACTGCTGCCGCCCGGAGCAACCCTGGCGGTTTCCCGTGCCATCAGGCCGGCGAGGTGTGTGCCATGAACTGCGGGGAATTCGAAGCCTTGGTAGGGGACCTGGCCCGCGGGCGTGGGCCGGAGGAGTCCGCGCGCCGCGCCGCGACGGCCCATGCTCGCGAATGCGCAGGCTGCTCGTCGCGGCTGGTGGAGGAGCGGGAACTGGAGGGCCTGCTCGGCCTGTTCGCCTCCAGCGTGGCAGGAAAGGCGGCGCCGCCGAAGGTTGAAGCCGCGTTGCTCGATGCGTTCGCGCGGCAGTACGCCTTGCCCTCTGTACGGCGGCACTGGTTGGCGTTTCCGCGGTGGGCTTTTGTCGGGGCGGCAGCGGTGGCGCTCGTCGTTGGCGCGGCGTGGTTCTTGCGGCCGCCGACAGGCGTCGCGCCGCCGTTGGTTGCGAGACGGCCGATCGTGGCGCCGGTGGCCGTCCCGGAGGCACCTGCGGCCCCCGTCGTCCAGCGCGCAGCGCAGCCGCGACTCAAGCGGCCACCTCACCGCCAGGTGGCGGCGACGCAGTTCTATCCGCTCACGCCCGTCGATGCAGGAGCTCAGATTCAGGGCGGAACGATCGTGCGCATCGGGATGCCGCGCAGGGCGTTGGCTTCGTTTGGATTGCCGTTCGATCCGGACGACTCCGGCGGCGCGGTCGAGGCGGAAGTGGTTCTTGATGGCGATACCGGCATGGCCCGGGCGATTCGTTTCGTCGGCCGCCGGCAGTGAAACTGGAGTCATAACTAGGAGAGAACTATGAGAACTCGATTAATGCTGGCAGCGGGCGTAACGGCGTTAACCGCCTTCGCCCAGGTCGCTACGGTGGTTACCCAGAACGGCCCCGGTGCCGGCCCTGGCACGGGCAACGTGATGTTCTATAGCGTCGAGTCGGCGGGTCCCTCGAAGATAGTCAAAGGCGCTCCCTATTCGGCGCAGATCGTTACGGAACACACTCAAACCCTGGCAGACGGGAACACCATCAGCCAGAAACAGACCGGCCTGATGTACCGCGACAGCGAAGGCAGGACGCGGCGTGAGCAGGCGCTCGGTGCCATCGGCCCGGTGCCGGCCGGTCCGAATCCGCCGCAGCTCGTTTTCATCACCGATCCGGTCGCCGGCGTGAGCTATGTGCTCGATGCCAACAACAAGACCGCACATAAGGTCCCACTTGCGCCGGGCGTGGCGCAGGGAGCACCGATGATCGCATCCGGCGTCGGGCAGGCTGGAGGGGTCGTGCTGGGTCCAGGGCCGGAGACGGAGATGCGGATCGAGACGCGCGTGCGCGTCGGTGGCAAGACCGCCGGTCCGCCGCCGGTGCAGGAATCGCTGGGCGGCAGGGAGATCGAGGGCGTTCAGGCCGATGGCACGCGCACGACCATGACGATTCCAGCCGGGCAGATGGGCAACGAGCGTCCGCTCGTGACCACTACGGAGCGTTGGTATTCGGCCCAACTGCAAGCCACAGTCCTGAGCACAACCAAAGACCCTTTGATGGGCGAATCCACCTACCGCCTCGTGAACGTCAGCCTGGCGGAGCCCGCGGCGTCGCTGTTTGAGATCCCGGCCGATTACACGCTGACCGAAGGGCCGATGGTGAAGAAAGAGGTCTACGTCGCGAAGTAACTGTGGGGCAGGCGTCCACGCCTGCAGCGGGTCTCCAGACCCGCCACGTGCCGGGGAGGGCGGGCCGAGGCCCGCCCTTCCTGTACAGCTGCGTGGCGGCACGTCAGTTTATTTCTGAGATCGACGCATCCACCTCTATCTCCGGCCACGAGCCACGTGTCCTTGTGCGAAGATCGTGTCAATGATCAGAGCACTGGCCGCCCTGGCCGCGGCTTCGTTTGGCGCCCACGCCGCCGCCCCGATTCCTGACCTCATGCCCCTGCCGGCGTCGATTGCGTGGGGCGACGGCAGGCTGGCGATCGATTCCACTTTCCGTGTCTCGGTGGCTGGTTGCCAGGACTCGCGGCTCACGGCCGCCGCCGCGCGCCTTCCCGCGCGCCTGACACACCAGACCGGGATCCCGATCCAACCGGCGGCGGGCGAGGCATCCACCGCGACGCTGGCCATCGAGTGCCAGGGGCCGGGCGAAAAGGTGCAATCGCCGCGCGAAGACGAATCCTACGGGCTCGATGTCACTCCCCAACAGGCGCGCATCGCGGCCCACACTCCCGTCGGCGCCCTGCACGGGATCGAAACATTTCTCCAACTCGTCGGTCCAGGACAGGGCGGGTTCGGCGTGCCTGCCGTGCGCATCGACGATAAACCACGGTTCGCCTGGCGAGGTCTGATGATTGATGTCTCGCGCCACTTCATGCCGGTGGCCGTGATCGAGCGCAACCTGGATGGAATGGCGGCGGTGAAGCTCAACGTGCTCCATTGGCATCTCTCCGACGACCAGGGCTTTCGCGTCGAGAGCCGCCGCTTCCCCAAGCTGCAGCAACTGGCCTCCGACGGCCTCTACTATACGCAGGATCAGATCCGCCACATCGTCGCCTACGCCCGGGCCCGCGGCATCCGCATGGTGCCCGAGTTCGATATGCCGGGCCATTCCACGGCCTGGTTCGCGGCCTACCCGGAGCTGGCCAGCGCGCCGGGGCCGTACAAGATTGAACGCGGATTCGGCGTGTTCGACCCCTGCATGGACCCCAGCCGCGAAGAGGTCTTCCATTTCCTCGACGGCTTGATCGGTGAAATGGCGGCCCTGTTTCCCGACGAGTACTTTCACACCGGCGGCGACGAGGTCAACGGCAAGGACTGGGACCGCACCCCGCGCATCCGGAGGTTCAAGCGCGCCCAGGGATTCAAGACCAACGAAGCTCTGCAGGCGTATTTCAGCAAGCGCGTCCACGCCATTGTGATCGCGCACGGGAAGAAGGTCATCGGCTGGGACGAAATCCTCGACCCCGCGCTGCCCAAAGGGTCCGTGGTGCAGGCCTGGCGCAGCGGGCGCATACTGGCCGACGCGGCGCGGCGCGGGTACCCTGTGATCCTGTCAAACGACTATTATCTGGACCTCATGCATTCGGCATCCTTCCACTACGGCGTCGATCCGCTGGGCGGCGAGGCGGCAGGACTCAGCGCCGCCGACAAAGCCCGCGTGCTGGGCGGAGAGGCATGCGAATGGGCTGAGCTGATCACAAGCGAGAACGCCGATTTCCGCATCTGGCCGCGGATGGCCGCCATCGCGGAGCGATTCTGGTCCGCGGCCGATGTTACGGACGTAGCGTCGATGTACCAGCGCCTGGAGTCGGCCAGCGTGCGACTCGAGTACCTCGGTCTCACTCATCGTTCGGTCCAGGGGCCGATGCTGGACCGCATCGCGGGGGACCGGCCCGCAGGGGCGCTCCGGAAACTGGCGGGCGCTCTCGAGCCCGTGAAGGGCTACGGGCGGAATGCCTCGCGGAACTATAAATCTTCGAGGCCGTTAAACCGTATGGTGGACGCGACGCCAGCCGAAAGCGACGCGGCGCGCGAGTTCTCGGCAGCGGTGGATGCCCTGCTGGCGGGCGACCAGGCCCAACGCGAACGCGTCCGGACGCGCCTGGTTCAGTGGCGCGACCAATACGACGCGCTCAAGCCGGTCTTTGCGGCGTCGTCGCTGGCAGCCGAGCTCGAACCGGTCTCGCGAGACGTGGCGGCGCTGGCCGCAGCCGGATTGGAAGCCCTCGATGCGCAGACGCCGGGACGGACGTCACCCCCCGGCTGGGACGAGCTTCTGCAACGCGCGAAGACGCACCGCGCCGAACTGTTGATCGTGATCCTCGACCCGATCCGGAAGCTGGTGCAGCCGGCGGCGGCGCCCTAAGCCTTCGACCGTCTGATCCGTTTCGCGCGCGGTTCCGTTCTAGCACTGAGCCGCGACCGCAAGGGAGCGGACCTGGCGGGGGCGCGCCCCAGTAGCTCCTCAGTGAACCAGGATGTCGTAGGTGGTGGTGCCCGGAACCCGGACCTTGTCGTAAATCGCAAACCACTCTTTGCGGCCGGCGCTGTCGGCGTATGCCTTGAGGGCGGCCTCGTCACTGAACTCCATGCAGGCGCCGTACTGGCGTACCGCATCCCCGGCCTTCAACGGCCGCTTTAGTTTGCCGACCCAAACGTGATGGAGGCCCGGAACCTTACCGGGCAGGGCATCCGAGGCCTTGTAGAAGGCGTCCCAGTCGGCGGCCGACGCGGTCTCGATGGCCGTGAAGGCAAAACAGTGCATCAGCTTTCCATCGGCGGCGCTCATCACGCCGGCGAACAGGCATACGGCAAAGACTACGGCAACGATGCGCATCATTCTCTTGTGTCTCCTTGTGGTTCTCCGTTACGGACCAACTGCACTGAACGAAAACCCGACGCGGGCGCCCCAATAGTGTAGTGTTGCGGGCCCGGTCTGAACCTGGTCACGGAACTCGAAGCGGAACGCCACGGTGTCGGCGAACCAATAGTTCAGGCCGCCGCCGAAGTTACCGAGGCTCTTGGCGCCGCGCCGGAACAAGACCGAATAGCCACCGGTCACGAAGGGGTCCCAACGCGCCTGCCGCGAGTGC
>Ga0265320_10002373_pt1 | contig 13172 bp, 11 predicted proteins | sample 4827metaG_FD_202087 | JGI IMG/M metagenome (GOLD analysis project Ga0265320, IMG submission 202087) | Rhizosphere microbial communities from Carex aquatilis grown in University of Washington, Seatle, WA, United States - 4-8-27 metaG | ecosystem: Host-associated > Plants > Roots > Rhizosphere >...
CAATGCCCACGCCAGGGGAAACCCGATGGCGAGTCCCAGCAGCGTGGATTTGACGTGGTCGGCCACCCACAATCCGAGTGTGCTTTTGTTGAAACCGAATCTTTCCTCGAGCCGGAACTGCGCCCACCAGCCGAGCGGCAGGCCGGGCAGCCCGAGCAGGATCATGGTGCCGGCGAGAAAAAGCGCCCCGCTCCACGACGAGCCCGGCGCGAGGTGGTTGAACCGGGCCCACAACCAGGGCAGCGCACCGCTGAACAGCAGCGCCAGCAAAACCGCCACGTCGTAAACTGTTTCCACCGAGGCAAACCGGCTTTTTGCGAGGGTGTAGTCCGCGGACCTGGCGTAGGTCGCCTCGTCCATCATTCCCGCCAGGGCCGGCGGGCGCTGTCCGGCGTGGCGGCGCGATTCCGCCCGGTTCAAGGCCTCCAGGGCCAACTGCGCAGCCAGGCGCAAGATTATCAGGGCGACGACGGTCAGGGGGAACCAATCCATGCCGCCACTCCAAGGGAATTTCCCGCCACGCCAACCTTAAATCACTGACGTGCCCTCTTTCACGAAAGAGGGTTGAAATCACTCTGCACCGGCGCACAGTGTCGGCGTGGATTCAGACAAAATCTCCAAACTCAGTTTCGAGACCGCGCTCACCAAGCTCGAAGCCATCGTGGACGCGATGGAACAGGGCGAAGTGCCGCTGGCCGAACTGCTGGCCAAATATGAAGAGGGCACCAAGTTGCTCAAGATCTGCGAAGGCCGCCTGAAGGAGGCGGAGCTGAAGATCGAGAAACTGAAAAAACAGAAGGACGGCACCGCCGCCTTCGAGCCGTTTGAATCCAGCCGCACGGAATGACCGCCGGCCCGCGTCCCGACCTGATGAGCACCTCTTCGTCCGCCCCCCGCCTTCTCGACCGCATCACCGGCCCCGCCGACGTCAAGGCCCTCGCGCCCGACCAGTTGCCGCAACTGGCCCAGGAAATCCGCGAGGAACTGGTCGCGGTCACCTCGCGGAACGGCGGGCACATCGGCCCAAACCTGGGCGTGGTCGAGCTGACCATCGCCCTGCACCGCGTGTTCAGCACCCCGGATGACCAGATCGTGTTCGATGTCGCGCACCAGGGCTACGTCCACAAGCTGCTCACCGGCCGCGGCGGCGAATTTTTCGCCAAGCTCCGCAAGAGCCACGGCGCCTCGGGCTTCCTTTACCGCCGGGAGAGCCCGCACGACAGTTTCGGCGCCGGCCATGCCGGCACCGCCCTCTCCGCCGCGCTCGGCATGGCCACGGCGCGCGACCTCCGCGGCACCGGGGAACACGTGGTGGCGGTCTGCGGCGACGCCGCTTTCACCTGCGGCATCACACTGGAGGCGCTCAACAACGTCGTCAGCTCGACCAAGCGGCTTATCGTCGTCCTCAACGACAACGAATGGTCCATCGCCAAGAACGTCGGCGCAATCTCGCGCTACCTCAACCGGATCAGCACGAATTCCACCTACAACAAGCTGCACCACGACATCGAGGGTTTCTTCAAGAGTTTTCCCACCGGCGTGGAAATGAACCGCGTCTACATGAAATGGAAGCGCGAGACGAAGGATTTCTTCGTCGAGTCGTCCCTGTTCGAAAAATTCGGCCTGCGCTATCTCGGTCCCGTGGACGGACACAACCTCAACGCCCTGGTGAAAAACCTGGAATTTGCCCGGCACTGCGACGTGCCGGTGCTCATCCATGTGCTCACGAAGAAGGGCAAGGGCCTCGAGGCGGCGGTGCAGCATCCGGAGAAGTTTCACGGCGCCAGCCCGTTTGATCCCATTACCGGCGAAAACATGAAGCCGGTCCCGGGCACGCCGCCCAACTACCAGGATGTGTTCGGCGCCGCCATCACGCGTTTCGCGAAGCAAAATCCAAAAATCCTCGGGATTACGGGCGCCATGCCCAGCGGCACCGGGTTGTCGCAGCTCGCCACGGAAGTTCCGGCGCAGTTTTTTGATGTCGGCATCGCGGAAGAGCATGCCGTGCTTTTCGCCGCCGGGCTCGCCACGAAGGGCTTCCGGCCGGTCTGCGCCATTTACTCCACCTTTCTCCAGCGCGCCTACGACCAGGTCATCCACGACGTGTGCCTGCAGGAACTGCCGGTGACCTTCTGCCTCGACCGCGCCGGTCTTTCACCCAACGACGGCCCGACGCACCACGGCCTGTTCGACATCGCCTATCTCCGCTGCGTGCCCAATGCGATCGTGATGCAGCCCAAGGACGAGGATGAACTGGTGGACATGCTGCACACTTCGCTGCTGCTCCGCTCGCCCGCCTTCATCCGTTATCCCCGCGGGGCCGGCACCGGCGTGCAAATCAAGGCCGAACCCGTGCAGTTGGTCATCGGCCAGGCGGAGGTCTTGCGCGAGGGTTCCAATGTCATGATCTGGGCGCTCGGCCCGATGGTGCAGGAGGCCTTGAAAGTCGCCGGCCGGCTCGCCGCCGAGGAGGGCCTGTCGGTCGGGGTCGTGAACGCGCGCTTTGCCAAGCCGCTCGACCGCACCCTGCTGCTGGGCCAGGCGGCCTGCATTCCGTTGCTGGTGACCCTCGAGGACCATGTGGTGACCGGCGGATTCGGCAGCGCGGTGCTGGAAGCCCTGCAGGACGCGGATTGCCCGACACCGGTCGAGCGCATCGGCTGGCCCGACAAATTCGTGGAGCACGGCAGCAGTGTGGAGATACTCCGCGCCACTTACGGCTTGTCCACCGACGACATTGTGCGCCGGGTCAGGGAACGCTACAAGCGCCTCGGCACTGCGCCGATCGAGGCCGAGGCGTAAGAATTATTCCCGCCCAAACCGGAATTCTACACCAAGCGCGCCAAGGACGCGGAGCAGTTACGTTTGAAATCGGGCAGCATCTTGGTGCCCTTTGCGTTCTTTGTGTAAAAAAAGCGGTTCCTCAGTCGAATTGGGATTACTTCTTCTCTTCTTTTTTCTCGGCCGGCTTGTCGCTGCTCTTCTCGCATTTCTTGCCGGTGCAGCAGCAATCCTTGTCTTTGCCGCACACCTTGCCGTCCTTGTCCTTGCCGCAGTCGCAGGTCTTCTCCTCCGACTTGGCCTTGTCGTCGGCGGCTTGGGCCACGGCAGTGGCAATGAGGCCGGCGGCGGCCAGGGCGAGGAGGATTCGGATTATTTTCATGATTCAGTGGGTGGTTCGACTGCGAATGAAGTTTAATTTCCCGCCGAAGTGAAACAAATTGCGCGGCTGATACGGTCTGCCCGAATAGCCCCGATCTTTACTTTGCCGGTTCCACGCGGCAGAATTCCGCAATCAACTGCATGCCTGCATCCGCCTGCCATCCCCGCCAGCGACAGATTGATGACCTGGGCGGTTGTGTTCCAGTACACGGTCCCCGCCCGGCCAAAGAGTCCTTGAGGGCGGCAACCGGCCGGAAGTGCAAGCCAGACCGGCCCCGGCCATGACCGCAAAGGATTGGAGCGCGGGATTCACGCGGCAGTTCGCCCGCATCACCACCTCAGGCAGGCTGATCCCGGAAGTCGACGGTCTCCGGTTTATCGCCATTTCGGGCATCCTGCTTTATCACGGCATGCAGCAGATCGCCGCGCGAAACGGAATCGGCACCACCGGCGAAACCCACCTGGGCGCCGACCGCATCCTGATCTGGTTGTTGAACGAGGGGCGACTGGGGGTGCAGTTTTTCTTTGTGATCAGCGGATTTGTCCTCGGGCAGCAATATTCCGAGAACCACCACCGCGGCCGCCCCCATCTTGATCTCAAGCATTTCTACCTGCGCCGGCTGACCCGACTGGAGCCGCCCTACGTGGTGAACCTGCTCCTGAGTTACCTGCTGGTGGCCACCCTGTTCACACTCGGATTGAGGGCCAAGGGCGAAGGATTTTCCGCTCTTCTCCCGCATCTGGGCGCGAGCCTCGTCTATTCGCATTGTCTCATTTACCACGACCTCAGCACGGTGAATGGGGTCACGTGGAGTCTGGAAGTCGAAGCCCAGTTCTACCTGCTGATGCCGTTGTTCGGCACCCTGATTTATCTGATCGGGAGCAATGTCCGGCGCACTTTGGTCATTTTGACCGTGATCGTGGTTCACAGTCTGGCAGCGGCCGGCTATCACGGGTCGGCCTGGTACATGGACTATTCGCTCGTCGGGTATTTGAGCTATTTTCTGGCCGGCATTCTTCTGGCGGACCTCCACAGCGCGCACCCGGAATGGCGAGAGCGCAGCGAGCCAGGGTGGGATCTGGCGGCGCTGGGTGCGGTCGGGCTGATGCTGCTCTCGGAGTATTATTGGGGCTACCAGGGACTTTTCCCTCTCCTGTTTGGAGTCATTTGCCAGGCGGCCCTGTGCGGGCGCTACCTAAAAAAAATCCTGAGACTCGCACCGATCTGGATCGTGGGCGGAATGTGCTATTCCATCTATCTCTACCACCTTTGGATCTTCGGGGTCGGCGCCCAGATCCTGCGTTTTGCCTACCGCCACGACCTGCCGTTCTGGATGAATTTCTGCTATCTGTTCCCCGTGATCGTCATCGTTGTCCTGGCGATCAGCGCGGCCTTTTATGTCTATCTTGAGCGGCCGTGCATGAAACGCGACTGGCCCGAACGGCTGCTTCGGCGCAAATGGCTGAACTCGTGAACCGCGCCCAGCATGAACCGGGGCAACCTTTGCTGGGGAGGCGGTAAGGCCCTCCGTCGCCAAAGCTACGGAGGGCATTTTTCGGCTCTTCGTTTCGAAAAGAAAAGTGGTGCGGGCGGAGGGAGTCGAACCCTCCTCTCATGCTTGGGAAGCACATATAATACCGATATACTACGCCCGCGAAAAGGAACGCTCCAGTGCTAACCAAGGCACCCGTCCGGTCAAGCCCGCAAGCCGACCGGACCACGCTTCAGGAATACTCCCGCCGGCCTTCCAGCGCGCTCTTGAGCGTCACCGCATCCGCATAGAGCACCCCGCTGCCGCTGGGCAGGCCGAAGCCGATGCGCGTCACCTTCACTCCACCCGGCGGCAGGTGCTCCGTGAGATAATGGCAGGTGGCCTCGCCCTCGACATCATTGGACAGCGCCAGGATCAGCTCGGTGATTTCCCCGGCGGTGATGCGCTGGATCAGTGCGCCGAGGTTGAGATCCTCGGGCGTGACGCCGCGAATCGGGGACAGCTTGCCGTGCAGCACATGATAACGGCCGCGATATGCCCCCGAGCGCTCGATGGCGGCAAGGTCCTGGGCATATTCGACGACGCACACCTGGCCGCTGCGGCGCCGTTCGTCGGCGCAAACCGGGCAAAGCTCGGCCTCAGACAGATTGCCACAGACCGTGCACCGCCGGACATTCTTCGCCGCAGTTTCCAGCGCCGATACCAGTTCGGGCAGCCGCGCCGGTTTTTCCACGAGCAGGTGCAGCGCGATGCGCTCCGCCGACCGGTAGCCGATGCCGGGCAGCTGCTTCAGCAGCTTCTGCAAATGTTCCAGTGCGGGAGTCATGGGATCGGACTGCCAGAGTTAACCGCGGATTTCACTGATATACACGGATGAGGAATTCCAAATCCTGTCATCCTGAGCGCAGCGAAGGATCCATGCATCCGCACTTGGCGTCACATTCGCAGTCGTGGATTCTTCGCTGCGCTCCGAATGACACTTTCCTGGTGTATTATCCGCGTTCATCTGCGTTATCCGCGGTCTCATTGGTTCTTGTGCCTAAGGCTGGCCTTCAATCGAAAATCGAAACTCAAGAATCAAAAATCTCAGAACATTCCCGGCATCTGGAACGCCGATGAGATTCGCTGCATCTCGGAATCGTTCAGCTCCTTGGCTTTCTGCGCCGCTTCCTGCATGGCGTTGAGGATGGTCTCCTCGACGAGCTTCTTGTCCTCCTTGAGAAACTCCGGGTCGAGCGTCAGGGCGAGGAACTTGCCGGCGCCGTTGACCTTGAGTTGCACGGCGCCTCCGCCGCTGGACACGTCGATCTCGCGCGTCCCGAGCGATGCCTGCATCGACTCGATCTGCTTCTGCATTTTCTGGGCTTGTTTGAGGAGTTTGCCTACGCCGGCCATGATTTAAGGGGGTTAAAGTGACTCCACTAATGAAGACTTCTGAAGACTAATCACGCTCTTTTTCTGCACGTCGAAAGGCCAAGGCACGTTTGACCACGGATTTCACGGATCGCACGGATAAATACCTCTATACAGTCGAGTCTGTTTTGGTTGAGGGTTCGGAATCAATCCGTGTTATCCGAGTAATCCGTGGTTAAATTCATCTGAATGATTCCGGATTAGTGATCCATTAGTGCCAATTAGTGGTTACCAAACCGTCCTTCCCCCATGGAGTATAGCCTCATAACCCGAGCGGAAATCGGGATACTGCGGTCGCCAGCCGAGCATCCGCTGGATTTTGCCGCTGTTAATGACACGGTCGGGCATTGGTGCGCCACTCCGGCGGGCGCCTCCCACACCGTCGAAGGCCGGCATGTTTCGCCCCAACCGGCCGGCCAGCCAGCGCACCACGTCCTCCCTCATCACCGTCGCGGTGTCCGCCACATTGAAAATCTCGTTTCGGATTTCAGCGGGCGCAGCCAGGCAAGCCAGCAGCGCCGACACGATGTCATCGCGATGGATCAGGTTTAACCGGTGCGAACCACTGCCGCCCAGCGTGGTCGCGCCGTCGCTCAGTTGATTGAGCAAATGGTGACGGTCCGGCCCGTAGATGCCCGCCAACCGCAGTATGAACCAGCGCCCACAGGCCGTGGCAGGCGCGCTTTGCAGAAGGATTTCCGATTCACGGATGATGCTGCCGTTGGGCGTCGCTCCCCCGGCGCCAGCGGATTCATCCACCTCTACGCCTCCGCCCTGCGGGTAAACCGACGTGCTGCTCGTGTAGGCCATCGTGCCAATAGGCGTGCCACCTTGCGCCGCCCAGGCGAGAAGGGAGTCCATGCCGGCCACATAGGATCGCCAGTAGCCGTCGGTTCCGCCGCCAGCGCTGACACAGTTGACGACAAAATCAGCCCCATCCTGGAACTGCGAGTGCCACTCGGGAGTGGAAAGGTCGGCCACCACGATTTTTGTCAGACCCAGCGCCTGGAGCGTGGCGGCTTTCTCCGGATTGCGGGTCAGGGCCTCGACCCGGGCGCCGGCGGCGACCGCGGCACGCGCGAGCGCGGAGCCGACGTAGCCGCAACCGAAAATGACGAGCCGTTTGCCGTGGAGCGAAGCCATGAGAGGAAACCACTAGGCAAAACCACACTCCAATGAGCAAAGCATTTTTATCACGGACTACGCAGATGGGCACGGATAAATACCAATGCGTTTTACCCGCTAATCGACGTGAATGAACGCTAGATGTCATGAGGAAGCCAGCGAGGCAGAAGGGTTGAGTTATCCGCGATCATTCGCGTTATTCGCGGGAACACATCGGGAAAAGATTTGTTGGGATAACAAGATTCTGTGGATTGCGATACGAATAGTGCTGGAGAAACGAATGCCTTTATCCGTGTTATCAGCGTGCCGAGCGAAGCGACATTTGCCAATCCGTGGTCAAAGGTCCTCTGTTTTTCTACCGAAAATTTGTGTCCCATTAGCGTGGATTAGTGGTTAACTCTCTCCCATGCCCAGTGTGCTCGTCATTCTTGCCGATGGTTTCGAGGAGATTGAAGCGTTCGCCCCTGTCGATCTGCTGCGCCGGGCGGACATCGAAGTCACGGTCGCCTCACTGAGCGAGAACCGTCACGCCACCGGCCGCAGCGGCATCACCACTCATGCCGACATAGCGTTGTTAGGCGTGCAAGACAAGTTGTTCGACCTGCTTTTTCTGCCGGGCGGCGCCGGAGTGAAGCATCTGCGGGCCGACCCGCGGGTCCGTGAACTGGTGCTCAAACATCACGCGGCGGGCCGGTGGCTTGCGGCCATTTGCGCGGCGCCCACGGTGCTGAACGACTGCGGTCTGTTGACTGGAAAGCGCTACACAGCCCACTTTTCCGTGGCAAACGAACTGCCCTCCATCCTTGCGACGGAGCGGATCGTGACCGATGGAAAAATAACCACGTCGCGCGGGGCCGGCACGGCCATGGAATTCGGGCTGCATCTGGTGAGTCTGCTTACAGGTCCGGCCAAATCGGCCGATATAAGCAAAGCCATTTGTCTCTAAGGCTTTGCGCGAAATCGGCATTGCCAGATGGCGGGCCTTGCCGTTGGATGGATTATGGTCGAACCCGGACCAACGATTGCGTGTGGCTGAACTTCATTTGGGCCTCGCCGCCTCCTTGCCAGGGAAGCGACGGGGCGAAGCAGTCTTGAGTCGGAATGAGTTACACTCTGCTTTGCCCAACAGGCCTCTGGCGATGTCGGATGTGAGGAGTAGTCAATTGCCCGAGGTTTTCGCCCGACAAAAGCAACCGTCACAAAACGTGTGTTGGAACCGAACAGGTTATCTGTCTCCTCCCTAAAGCGAAAAACAAACCGCAGGCTTTACCCGTGGTCTGAATAACACTGTCGGGCTGAAGTATGACCATTCGATACATCGCAGGTCCAGACACCATGCGATTCCACATCGACGAAGAAGGAATCTGCGAACCTATATGGGGTATCGGCAATCTAGAGTGGAAAGATATAAGGGAAGTATTCCTGAAGCGCGATGGCGCTTGCGAATACATTTGTGTGGTCGTGAGAGACCGATTGGCGCTCAGATCTAGGTTGAGTTTTTTCGGACGGATATTCAGCTCTGCGACCCGAGCGGTCGGCCAAGGCGATCTCACCAGTAATGCGACCCACCGAGGCATTCAGGGCGATGAAGCAGTCGAGTTCGCCTCAAACATGATCACCGCTTCTCTAAAGAAGAAATTGCCCGACAAGGTGCCAGAGCGAACGCCTGACGGCGTGGCACATCGCTAACGTTAGCCAACAATCGAAGCGAAGTTCCGGGAGGACCCAGAATGACAAAGTCAAAGCTGCAAGAGATCAAATGGCTTTCCTCGGTGGAAGAGCACGACTACCCGGCGGCGGAATCCTATCTCAGCCTCCTTTACGGCAAGGCCCGGGTTGACAAAATGATGACGCGGCTCCGGCGTTCGGCCATTGTGCAATTCAAGGCCAAGGACATTTTCCGGGCTTCCCGGCTCTCGGTGCTGGGGGTGAGCAATTCCCACGTGGAGAAGGACCGGAAAAAGATCCGGCAGGGACAAAGCCTCTCTCCTCTCCTGCTGGTCAGGGACGAACCGAACGGCAAGGTGGAGATTGCGGATGGCTACCACCGGCTGTGCGCCATCTACGAGGTGGATGAAGACGCTCTTATCCACTGCAAGATCGTGTGAACAGTTCCAAACCAACGGCACAGAGGCTATGGAGGCAGTCACGGAGTCCACAGAGGGAAATTTCTCGGCGATCTCGGTGTCTCCTCAGTGAACTCTGTGTCGAAAAATCCGGATCGGGAACAGAGATTAAACCATGTGCGGCATAGCCGGCATCGTCTCGCCCAAGCTTGAGCCCGCGGCCCGCGAGGAGGCGGTCGCGCGCATGGTGAAACGCGAGCATCATCGCGGACCGGATGACAGCGGCCTGCTTTCCGACGGCAGTGCGACGCTCGGCATGTGCCGGCTGGCGATCATCGATCCGGCCAACGGCCACCAGCCGATGACGAGTCCCGACGGCCGCTTCACGCTCATCTTCAACGGCGCCATCTACAATTATCGCGAGCTGCAACCCGACCTCACGGCGCGCGGCTGGAGTTTCCGCACCAACTGCGACACCGAGGTGCTGCTTGCCGCCTATGCCCACCATGGCGCGGCGTGTCTGCCCAAACTTCGCGGCATGTTTGCCTTTGCCGTCTGGGATGCGCGCGAACGCACCCTGTTCGCGGCCCGCGACCCGCTGGGCATCAAGCCGCTCTACCATGCGCGCCTGCCGGAGGGTGGAGTCATCTTCGCCTCCGAACTAAATGCGCTGCTCGCCAGCGGACAGGTGCCGCGCGAGATCGATCCGGGCTCCGTCGGCGAATATCTCGCGTGGTTCAGCGTGCCGGCGCCGCGCACGATTTATCGCGGCGTCGCCAATCTTCCGCCCGGTCACTGCCTCTCGGTGGACGCCGGGTGCCGTTTGAAAACCGAAGCGTGGTGGCATCTGCCCGCGCCCAAACGTCCGGGCCAGGTCGCGACCAACTACCATGATTTTGTGCACGGCTTGCGGCACCAACTGGAAGACTCCATCCGGGCCCATCGCGTCTCCGATGTCCCGGTCGGGGCGTTTTTGTCCGGTGGCATGGACTCGACCGCCATCGTCGGACTCATGGCCCGGGGCGGCGCAATCAGATTGAAAACCTTTTCGCTGATCTTCAGCGAAAGCGGATTCTCCGAGCAGGCCAGCGCCCGCTTGGCGGCGCAGACCTTCGGCACCGAGCATCACGAGGAATTGATCACCGGAGCGCGGGTGGCGGCGGACCTGCCGCGCATCCTCGGCAGTTTCGACCAACCCACTGGCGATGGCATCAACACGTATTACGCGAGCCAGACCGCCCGGCAGGGCGGCGTGACCGTCGCGCTGTCCGGCCTCGGCGGCGACGAACTTTTCGGTGGCTATCCGTCGTTCCGGGATCTGCCGCGCTTGCAGCGGTTGCTGCCGTTCTGGCGCGGGCTCCCAGGGACACTGCGCGAGAAAATCGTGCACGGGCTTCGCAACCGGCCGGGTGCGCGAGCGCGCAAGCTCGCCGATTTTCTGGCCCATGCCCGCGATTTGCACGAGCTGGCCTCGTTGCAACGCCGTGTACTGCCCGAAGCGGGGCGGCTCGCCCTGCTGGCACCCGCGGCCCGGGCGCAGGCGCTGCGTCTCGGTCCCAACCACCCGATGCTCGACGACTTCGCGTTCGAACTCATCGGGGCCAGCCCGTTCCAGATCATCAGCGCGTGGGAGCTGCGCACCTACATGGCCGACGTGCTGCTGCGCGACAGCGACGTGTTCAGCATGGCGCACTCGCTGGAATTGCGCGTGCCCTTCGTGGACCGCGTGCTGCTGGAGTGGTTGTGGCCCCAGCCGGATCATTTCAAATACGATCCGCGCATCCCCAAGCGGGCGCTCGCCGACGCCACGGCCGATCTGGTGCCGGCGGCCATCCGCCAGCGCCGCAAGCAGGGCTTCGCGCTGCCGTTTGCGCACTGGATGCTGGCCGAGTTGCGACCGTTCCTTGAGGAAACCTTTTCCCCGCCATCGCTGGCCAACTGTCCGTGGCTGCAAGCGGACGAGACCGCGCGCGTCTGGCAGGAATTCAAAGCCGGCCGCGACCCCCGTGCCTGGTCGCGCGTGTGGACCATCGCGGTGTTGGTGGCGTTTGCGAATAGGAAGGGTGCGTGATGAGGATTTCCCCGAAAGTCAATATTGGTAGGGCGCGACCGCTGAGCGCGCCGCAACGCATGCGATGGCCTCTGGTTTTTCACGGCGCGCCCAGCGGTCGCGCCTTACCCTCGGAGTCTCCTTCCCCCCGCCCATGAAAGCCCTGCTGGTTTCACCCGAGCTGTTTCGCGCCGATGGTGGCATCGCCCGAATCATGCGGCTTTACCTGAAGGCCCTGTGCGAGATTGTCGGGCCGGAGGGACGCGTCGATTCAATCGTGCTGAACGACGAGTCTGGCCGCGACCCGCGCCTCACCCGCTATGCCACCGAGCGGCTCGGCGAACATCTCGGCTGCGCCGGCCACAAGTTGCGTTTCATCACCCAGACCGTCCGGCTGGCCCGCGGGGCGGACATCCTGATCTGCGGCCACCTGCATCATCTCGCGATTGCGCGGTTCGCGAAATTCTTCCACCCACGGTTGGAATACTACCTCGTGGCGCATGGCATCGAAGTCTGGCGTCCCTACAGCTGGCTTGAGCGCCGCGCGTTGGCCGGCGCCCGCCGGATCCTGTGTGTCAGTGAATACACCCGCCACCAGATGCTGCGGTTTCACCCCACCCTGCTGCCGGAACGCGTCCTCGTCGTACCCAACACGCTGGATCCCTATTTTTCCCCGGATGCGAGCAGCCCGGTGGTGGCCGTGCCGTTTGCGGGCCCGCGGATTCTCACGGTTTCGCGGTTGACCGTCGCGGACAATTACAAGGGCGTGGACACGTTGATCGAGGCGATGCCGTTGGTGCGGAAGGATCATCCCTTTGCGCAACTGAGGATTGTCGGCCAGGGCGACGACCTGCCGAGGCTGAAGGAGCTTGCCGCCGGACTTGGCGTCGCCAGCGCGGTGGTTTTCACCGGCCCAATCGACGACGAGGCACTGCGCGCCGAATATGCCACGTGTGACCTGTTTGCGCTGCCGAGCCGCCGGGAGGGATTCGGGCTGGTTTTTCTCGAGGCCATGACCCATGGCAAACCCTGCCTCGGCGCCCGCGCCGGCGGCGTGCCCGAGGTCATCAACGAATCCGTGGGCCAACTGGTCGAATACGGCAACATTCCCGATCTCGCCGCCGCGGTGGCCGACCTCGTGCATCACCCGCGCGATTCGGAGGTTGTGCGCCGCCATGCCGCCGCTTTTGATTTCCCTGCCTTCCGCCAGCGCCTCGCCGCCGCCTTGAACTGACAAATGCCCACCGCCGACATCCCCGAACTGGTCATCGAGCCCGGCCGCTCCAGCCGGCATTACTGGGGCGACCTCTGGCGTTTCCGCGAACTGCTGGGTTTCCTCGCCTGGCGCGACGTCAAGGTGCGCTACAAGCAGACGGTGCTCGGCGTCCTCTGGGCTCTGATCCAGCCGGCAGTGACGCTGGCCGTGTTCACGTTCATCTTCGGCAAGCTTGCGGGGATGCCCGCCGGCAACACGCCCTACCCTCTGCTCGTGCTCGCCGGTCTGCTCCCGTGGCAGCTTTTTTCCGGCGCGTTTTCCAACGCCAGCGGCAGTCTTGTCGCCAACACTCATCTCATTTCCAAAATTTACTTTCCGCGCCTGATCGTCCCGCTTTCCTCGATCGCCGTGGCGCTGATTGATTTCTGTGTCGTGCTCGTGCTGCTCGCGGGCATGTGCGTCTGGTGGCATTTCGTGCCCGACTGGCGCATCGTGTTTCTGCCCCTGTTCATCGTGCTCACGCTGGTCACCGCCCTGGGCACGGGCCTCTGGCTGACCGCGCTCACGGTCAAATACCGCGACTTTCGTTTTGTCGTGCCGTTTCTCCTGCAGATCGGCCTGTTCCTTTCCCCGGTAGGCTTCAGTTC
>Ga0265320_10002374_pt1 | contig 13161 bp, 12 predicted proteins | sample 4827metaG_FD_202087 | JGI IMG/M metagenome (GOLD analysis project Ga0265320, IMG submission 202087) | Rhizosphere microbial communities from Carex aquatilis grown in University of Washington, Seatle, WA, United States - 4-8-27 metaG | ecosystem: Host-associated > Plants > Roots > Rhizosphere >...
CGGCGGCGCGTTCCGCGCCAACGCGCTTAAGAGATCGCGAACGCCGAAATTCTTGAGCGCCGAGCCGAAATAGACCGGCGTCTGATGGCCCTCGCGATAGGTGCCGTGGTCGAAGCGCGGCATCCCAGCGCGCACCAGCTCCACGTCCTCGTCCAGCTTGTCCTTTTCTTCCGCGCTCAGCAGCGCGGCATAGGCATTTGCGCCAAGCTTGTCGCTGCCGAAGGGCGAGAATTCCTCCGTATAGAGATCGATCGTGCCGCGGAAATTCAACCCCATGCCGACCGGCCACACCATCGGAGCACATTCGAGCTGCAGCTGATCGGAAATTTCGTCGAGCAGTTCGAGCGGATCGCGCGCCTCGCGGTCCATCTTGTTCACGAACGTCATGATCGGGATGTCGCGCAGCCTGCAGACCTCGAACAGCTTGCGGGTCTGCGCCTCGATGCCCTTGGCCGCATCGATCACCATCACCGCGCTGTCGGCGGCGGTCAGCGTGCGATAGGTGTCTTCCGAGAAGTCCTCGTGGCCCGGCGTATCGAGCAGATTGAACACCGCGTTCTCGAACTCGAAGGTCATCACCGCCGAGGTGACGGAGATGCCCCGCTCCTGTTCGATCTTCATCCAGTCGGACTTGGCGCGCCGCGCCTCGCCGCGCGCCTTGACGCGGCCGGCGGCATGGATCGCGCCGCCCAGGAGCAGCAGATGCTCGGTCAGCGTGGTCTTTCCGGCGTCCGGATGCGAGATGATCGCGAAGGTCCGTCGCCGCGCGGCTTGGGAGGCGGGCGTGCTCATGGCGGCGGGGGCGTAGCAGGATCGGGACGGCCTGTCATCTCCATCATTTGACTGCTGCGGGCATCGACGGGATGGACGGCCGCGGCCCTGTCCAATTAGATGGACGCGGCAACGAGGGGGCGATGCGAGATGAATCGGAAATTGACGCTTGCGATCTTATCGGTCGCCGTTTGTCTTGCGGCCCCGGCCTTCGCCCAAATGCCCGGCGGAGGGGGACGCCCCACCGTCGATCCCATCGATCCGAGCGGCGACCAAGCGCCGGCGCCCCTGTCGGCACTGCCGCCCGATCCCGAAGGCAAAGCCGAGGATTTGCGGTTGGCCGGAAAATGCGACCAGGCCATCCCGATCCTTCGCCGGTTGGCGGCGTATGGCGATGGCTATGAACTCGCCCAGTACAATCTGGGCCTCTGTCTGCTCGACGTCGCCAAGGCGGATTCGAATGCGCAGCAGGCCGCCACCCTGAGGCAGGAAGCTGCCGTCTCCATCCTGAGAGCCGCGAACCACAACCTTCCCAAGGCGCAGGCGAGCCTGGTGACGATGTATCTCGACGGCGTCGGCGTCGCGCGCGACCCTGTGGAGGCCGCGAAGTGGGCCTTGATCTATCACACGAACGGTGCGCGCTTCGCACTCGGCATGCCGAACATATCGGCGGACCTGCAGGCGCGGCTGGATGCGGTCCTGGACGCCGCGGCATGGGCGCAGGCACAGTCGCGCGCCGATGCCTGGATACCCGCGCCGCAACAGAACCCGGGTTAGACCGGACCGCCGCCAGGCGATGCCCGATCCAACGCGCGATCGTGACCTGGATGCCATCCCTCCGGCTTTTGCTCGCTTAAGCGATCCGCGCTGCCGCAACGGCCAGCGCTACCGCCAGGGCCACGATCACCCAAGGCGGCACCCTGCGCCACAGAAGCAGAACCAAAAGCACCCCGACGATCGCGGCGTCCGACAGCGAGAACACCGCGCCGGTGAAGACCGGCGTGTAGAGGGCCGCAGCCAACAGCCCGACCACGGCCGCATTCGCGCCCGAGACGGCGCGCGCGAAGCCCGGATGGCTCTGCACCGCGCTCCACCACGGCGCCACGCCCAGCACCAGCAGGAACGACGGCAGATAGATCGCGCTCAGTGCAAGCGCGGCGCCGCCCACGCCGTGGGGCGGCGACTTCAGCGCCGCGCCCAGGAACGCCGCGAAGGAGAACAGCGGGCCCGGCATCGCCTGCGCCGCCCCATAGCCGGCGAGGAAACTCGAGCGGTCCACCCAGCCGGGATCGACGACCGCCTTCTGGAGCAGAGGCAACACGACATGGCCGCCGCCGAAGACCAGGGCGCCTGAGCGGTAAAACGCCGCCGCCACGCCGAGGACATGGCTGGCGCCCGCGGCAAGCGGCAACCCGATCAGCAACATCGTGAATAGCGCCAGTGCGCCGATCCCTAGCGCGCGCGGCACGCGCAAGCTAAGCGGTGCCGAGGCCTGGGGGTGGCTCGACAGCAGCAAAGCGCCGCACAGCGCGGCGAGCGCGATGACGGCAACTTGGGTTCCGTCGAACGGCAGCACGAGCACCGCCGCAGCAGCGACCGCGGCGAAGGCCGCGCGCGGCAAATCCGGCGTCAGGCTCTTCGCCATGCTCCAAACCGCCTGCGCCACGATCGCCACGGCCGCGAGTTTGAGGCCGTGTACCCAGGGCGCGTGGGTGACATCGCCGAGGCGATTCAATGCGAAGGCAAAGGCCGTCATGAGGATCGCGGAGGGCGCGGTGAAGCCAACGAAGGCCGCGAACGCGCCGGCGAGGCCCGCCCGCATCAGGCCGAGCGCCATGCCGACCTGGCTGCTCGCGGGACCCGGCAGGAACTGGCACAGCGCGACGACCGACGCATAGGCCGGCTCGTCCAGCCAGCGGCGGCGCTCGACGAATTCGCGGCGGAAATAGCCCAGATGCGCCACCGGGCCGCCGAAGCTGGTGAGCCCCAGTCGCAGGAAAACGAGAAAGACTTCGGCCGTGCGCGTCATCGCCATCCCGTCCGTCGCGGAGAATCGCGGCCGGCGTGCTAAGCTTGGCGATATTTGCGACGATTGGGAGAACCCGAATGATGTTTCGCGCGGTTCTGCTGGCCCTTCTGCTGACCTCACCCACGGTCGCGGCGGCGCCCGATTGCAGTGTCGGACCGATCGCCGACGCATCGGTGACAGGCAGCGTGCGCGCCAAACCCTTCGTGCCGAAGGAGACCCGCATCGACGTGACGAAGGACGGCATGGAGATCGACGAGGCCAAGTTCGACAAATGGACCTTGTCGATCATGGCCGATGGAATCTTCAACGCGTTGACGGTCACCATGCTCGTGCCGCTCGGCAAGAAACCTGACGGACGCACCTTCCGCGTGCTGCCGACCGACTCCATCGCGGCGCAGCCCGCCGCCGTGCAAGGCGTGCCGGAAGTGCAGGGCTGGGACCTTCAGCTCGAGGCCGCCGACGTCGATACCAGCTTCACCCAGGAAATCGCCGCGATCCGCGTCGAGTTCGGCCAGCGCAAGGGCGCGATGCTGCCGGGCAAGATCCATTTCTGCGTGCCGGGCCAGCAGGCGGACATCGCGGGCAGCTTCGCCGCGGCGATGCACTGAAGTCGCGGCGATTGTACGTCAATCGCGCCTAGACGATCGGCTCGTCGACGAAGGCGCGGCCGTCTCGGTCCTCGATCTCCAAGATCCAAAGATCGGGATCGAATTTCATCTGCCGGTCGAGATAGGCGCGGGCCTTGTCCTCATCGCTCCAATCGCCGAGCGGCCGCGCCCAGACCAGATCGCCCTCGCCGCGCCTCGCCTGGGACAGGACCAGAACATGGCCGTCGAGCCGGTTGATCTTCAGGAACACGGCGCCCGATTCCTCGATGCCCTTCTTGACGACGAAGGCCTGCGCACCGGCGACCTCGGCGCGGCGGATCACGGCACGAACGAAAATCCCGGCTTTGAGGCGTGGAGTCATACCCGCACTATAACCGATCGCGGCGGGGCGGCGGCTAGACCGTCTGGGGTTTGGGCAGCGGGCTGTGGACGACGGACATCAGCAGGCTGCAGGACTCGCCGTCATCGCCGGCCAGCGGAGCAATGAGGGCTTCGGCCTTCATCGGGCCAAGCTTGGTCGCAACGCGCGCTATGGCGAAGCGCAGCGGCGCTTTGGCTTTGAGCACGGCCTCGAAGGCGAGCGGCCAGGCCAGCGACATCGGTGCAGGAAGCGTATCGCCGACATAACGGCCGGTGACGTTGCCCCAATGCTGCACCAAGACATCGCCCAGCAGGCGAAAGCGGTAGCGCTGCGGTCCGTTCTTGGCCTCCGAGACATCGAGAATGGCCACGTCGGGAAGATGCACGCCAAGCACGCGCACCGTGATCGACGCACGGCGCGGCATGGCCAGACCGCGGCCGACTCCGCGCCACAGCGTGAGCAGCGCGCCGATCCGCGGTACGTCGAAGACGAGCGCGTCGTCGCAGACGATCGGCCAACCTTCGCGTTCGGAGCGAACGTTGAACTGCCGCCAATATGCATCGTTCTGCGCCTGCATCGGCATCAACCTGCCGACTTGGCGTAGGCGGCGCAGACCAGAACGCGGTGCGGCGTCCCCGGGAAGCGCGCCCGGCAAAAATCTCCTTCGACCCGCGTGACCATGAAGCCATTTTCGCGCCGCAGGCTCAACGCACCGTAAACTCATCGATAGGGAATTCTACGTAGCCGCGACGGCCATCGGCCGGGCTATGCCGCGCCTTTGAACGGGATGATCTTGGCTTCGCGCGGTTTGACCGCCTGGCCGTTCTCGCCGACCGCGGCAAAGGGCAGCCGAACGGTCACCGTCGTGCCCTCGCCCAGCACCGACTGGATCGTCGCCTCGCCGCCATGCATGATGCTGAACGCCTTGACCAGCGCAAGGCCCAGCCCGGTGCCTTCCTTCGAGCGGACATGATCGCCTTCGACCTGCTCGAACGGCTTGCCGAGCCGCTCGAGATCCTTGGCCGAGATGCCGACGCCCGAATCGGCGACCGAGATCTCGATGCCCTTGTTGTCGAGCGCCGCCTTGACGCGCACGTCGCCGCCACGCGGCGTATATTTGATGCCGTTGGTCAGAAGATTGATCAGCATCTGCTTGACCGCGCGCTTGTCGGCGAAGATGGCGCGGGCGCCGGGCGCGATCGACAATTTGAGCGCCACGCCGGACCGCTCGGCCTGCAGCCGGACGAAGCGCAGCGCCGCTTCGGCGGTCTCCTCCAGATCGAATATCTCCTCGTAGAGATCCAGCTTGCCCGCCTCGATCTTCGACATGTCGAGCACGGAATTGATGAGTTCGAGCAGATGGCCGCCCGATTCGTGGATCAGTCGCGAATATTCAAGATATTTGGCGCTACCCACGGGGCCGAACATCTCATGCGTCATCACTTCGGAAAAACCGATGATGGCGTTGAGCGGCGTCCGCAGTTCATGGCTCATATTGGCGAGGAAACTCGACTTGGCGCGATTGGCGGCCTCCGCGGCGTCGCGCGCCGCGATCAATTCCGCCTCCTGGCCCTTGCGTTCGGAAATGTCGCGCGTCACCGCGACGATGTCGGAAGCCTCGCCATGGCTTTGCGGCGCCGGGCGGCAGCGGATCTCGGTCCACACATGCGAGCCGTCGCGCCGGCGCATGCGCACCTCGGCGGCCGCCGCGCGGCCGTAATAGGCCGATTCCATGAAGGCGAACTGCATCGACTTCAGATCGTCGGGGTGAACGAGCGCGGCCGGCGCCAGGCCGAGCAATTCCGGCGGCTGCAGATCGAGAATGGTTTTGGCGGCGGGACTGGCAAAGCGGATGCGCCCGTCGGAAGAATGCCGCGTGATCAGATCCATGGCGTTGTCGGCCAGGAAGCGGTACATCGCCGCCCCTTCCGCCGCCGCCTCGTCGGCGGCACGCTGGCGGTCCTGCGCCGCGGCGGCGACGAGCGCCGCCTGGATGACCGCGGCCAGCACCGAGACCGCGTAGATCTCCCAGAGCGGAATCGGCAGCCGCGAGATCGGCAGCGCCCCCACCGCACCGATCAGCGTCACGACCGCGAGCGCTGCGGCCGCCGCCGCCGCGGCGCGCAGCACGGCGGGACGTCCGCCGGCCAGCGCCGCTTCTGCGGGCACCAGCGCGAACCACACCACCAGCGGCGACAGCACGCCGCCGGTCAGTGCCGCCAGGTAGCCGATGAGGACCGCGAAGATCGCCAGCGCCGTGGTTTCGAGGATCGACAGCGGCACGGCGGTAAACGCCAACAGGGCGAGCACGGCCGGCGCCATCAATCCGGCGATCGCGACCGCCTCGGCCGCGTCCGGCCGGCCGATGAAGGAGACGAAGGCCAGACCCAGGACCGCGCCGATCACGGCCTTGGACGCCTGCACCGATACGAATAGCCGGCGCAGTGCCGGCGTATCGGCGGCAACCGCTGAGAATTTATCGTTTACCGCCATTAGGCTTTCGCCGACTCGACCACCACGACCCGCCATCAGAATGGGTCTGCAAACTTAACGAAACTTGAATCCCGCGGAACTTCGTTCGTTAATCGGCAAGACCTGTGGCACATGCCGTTCACATCTCGTTAGGGATGATGGCTCGATTCGGGCACGCGCGGGTATTGCCTAACCAATCGGCAATGCATTGCGTCAACAATCGGCGCGGGCATGAAGGAACTGCCGCGCGTGGGGTTAGCGAACGCACAGAAGGTGCACGTGCCGGTGGACGATTCGCCGGCGCCGGCCTGTTTGACGGCCGCGCTCGACTGTCTGCGCACCGCAATCACGGTCTATGACGTCGATGAGCGGCTGGTCTACGCCAATCAGCATTTCGACTATCTGTTTCGTATCCTTCCACCGCGCGCCGGGTTGATCGGCCTGCGCTATGACGAGATCGTGCGCCTGGAGGCGGAGGCCGGCGTTGTCGCGGCCGAAGCGCTGGGCGCCGGCATCGAAACCTTCGTCGCGCGGCGGCGCACCCAGCTGACCTGCGGCGACTTCAAACCCTACGACTTGGAACTCGCCGACGGCCGTATCGTCGAAATCAAATCGCGCCGCACGCCGGAAGGTGGCTGGATCGCGCTGTGGAGCGACGTCACGCAGGCGCGCCAGGCGATGGGCCGGTTGCAGGACGCCATCGAATTGTCGGCCGACGCCTTCGCTTTCTTCGACCGCGACGACAAGCTCGTCGTGTGCAACAAGGATTATGCGAATCTTCACGGCCGCGGCCTGGACGAGATGCGCGGCAAACGGTTTCGCGAACTCGTCGAAGCCGTGGTGGCGCGCGGCCGCGTGCGCGTCGGCGACGATCCGGCGGGCTGGATCGCGCGGCGCCTCGACTTGCACGATTCCGCCGCCGGGGCGATGACGCTGGAGATGAATTCCGGCACCGCCTATCTGGTGCGCGACCGGCGCACGCGCGACGGCCATATCAGCGTCTTGACCGACGTCACCGACGAGCGGCGCGTCGAGTCGGCGCTGGCGGAGCAGCGCCGTTCGCTGGAAAAGACGCGCGCCGAGCTCGCCAATTCGCAGAGCCACGCCGAGAATCAGGCCCGCTATCTCGCCGATCTCACCCAGCGGCTGGACCGGGCCGCGGCTTCGGCCGACACGACCAAGAAGACGTTGCTGCGCACGATGAGCCACGAGCTCAAGACGCCGCTCAACGCCATCATCGGCTTCTCCGATCTGCTCGGCCAGATGGCGGAGCGCTTCGACGCGGGCCAGGTGCGCGAATACGCCTCGCTGATCCATGCCGGCGGCCGAAACCTGTTGCGGCTGATCAATCAGATTCTCGATCTCACCAAGCTTGCGGCCGGCAAGTTCGAAGCCTGCGCGGTGCGCATCGATATCGGGGGCGCGCTGTGGATCGCCAAGGACGAATATGCCGAGCGCGCCGCCGTCAAGAACGTCCAGATCGACGCCGACAACTGCCCGGTCGGCCTGATCGCCGAAGTCGACGAGCACGCCTTCGGCCAGATGTTGACCCAGTTGCTGGACAACGCACTGGCCTTCGCCCCACAGGGCGGCGCGATCCGCCTCGCCGCCCTGCGCGAGGGCGACCGCGTCAGCCTCTGCGTCGCCGACAACGGACCGGGCGTCTGCGCCGACGACCTGGCGCGCATCCTCGAACCGTTCGAGCAGGGGGGACGCAGCACCACCGATCACACGAACGGCGCGGGCCTCGGCCTGACGCTGGTCAAGGCCTTCGCCGAGCTGCATCGCGGCACGCTGCGCATTCGAAGCGAGCCCGGCAAAGGTTTCGCCGCGACCGTCGAACTCCCGGCGGCACCCTAGCCGCCAGCCGCCTACTTGAGCGATTGCAGATAGGCGCGCACGAGTTGCGCGGTGGCGCCCATGTCGTTTTCGCCATTGCGGCTTTCGGCGCGGATGTCGAGCCGGGCGCCGATCTTGCCGGCCGGGCGCACCCGGATCGCGATGTCGATCGTCTGGCCGAACCAGAAGCGGGTGTAACTCGCCTCGATCGTTCCGTCCGTCTCGCTATGGGCAACGATGTTCCAGCCGGCATCCTTGGCGCGCTCGAACCCGCGCCAGAACAGGATGTTCACCGGGTGAACGTCGGGCGCCTGGCGCGGATTCAGCAATGCGACGAACGGCTTGATGTCGGGATAGGCCTTGCGCTGCGCCACCGTCACGGGTGTCGGCTTGCCGTCATAGGCGACGATCCTTGTGCCGTCATAATCGGGAGCGTTCGTGGCGCCCGCGCGCAGCGGCAACAGCGCCACGAAGGCCGGCGGAAATTCGGGATCGGTCGAGATCTGGTGCAGGCTCGGCGAGACGAGATAGAGCCGCGCCTCGTTGAGGGGAACCAGAACGAGCAGAAGCGAGCCGGCAAGACCGATCGCGCCAATCCGCCAGCCCGCGCTGTCGTTGCGGCCCAGCGCGCGCGCCAGCCACAGCCCGCCCGACAGCGCGCCCGCCAGTCCCAGCAGCACGCCGGGCACCAAAATCTCCATCCCGGTGCCGTAGTCCCACCAGCCCAGGCGCGTGCCGTACGACGCCGCGAGCGCGATGACGGCGCCGGGCGCAAAGCAGACGAGCGAAAGGGCGGAAGCGGTCTGTTGCGATCGCATTTGAGGGTTATGGCGCGGTTGCGGTGCGAAGCATCGCACCGATTGTCAGTCTCGCGAAGGCGGGAATCCAGCCCCGTTCATGACGATTTCCGGATGCCTGCCTGCGCGGGCATGACAAAACACATTCAAGGCGGGCGGTACAGACGACAGATTCACGCCGCCGCCGTCGGCAGGCGGTAGTCGCCGAAGCGCTCGCGCAGCACCGTCTTCTGGATCTTGCCCGTCGCGGTGTGCGGAATCTCGGCGACGAATTGCACGTCGTCAGGCATCCACCATTTGGCGATCTTGCCTTTGAGGTAGTCCAGCAGCTCCTCTCGGCTCGCGCTCTTGCCCGGCTTCAGGACGACGATCAGCAGCGGCCTTTCGTCCCATTTGGGATGGCTGACGCCGATCACCGCCGCCTCGGCGACGCAAGGATGCCCAACCGCGATGTTCTCGATCTCGATGGAGGAAATCCACTCGCCGCCCGACTTGATGACATCCTTCGAGCGGTCGGTGATGGTCATGTAACCATCGGCATCGAGAGTGGCGACGTCGCCGGTGTCGAACCAGCCATCCGCGTCGAACGCGTCCGTGCCCTCGCCGCGGAAATAGCCGGATGCGACCGCCGGCCCACGCACCTTGAGCCGGCCGAACGCCTTGCCGTCGCGCGGCAGCTCGTTGTCGGCATCGTCGGTGATCTTCATCTCGACGCCGAACACCGGATGGCCCTGCTTGCACTTGTAGTCGAGTTGCTCCTCATAGGGCAGTTCCGCCACGTGATGGTTCATCGTGCCCAAGGTGCCCAAGGGGCTCATCTCCGTCATGCCCCAGGCATGGATCACCTGCACGTCGTACTTCGTCTCGAAAGTCTCGATCATCGAACGCGGACAGGCCGAGCCGCCGATCAGCACGCGCTTCATGTGCGGCAGGGTCTTTCCGGTCTTCTCCAGATATTGCAACAGCGCCAACCACACGGTCGGCACGGCCGCGGTCATGGTCACGACCTCGTCGGTCAGCAGCTCGCAGATCGAATCGCCGTCCATCTTGGCGCCCGGCATGACCAGCTTGGCGCCGACCATCGGCGCGACGAAGGCGATGCCCCAGGCATTGGCATGGAACATCGGCACCACGGGCAGCATGCAGTCGCGCTCCGACAGCCCCTGCGCGTCGGTCTGCGCGCCCATCAGCGCATGGATCACATTGGAGCGATGGGAATAAAGCACGCCCTTCGGATTGCCCGTCGTGCCGGACGTGTAGCAAAGCCCGCAGGCCGAGCGTTCGTCGACCTCCAGCCATTCGAAGGTGCCGCTCGCGCCGGCGATGAACTCCTCATAGGCGACGAGGTTGGGGATGTTCGCTTTTGGCAAATGCGCCGCGTCGGTCAGCGCGACATAGAGCTCGACGGTCGGCAGCTTGGGCGCCAGCTGCGCCACCAGATCGGCGAAGGTGATGTCGAAGAACAGCACCTTGTCCTCGGCGTGATTGACGATGTAGGTGAGCTGATCGGCGAACAGCCGCGGGTTGAGGGTGTGATAGACCGCGCCGATGCCGGCGATGCCGTACCAGGCCTCCATATGGCGCCACGTATTCCAGGCCAGCGTGGCGACGCGGTCGCCCGGGCGGATGCCGAGCCGGTGCAGCACCTCGGCCACCTTGCGCGAGCGCGTCGCGATCTCGCGGTAATTGGTGCGGTGAATCGGGCCTTCGACGCTACGGCTCACCACCTCGCGTTCGCCGTGATAGGTGGCGGCGTGGTCGATGATTTTGTGGACCAAAAGCGGCCAATCCTGCATCTGCCCGAGCATGCGCATTCCCCTGACGTTCTGTCACCATCATAGGAACGGCACGTCGCCGACGGCAAGCGGAACGGCATTCTTATACGCCGCGCCTCACCATCGGATCATGCCAAGACGCCGCGCTGGCGCCGGCGGCCCGTCCCGGGCACTCTTTGCGCCGGACCAGCGAGGCTGAAGCAGACATGGCGAACTTTCCATACTTCACCGCGGCGGCGGCAATCCCGCTGGCGGTGCTTCAGATGCTGTTGATGCTCTATGCCGCCACGGGACGCGGGCAATTCCGCGTCGGGCTGGGCGATGGCGGCAACGACAGGCTGCTGCGCCGCATCCGCATCCACGGCAATCTGGCGGAGAACACGCCGCTGTTCCTGATCCTTCTGGGCCTCACCGAGATCAGCGGGCAATGGGCGCCGTTCGTGCCGTGGTTCGCGATCGCCTTCGTGGCCGCGCGCGTCCTGCACATCGTCGGGCTGGCGATCAGCGCGGGCCCGTCGCCGCCGCGCTTTCTGGGCGTGCTGATCACGTGGTTCGCCGACATCGGCCTCGCCGTGCTCCTCACCATCACGCTTAGCCGCGACACCCATTGGCTGGCGCCGGTCCTGCATCTCTAGGCTTTCGAAAAGGACCATCGCCTCTGCTATAGAGCGGGCCAGCCTTCCGGAGAATTCGCCCATGCCGCTGACCAACGCCCAGATGCGCGACGTGCAGAGCGTGCTGCACCCCTACACCAATCTCGTCAAATTCCGCGAGACCGGGCCGCTGATCTTGGAGCGCGGGGCGGGCGTGCGCGTCTTCGACGAAGCCGGCAAGGACTATATCGAGGCGATGGCCGGACTGTGGTGCACGGCGCTGGGCTGGGGCGACAACGAGTTGGCCGAGACTGCGGCCGAGCAGATGCGCAAGATGGCGTTCGGCCATCTCTTCGGCGGGCGCAGCCACGAGCCGGCGATCGCGCTGGCAGAGAAGCTGAAGGAGATCGCGCCGTTTCCGGTCGGCAAGGTGTTCTTCGCCAATTCGGGATCGGAAGCCAACGACACCCAGATCAAGCTCTACTGGTACGCGGCGAACGCGCGCGGCCAGACCAAGAAGAAGAAGATCATCTCGCGCATGCGCGCCTATCACGGCGTGACGCTGGCCAGCGCCTCCCTGACCGGGCTCGCCAACAATCACAGAAGCTTCGACCTGCCCTTCGACTTCGCGCGCTTCGCCGAATGCCCGCATTTTTATCACGCCGCCGAAGCGGGCGAGACGCAGATGCAGTTCTCGCAGCGCATGGCGCACAATCTCGACGGGCTGATCGAAAAGGAAGGCCCCGACACCATCGCCGCGATGATCGCCGAGCCGATCATGGGCGCTGGCGGCGTGATCCTGCCGCCGGACGGCTATTTCGACGCCATCACCAAGGTGCTGGGCCGCTACGACATTTCGTTGATCGACGACGAGGTCATCACCGGCTTCGGCCGCACCGGCAACTGGTTCGGCTCGACGACCTATGGCTTCGAACCTGAGAGCATGTCCATCGCCAAGGCGCTGTCGAGCGCCTATCTGCCGATCAGCGCCGTGCTGCTGTCGCCCGAACTCTCCGACATCATCGAACAGGAATCCGGCAAGATCGGCACCTTCGGCCATGGTTTCACCTATAGCGGCCATCCGGTGTCGGCCGCCGTCGCGGTCAAGACGATCGAGATCTATCAGCGCCGCGACATGGTCGGCCATGTCCGCCATGTGGCGCCGGCGTTCCAGAAGCGGCTGAAGGCTTTGGCCGCGCACCCGCTGGTCGGCGAGGCGGTCGGCATCGGTTTGATCGGCGCCATCGAGCTCGTCGCCGACAAGGCCGCAAAGAAGAACTTCGAAGGCGCCAAACAGGTCGGCGCCACCTTCGCCGGCATGGCGCAGCAGGAAGGCCTGATCGTGCGTCCCCTGCTCGGCGACCGCATCGCGCTTTGCCCGCCGCTGGTGATCACGGAAGCCGAGATCGGCGAGCTGTTCGACCGCTTCGAGCGCGCGCTGGCCAAGTGCCTCGACTGGGTCACCAAGGAAAAGCTGACCGCGGCCGGCGATTGACTTAGGCGACGTGCCGGATGTCGGCGGCGGCGGCGCGCAACGGCACGAAAACGCGCCGCTCTTCACGCGCATCCTCCGGGCGGCGGTAAACCAGTTCCTTGCCATGCCACACTTCCAGCGTGCGGCAGGACGGCGGCTTCATCGCATGCGCCAAAATCTTGGCACGCATCTCTTCGTCGAATTGCACCGAAAAGGCGCAGGCGAGCGAACCGTCGTCGCTGAGATACAAGATTTCGTAAGCAGGCATATTAGGCTCCTCCAACAGAAGGCGACCCCGCTGTCGACCGTTCTCTATCCCGCGCGCGTGTAAGTCGAGTGACAAACGCGCGGTGAAACTTCACGAAGTTTCGAAGGCTGTCGCGCTGCGATATTCAAAACGAATGTCGGGAGGCGGAACCGACCGCGCCGCGGCGCCGTTACA
>Ga0265320_10002382_pt1 | contig 13123 bp, 10 predicted proteins | sample 4827metaG_FD_202087 | JGI IMG/M metagenome (GOLD analysis project Ga0265320, IMG submission 202087) | Rhizosphere microbial communities from Carex aquatilis grown in University of Washington, Seatle, WA, United States - 4-8-27 metaG | ecosystem: Host-associated > Plants > Roots > Rhizosphere >...
GCTGCTGACCCTGATGAACCCGGCCTACATGCTGCGCGAGATGATGGCCGATTACGGCGAGGATTACGGCATCAAGGGCCGCATCGTCGGTATCGTCACCCTCAATCCCAACAATGAGGCCGATCCCTGGGAGGCCGAGGCCATCCGCCAGTTCGACACCGGGCGGATATCGGAGAAGCTGGAGGTCTCCGCCATCGGCGGCAAGCCGCACCTGCGGCTGATCAAGCCGTTCATGATGGAGGAGAGTTGCCAGAAGTGCCACGGCCACCTGGGCTTTCCCAACGGCTCGGTGCGCGGCGCCGTCGGCGTGTCCGTTCCCCTGGAGCCCTATCTGGAGGTGGAGCGTCATGCCATTCGCGCCCTGGCCGTCACCCACGGCGGGTTCTGGCTGGTGGGGGTGGCCGGTATCGGTCTGATCGGCCGCCGTACGACCCGGCGGCTGATGGAGAAGGCGCTGGCCGGCGAGGAAACCCGTCTCGCCACCCATGTATTCCGCAACGCCCTGGAAGCCACCCTGATCACCGATCCCCGTGGGCGGATTCTGCGGGTCAATCCCATGTTCACCGAGTTGACGGGGTATGGCGAGGCCGAAGTGATCGGCGGTAATCCCCGTATCATCCGCTCCAACCACCACGATGCCGATTTCTACAAGGAGATGTGGCAGGCCATTTATCGCGACGGTCGCTGGCAAGGCGAAATATGGAACCGCCGCAAGGACGGTCAGGTCTTCGTCGCCTGGGAAAGCATCGTGGCGGTCTATGACGAGGCCGGCGCCATCCGCTATTTCATCGGCAGCTTCAGCGACATCACCGAAAAGGTCGAAGCCCAGCGCCATATCCTGCGCCTGGCCCATTACGACGTGCTGACCGATCTGCCCAACCGCGCGCTGTTCCAGGACCGGCTGGAGCGTGCCGTGGTTCACGCCCTGCGCCACGACCGGCAGGCGGCCCTGCTGTTCCTCGACCTGGACGGCTTCAAGAAGGTCAACGACACCATGGGGCATCGGGCCGGCGACGACCTGCTGAAGGAAGTAGCCGTCCGCCTGTGCGGCTGCGTGCGCATGACCGACACCATCGCCCGGCTGGGCGGCGACGAGTTCACGGTGATCCTGGACGAGATTTCCTCGGCCGGCGACGCCGCCCTGGTCGGAGAGAAGATACTGGCGGCCTTGCAGGCTCCGGTCACCATCGACGGCCGCGAGGTGTTCATCGGAACCAGCATCGGCATCAGCCTGTTCCCCACCGACGGGCGGAGCGGCGAGGAATTACTGAAGCACGCCGACACCGCCATGTACCAGGCCAAGGCGGCGGGCAAGGGGCGCTTCAACTTCTATTCCGCCGAGATGACCAAGCGCGAGGAACATCGCCTGGAGCTGGAAATGGCACTGCGTCAGGCGGTGGAGGAGGGGCAATTCCAGGTTCACTACCAGCCCCAGAAGAACCTCGCCGCCAACCGGGTGACGGGATTCGAGGCCCTGGTCCGCTGGCAACACCCCCGTCTCGGCATGATTCCACCGCTGGATTTCATCCCCCTGGCCGAAGAGATGCATCTGATCGGACGCATCGACCTGTTCGTCATGCGTCAGGCTTGCCGCCAGGGGCGGATCTGGCGGGACCAGGGCCACGATATCTCCATGGCCGTTAACCTTTCCGGGGTTAATTTCTCCGGGGATGACCTGCCGGATCAGGTCAGGCGGGTGCTGGAGGAAACCGGCTTTCCCGCCGGTCACCTGGAACTGGAGATCACCGAAAGCTTCGTCATCGACCTTGAAGTGGATCAGCGCGAGGTGCTGCAGCGGCTGCGCGCCCTGGGGGTCAATCTCGCCATCGACGATTTCGGCACCGGCTATTCCTCGCTCAGCTATCTCAAGCGCCTGCCGGTCAACACCTTGAAGATCGACCGCTCGTTCGTCCGCGACATCGCGCGGGATTCGCGCGACATGATGCTGGTCTCGAGCATCATCGGCATCGCCCATTCCCTGGGGCTCAAGGTGGTGGCGGAGGGAATCGAGGACCTGGAGCAGATGACCATCCTGGAAACCCAGGAATGCGATGAGATCCAGGGGTACCTGATCGCCCGTCCCATGCCGGCCGAGCTGGCCGACATCTTCATGACCGGAGTACAGGCCAGTGATGCCGCCGTCCCCCGCTGACGCCCATCCCGAGTTCCGCGAGGCGTTCAGGGTCTGGGTCCGGGTCGGCCTGCTCAGTTTCGGCGGGCCGGCCGGGCAGATCGCCACCATGCACCGTATCCTGGTGGAGGAGAGGAAATGGGTCAGCGAGACCCGCTTTCTTCATGCACTGAATTTCTGCATGCTGCTGCCGGGGCCGGAAGCCCAGCAATTGGCCACCTATATCGGCTGGCTGCTGCATCGCACGCTCGGCGGTATCGTCGCCGGCACCTTGTTCATCCTGCCGGGGTTCGCGGTGATGATGGGGCTGGCGGCGCTGTATGCCGGCTTTCATCAGGTTCCCCTGGTGGACGGGCTGTTCTACGGCATCAAGCCGGCGGTGCTCGCCGTGGTGATCGAGGCGGTGCTGCGCATCGGCCGCCGGGCGTTGCGCTCGGCCGAGAAGCTGGGCATCGCCGTTCTGGCCTTTCTCGGCATCTTCCTGCTGGACCTGCCGTTTCCGCTGATCGTTCTGGCGGCCGGACTCTGGGGCTACATGGCGGCTCGGGCCGGGCGGGCGGCCTTTCTGCCGGCCGGCGACGGCGCCCAGGCCGAGGCCGGGGGCGCCGCCGACCGCGCCATCGGGCAAGGGGCGGAACACACCCTTCCGGACCGGCGGCGGACCATCCGGACGGCGGCCATCTGCCTGGTGCTGTGGCTGGTTCCGGTGGCGGCCTCCATGGCCTGGGGCCAGGGGGCGTTCGGGTCCATCGGCCTGTTCTTTTCCAAGATGGCGGTGGTGACCTTCGGCGGCGCCTACGCGGTGCTGGCCTATGTGGCGCAGCAGGCGGTGGAGGTTTACGGCTGGCTGGGGCCGGCCGAGATGCTGGACGGCCTGGGACTGGCCGAGACAACGCCGGGGCCGCTGATCCTGGTCAACCAGTTCGTCGGCTTCCTGGCCGGGTTTCGCCATCCCGGCGCTCTCGGCCCCTGGATGGGGGGAGTGCTGGGGGCGACGCTGACCGTCTGGGTGACCTTCCTGCCCTGCTTCCTGTGGATTCTGGCCGGGGCGCCCTATGTGGAGGTTCTGCGCGGCTATAAGGCGCTGTCCGGCGCCCTGGCGGCCATCACCGCCGCCGTGGTGGGGGTGATCTTCAATCTCGGCCTGTGGTTCGCCCTGCACGTGCTGTTCGGCCGGGTAGACGAGATGCGGACCGGGCCGCTGCGCCTCTTCGTCCCCGAGATGGCGACGCTCGACCCGGCGGCCCTGGCCCTGGCCGTCATGGCGGCCGTCGCCATGCTGCGTCTTAGGGTCGGCATGCTGCCCACCCTGGCGGCGGCCGGGCTGTCCGGCATCGTCTGGAAGCTATTTCTTTTTCCGTAGGGCGACGGCGGGTTCCAGCTCCTGGGCGGTCAGGCCGCGTCCCAACTGGTGTTCCAGATGGGGCAGGAGCTGGGGAAAGAACTTGAGCGGGGCCAGCAGCTTGATGGCATTGGCGGTTCCGGCGCCATCGATGCTCTCGTCGCCGGCGTCGCGGCGGCAGCGCTGCAGCACGGACGCCACCAGCCAGTCGTCCCAGTCGTCCTGGTCGTAGCCCTGGGGCGGCGCCACGCCGGCGAAACGCTTCAGCAATTCCATCAATTCGGAGCGCGACATCTGCGCCACCGTCTTGTCTTTTCCGCTCATCCCCGACGACTCGCCACTGTATTTTCCCCTAGCGATCCTACTCTACCGTATCGGCGAGAGGAAAGCGTTTCACTCAGTGATCCGGCTTCCCACGGTCCAGCGGCGCATCAGCGCCCAGGCCAGCAGCGCCGACAGGGCCGACAGGGCTGCCATGACCAGGAATGAGCCGCCCCCCAGGCTTTCATACAGCCGGCCGCTGAACGGGGTGATCAGGCCGGGGGCCAGTCCCACCGCGATGGCGGCGAAGATTCCCTGGGTGCGGGCCGACAGGCCTTGGGGAACGACGCGGGCGATGAAGTGGATGGCGCCCAGATGGGCGCAGCCGAAGGTGGCGGCGTGCAGCAGCTGGGCCAGGGCCACCAGGGGCAGATAGGCGGTGGAGCCCAGCACCAGCCAGCGAACGGTCCCGGCCATGGCGGCGGCCAGCAGCAGGGCGGCGGGGCCGAAACGGGCCACCACCCGGTTGCTCATGGCGAACAGGATGATCTCTGCCACCACGCCTTCCGACCACAACAGGCCGATGACCATGTCGGACAGGCCGGCCGCCTTCCAGTGGATGGTGGCGAAGGTGTAGTAGACGGTATGGGCCATCTGGTTGAGCGCCGTGGTTCCCAGGAACAGCAGGAACAGCGGATGGAGCAGTACCGGCCGCAGCGAGGGCGGCTTGTCCTCGTGCCGGGCGACCTTGAGATCGGGCAGGCCAAGGCACGAGGCGGCGGTCAGCAGCAGCGCCGCCGCCATCAGCCAGGGCAGCACCGCTATCGGCCAGGATTCCAGCGCCTTGCCCAGCAGGGTGGCGGCGACGATGAAGGCCAGCGATCCCCACAGCCTGGCCCGTCCGTAATCCAGTCCGTGCCGGCCGACGACCATCATGGCCAGGGTGTCGCCCAGCGGCACCAGCCCGGTGAAGGGAAAGATGGCGATGACGCTGAGCACCAGGATGGGCAGGAATCCGTCCATCAGCGGGAACAGCAGCCAGATCAGTCCGGCGGCCAGGGCAAGGCGGATCATCAGCCGCCGGCGTTCGCCGCCGTGATCGGCCAGATGGCCGATCACCGGGCTGGCCAGGATGCGGGTGAAATAGCCGGCGGCGGCCACCCAGCCGATCTCGGAGGCCGACAGCCCCCGGCTTTGCAGCCACAGCGGCCAGAAGGGAATATGGATACCCACCGCCACGAACAGGGCGGCGTAATAGGTTCCCAGCCGCAAGGCGGCGGATTGGGGACTCATGCCGACAGCCGGGCCGCCAGGGTGATGCCGCGATCAGCCAGGGACAGGGCACAGGCGTCGGAGGCGAGGAACCGCCACTCCACCTCGCGCTGATCGGTCAGCCATTCGCAGGCGCGCAAGGCGTCGTCCACCTGTCCCGGATGGCACATCACCAGGGTTCCAGGCCCCGGCGCATGGGTGAAGACGCGGAACAGCTCGCCATAGGGGACCTTGCCCGAGAAGTCGTAGACCCCCCGGAAGGACCGGTTGTGGGGAATGCCCTCGGCCCGCATGCTCTGGCGCAGTCCGATTCCCAGCAGGGCGATGATGGTGGCGCGGATGGGATCGACGCCGCGCCGGACGATGGCCAGCGGGTTCTCCCAGCACGAGCGCACCCAGCCGCCGCGCGGCTTCAGGCGGCGGCGCCACAGGTCCACCACCACGTCGCGGACGATGGGCAACTGGTGGACATGGTGATGGCCGTCAAGGAAGTCGGGGGGGCGGCCCATATGGGCCTCGAAGGCATCCACTTGGCGTTCCAGCTCGGCGGCGATCTCGGCCTTGTCCAGGCGGCGCAGCACCGAGCGCTTGACCATGGCGCCGATGGAGGGCAGCCGTCCCTCGGGGGCCAGCGAAGGCATGGCACCCAGCGGCCGGTGATCGGTGAGCGTCAGGTGCACGCCGAATCCTGCCCGGCCCTCCAGCGGCTTCAGCTTCTTGGCTTCGTCCGGCCAATAGGCCGAGCCGGTCATGCAGCCGGTGGCCTGCAGGCGGCCCTGCTCGATCAGGGCGCGGATGGCGATGCCTAATCCCGGGGCCAGACCATAATCGTCGGCGCAAAGGGTGACGGCGGCTTTTTCGTGGGTCATGGGCGGCAGGATAGAGCGCGGGCGTCGCCGGTTCAAGCCGATGGCAGGTCGATGGTGAAGCGGGCGCCGCCCAGGGCCGAGGTGCCGACGTCCAGGCCGCCGCCATGGTCGCGGATGATGCCGTAGGAGATCCACAGGCCCAGCCCGGTTCCCTTACCCACCGGTTTGGTGGTGAAGAAGGGGTCGAAGACCTTGGTGACGACGTCGGGAGGGATGCCGGGACCGTTGTCCTCGATGGTCAGCATGGCCTTGCCGCCTTCCACCTTGCCGGTTATGGCGACGCGGCCGCCGAGGCGTCCGGCCACCGCATCCAGGGCATTCTCGATCAGGTTGACGATCACCTGATGCAACTGGCCGGGAGTGCCGCGCACCCCCAGGCTGTCGGGCAGGTCCAGATCGATGGCGGCCACCCCCTTCTTGCCCGAGCCTGACCACTGCACCGCCTTGGCCACCACCTCGCCCAAGTCGAACACCTCGGGCTTGGCCCCGGCCGAAAAGGACAGGCGCTTCAGGCTGCGTACGATGTCGGCCACCCGCTGGGCACCCTCGGCGGTCCCCTCCATCAGGCCGGGCAGGTCGGCCAGGGTGGCGTCGATGCGCAGCTCGGCCCGCAGGTTTTCCCGCTCGGCCTCGTCGCAGCCGGCATGGATGGCGTCCAGATAGGCGGCGATGCGCGCCGAGTACTTGGACAGGGCATGGACGTTGCCGTAGACGAAGCTGATGGGGTTGTTCAGCTCGTGCGCCACCCCGGCGATCAGGCGGCCGAGCGAGGCCATCTTTTCCTGCTGGATCAACTGGGCCTGGGCGGTCTTCAGGGCTTCGTAGGCGCGGCGCAGCTCGCCCACCGGACGGCCCGTCAGCACGATGCCGGCCGGCAATCCGCGATGATCGAGGCGGGTGGCGCAAGACAGCGCCACGGGATCGGTCAGCCCGCCGTCATGGGAACGGAACCGGACCTCGCGGTCGCGGCTTTCGACGGAATCGATCCAGCTGAACAGACGCAGATTGCCGGTGCCCGCGGCCAGCAATTCATCCAGGGGGCGTTCGAACAGGTCCGCCTCGGCGAAGCCGGTCAATTGGATGAAGGCCAGGTTGACCTGCTGGATACGGCCGTTCTGGTCACAGACGATCAGAATGTCCGACACCGCCGACAGTACGGAATTGATGAAGCGCTGGGCCTCTTCCAGGGCGGTGTTCTTCTCCTCCAGCTCCACCTCGTAGGAGATCAGGTCGGAATAGACCTCCTCCATCTTGCGGATGACCTCGATCCAGGCGGTTTCCTGGGCGCTCGCCATGTCGGGGTCGTAGCCGCCGGCGAAGTCGTAGGCCGAGGAGGGGCGGGGATCGCTGTAGCCGGTCATCACTCCTCCCGTTCCAGGCCGTAGCGGCGCAGCTTGGCGCGCAGGCCGACGCGGGACAGGCCGGTCTCCTCTGCCACCCGGGTGATGTTCCAGCGGTGCCGCGCCAGGGATTCGCCCAGCAGCCGAGCCTCCAGCGCCTCCACCTGCTCCTTGAGCGAGGAGGGTTCGCCGTGGTCGGCCAGGGCGCGTCCGGCCGGGCAGACCCGAGCCCTGAGGCGGGGACTGAGCAGATCGGGGCCCAGCACTCCGTCCTCGGCCAGGGCGACCATGCGCTGGATTTCGTTTTGCAGTTCGCGCACATTGCCCGGCCAGTCATAGCCGCGCATCTGCGCCATGGCATCGGGGCCGAAGCGCAGATTGGGCCGCCCGAAGCCCCTGGCGGTGTCGTTCAGCAGCCGTTCGGCCAGCAGCGGCACGTCCATGGGCCGTTCGCGCAGCGGCGGCAGGTGAATGGGGAAGGCGGCCAGACGGTAGAACAGGTCGCGGCGGAAGTGCTTTTCCCGCACCTCCTCCTCCAGATTGCGGTTGGTGGCGGCGATGACGCGCACGTCCACCTTGCGGGTCAGACGCGCCCCCAGCGGGCGGATTTCGCCTTCCTGCAGCACGCGCAGCAGCTTGACCTGGAAGGCGGGCGAGGTCTCGCCGATCTCGTCCAGGAAGATGGTGCCGCCCGAGGCCTGCTCGAACAGGCCGATGCGGTCCTCGTAGGCGCCGGTGAAGGCGCCCTTCTTGCAGCCGAACAGTTCGGATTCCAGCAACTGGTCGGGCAGGGCGCCGCAATTCTCCACCACGAAGGGCTTGTTGCCGCGCGGGCTGTTGTAGTGGATGGCGCGGGCCAGCAATTCCTTGCCGGTACCCGATTCGCCGGTGATCAGCACGGAGATGTCGAAGGACGACACCTTGCGCCCCATCTCGATCACCTGGGCAAGCGGCGAATCGGGGGCGTGGATGATGCCGTCGAAATGGTGCTGGCGCCTGAGCGTGCCGGTCTTGCGGGCGATGGATTTCTGCAGCGCCGCCTGGGGGACCTTGAGGTCCAAGCTGGCCTGGGCGCTTTCCCGCTGCAGGTCGTAAAGCCTGAGCGCGCCGTGCAGGGTCTGCACCAGTTCGTCCGGTTCCCACGGCTTGGTGATGTACTGGTAGATGCCTGCCTCGTTGACCCCGGCGATGATGTCCTCGGCCTCGGAATAGCCCGAGATGATCATGCGCACCGGATCGGGCCAGCGATCCCGCACCGTCTTGAGGAAGTCCACCCCCTGGACGCCCGGCATGCGCTGGTCGCACAGGATGGCGTGGACCATTTCCTGCTCCAGCAGGCCTTCGGCCTCTTCCGCCGTCGAGGCGGTCAGCACCCGGAACTCGTCGGACAGCACCCGGCGCAAGGCTTCCTGCGACTGCTTCTCGTCGTCCACCACCAGAATGATCGGCAGGCTGGTCATTCCGGGCGGGCTCCTGTGGTCTTTGGCGGTAGAGGGCGTTATTCTCGGCCCCACGGCCCCGAGTGGTCAACCAATTACCAGCGTGGATGAATCATGACCGGTTTGATGGTGGAAATCGCGGAGACCCGGGTGGACAAGGGCACCCTCGCCCTGTGGTTCCTGGGGCAGAACGGCTGGATGGTCAAGTCGCCGGCCGGAAAGGTGCTGGCCGTCGATCCCTACCTCTCCAATTCCTGCCATCCGTCGCGGCGCGGCCTCGATCTCGACCGTCGGGTGCCGGTCCCGGTCATGCCCGAGGACCTGCAGGCCGACCTGCTGCTCTGCACCCACTCGCACAAGGACCACGCCGACCCCGAGACCCTGTGCTTCTGCGCTCGCAGCGGCCGGATCAAGGCCTTCGCCGGGCCGGGGGATACCCAGGCGGTGTTCGCGCAAGCCGGGGTGGCCGAGGGCGAGCGGATGCTTACCTGGCCCAATCACGAGATTTTCATGGGAGATCTGAGGGTTACCGGTACTTTCGCCCTGCCCACCGATGCCGGCGATCTGACCCATATGGGCTTTGTCATCCAGGTTGACAGTGGTCCGTCCCTATGGATCACCGGCGATACGGCCTGGTGCGACCTGCTGGCCGAGTCCGGTGCCAAGCATAAGCCGGATGCCATCTGCCTGCCCATTAACGGCGGTTACGCCAACCTGTCCCATTGGGAGGCGGCTGAGCTGGTGCGCCGGGTGGCGCCGGCCCAGGCCATTCCCTGCCACTGGGACATGTTCGCCGATAATTCCTGTTCACCCCACATGTTCGAAGCCTCGTTGAAGGTCAAGGAGGTGCGGGGCGTCTACCGCCTGCCGGTCCATGGCCGGCGGATGGTGATCGAGCCCCGGTAGGGCTTTAAAACACCCGGCTGAACACCACCGGCAGCCAGACCAGGGCGAACAGGGTGCTGGCCGCTACGGCGATGGCGGCGCGGTCGGGGTGAATGTTGCGCAAGCTGGCGTGCACCACGGTGACGGCGGCCAGGGGCACCAGGGACTCGATCAGCAGCACCTGATGCCCGATCCGCCCGAAGACGTGCAGCCAGGCGCGGTCCAGGGTGATGAAGCCCAGGGCCAGGGCGGGCCACAGGCCGAACTTGACCAGGAAGGTAAAGGCGGTGAAGCCCAGATCGATACGCAGGCTCCTCACCTGGGCCAGCCCCAGTCCGACGATCATCATGCCCACCGGTACGAAGCCGCCCGACAGCAGGTCGACGGCCTGCATCACCGGGACGGGCACCTTGGTGCCGCTCAGGTTCAGGACGGCGCCCAGCCAGCAGGCGTGCAGGCCGGGATATTTCAGTACACGCAGGATCGCCCCGCCCACCGAGGCCTCGGCGCGCGCCACGGTGTAGAAGCCCACCGAATTCTCGTAGGCGGTGGCGCCGAACGACACCATCACCACATAGGGCAGGGCTTCGGGGCCGACCAGGGCGAGGCAGGCGGGAATGCCGAAGAAGCCGGTATTGCCGGTGCCGCCGGTGAAGGCGGCGATGCGCTCGCGCCCGTCGCGCCAGAAGCGTCCCGCCGCCGGAGCGGTGACCAGCGCGACGCCCGAGCACAGGCCGAACACCGCGAAGGGTAGCAGCAGCAGTGCGCCCTTCAGATCGGCGGTGACGAAACCCTTGAACACCACGGCGGGCGACAGCACGAACAGGGCGAGGCGGCCCAAGTCCTGGCCCCGCACCTCGCCGAAGCGGCCCAGCAGGAAGCCGATGCCGACCAGCAGGTAGAGCGGCACCAGCTTCATGGCCAGGGAGGTATCGAAGGGCAGGGTCATCGGACCAGGATCGCCCGGAAGTCGTTGACGTTGGTCAGCGTTGGCCCGCTCTTAACAAGATCGCCCAACGCATTGAAAAATCCGTATGAATCGTTTTCTGAAAGATAAGATTCAGGATGAAGTCCCAGGGCTCGCGCCCGTTCCAGCGTATCGGGGGTGATGACGGCGCCGGCATTGTCCTCGGAGCCGTCGATGCCGTCGGTGTCGCAGGCGATGGCTTCCACCCCGCCGCAATCCTTCAGCGCCAGGGCCAGCGCCAGGGCGAATTCGGCATTGGGACCGCCCTTGCCCCGGCCCCTTATGGTGACGGTGGCCTCGCCGCCTGACAGGATCACCGCCGGGGCGGGAACCGGTTGCTGGTGGGCGCGGATGGACCTGACCATGCCGGCCATCACCTTGGCCATCTCGCGGGCCTCGCCCTCCAGGGCGTCGCCCAGCAGCAGCGGCATGTAGCCGGCCCGCGCCGCCACCAGGGCGGCGGCCTCCAGCGAGTGCTGCGGCGTGGCGATCAGGCGGTATTCGCCCTGGGGCAGCGCCTTGGGCGTCTCGGCGGCCGGATCGTTCAGGTGGGCCATGATGGCGGGCGTGGGCTCGATGCCGTACTTGGCCAGCACGGCGCGGGCCTCGGCCAGGGTGGTCGGATCGGCCACCGTGGGGCCGGAGGCGATGACCGAGGGATCGTCGCCGGGAACGTCGGAGATGGCCAGGGTCACCAGCCGGGCGGGGGCGGCCAGGGCGGCAAGGCGTCCGCCCTTCACCGCCGAGAGGTGCTTGCGGACGCAATTGATCTCACCGATGGCGGCGCCCGAGCGCAGCAGGGCTCCGGTCAGGGCCTGCTTCTCGGCCAGGGTGATGCCGGCGGCGGGGCGGGCCAGCAGAGCCGAGCCGCCGCCCGAGATCAGGCACAGCACCAGATCGTCGGAGCTCAATCCGGCCAGCAGGTCGATCATGCGGCCCGCAGCCGTCTCGCCGGCCGCGTCGGGCACCGGGTGGGCAGCCTCGACCACCTCGACGCGCCGGGTCGGCACGGTATGGCCGTAGCGGGTGACCACCAGCCCGGACAGCGGTCCGGACCAATGGTCCTCGACGGCGCGGGCCATGGCGGCGGCGGCCTTGCCGGCACCGATCACCAGGGTGCGGCCGGGCGGCGGAGCGGGCAGGGCGGGCGGCAGGCAGACCGATGGCCGGGCCGCATCCACCGCCGCTTCGAACATGCGTCGCAGGATGGTCGTCACTGGACTCGCTCCTTTCTTTTCCGGCGATCGCGAACGATCACCGGCGCCCTCAAGCGGCGGGCGGACCACCTCCGTGGCCCTTGCCTCCCGCGGCATAAGCCGCGCGGCCCCTCGGGCCTAACCACATCCCGACCGGGATGTGGTATCAATGTGGCCTGACAGTAGACAGCGGAAATGAACCATGAGCAATCCCGGCACGCTGGACGGCGTTCTCGCCCCCGTTCTCACGCCCTTCACCAACGCCCTGACGCCGCACGTGCCGTTGTTCGTGGCCCTCGCCCGTCACCTGATGGGTCAAGGCCTGGGGCTGGCGCCGTTCGGCACCACCAGCGAAGGCAATTCCCTGGCGGTGGACGAGAAGGTGGAACTGCTCGATGCCCTGGCCGAGATCGGCCTGGACATGGGCCGCACCATGCCGGGCACCGGCTGTTGTGCCTTGCCGGATTCGGTGGCATTGACCCGGCACGCCGTCAACCTGGGTTGCGGGGGCGTGCTGATGCTGCCGCCGTTCTATTACAAGAATCCCAGCGAGGACGGGCTGTTCGCCGCCTTTGCCGAGGTTATCGAGCGGGTGGGGGATTCGCGCCTCAAGGTCTTCCTCTACCATTTCCCCCAGCAGAGTCAGGTGCCCATCACCCATGGGCTGATCGAGCGGTTGCTGGCCGCCTATCCCGCCACCGTGGCGGGGATCAAGGATTCCTCCGGCGATTTCGCCAATATGGAAAGCATGTGCCGGAGCTTCCCCGGCTTCAGGGTGTTCTCCGGCACCGAGCGGCTGATTCTGCCGGTGATGCGGGCCGGGGGGGCGGGGTGCATCAGCGCCAACGCCAACATTCACGGCCCGGCCATGCTGGAGTTGTGGCGGCGCTGGCAAGAACCGGAGGCCGAGGCGTTGCAGAAGGATTTGGAAGGCTTCCGCGCCATCATGGAGGGCATGCCGCTGATCGCCGCCCTGAAGGCCCTGACCGCGCGGCGCACCGGTGATTACGGCTGGCGCCGCGTCCGCCCGCCCTTGGTGCCTCTGCCCCCCGAGGCGGAGATCGAACTGGTCGGGCGTCTGGGAAAAGCCGGAATCGCCATTTAAGCCTATTTGAGGTCGACGATGGCTTCCAGGCCGTTGGCCTTGGCGGCGGCCAGCAGACGGCCGTCGGTCTTGGCCCGCGCCACGAAGGAATCCACCGTTTCCAGCCACTCCCCGTCGCCTGGCGCCATGGCGTAGGCATAGGGGCTGGGGGCCAGCGGGGCGGGCGGGGTCAGCAGCTTGGCCCAGTCGTGGCGGGCCAGCATCTTGCGGCTGAAGGGGTAATCGGTAACGAACAGGTCGGCGCGGCCGCTCATCACTTCCTGCTCGCGGGCCTCCGGGGTGGCGACCTCCAGCAGGCGGGCCTGCTTCAGTTCCG
>Ga0265320_10002383_pt1 | contig 13121 bp, 10 predicted proteins | sample 4827metaG_FD_202087 | JGI IMG/M metagenome (GOLD analysis project Ga0265320, IMG submission 202087) | Rhizosphere microbial communities from Carex aquatilis grown in University of Washington, Seatle, WA, United States - 4-8-27 metaG | ecosystem: Host-associated > Plants > Roots > Rhizosphere >...
GGCGAGGGCTATCGCGTCTCTCTCGCAGAGAACGGCCATGAGGCGCTGCGGAAGCTGCGCACCGAGCCGAGCCCCGACATCATCGTGCTGGACCTGCGCATGCCGGTCATGGACGGCTGGGAGTTCCGCGCGATCCAGCAGCAGGATCCGGTGCTGGGATCGATCCCGGTGATCGCGATTTCGGCCGACGGCAGCGCGCAAGCCGTCACGATGTCGGCCGACGCCTACCTGCGCAAGCCGCTGGATCCGAGCGATCTGCTGCAGACGATCGACGGCATCCTGCGCGAGCAGGAGTGGCAAGCGATGTCGAGCCGCCTCGAGGAGGCCGAGCATCTGGCGTCGCTGGGACGGATCGCTGCGGCCGTCGGGCACGAGATCAACAACCCATTGGCGTTCGTGGTGTTGAACCTGGACCATTCGCTGGCGCAGCTGCGCGCCATCGCCGGCGACAGCCTCGCGAACGTGACCGAGATGCTCGAGACCTGCCAGACCGGTCTCGAGCGCATCGGCCGCACCGTCGGCAATCTGCAGCGACTGTCGCGGTCCGACGACGAGATCCGGGGCTCGGTCGAAGTCGGCAAGGTGCTGGACCAGGCGATCGCGATGGCGTGGAACCAGATTCGCCATCGCGCGCGCTTCGTGACCAGGCTCGACGAGGTCCCGCCGATCCAGGGCAACACCGCCGCGCTCGAGCAGGTGTTCCTGAACCTGCTCGTCAACGCCGTGCAGGCTATTCCTGAAGGCAACGCCGAGCAGAACGAGATACGCATCACCGCGCGCGCCAGAGGTGGCGACGTGATGGTGGAGATTCGCGACACCGGCACCGGCATCGCGCCCGATCTGCAGGCGCGCGTCTTCGAGCCGTTCTTCACGACGAAACCGGCTGGCGTCGGCACCGGTCTCGGCCTGTTCATCAGCCGTCAGACCGTGACCGACCACGGCGGACGCATCGAGATCGAGAGCGAGGTCGACAAGGGCACGGCGTTCCGCGTCTTCCTGCCCGCGACGGCGCGGGTCGCGTCAGCGCCCGCGCCGCAGCCCACGCCCGTGATGAGCCACGCGCCGGGTCCGTCGACGCGCGGGCGTGTGCTGGTGATCGACGACGAGCCGGCGATCGGCGCCGCGATCCGCGCCGGGCTGTCCGGAGAGCACGATGTGGTGGTCGCCCACCGCGCCGCCGACGCGTTCGCGCGGCTCGGCGCCGGCGAGTCGTTCGACCTGGTGCTCTGCGACCTGGTCATGCCCGACATCGGCGGACCCGAGGTCCACGCCACCGTCGCGGAGCGCTGGCCCAAGCTGATCGCGCGGATGGTCTTCATGACCGGCGGCGCATTCACCGCGGCGACCGGCGACTTCATCGAGCGCGTGCGTCCGTATGTGTTCTCGAAGCCGTTCCGCCTCGACGAGCTGCGTGGCCTGGTGCGCCGCCGCCTCATCATGCTTCGGTCGTGACATGAAGCGCAGCGACTGGCTCGATCTCGCGCGCAAGCTGGACTGGACGTTCTCCTACGTCGACGAGAAGGACGTCTTTCCCGCGGCGATGAGCGGTACGCCGTGGCTGCCGTCGGCCGCGTGGCAGGGATGGGACGAGCCCTACCGAACGACGTACGCGGAGTACGTCGCGACCCAGCACGACAAGGAGGTCTCGCTGCAGGCGGTGCGCGACATGCTGGGCGGCGCCGACGACTTCAAGAAGCTGCCCGCGCCCTGGCGCGACGCCCTGAAGCTGCACGCGGCGACCCTGCCGCTGGCCGAGTTCGCCGCCGTGATCGGCAACCTGCGCGCCGCGCGCTTCGGCCGCGACAGCGCCTGGCGCGCGACGGCGACGCTGGGCGCGCTCGACGAGCTCCGCCACACGCAGATCCCGCTCGCGGTCATGCACGGACTGGTGCCGCTCGAGGGGCAGTTCGACTGGACGCACCGGTTCTATCACTCGGAGAACTGGGTCGCGATCGCGGCGCGCCACATGATGGACGAGATGCTCCTGGGCGCGAACCCCATCGAGCTCGCGATCGGGACCAACTTCGTGTTCGAGACCGGCTTCACGAATTTGCAATTCGTCGCCCTCTCGGCGCTGGCGCACGACGTCGGCGATCGGTTGTTCGAGGCCATGCTGTCGAGCATCCAGACCGACGAGGCCCGACACGCGCAGATCGGCGGGCCGGTGCTCGCGCGCGTCGTCGAGCAGGACAAGCCCTACGCGCAGTATCTCGTCGACAAGTGGTTCTGGCGCAGCTGGCAGCTGTTCGCGGTCGTGACCGGCTTCGCGATGGACTACCTGACGCCGCTCGCGAACCGCCGCCAGTCGTTCAAGGAGTTCGTCGAGGAGTGGATCATCGACCAGTTCATCCGCTCGCTCGAGGACTACGGCCTCGCGCGCCCCTGGTACTGGGACACGTTCATGAGCGCGCTCGACTCCTTTCACCACATGGTCTACGCGAGCGCGTACACCTACCGAGCCTCGGTGTGGTTCAACTCGGTGGTGCCCAGCCCCGACGAGCGCGCCTGGTTGCGCGAGAAATATCCCGCATCGTTTGGCGCGATCGAGCCGGTGTGGCGGCAGATCACCGATCGCTGGCGCGCCTCGGATCGCGGCAACGACTTCGCCGTGCACGGTACCGCGATCGTCAGCTTCTGCGACCTGTGCCAGCTGGTGCTGTCGGGCGGCACGCCCGCGCACAACACCGCCGAGGTCGTCGAGCGCGGCGGCCGCAAGTACATCTTCTGCTCGGCGCCGTGCCGCTGGATCTTCGAGCGCGAGCCCGAGCGTTACGCCGCGCACAAGGGCGTCGTCGCGCGCGTGCTCGCCGGCGAGATGCCCGCGAACCTCATCGCGCTGCTGCGCCGCAGCTTTGGCCTCGACCACGCGTCGTGGGGCAAGGACGCGTTTCAGGGAGATTACGCCTGGATCGACCGCGGCACCCCCAAGCCGCGCGCCGGCAACGGCGCGGCCGGCGGCAACGGCGACGTCGCACGGCTGGCGCCCTCTGTAGCCGGACGACCACCGGTGATGCCGGTCTACGGATTCGCCGAGGGCGACACCATGGGCGTGGTCGTCCTGGTGCGCCCCGACGAGACCGTGCGCGATCTCGCGCGTCACTTGCGCGAGGCGGTCGCGGTGCGCGTCGCCTCGCGCGACGAGCCGCGCGTCTTGGTCCGCGGACAGCTCCTCGACCCGCGCGCCACCGTGCGCGGTGAGGGCATCGGCGCGCTCGATCGCGTCGACCTGGTTTGGCGGAGCCACTCGCACGGGGCGAGCTGATGCCGTGGAAGGCCGTGCTGCGTGAGGAGGAGCTATGGACTGGAGAGACCTTGGGCCTGGAGATCGGCGGGCAAAAGTTGCTGCTGGTGAATGTCGACGGCGCGGTCCACGCGTTCGAGGATCGCTGCGCGCACCAGTCCTGGCCGCTGAGCCGGGGCAAGCTGGTCGGGCGCGAGCTGACCTGCAGCCTGCACCACTGGCGCTACGACGCCTGTACCGGCGCTGGTCTCAACCCTGCCGGGGTGGCGCTGCGCGCCTACGCAGTCCGGATCGCGGATGGTGAGATCTGGGTCGAGCTCGATGTCGATGGCCAGTGACACCACGCCCGCGAGCGAGTGCGTCGGACCCGTGCTGGCGGCCGGCCCGGTCGCCGACGCGATCATCGCGGCGATCCGCCGCGACAACGCGGACGTGCAGGTGACCGACCGAGGCTCGTATTTGCGCGTGCTCGTGCCCGCACGCTGCGCGGTGTCGCGCGCGGCGATCGAGTCGCTGCTGAGCCGAGCGTTTTCCCTACCCGGCGATCTGGAGCAGGTGATGCCGTCGTTTCGCGGGCGCTTCCACGTCTCGGAGGAGCAGGCGTCCTGGACCCTGAGCGCGTCGGAGCGGCAGCGAGCATGAGCGGCGCGCGCAAGACCTTCTCGCACCTCGCGGGTGCGCAGCGCATCCCCACGACTTACGAGATCGCGACGTCGCGGCTGCTCTACTACTTCGACCGCGGCGGCTTCGCGCTCGAGCTGCCGACGTCGGAGTGGTACCGGCGGTATCAGGTTGGATCGCCGCTCGGCGCGGCTCACCCGGCCGGCACGACGCCGGGCTGGGAGGCGTTCGAGGATCCGCGCGCGACGACCTATGCGAGCTACGTGAGACAGCAACGCGATCGCGAAGCGTTCGTCGCGCGCGTGCTCGACGCCGCGTCGGTCGCCCGCCAGGACCCGACGCTCGCGGCGGCGTGGGTCGAGACCCTGGAGCGGACGTTGTCGCCGCTGCGCTTCGTCTATCACGGCCTGCAGATGGCGGCGGCGTACGTGGGGCAGATGGCGCCGAGTGGCCGCATCACCGTCGCCGCGCTCTTCCAGACCGGGGACGAGCTGCGCCGCATCCACGGCATCGCGTTTCGCATGGTGCAGCTGCGAGCGACTGGGGGGCCGGCGTTCGGCGACAGCGGCCGCGAGCGCTGGCAGGACGATCCGTCGTGGCAGCCGCTGCGCCGGACCATCGAGACGCTGCTGGTGACGTACGACTGGGGCGCGGCGCTGGTGGCGCTCAACGTGTGCGTGCGCCCGCTGTGCGACGAGCTGTTCCTGATCGGCCTGGCCACGCTCGCCGAGCGGAACGGCGACTACACCGATGCGCAGCTGCTGCGCTCGTTCGCCGAAGACAGCAGCTGGCAGCGCGAGTGGACCGAGCGCCTGTTGCGGGTCGCGTGCGGTGACGCGCCTGGCGTGGGCGAGACGTCCGGCGCCGCGCAGGCGCGCGACGCGATCGCCGCCTGGATCGCCGAGTGGCGCCCGCAAGCGGCCGAGGCGCTGACCGCGGCGGCCGCGAACCTGGGCCCCGACGGTGCGGCGCTCGCCGCGCGCGCGTACCAGGCCGTGGCGCCGTTCGTCGAGCCGTTCACGCGGGAAGGCTGCGATGCCGTCTGAGCCGTCCGCGAACGGCGACGCATCGCTGTCGCTCCTCACCCAGCTGGCGGACCACTCCGGCGACGCGTTGCTGGCATTCGACGGCGACCTGCGCTGCATCTACGCGAATCGGGCCGCGCGCCGGCTGGCTGGCTTTGGCGACGCGGCGGACGCCGGGCCGCGGCGCTGGCTGGGCGCGTCCGCCGAGGAGACGTTCACCTTCATCCCGATGGCGCCGTTGCGCCAGGCGCTCGCCGGCCAGCCGGCCACCTCGCGCGGCGCTGCCGTCCTCGGCGCCGACGGGGGGGAGGCGCGGTTCTTCGACGGGCAGTACTTCCCGCTGCACGGCGCGCTGGGCGAGCGGCTGGGCGTGGCCGCGGTGATCCGAGACGTCACTTCGCACCAGCGCGTTGCCCAGGCGATGGGCGAGATCGAGAACCGCTTCCGCAACATGGCGGACGCGTCGCCGGTGCTGCTCTGGATGGCGGGCACCGACGGGCTGTGCACGTTCTTCAACCAGACCTGGCTCACGTTCACCGGGCGCAGCGTGGAGGAAGAGTGGGGCGTCGGCTGGGCCGAGAACGTGCATTTCGAGGACTTCGCGCACTGCATGAACACCTACGTCGAGGCGTTCAACGCGCGCTCGGTGTTCGAGATGGAGTATCGGCTGCGACGCCACGACGGCGAGTACCGGTGGATCCTCGATCGCGGCACGCCTCGCTACACGCCGACGGGCGTCTTCGCCGGCTACATCGGATCGTGCATCGACATCACGGAGCGGCGGCACCTGGAGCAAGAGCTGCGCGGCGCCGTGCAGGAGCGTGACGAGTTCCTGTCGATCGCGTCGCACGAGCTGGGCACGCCGATCACGGCGCTGCGACTGCTGGTCGAGACGCTGATACGCGCCCTGCGCCGCAAGGTCGACGAGCGGCAGACCGCCGAGATGGTCGGGGCGATCGAGGACCAGATCCTGCGGCTCTCGCGGCTGGTCGAGACCCTGCTGGACGTGTCGCGTATCGCCGAGGGCCGCCTGACCCTGGCGCCCGAGCCCGTCGATCTGAGCGCGCTCGTGCATCGCGTGGTCACGCGCATGACCCAGGTCGCCGTCGACGCGGGCTGCCCGGTCACCTTCGAGGCGCTCGGGTCGGTGCACGGCGTCTGGGACCGCGTGCGCACGGAGCAGGTGATCACGAACTTGCTGTCGAACGCGTTCAAGTACGGCGCGGGCAAGCCGGTGGACGTCGTCGTCAGCGGCGACGACAGCGCCGGGCGCGTGCGCGTCATCGATCGTGGCATCGGCATCCCCTTGCACAAGCAAGAGGTGATCTTCGAGCGCTACGAGCGCGCGGCGCCAAAGAACCACTACGGCGGCTTCGGCCTGGGACTGTGGATCACACGCCGCACGTTGCAGGAGATGGGCGGCACGATCCGCGTCGAGAGCGAGGAAGGCGCCGGCGCGTTGTTCGAGGTCGAGCTGCCGCGGCGGTCAGCGGAGGATCGTCCGAGCGCGAGCGCGAATGCGGGCGACAGTGAGGCATTGCCGGTCGCCCCTCTCCGGCTGTCCTCGCCGCCTCGCTAGCGGATTAAACCTCCAGCCCCACCGCGCGCATGAGCTCGAGCGCGTTGCTCTTGCGCACGATCCCCTCCTTCATGCGGTAGTCGAACGTCATCACCCCGCCTTCGAGGTGGTCCTCGAAGTGAACGTTCGTCGCGCGCGCGCCCAGCGTCTCCGCCACCTCGGCGAGCGCCAGATCGTGCGTCGTCACCAACCCCACCGCGCCGCGGTCGATGAGCCCGCGGATGATCGCCTCGGCGCCGATGCGTCGGTCGTGAGAGTTGGTGCCGTGCAGGATCTCGTCGAGCAGGAACAGCAACGGCGGCGCACCCGCCGCGCGATCGACGATCTGCTTCAGGCGCGTCAGCTCGGCGTAAAAGCGCGACTTGCCCGCCTGCAACGAATCATTGATCCGCAGCGTCGCGCCCAGCGCCACCGGCGAGAGCGTGAGCTGCCGCGCGCACACCGGCGCGCCCGCGAGCGCCAGCACCGCGTTCACGCCCACCGTGCGCAGCAACGTGCTCTTGCCGGACATGTTCGAGCCGCTGACCAGGATCAGCCGGCGTTCGCCACCGAGGCGCAGATCGTTCACCACGCGACGCGCGGCGGGGATCAGCGGATGGCCCAGGCCCTGGCCATCGAACACCGGCAGGCCGCCGGCGCGCGCGCCGACGCTGCCCGCGGGCGCGGCTTGACCCTCGTCGAGAATCGCCGGAAACGGGTATTCCGGGTGCTCGAAGCGAAATGTGGCCAAGCTCGACAACGCCTCGACTTCACCGACGGCGGCCATCCAGCGCAGCACCGCCGGGCCGACGGCTCGCCGCCAGCTCTCGACGGCCAGCGCCAGCTGCGCGGTCGCCTGCAGCGGGGCCATCAGCAGCCCCGCGAACTGGTTGCGGCGGTTCTCGAGCATGTCGACCACCCGCCGCAGCTGCGCGATCCGACGCGACGGCGGTTGACCTTGCGTATCCAGCGCCGTGCGCAGCGCGCGCAGCGCCGGCGCTTCGAACGTCTCGCGCTCGAGCCGCGCCATGAGCACGGCCAGTGTCTTCAGCTCGTCGGCGCGGTGGTCGACGCCGGCGAGGATCTGTTCGACCGGCTGACGCAGCCGGCGCGACAGCGCGCTGCCGACGAGAAAGGCGCCGAGCAAGGGCCACGGACCGACGACGCCCGCCGCCCAGAGCGCGGCCGCCGCGACGGTCGCGAGCGACACCAGCGCCAGCACGGCGCGCCAGGGGCCAAGCCCCGCCGGTAACCCTTCGGGCACACGCACCGCCCAGGCCGTGAGTGCTTCGTCCCGCACCTCTTCCTTCACCGCGAGCGCGCACATCGCCAGGTCCTGGCGCAGATCGACGCGCGGCGCGAGCTCCGCCACCGCGCCCTGCCGCCCGCGCGCCACCGCGGCGCTCGCCGGCACCTGCAGCCAGGCCGCCAGCGTCGCGCGCCCGATCGGCGCGCGCGCCACGCTGAGCAGCTCGAAGAGCCCGCCCGCGCCGAAGAGATCGAGATCGGCGGCATAAAGATGCGCCTCGGCCGCCGCCTGAAACGACGCGCCCGCGTCGCCCTTCCCGGCCCAGCGATCATCGATGCGCGCGATCCCGTCTTCGCACAACGCCACGGCGACACGCAGCCGCTCGCGGCGACCGAGCACGCGCCCGTGGCCGATCGCCAGCGCCAGAAACACCGCGCCCGGCGCGATCAGCCAGCGCGCGCCGATCTGACCGCGCACCGCGAACACGGCGATCGCGATCGCGACGACGAACACCGCCGTCCGCGCCCAGACGATCGCATTGTCCCACCGATCGAACCCCGCGATCCTTGCGCGGAACGCCTCGATGCGTCCGCGATAAACGGAGAGAGGTTCGGCGGACGCAGACGTAGACGTAGTCGTAGACGTGGTCGTGGTCGTAGACAAAGTCGTAGTCGTAGTCACTGTCGTGGCCGTGCCCGTCGCTACTCTACAGCACAGCGTCCCGCGCTAAAGTCGCCCGAGCCTCACCGCCCCCGAGGCCGACCTCAGAGCACCAGCTTGTAGCCCGTGCCGTAGATCGTGACGATGTGGCGCGGCTTGGCGGCGTTCTCCTCGATCTTCTTGCGCAGCTTGACCACGAAGTTGTCGACGCTGCGCGTGCTCGCGTTGCCGGACACGCCCCAGATCTTGTCGAGGATCTCCTCGCGCGGCACCGGCTGGCCGGCGCGCTCGTAGAGCAGGCGCAAGAGCTCGACCTCGTAGAACGACAGCACCATGGTCTTGCGGTTGCGCAGAAGCTCGTGCTTGCGCGGGTAGATCACGGCCTCGCCGATGCGAATCTCCTCGTCGGGCGCGCTGGCGCGGTGCAGGCGGCGGAAGATCGCGTTGATGCGCGCGACCAGCTCGCCGATCGAGAACGGCTTGGTCACGTAGTCGTCGGCGCCGGCGTCGAGGCCGCGGATCTTGTCGGTCTCCTGCGAGCGCGCGGTCAGCATGATGATCGGCAGGATCGGCTTGGTGGCGCGGATCTCCTCGCACACCGCGAAGCCGTTCATGTCGGGCAGCATCAGGTCGAGCAGCACCAGATCGGGCGCGCGCTCCTTGGCCAGGCGCACGCCCTCGTGCCCGAGGCCGCTCGACACGATCTCGAAACCCTCGAACTCCAGCGCGTCGCGCAGGCCGCGCACCAGATCCGGCTCGTCCTCGATGATCAGCACGCGGCGGCGCGCGCTCGGCGACGCCGATCCCGTGAACGCAGGACCGCCGCTCATTTGCCCGCCACCGGCAGCTCGAGCTGCACACCCGACACGTCTCCGGTCGCAACCTCGGGCGACGGCGTCGGCATCACCAGCGGCGCCGCCGGCACGAACACCGTGAACGTCGATCCCCGGCCGGGCGCGCTCTCGACCTCGACGCGCCCGCCGTGCGATTCAGCGATGTGCTTGACCAGCGACAGGCCGATGCCGCTCCCGCGCACGTTGCGCACGCGCGCGTTGTCCGCGCGATAGAAGCGCTCGAAGATGCGCTTCTGGTCTTCGGAGGAGATCCCCGACCCGCGATCGCGCACCGACAGCGCCACGCCGCCGGGCACGCGCGAAAGCTTGACCCACACTTCGCCGGCCGGCGCCTCGACCGGCCCGTCAGCGCCCTCGCCCGCCTCGCCACCACCGTACTTGGCGGCGTTGTCGACCAGGTTGAGCAGCACCAGCGTCATCGCATCTTCGTCCATGCGGACCAGCGGCAAATCGTCGGCCATCTCGACACGCAAGCGGATCTTCTCCTTCTCCAGGCGGAAGCGGCAGACCTCGAGCGCGCGCTCGACGACCTCCTGCATGCGCCCTTCGGCGAAGTTGTAGCTCGCCTTGCCGCGCTCGAGCCGCGCGAAGTCGAGCACGTTGTCGATGAGGTGCGCCAGGCGGTCCGACTCGCGCGTGATGATGCCGGCGTACTCGCGCCCGGCGCCCTCGCCCTTGTGCTTGCCCGTCGCCAGCAGCTCGGCGAACATGCGGATCAGCGACAGCGGCGTCTTCAGCTCGTGCGACACGTTGGCGATGAAGTCGCTCTTCAGCTGCGACGCCCGCCGCTCCGCGCGCATCGACAGCCACACGACGCCGAGGCCGACGGCGATGATCACCGTCGACACCGGGATCAGCAGCACGCCCAGCAAGCGCTCGGTTTCAGCCTGCGCGCGCAGCTCGTCGACGTTGAGCGGCGTGATCTGGATGCGCCACGCGTACAGCGTCTTGCCGAAGGATTCTTCGTACAGGAACGGCCCCGGCCGCTGGATCGCCGGCCCGCCGACGATCGAACGCGCGACCTCGTCGAGGATCACGATGCGCCGCTTGCTCGCCAGCCCCTCGACCAGGTCGGGGATCCAGTCCTTGGTGATGAGGCCCAGGTTCAGCTTCGCGGCGACGTAGTAGCGCGTACCGAGCGCGGTCTCCTTGGCGGCGTAGGCGATCAGCACCGACCGCCCGTCGAACAGCTGGTGCAGGTGGCGGAAGTTGCCGGCCGAATCGCCCGACCAGGGCTGCAGCGACTTCCACTCGAGCCCGCGCACGTAGCTCTGCCAGCGGTCGAGCTCCTGCTTGCGCCGCCGCGGATCGGGCGGCGGTGACACCGAGCGGATCTTCAGGCTCTCGTCGAGGATCACGAACGACTCGATCGCCGGCGACAGCTCGACCTCGGGGATCGGCCGCGACAGCCGGTCCTCCCACTCGACCTCCTGAAAGAAGTCGTAGTCGACCGAGTCGATCCGATCCTGCACCTGGCTGATCAGGAGCTGCGCCAGCTGCTGGTTCCCCTCCATCAACGACGCCTTGCTGCGCACCGACGCGGCGACGGCGTAACGATATCCGTAGTAGGCAAGGGCGACCGCGGCGCTGATAATCGCTGGGAACACCAGCGCCAGAATCAGCGAGATGCGCGAGCTTTGCCGGAACATGCTTGGCCCGTAGCATTGCACAGGCCGGCGCGCCCCGACCATGGTCAAGATCGAACGACATTTCTTCGTGTGCGAGAACCAGCGCCCTGCGGCGGGCAAGCCGTCGTGCGCCGCTCGCGGCAGCGGCGAGATCCTGGCCGCGCTGCAGAAAGGCCTGGGCGCGCACCCCGAGATCTGGGGGCGCGTCGCCATCACGCCAAGCGGGTGCCTCGGCCCCTGCTTCGAAGGCCCGACGATCGTCGTCTATCCCGAGGGAACCTGGTACGTCGGTGTGCGTCGCGAGGACGTCGCCGAGATCGTCGAGAGCCACCTCGTCGGCGGCCGCGCCGTCGACCGCCTGGTCTATCGTCCCGAGGATTGAGACGGCGCGGGTGACGGCGGCGACGGGCGCACCCACTGCCCCGTTTGGGGCTCGCCGTCGCCCGCGGTCCAGCGGCCGTCGGCGCCGCGGACTTCGTAGCCGGTGAGCGGCAGGCGCGCGGTCGCGATCGGATCGATCGACGACAGCAGCCCCAGGTGCAGGTGCGGGGTGCGCGCGTTGCCCGAGTTGCCGCAGGCGCCGACCGGCTCACCCCGACGCACCAGCTGGCCGCTGGTGACGCGCACCGAGCCGGCCTTGAGGTGCACGAGCTCGGTATAGACGTGCGGCGCGTGCTGGATGATCACGAAGTTCCCTCCCAGCGTCTCGTGCGTGCCGGGTCGCGGCTTGCGGCGCGGCTCGGGGGCATAGGGCGCCAGATCCGGGAACCGGGTGGCGACGCGCACGACGCGTCCGTCCGCGGGCGCCAGCACCGGGCGGCCATAGCAAGCGAAGTCCTCGAGCCGCGGATGCACCAGGCGCGCGAACGCTCCGACGTCCTGCGGCGGCGCGAAGTCGATCGCGTAGGTTGCGTAACCACGGTGAGTGTCGCCGCCGTAGCCCTGCACGACGCCCCAGACGCCAACGAAGGGGAGCGTCAGCGTCGGGGGCGGGAGAGCTTGATCGGCGCGCGCGGCACCCACCACCAGCCGGGCTACGGCCAGCGAGACGACGACGGACGCCGTGACGGCGCTCCGCCGCGCGCGCTCACAGCCGGGCCGGCTCGTCGACAACCGGATGCCGCGGCTTGGAGGCGGGCTTCGGCTTGCGCTCGAGCGTGAGCGACAGCGTCTCGTCGCGCACCAGCGCTACCGAGCGCGACACCGTGACGTAGCCGTCCTTCTCGATGCGCAGGGTCAGGTCGGCCCCACGCGCGGGACGCGTGAGGGTCAGCGGCGTCGCGCCCAGCACCTGGTCGTCGCTGCCGATCACCTTGGCCCCCGAAGGTTCGCTCTCGACGACCACGGTGACCTCGGCCGGTGCCGGAGGCGTCAGCGGCTTGGTCGCCGCCGATGGCCCCGGGTCGGCCCTGGTCCTGGAGTCGCCCAGCGCCGTCGTCGGCGCGGACCCGTGGTCGCCGGTCACGACACCGGCGCCGTCGGTCTTGCCGCCGCGCGAGCGCGCCACGAACAACCCGACGGCGGCCAGCGCCGCAATGCCGAGCGCCGCCACGACCAACCGCCCTTTGGGACGATTCAGCGGAATTTGCTCGCCCGAACCCGCCGCGGTCAGCGTGGTCTGCTTGGTGCCGTAGGCCGAGGGCAAAGGCGCCCCCGTCGAGGCGATACGCGTGCGTGGGACGCCCGTCGAGTGGTCCGGCGAGGATCCACGCGCCGTGAAAAATCCCTCACCGGCCGCCTTCAGCGCCGTCTGCAACGCGGGCATCGCTTCGAAGCGGTCCTCGGGCGCCTTGGCCAGCGTGGTCAGGATCAGAGCCTCCAGCGCGGGCGGCACGTCGGGCCGCAGCCCGCTCGGCGGCGGCGGCGGCATGTTCATGTGCATGTTCACCAGATCGCCGAAGCCCTCCGAGACAAAGGGCGGGTGGCCGACGAGCATCTCGTAGATGATCACACCCAGCGAATAAATATCGGTGCGGTGATCGATGGTGCGGATGCCGCGGCATTGCTCGGGCGACATGTAGATCGGCGTGCCCATGAGCGTGCCGGTGCGGGTCTTCAGCGAATCGGCCGTCGACTGCTGCTGAAGCTTGGCGATGCCGAAATCCAGCACCTTCATCCGCTCGCGCGTCTCGTCGTGCGGGTCGGGCACGATGAATAAGTTGTCGGGCTTGAGATCGCGGTGAACGATCCCCTTGGCGTGCGCCGCGCTCAGCGCCGACGCCGTCTGGTAAGAAAAGTCGAAGATCTCGTTGAGGGGCAGCTTGCCGACGCGCTTGATGCGCCCC
>Ga0265320_10002384_pt1 | contig 13120 bp, 21 predicted proteins | sample 4827metaG_FD_202087 | JGI IMG/M metagenome (GOLD analysis project Ga0265320, IMG submission 202087) | Rhizosphere microbial communities from Carex aquatilis grown in University of Washington, Seatle, WA, United States - 4-8-27 metaG | ecosystem: Host-associated > Plants > Roots > Rhizosphere >...
CTGCGCCTCGGCAACATCACGGCCACGCTGAAATATCACGATTTGCGGCTGCGCCTCTTGGAAGGAGCCCACGCATGAAAACCATCGTCGCCCTCGCCCGCTCGCGCCCTGTCCAATTTGTCAGCGATTGGATGCTTATCCTTCTTGCGCTCACCGGCTGCGCGGCCAATCCGACCGTGAGCGTTCACCACACAACGCAAAAGGTTGAGTATTACGACCCGCCGTTGGTGCTCGCGACCCCGGCGACTGGCAACGTCACCACGCCCGCCGCCCTGCCCTCGCCCGCCCCGGCCCCCGCGCCTGCCGTGGTGGAAACACTCGATGCCACCTGGACACCGCCCGATGCCACCAAGGACGGCGCATCGTTCGCGCTCACCGATGGCAATCTGACCGTGGGCGCAAAGCAATCCGGTGCGGCCGTATTTAAGCCGGAGAACTTCGGCGTCTGGCAGTGGGCCGGGATTGGCTGCTTCCTTTTCGGCCTTGTCTGCCTCGCAACACCGTTGCCCGATACTTGGGGGATTTGGGCCATCGGCGGCGGCGTCACAATGGCGATTCTCGGCGCGTTCCTGCCTGTTTACGGCCCGATGGTCGGCTTGGCGCTTATCGCCGTTGCCGTGGTCGGCGCGGCCCGTTGGTGGATTATCGGCAGACACGAGGAAGCCGCGCTCCCCGACCTCACCAAGCTTTCCAAACTGATTGCGACCTAACCATGAAAATCATCGTTGATTCCACCCTTCCCTTTGCGTCCTGCGCGACGTTGTTAAACAACGGCGGCGAACCCGTTGACCGCTTCGTTGCCGTGTCATGGCACGCTTGCGCGGCCTACGCTGCCGCGCTCGGGCAATCGCTGTCCGATGACTCCGCGCCCGAGCCCACCCGGCCGCCCGAGCAACCGGAATTGCCTCCGGCGCCCGACGCCACCCCGCCGCCGCCTGACCCGGTTTACACGCTCTATCGCGACGGTGCGCCCGTCGCTGACTTGGTGCATGTGCCGGCGTCCGACATTCTGGATTTCCTGACGCCGGATTCCGACCAAGGCGGCGACCACTAATTTCCCCGAGATATTCGGGCAAGATCACGGCCCCGGCTTAATACGCCGGGGCCGTTTTCATTCTACGGGCTTCATCTTCGCCCAGGTGCTTTTTATAGACCGCGATTTTGTAGTCCCAAAGCTCGCGTTCGCGTTGCTGCCGCAACGTCACTTCGCGGCGGTGGGGATCGTCCAGAATAATTGTTTCCGGCGCAATCGTGCGCACCGCGTGTTCCAGCACGGCGAGGATTCGCCGCAGCGAACCGGGCGGGCAATCGGCTAGGATTGTGAGCATTTCGCCCGCGAGCGAGCCCGGAGACCAATGCGTTGCCCATTGAATCGTGTTGAGTTTTTCAAAGACTTCGGGTTTGATTGAGCAGCTAACGATTTTGCGGGGTTTGGGCATGGGCTGGCACACTGTCCTACTCGCTTTCGATGGCAATAAAACCTTGCTCACAATCGTTTCACAATTAGGTTTTAGCTCACAAAACGGCCTTAAAAACACCGTTATTCGGGTTATCAAAGGGATGGGTAAACATACGTATTGACAGGGCGCGAATGTTTATTGTACGAACTTCGGGCAGCACCGCCCGGCAATGAAGCTTGGGCGGCTGCTACCGCCCAATGGTTCAATCAATAGCGAAGGAAACTGACACCGCAATTCAGGCGAACGGCACTCCGTTGGCCTTCACGCATCCGAGGCTCCCCAAGCGCATTGTTGTCGCCGGGATGGTTGCTCACCGCAAGGCAGACCGCATCGTTCAGGGCCGGTACTGGGAACAGGGAAAAGGTTGTGCGGTTGGCTGCGAATTGGAGACCGCCGCGCGGCGGCTCAAGTCCGATTACGGCCACAGCAATCATTGCGCATTCCCGGAGCTATTTGGCATCCCATACGAACTGGCTTTTCTGCAAGACAAGCTGTTCGAGTATTTGCCGACTGAGCAGGCCCGAGAATTTCCGGTGCGGTTTCTGCGGGCGATTCCCACCGGGGCGGATTTGTCTCGGGTTGTTCCAGCGTTTGGGGCTTGGGTCTTGAAGGAAAAGTTTGCGCCGTTGTTCAGAGAAAACGGAGACGCCCGCGCGGCGGTCTTGGGTGTGGCCGCGCTTCTTCAACGCGAGTCCGAAGGACAGCAGGTATCGCGACAGGAATGGCGCGAATCCGCGGACATCGCCGCGCGGGCGAAAAATTCTTTCACCCTCGCTGACCTCGCTGACCTCGCTGACCTCGCTGACCTCGCTGCCCTCGCTGCCCGCGCTGCCCTCGCTGCCCGCGCTGCCCTCGCTGACCTCGCTGCCCGCGCTGCCCTCGCTGCCCGCGCTGCCCGCGCTGACCTCGCTGACCTCGCTGACCTCGCTGCCCGCGCTGCCCTCGCTGCCCGCGCTGCCCTCGCTGCCCGCGCTGCCCGCGCTGCCCGCGCTGCCCTCGCTGAGGAAATCGTTGCCAAGCTCTGCGAATTGCTGGCGGCGGCCCCGGTGAAGAAAGCAGGTGCGGCATGAGCACCGCCGACCAAGCCGAATTCGACCGCCAATATCTGCGGTTCGAGCACTTGCCAGCGTCAGAGCGTCGCGAAGTGATTCGCACGCTCTTTTTAGCGGCCCTACATCGCGACCGCGTGGGTTGGTTCACTCGGCTGATTGATTCAGTGACCCAGGTAGCGAATGCGGGTGCTGTTGTCCTTTGCAGTCGGCCAGCGCCGAAGGATGACGTGCGGGCCTTTCGCCCGTTGCGCCGGGCACCGAAAGGGAGGGCCGCGTGATGCCAGCCGGTGCCCCTCACAAGTGCATGGAATGCGGCGGGAGGTTCAAGCCACCCGCCGCATTCCGCTCGGGCAAACGCTGCCCGTTCTGCGCGTCTAAACGCCGCGAGAATGCAGACCTTGCGCGGGATTTTCCCGGCAATTGGAAGTCGATTCACGATGCGTTGTTTCAGCCCATCAATAACGGGTTTCGCCGTCGTCTGATTAACTGCTAATGCACGTTCTTCAAGACCGATTTGCCAAGGAAGATGCTCAACTCGCCAGAGACAAGGCGCATTGGTTCGCCGTGGAATATCCACGCATTCACGCCCACATGACAGCGAGATTCCCCAAGGGGGGGCAGATGGCAAACGCCGGGGAAATCGTTCGCGTTGAGGATTCCATTAAGCGCCGCAAGGCCGCCGAGCGCGAAAAGCAATTAAGCTGGGAGATCGACCAAGGAATTAGGCCAGACCCGGAGCATTCCCCGGAGCGTCAGGCGTTCGTTGATTACTGCCGTCGCTCGGACGAATGGGGCGACAAGGCAATGGCTTGGATTAACCAAGCGTGGGATTTTTTCATGAATTCCGCCGAGGATGAAACGGGGTTAGTCATTCCTGAGGACTCGTTTTTGCGCATGGAAAAGCAGAATGAATCTGATTTGAGGACGGGTAATCAAATTGCTCTCAAGATGGATGACGCCGGGCTAGGTGGATTTTCGAATAGCAGAAGCGTGGTGGAGAAAATCGGCCTATTCACGCTATCACGTCAAGTGGAGCCGGATTTCCGCCGCTGCAATTTCAATAATTACCACGCGAAAAAGAAGCGCGCAAAAATGCTAGTGGCTACGGAGTATTTGCTGGCAAATCTCGCCAAGTACGGTGGGGGGCGCGCGCGATTCTGGACAGTCACAGGCGGCGGACGCGTGCTGGATTGGGAGATTGGCGAGCGATTCAGTGAAATTTTCCGGCGCATTAGCCTGCTCAATTCCCGTGATTGGTTCAGGGAGTATTTCGAAATCATATTTCGAGGGTCGGAATTAGGCAGCCTCCACAACACCCGCAGTAAATCCATTGAAAACTCCCATGGGATTTACGCGCCGGGCGCTCCCTTCAAAGACGCTCAAGGCCGTTGGCTGTTTCATCCCCACTGCCACCTGATTGTAATTCAAAAACGATACATGCCTCCGACGCTCTGGGAGGAATACAAGGCGCGAATTCGTGAGGCATTGGGAGGCTTCACTTTCGACGAAGGCGGTCAAATCCGCAACGTGCGCGAGGTGATTAAATACTTCGTGAAATCCCAAGACCTAATTGCCTTGGATTTGGAGACATTTAAGACGGTGTATTATCAGTTATTCAAGCGGCGGTTGTGTACACCAATGGGACGACTGCGCGATTTCATTTGGGAAATCAATGACAAGTGCAGAAAGGTGGAGCGCCCGAAAAAGACCAACGGCTTTCGCTACAGGCTTGTACCCAATGTCAATGCCCACCTAAAGCCCCTAGACCCCGATGAAGACGAATTCGAGGTTGAATTAGACAAGGTTCGCGTTACCGATAAGGACTCCGTTGCCGAGGATTGGTGTGTATTTTCTTGGGTGGAATCCGGCCCGCACGGTTCACCGATTAAGGAGCCCGGCGTTTACATCCGCCGTTCGGCATCGCGGCCCGTCACTGACGCGGAATTGATGCAGCATCCGCGAATTCGGCAATTAGCAGACAGATGCCGCCCGGCGTATTTGGCCGGGCTCGAATTGGCCAGCATTTCGGGCGTGATGGTCCGCCGCCGCATTAGCCTAGACACTACGCCCGTAACTGCACAGGCCGCAGGGCCGTTTTCCGGGGCTCCTCCCGGCCCTAACCCCACTTACGCGCTTGAAAGCCTGCCAGACAGGCCGCCAAGCGTCGGCAATGAGGCTCTGGCGTTGGCACTTTAACCCCGATTTCACCCCGGAATTCAAATCCCATGCCCACCGTTGCCAATTTCGAGTCGGACACCGTCGTAATGGACAATGGAAAGCTCGTTGATTCGTGGGAATGGCGTCTTCGCCAGCGTCAGCGCGGCAGCGCCATGACAACTACCAAGGTTCGCGCTTGGAACGTTGAGAAAATGTCTCCCGGCCCGGAACGGGAGAAAAAGCTTTCTGTTCTGCGGGATTTGTACCGCTGGATTCAATCGCCGGATTTCACCTGGGCGGAATACTGCCGCCGCGCAAAACCATGAAAAAAGCCACCTTCCAAATCTGGGATATGCTCACCGGCCTTTATCTGCTCAACGTTGACGTGGGCGGCACGGAATGGACGCCGGACAAGGATGAAGCCATGCAATTCGAGTCCTATTGCTCGGCGGTTTCATTCAGCGCCAATGTCAAATCGCTGGGAAAACTTTGGATCACTGGATTCGGCCCACTTTTCAGGGAACGACCCCGGAGCGGCACCCCTCCTCAATGCCTGTGATGATGGCGGAAATTCCCTAAGGCAAGCGGCCCCGGTTTTTGACCGGGGCCGTTTTGTTTACAGAATCTTGATTGCGACTTTTGCCTTTTGATTCTTGATCGTCATTAATTCGAGGAAGCCGGTAAATGTCACGGTGCCACCGCCGACAACCTGATTGGTTTTGTAGCCGACACCGCCCGACCATGACACCAGTCCATTGCTTTTGATTTTGCCCTTGATGGCAAATTTAACTGATTTGCTCGTGATGAATCGTTCAACGCCGGTAAACGTGCCGTCACTGTTGATGGTAACATTCATCGAGCCGCTTGCGTTTTTCATCGGCTTCACGGCCTTGGTGATTGTAAAAGTGCCAATCGTTGGCCCCGGAATCCATGCCGCGCCGTGAGTAATCGTGGAACCTAAAATTGCAATGAGGAGGAATAGATATTTCATGCGGGGCCAAATCGTAGCGGGCCGTTTGGAATTGACAATTCCGAATTAATTCCTATAATTCCTGAAAATTCTGAAAATGGAAAACCCGCCCGCTTCCTCCCCTGTTTCTCCCGATGCCTTGGCCGCTGGTCTTGCCGCCGAAATGCCGCCCGTCTCGCCGGGCATTGTCGATTCCCTTTCTGGCGCGAGTGGTGCGCCGTCTAAGTCCCCAGCCGGGGCCGTGCCGGGCGGCGCGGCCTCGGCCTCTGGCGGGTTTTTCAAATGGGGCAAGCGCCGGGATGGTTCGCCGCGCAACAAGCCCGGCGTGAAGCCCGGCCAGAAGCCCGCCGCGACCGCCTCGCGCGTTGTGGTGCCTCCGGCTGCCGCGCCTGCCCAGGTGCCAGAGCCCGCGCCAGCATCAGACCCTTTCCTGCCGCCTGCTCAAGCGACGGCGCAAGCCATTTTCATGCTCGGCATCGTAGCGGGCGGCGCGGAGTGGCAACCGCGTGTCGATAATTCCATCGGCTTGAACGAAGCCGAGACCATGACTAAGGCTTGGCGCGATTACTACGCGGCCAAGGGAATTCGTGATATTCCGCCCGGCGTCGCGCTGACGATTGCCCTAGCGGCCTACACCCTACCCCGCGCCATGATGCCGCAAACCCAATCGCGTTTGCAGCGCCTCAAGAATTGGTTCGCCGCAAAATATCTCGGCTGGAAATCGCGCCGGGCCGCGCCTGCCGCACCGTTGTCCACGCCTGCGACTGCTTCCTGAGCCATGCACGTCCTTGGCGTTGGCATGACCATGAGCGGGAAAAGCTTTCTCGCGAAGTCGATTGCCGCCTCCCTGAAAAAGAAGGGCATTGGCGTTATCGCACTCGACCCCTTGCGCGACCCCGGTTGGCACGCCGATTTTGTCACCGATGATGCGGAAAAATTCCTCGCGACGGTGAAAGCCTCGCGCCGCTGCGCGGTGTTTGTCGATGAATCCGGCTCGACCGTGGGCCGCTATAACCCGGAAATGGAATGGCTCGCGACGCAAGGCCGCCACTGGGGCCACCGGGTTTATTTCCTCACGCAACGGGGATCGCAAATCAGTCCGACGATACGTGACAATTGCTCGGAATTATTCCTATTCCGTGTGAGTCGGAAAGATGCGGCTTTGTGGGCAGAGGATTTCGGGTTTGATGAATTGGAACAGGCCGCGAGCCTGCCGCAATACCATTTTTTCCATGCCAAGCGGTTTGGGATTTGTGAGCGGAAAATCCTTAAATGATTGACTTTTCTGAATTTTCAGAAATAATAGGAAACTTCAAAAGGGAATTAATTCCCGCAACCCAAAAACGTCACCTCCTCCTCCATGAACACTGTCAACAAGCTCCTCCTGCCCGTTGCGGCGGTCATCATCGCCACGGTCATCCTGAACAAGGCTTCGCGCATTCCTGCGCTCTCCGCGATTCTGAATTAATCCGGCTTCGCGGCCACCTTCCCTCCAACCCTCAATTCCAAAATTTATGCCTGGCTTTGGCAATCTTACGCGAATCGTCAATCTTCCCGACGCCAATGGCGTCGCCGTCAGCAAGACGGCCCTGTTCAACATCCCGGTCGGCCCGTCCTACCATCAGATTATGCTTGAGGGTACGAGCGCGGGCGGCGGTCAAACCACCTGCGACCTTTGGGCGACCTCGTACCGCCTCAAGGCCAACGGCAAGGAATTCCGCTCCGGCCTGCTCACCGAATTGGCGAACCTCGAATCGCCGCAACCCGCGACGGCCATGGCCGTCAAGCCCGCTGCCGGTACGTTCGTGTTCTTCTTTTCCGACCCGAGCCGCCGCGACATTAACGGCGAAAAAATCCTCTGCCTCGGCACGTCGGATTTGCAAACGCTGACCCTCGAAGTGGACATCCCGGCTGGCGCGACTACTCCGGTGCTCGCGGCCTACGCCCTCGTGGATGACATTTCGCGGCCTTCCGGATTGGTCACGAAATGGAGCCGCGCCGTGGTGCCGATTCCCGCAACGGGCGTCAACCGCTACGCGCTCTCGAACCTCTCGGAGCCGGTGCAGCGGTTCATTGCCCTCACGAGCGACCCGACTGCCGTCAAGCTCTACGCGAACGGCATCCTGTTGCGCCAGTTCGACAACAAGGCCCGCCTGGACAACATTCAGTTGTCGCGCGGCCTGATTGCGGCCTCGGCCTCCATCTGGCCCATCATGTTTGACTACGATGACATGGCGGGTTCGGTGCTCTATCCGATTGTCTTGGATGACAACGGCCAGCCCATCAAGTTGGGGAACGGCAATTGGCAGTTCCTCAACAATCCTTACTTCGAATTCACCATGGGCGCGGCGAACAGCTTCCCGCTGTACACGCGCACCATCGGCCCGATTGGTTAATTGTGTTGGTCGGGCGCGGCCCTTCCGGTGGGGCCGCGCCCGGAACCCAGCCGGATTTTTTTGGCTATGGACACCACGAATCCACTGCAAGCCTTCATCGATGAAGTCAACGGGGTCTTGCCCAGCGTCGCGCCCATCATTGGCGCGATTAATGGCAACGGCACGGTGCAAACCACGGCAACGAGTGTTGCCCCAGGTGGAACGCATCCCGCGCCCGCCCCGTTGTTCACGGTTGGCGGCATCGCCGTCAGCCCCGCGCAAGCGGCCATCGGCGGCGCTGCTCTCGCCGGAATTGTCCTCCTGCTCATCGTCGTTGCTCGCCGGTAATCTCGCCCAATGGACTACCTCTCCATGATCGGCAGTCTTTCGTCCGCCTTTAGTGGCGGCGGCGGTTCGTCCTCGGGCGGCCCGACTGATAACAGTCAGCATATTTCCGGTAAAACCGGCGCGGTTAATTCCGGGCACGGTCAAGTTGTTACCTTTAATTCCGGCGCTCTCGCCGGAATTTTGTCAGGAAGCAATTCAAGCCTCGTAATCGGCGCTGTTGTGGTTGGCGCGGTTTTGATTTTCGCTCTCAAACGCTAAATTCAATGTCTGCAAAATCCAAAGGCGGGAATAAAAAGAACAATAGGTCATCCGTCTCCACGACCTACGGGAAGGACGTGGCCATTCAGGGCGGCGCTGGCTACACCCTCGCGACTTCTGGCGAGGGAAATAGTGTCAATATCTCAAGTTCTGACCCCGCCGTGATCGCCGCTGCCCTGCAAACGGTCAACTACACCGTCAACCAATCGGTAACAGCGGTTGACACTGCCGCTCAAGCCCTGCGCGACGCTTCGGCCTTTCAAAGCTCTCTGGTCAACAATCTGACGGCCTCCGCTGGTGACAACATCCACGCCGCGCTGACGGGCGTTGACGCGCTCGCCAACAAGTCACTCGACGCGACGCCAGCCGGTACGGCCAGCGTCACCGATACCACCGTCAAATACGCCCTCATTGCCGCCGCCGTGATTGCCGCCGCGCTGCTGTGGGCCTCTGTCCGCAAATGAATAACCTGCCGCTCAACCGGAACCCGCTTGACGCCTCCCGGTTTTCGACCGGGAGTTTTACGTTGATTGCGGGCGAAACGCGCTTCTTCCCGCTGGCCGGAAATCGGGTGACGGTGTTGCAGTGCACCGCCCCGTTCAAATTCGCGTTCGACCGCAGCGAAGTCTTTTCTGATGCCCGGATGGGCATGGATTACCCGACCATGGACGGCGGGAATTTTCACGGCCTGACGATTCAAAATTCGTCTGCCACGAATCCGCTGACAGTCGAATTGGGCGTTGGTACCATGGCCGTTCGCCTGCCGCCAGACGTGCGCATCATCGCACCTGGGCAACGCGAGGTGTCGAATTACGGCATGACAAACACCATGGCAAAGGTGCTTGACCCGCTGCCGACGTGCCGGAAATTGCGCGTTTACGTCACCTCGGGCGCAACCGCTTGGCTCCGCTTCGGTGACTTAAGCCTCAGTTCGTTTTATGACCTCGCGCAAGCCTCCGGCGTTTGGACTGAGTACGAATGGGCCGGGCAGGTGAACTGCATGTACAACTCCGGCGCGGCCACCATCATTTTTGAACGCTGGTATTACTGAGACGTGAACACCTTTTTTGCGCCCTATGCGATTGACTTAGCCCCCGGCGAGGAACGCTCTATCGCCGGGCGCGGCTCATTTTTTTATGTCTCCGAAGCCTCGGACAGTTTTCAAATCGGCATTGAGGACAAATCGCTTTTTGACGCGCAACTTGGCATCTCGTTTAACGCGGTGCCGGGCGAATTTTTCCACAAGATTCGCCTCAAAAATCCGCTGTCATCGACTGTGTCCGTCAAGGTTTGGGTGGGGAACGGTTCGATCTCCGATTTTCGGCTGAATGTCATCCAAGGCCGCAATTCGAGCTTCATCAAAACGACGCCGAATAACTGGGGAAATATGGGCGTTGCTGCCAATGTGAACGGCAGCGGTGGGGCCATGACTTTGATTTTTCCGGGCGACTCGAAAGCGGCATACTTAATGATTTGGGGCGCTGCCGCGCTGCAAATCCGGCCTGACGCCCAAACGCTCGTGCCTGGGATGCCTTGGGCCTTCACGGCCCCGCAACGGCTGGATTATTCCGGCCCCGTGTACGCTCGGGCGTCCGGCGCTGCCGCAACCACGGCCTTTGCCGCCGCCTTCTATTTCGGTTCAGACACCACGATAAACCAGCCCACTACCGGCCCGCTGCCTGGCTAACCTCATGGCCTCTCTCTGGACAAACCTTGCCGACATTTTCATTCCGGGCGACTATAGCGGTCAATCGGACGCGAACGACGCGCTCATTGAATACCACCGCCAAGCCGAGCAGGCGGCGGGCACGCTGACGCCGAATGGCAACGCGGCCCACGACCACGACATTTCCGAAATCCTCAACACCGATACCACCGGCTCTTACGAGGATGCCGCGTTTGGTGACGCGACGATTGGCGCGGCCTCGGGCTCTCTTTCATCGACGTTCTCCGGCGCGCTGACGGCGGAAAAATGGCTTGTGGTGGGCGCGCTGGCCGTCGCTGCCATCTACGCAATCCACCAGTGGCCGCAAATCGTGAAAGCCTTCAAATGAGCGACCTTTTCACACTTATCACGCAAGGCAGTCAAACCGCGCTTCTGCTCGGGATTTTTCTGCGCCTCGGCAACATCACGGCCACGCTGAAATATCACGATTTGCGGCTGCGCCTCTTGGAAGGAGCCCACGCATGAAAACCATCGTCGCCCTCGCCCGCTCGCGCCCTGTCCAATTTGTCAGCGATTGGATGCTTATCCTTCTTGCGCTCACCGGCTGCGCGGCCAATCCGACCGTGAGCGTTCACCACACAACGCAAAAGGTTGAGTATTACGACCCGCCGTTGGTGCTCGCGACCCCGGCGACTGGCAACGTCACCACGCCCGCCGCCCTGCCCTCGCCCGCCCCGGCCCCCGCGCCTGCCGTGGTGGAAACACTCGATGCCACCTGGACACCGCCCGATGCCACCAAGGACGGCGCATCGTTCGCGCTCACCGATGGCAATCTGACCGTGGGCGCAAAGCAATCCGGTGCGGCCGTATTTAAGCCGGAGAACTTCGGCGTCTGGCAGTGGGCCGGGATTGGCTGCTTCCTTTTCGGCCTTGTCTGCCTCGCAACACCGTTGCCCGATACTTGGGGGATTTGGGCCATCGGCGGCGGCGTCACAATGGCGATTCTCGGCGCGTTCCTGCCTGTTTACGGCCCGATGGTCGGCTTGGCGCTTATCGCCGTTGCCGTGGTCGGCGCGGCCCGTTGGTGGATTATCGGCAGACACGAGGAAGCCGCGCTCCCCGACCTCACCAAGCTTTCCAAACTGATTGCGACCTAACCATGAAAATCATCGTTGATTCCACCCTTCCCTTTGCGTCCTGCGCGACGTTGTTAAACAACGGCGGCGAACCCGTTGACCGCTTCGTTGCCGTGTCATGGCACGCTTGCGCGGCCTACGCTGCCGCGCTCGGGCAATCGCTGTCCGATGACTCCGCGCCCGAGCCCACCCGGCCGCCCGAGCAACCGGAATTGCCTCCGGCGCCCGACGCCACCCCGCCGCCGCCTGACCCGGTTTACACGCTCTATCGCGACGGTGCGCCCGTCGCTGACTTGGTGCATGTGCCGGCGTCCGACATTCTGGATTTCCTGACGCCGGATTCCGACCAAGGCGGCGACCACTAATTTCCCCGAGATATTCGGGCAAGATCACGGCCCCGGCTTAATACGCCGGGGCCGTTTTCATTCTACGGGCTTCATCTTCGCCCAGGTGCTTTTTATAGACCGCGATTTTGTAGTCCCAAAGCTCGCGTTCGCGTTGCTGCCGCAACGTCACTTCGCGGCGGTGGGGATCGTCCAGAATAATTGTTTCCGGCGCAATCGTGCGCACCGCGTGTTCCAGCACGGCGAGGATTCGCCGCAGCGAACCGGGCGGGCAATCGGCTAGGATTGTGAGCATTTCGCCCGCGAGCGAGCCCGGAGACCAATGCGTTGCCCATTGAATCGTGTTGAGTTTTTCAAAGACTTCGGGTTTGATTGAGCAGCTAACGATTTTGCGGGGTTTGGGCATGGGCTGGCACACTGTCCTACTCGCTTTCGATGGCAATAAAACCTTGCTCACAATCGTTTCACAATTAGGTTTTAGCTCACAAAACGGCCTTAAAAACACCGTTATTCGGGTTATCAAAGGGATGGGTAAACATACGTATTGACAGGGCGCGAATGTTTATTGTGCGAACTTTACCTAAGGCCGCCAAGCTCATTTTGAACGGTGTTTAAGCCTTGATTCCCAGCGCACGGTGCACGGTTGTGCCCAGGGTATACATCGTATGCGGCTTGGGCAACAATTCGGTTATGCCAGCCTCGTAAAGCTGTTCCTGGGTCAGGCTCGCGGACAGGCCACTGGTGATGATTATGGGCAAGTCAGGCCGCACTCGGTGGACTTCCTGCGCAAAGTCCAGGCCTGTCATGCCGGGCATGGTTTGGTCGGTGATGATGAGATCGTAGTTCTCGGGTTGGGCGCGCACGCGCGCCAGCGCCTCCTGCACCTGGGTTTGCTTCTCCACTTGATAGCCCAGTTGTTCCAGGGTCTTCTGTCCCAGCATCGCCAGCACTTCCTCGTCGTCCAGATACATAATGCGTTTGCCATGGCCCACAGGAATCTTCGGGCGCAGAACGGCCGCATCCGCGGCGCGTTCGGCGGCGTGGACCGGAAAATAGAGGTGAAACGTGGTGCCCAGGTCCGGCTCGCTATAGACCGTGATCAGACCGTCGTGGGTTAACATGATGCCGTGCACCACCGAAAGTCCGAGGCCCGTCCCCTCGCCCGCCTTTTTGGTCGTGTAGAACGGCTCGAAAATGCGCGCCTGGGTGGCCCGATCCATCCCGCGGCCCGTGTCGGTAAAATCCAGGCGCACATATTTTCCCGGGTGCAGGTGGCGGTGCACCGCCGACAAGTGGTCGTCCACATCGGCGAGGCCGACCACCACCTCCAGGCGTCCCGGCCGATCGCGCATCA
>Ga0265320_10002385_pt1 | contig 13114 bp, 8 predicted proteins | sample 4827metaG_FD_202087 | JGI IMG/M metagenome (GOLD analysis project Ga0265320, IMG submission 202087) | Rhizosphere microbial communities from Carex aquatilis grown in University of Washington, Seatle, WA, United States - 4-8-27 metaG | ecosystem: Host-associated > Plants > Roots > Rhizosphere >...
ACCCTGACGGCCAGCGTGACGCCCGTGCTGGGCCTGACGCGCCGCGGCGATCTGCGCACCAAGCTGCGGGCGTTCGACCTGGGGGTGGACGACATCCTGACCACGCCCTTCTCGCCCGAGGAGCTGCTGGCGCGCTCGATCGTCATCACCCGGCGCGCGTCGGGGACGGATCGCCCCATCATCCCCACGATCACGCTCGGGGAGATGGAGCTCGACATCCTGAGGCGCGAGGTCCGGACCGCGGATTCGGTCGTCCCGCTGAGCGTCATCGAGCAGAGCCTGCTGTACCTGCTGGCCAGTCGCGGTGGACGGGTCGTCACGCGCGACGAGATCCTGGACGCCATCTGGGGCACCGACTTCGTGGCCGAGAGCAACATCGTCGATCGGCACGTGGGCAGCCTGCGCACCAAGCTCCACGACGACTACCGCCGGCCCCGCTTCATCGGCACGGTCCCCGGTCATGGCTATCGCTTCATCCCCACCTTCTCCAACGCTGGCTGGAAGAGCGAACCGTAGCGGGCGCCTGGCGTGCGACACGGACGCAACGCCTGAGCTGGCGCCTGCAAGGCGCCGCAGGAGCCTGAGCCCTGTAGCCTGCGCGCATGCTGTCTCACCGCTCCCGTGACTGATCGGCCGCGGGCGCCTTCCCGCAAGCGCGCGGCAGAGCGCGGCCCGCAGGTCGACCCGCAGCGACCGGTCGATCCCAACCTCCGCCGGATCGAGCGCACGACCAACCCGCTTGCCCGGATCCTGCAGATCCTGGGGCCTGGGCTCGTGACGGGAGCCTCCGACGACGACCCGTCGGGCATCGGGACGTACGCGCAGGCGGGTGCCCGCTACGGCTACGGCACGCTGTGGGCGACCCTCCTGATGCTGCCGATGATGACGGCCATCCAGTACATCTGCGGCAAGATCGGCCTGGTCAACGGGCGGGGCCTGGCCGGCGTCCTCCGTGAGCACTATCCCCGCTGGGTGCTCTACCCGGCGGTCGGCGCCGTCCTGGTGGCCAACACCGTCAACGCCGGAGCCGACATCGGCGCGGTCGCCGCGGCCATCAACCTGCTCCTGCCGGTGCCCATCCTGATCCTCGTCGTACCCGTCAGCCTCGGCATCCTGGCCCTCCAGGTCTTTGGCTCGTACCGGCTCATCGAGCGTGTCTTCAAGTGGCTCTGCCTGGCGCTCCTGGCCTACGTGGCGGCGGCGCTGCTCTCCCGCCCGAACGTGGGCGACGTGCTGCGGGGAACGTTCATCCCGACCCTCCAGCTGGACCCGGCGTACATCGGCATCCTCGTGGCGCTATTGGGGACGACCATCTCGCCCTACCTCTTCTTCTGGCAGGCCGGCCAGGAGGTGGAGGAGCAGGTCAGCATCGGCCGCCGGAGGCTCTGGCAACGGCAGGGAGCGTCAAAGAAGGAGCTCCGGTTCGCCCTCTGGGACACGCTGGCGGGCATGACCCTTTCCGAGATCGTGGCCTACTTCATCATCCTGGCCACGGGCGCGACCCTCTTCACGACGGGCAAGACCACGATCTCGTCGGCGACCGAGGCGGCCCAGGCCCTGCGTCCCATCGCCGGCGACGCGGCGACCCTGTTGCTGGCGGTGGCGCTCATCGGAGCGGGCGTATTGGCGATCCCGGTCCTGACCGGCTCGGCCGCCTACGCCCTGGCCGAGGCGTTCCGCTGGCGGGCCGGCCTCGATGAGAAACCCTCTCGCGCCCGCCCGTTCTACGCCGTGATCGTGGTGGCCACGCTCATCGGGATGCTCATGAACTTCGCCGGTATCGATCCCATCGACGCGCTCGTCCTGACGGCCGTCCTCAACGGCCTGCTGGCGCCCCCGCTGCTCGTGCTGGTGATGCTCGCCTCCAACGATCGCCGGATCATGGGCGAGCGCACCAACGGCCGCCTGCTCAATGTCCTGGGCTGGGCGACGACCGCCGTGATGGCGGTCGCCGCGGTGGCGCTGGTGGTGACGACCGTGCTGGGGTAGCCGGGTGTACGGGGGCCGGGGGGACCATCGCCGTATGGGCGGCCGCCCGTGATGACGGATATTTCAGGCAGCGGCGCCTTGATGGATCACCAGCGTGGGCGGCCGACGCATGGAGGTGCGCTTCGCGTGCTCTCGACCATCCTGGCGGACCGCCCAGACCGCCGCTCCGACGCCGGCCAGGGCCTGGCCGAATACGCGCTCATCCTGACCCTCATCGCGATCATCGCGATCCTGGCCCTCATCTTCCTGGGCAGTGACATCCAGCGGCTGCTCTCCCAGGTGGGCTCGTCCGTCTGACCCGCATGGCGCCATAAGAACGGTCCATCCGGCCCTTGTCCGGCCGTCGGCTCCAGCCGACGCTGGGACCAGTAGCGGTCATCCGGTCCGCGTCATCGCGAGGCAAGCCATGGTCGGACACGTCGTCACTCAACCACGCGTCGCGCCGCTCGCGCGCCCCGCGCTGACGCGGGCCGGCAAGATCACGCTGATCCTGCTGACCCTGCTGGGCGTCGGTGCCCTCGCCGGCGGCATCGCCCTCGTCGCCAAGCCCGACGGCAGCGTCATGCACTTCGATCCGGCCTTGCTCGCCGGGAGCCCCTTCACCGACTTCCTCGTGCCGGGGCTGATCCTGGGCGGCCTGTTCGGCATCGGTTCCTTCGTGGTCATCGCGCTGGGCCTGCGGCATGCGCCCGTCGCCCCGTTCCTCGCCTTCGCCATCGGATGCGGTCAGATGATCTGGATCACGGTCGAGCTTGCCGTCATCCACGAGCTGAGCTTCCTCCACCCGACGTTCTTCGCCGTGGGGCTGGCGATCGCCCTGGCCTCCGCCCGGTGGGGCTGGCCCGTCCTGGAGGGCTGGCGAGCCCGCCGCTGACACGGACGGTCCCGGCAGCCATCGACCCGTATCCTTCGCCGATGAAGATCCACTGGCCGCAGTGAGCCGTTCGCGACGCCCTGGGATGGGCGCCGTGCCATATCCCGGCGGGACCACCTTCCGCGTCTGGGCTCCGCACGCGCTGGGCGTCTCGGTCACCGGGTCGTTCACCGGCTGGTCGCCCGGACACGCCCTGGCTCGCGACGGCGACGGCTCCAGCGGCACGTGGTCCACGGACGTGCCGGACGTGCAGCCCGGTGCGGAGTACCGCTTCACGATCCACACGTCGGATGGCGATGTCTCGCGCCTGGATCCCTACGCCCGCCAGGTCACCAACTCGGTGGGCAACGGGGTGGTCTACGACCCGGCTGCCTTCGACTGGGGTGGCATCGGCTACGCCGCGCCCCACTGGAACGACCTGGTCATCTACGAGATGCACATCGGCACCTTCGGGACCCGCGGGACCAGGCCGGGTGACTTCGACGGCGCGATCCGCCGGCTGGGGTACCTGCGCGAGCTGGGCGTCAGCGCCATCCAGGTGATGCCGCCGTTCGAGCACGCCGGTGATGTCTCATGGGGCTACAACCCGGCCCATGTCTTCGCCATCGAGTCCAGCTACGGCGGCCCCGACGCGTTCAAGCGGTTCGTCCGGGCGGCCCACGAACACGGGATCGCGGTCCTCGTGGACGTCGTCTACAACCACCTGGGCCCCGGCGACCTTGACCTGTGGCGTTTCGACGGGTGGTCCGAGGGCGAGTGGGGCGGCATCTATTTCTACAACGACGACCGGGCGATCACCCCTTGGGGCGCGACGCGACCCGACTACGGCCGGGGCGAGGTGCGTACCTTCCTGCGCGACAGCGCGCTCACGTGGCTGGAGGAGTTCCGCGCGGACGGGCTGCGATTCGACGCCACGGTCCACATCCGCACCGTCGACGGAACGCCGGAGACGGCCCTGCCGGATGGCTGGTCGTTCATGGCCTGGCTCAACGACGAGATCGCCACGCGCCAGCCGTGGAAGCTGACGATCGCCGAGGACATGCGCGGTGAGGCCCGCATCACGGCCCCCACGGCGGACGGCGGGGCCGGCTTCGGGGCGCAGTGGGAGTTGTCGTTCCTGGACACCATCCGGCACGCCCTGACGGTGGCCGACGATCGCGACCGAGACGTCGCGGCGGTGGCCGCCGCTATCACCGGCGGTGGAGAGCGGCCTTTCGAGCGGGTCGTCTACACCGAGTCACACGACGAGGTCGCCAACGGCCGCGTCCGCCTGCCCGAGGAGATCGCGCCGGGCGACGCCGCCAACTGGTTCGCCAAGAAACGGGCCACGTTGGGCTCGGCGTTGACGCTGACCGCGCCCGGCATCCCCATGCTCTTCCAGGGCCAGGAGCTGCTGGAGGATCGCTGGTTCGACGACACGCAGCCCATCGACTGGTCCAAGCAGCACCGCCACGCCGGCATCCTGCACCTGCACCAGGACCTGGTCGCCCTGCGGCGCGATGCCGACGGCGTATCGGCCGGGCTGCGGGGTTCGCACGTGAAGGTCCTGCGGGCAAGCCGGCGGACCAAGCTGCTGGCCTACCATCGGTGGGCGGAGGGCGGCCCAGGTGACGACGTGGTGGTCGCCGCGAACTTCAGCGCCAAGCCGATCTCGAACGCGGCAGTAGGGCTCCCCCGTCGCGGCCGTTGGCGCGTGCGCTTCAACAGTGATTCGCGCGACTACGACCCCGAGTTCGGCAACTACCTCACGCTCGACCTCGACGCCGACGGCGGACCGCTGCACGGTCAGAGCCAGAGCGGCCTCCTCAACGTGGGCCCGTACAGCGTCGTGATCCTCTCCCAGGACGACTGATCCGGGACCGCTGCCCCCGCTCGTCGGCAAGTGATTGCATACGCAACCATCCGTGTGCGATGATGGGGGTCGCCCCAGCCCCCAGGAGTCTCGCGTCCATGCCCGCCGTCACCGTCCCCGACATCACCGTCCTGCCGCGCATCCCGGAGCCGGCGCCACTGGCGCCGCAGCGCGCGGTGCGCAGCATCACCGTCGCGCCGCACGGCCTGGAGGGCGAGGGCTTCCCCGTCCGGCGCGCCTTCGCCGGCGTCGACCTGGCTGACCTGGACCCGTTCGTCCACCTCGACGAGATGGGCGAGGTCGACTACGCCCCGGGCGAGCCCAAGGGCACCCCGTGGCATCCGCATCGCGGCTTCGAGACCGTGACGTACATGATCGACGGCACGTTCGAGCACAGCGACTCGAACGGCGGTGGCGGCGTCATCACCAACGGCGACACGCAGTGGATGACCGCCGGCGCGGGCATCCTGCACATCGAGAAGCCGCCGGAGGCGCTCGTCGCCAGCGGCGGGCTCTTCCACGGGTTCCAGCTGTGGGTCAACCTGCCCGGCGCCCAGAAGTGGACCGCGCCGCGCTACCAGGACCTGCGCGCCAGCGAGGTGGCGCTCGCCTCGTCACCGGACGGCGGGGCGCTGCTGCGCGTCATCGCCGGCGATGTCGCCGGCCACAAGGGCCCCGGTTCCACCTACACGCCGATGACCCTGGTCCACGCGACCCTGGCCCCGAGCGCCCGCCTGGTCCTCCCCTGGCGGTCCGACTACAACGCGCTGCTGTACGTCCTGTCCGGCTACGGCACCGTGGGCGCCGAAGGGCGACCGATCGGGCCCGGCCAGCTGGCGGTCTTTGGGCCCGGCGACGGCCTCACCGTCGCGGCGACGCGGACGCAGGAGAGCCGCAGCCCGAACCTGGACGTGCTGCTGCTCGGCGGCCGCCCCATCCGCGAGCCGGTGGCCTGGATGGGCCCGTTCGTGATGAACACCCGCGAGGAGATCCTGCAGGCGGTGGCCGACTACCAGGCCGGCCGCCTGGGCTCGATCCCGGCCGTCCACGCCGCACCGACCACGCTGGTCGAATCCCCCGCGCGAACGCCCGACGGGGTCCGCCCCGACTGACCTACGGCGAGGCGGCCAGCACCCCGTCCTGCAGCTCCACGACCCGGTCGGCCACCTCGAGCATGATCCGGTCGTGGGTCGCCACCACGGCCGTCACGTGCTCCGCCCGCACGACCGTCCGCAGCAGGGCCATGATCTTGCGGCCCGTCTCGGAGTCCAGCTGACCGGTCGGCTCATCGGCCAGGAGCAGCCGCGGCCGGTTGGCCAGGGCTCGCGCCAGGGCCACCCGCTGCTGCTCACCGCCGGATAGCTCGTGCGGCCGGTGGCCCATCCGCCGGCCGAGGCCCACCAGATCCAGCAGCTCGCGGACTCGCGCGTCACGGGTACGCCCATCGGCCCCCACCAGGCGGAGCGGCACCTCCACGTTCTCCGCGGCGGTCAGGATCGGCACCAGCCCGAAGGCCTGGAACACGAAGGCCACCGTGCGGCGACGGACGTCGACGAGCTGCGCATCGGTCAGCGCGCTGATCTCGACGTCGTCCAGCATGACCCGTCCACTCGTGGGCCGGTCCAGCACACCCAGCAGGTTCAGGAGGGTCGTCTTGCCGCTCCCCGACCGGCCGCGGACGGCCAGCAGCTCGCCCTCGGCGACGTCCAGGTCCACCCCTCGCAGGGCGTGGACGACCGCGCCGCCCGAGTCGTAGTCGCGGGTCAGGCCGACGGCGCGCAGCATGGCCTGCGGACCGTGGGGCATGTAGCGGGCGAGATCGGTGGCCGGCTCGGTCATGGCCGCGCGGCGTCCTCGGGGGCGGGGTTCTCGCGGACGGCGGGCTCGCGGTCCGGGAAGATGCCCACGTGATCGGGCTCCAGGCGCAGGCGGACGCGATCGGCCAGGGCGAGGGCCTCGATATGGGCCCGCGGCAGCTGCAGGCGGCCCGCCTTGTCCAGCACGGCGAACTCCTCGGCGATGACCTGGTGGTCGCCGTCGTCCGACTGCTGCGTGCGCCGCACGGTCATGCTGCTGGTGCGGCCGTCGCGGATGGTGACCGTGCGCGCCACGTGATCGGACACCAGCGCGTCGTGGGTGACGATGACGATGGTCGTGCCAAGCTCGCGATTGACCTCGCGCAGGACGTCGAAGACCTCGCCGGAGGTCGTGCTGTCGAGCTCACCCGTCGGCTCGTCCGCGAGCAGGACGTGCGGCTTGTTGGCCAACGCCACCGCCACGGCCACCCGCTGCTGCTCCCCGCCGGAGAGGCGGTCGGGACGATGGCTGGCCCGATCGCCCAACCCCACGAGGTCCAGCAGCTCCTTCGCCCGCTGGCGCCGCCGGCGCCCCCCGGCGAACGCCATGGGCAGTTCCACGTTCTGGGCGGCGGTGAGGTACGGCAGGAGGTTGCGCGCCGTCTGCTGCCAGACCATGCCGACCACGAAGCGCCGGTAGTACGTCTGCTCGCGCCCGCTCATGCGGCCCAGGTCGTGGTCGGCCACGATGGCCTGGCCGGCCGTGGGTTCGTCGAGGGCGCCCAGGATGTTGAGGAGCGTCGACTTGCCGCTGCCCGACGCGCCCACGAGGGCCATCAGCTCGCCCTCCGTCACCACCAGGTCCAGGCCCTGGAGGGCGACCACCTCGAGGTCGGCCACCTTGAAGATCCGCACGAGGTTGTCGCAGACGATGACGGGTGCGGCCTGGTCGGTCATTCGATCCCCTGGCGGACGGCGGTGGCCGGCATCTGGCCCCGCTCGAGCTGCGCGGCCGTGCCGATGCCGACGGCCACGATACCGGCGAGGAGCGCCGCGAGCACGGCCAGGCCGGCCGGCGGCAGGCCGAAGGGCACGACGACCGGCGAACCGATGAGGTCGGCCAGGCCCAGGCTGTCCTCCAGGAAGAGGAAGAGGCCTGCACCCAGGAGGAGGCCGGCCACGAAGGCCACGAGGACCGTGGGGCCGAACTCGGTCGCCACGAGGGCCACCGCCTGGCGTCGCGTCAGGCCCAGGGTCAGCAGATGGGCGGTCTCGATGGCCCGGCTGGCGCCCGCCAGGGCCAGCGCGGCGGCCACTGCCAGGGCGGCGTAGGCGAACGACAGGATGGCCGCCGCGGCCACGCCCTCGGACACCGCCACAGTGGCCGGCATGGCCCGGTTCGCGGCGACCACCGTCGCGCGCTGGACGATCTCCACGTCGCTGCCGGCCGGCGCCGCCGAGACGACGGACTGGATGGCGGGCAGGGCCCCATCGGGCGCGTCAAGGAAGGCGAACGAGGGGCCCGGCAGGCCGGGTGGCGCGAGCGCCACCAGCTGCTGCCGGGAAAGCAGCACGAACGGCTGGCCCACCGACAACGTGGGGAAGTCCGTCCGGAAGGCCGCCACCTGGAGGTTGACGCGGATGCCGGCCACGGTCACCTGGAAGACGTCTCCCAGCTTGAGCGGATGATCCTCGGAGGCGAGGCTCGGCGAGACCGCGACCTGCAGCGGATCGGCCGCCGCCGCGAGCATCGAGGCCGGCAGCTGCGGATCCACAGGGGTGCCGCGGGTGATGGTCTCGTACTGAGGGGCATCGACGACCACCAGCTCGCGGAGGCTGCCGGTGCTGAGGGCGACCTGCGCCTCGAACCCGGTCGCCGCGGTCGTCACGCCGGGCAGGGTCGCCGGATCGACGCTGGGCGGCAGGAGGCCGCCGCGCGACACCAGCTCATAGGGAGCGCCCACGCTCTGCCAGGCGGCGATGTCGGCGCCCGCATCCAGGTGGACCAGCGTGGCCGCCGCGAACGCGGCGCTGGCGGTGCACGCGAGGAGGATGAGGAGCACGACGCCGCCGGTGCCCCCGCGTGTCGCCCGCCGCAGGGCGAGCACCGATACGACGCCCCGGCGCCTCGCGGCGAGGTAGGCCAGCGCTCGCATCGGCCAGGGGTACAGGCGCAGGGCCAGGACGCCGGCGGCGAGGCCGACCAGGGCCGGGACGGCGGCCACGACCGGGTCCGGTCCGCCAGGCGGGAGCGCCGTCGCGGTCGCGGTCGGCGCCACGAGCCCCCGCTGGCGCAGGACCAGGGCCGCCCCCGCGGCCCCCACCACCAGCAGGGTTTCCAGGACGAGCCGACGACCGCTGGCTCGACGCGACGGGGCCGGGCCCGCACCCTGCCCGCGAAGCGGCCCGACGAGCGCCGGCCGGACTGCCACCAGGAACAGCACGAGGGCGCTGACCGCGACCGCCACGGCCGCGGCCAGGGTCAGGTGGCCGATCGTGGTCGGCACGAGCACGCGCGCCAGGAGGGCGCCGGCGAGCGCCGGCGGACCGGTGAACAGGGCCCCCTCGAGGATGGTCGCGCAGAGCAACTGGCGGCGTGAGGCGCCGCGTTCGCGGGCCACGATGATGGTGCGCCGCCGCTGGCGTGCGGCGAGCAGGATCACCAGCCCCAGGGTGGCCACGGCGACAGCACCCGCCCCGATGGCGGACACGGCCAGGACCGCCTGAGCCGAGACCCACCGCGACTGGTGCTCCACGAGCAGCCGCAGGAGGCCGGTCTGGAGGTTCACCCGGTCGGAGTCGGGGCCGTTGATGGCCGGGACGCCGACGGGGAAGAGACTCTCCGTCCGCCGCATGGCCTGGATCAGCGCCCCCACCTGCGTCGACCGCATGCGCGCGGCATCGACGTAGAACCGCCACTCGTACTGCAGGGGCAGGATGGACTCCAGCGGGACCGCCTCGTCCGCCGTCGCGGGTAGCGGGAGGGCGGTCGCGAGGAGGGCCGGGTAGGCGTCCGGCGACAGGAGCAGCGAGGTGTCGACCTTGGGGTGATCCGGGTCGAGAGCCCGGATGGTGGACCCCTCCACGGTCGCGTCGTCGATCCAGTAGGGGTCGGCGCGGTCGGTCGGGCGGTAGATCCCTACGATCACGACCGTGGCGTGCATCGGGCGGCCGACCGCCAGCGGATCGGTGGGCTCGGGCGTCAGGTCCAGGTGCGTGCCCACGCTCACCTGCAGCGCTTTGGCCGCGTCGTCGGAGATGGCTACCTCGAACGTCGTCACTACCGCGTTCGCGAGGGCCCCCGGGGCGACGTCGGGCTCCGAGGTGGTGATCCCCGTCGGCCAGCGCCCGGCGGTGAGGGTCACGTGCGCCTGGACGTCCTGCTGGATGCGCAGGGCCAGGACGTTGTCGATGGGCGTGCCCGAGGTGGCGTGCCACAGGGGCGTCTGGATGACGTAGGAGGGCGAGCTCGTCGGCGGCCGCCCGGCGACGGCCTTCAGGACCGCCGGCAGCTGGGCCGCCAGCTCGTCGCCGTGCTCGACCACGTTCACGGCCGTGTCGCGCGTGCAGCACGGCCGCGTCAGCTGGTCGAGGCGGAGGTTGCGGTCGGCACTGCCGGCCGCCACCATCTCGTCTCGCAGGGCCTGGTCGGCCACTGTGGCCAAGGCCCGCGGCGCCACGGCGAAGACGAAGGCCGTGACGAAGACCAGCGCGACCAGCCCCGCCGCCGCGGCCCGATCGCGTCGCAGCCGCCGGAAGGTCAGGCGGATCCAGGTCATTCGCCGGCCCGCAGGACGGTCGCCAGGCGGATGCGCGGCAGCGTCCGGCCGATGATCACGAGGGCCACGGCCAGCAGGGCCACGGCCAGCAGGGCGACCGCGCCGAGCACGATCCACGGCACTTCCACGACCGGAGGCGGCACCGGTGCGGCACCGCCCGGACCCAGGCTCGTGAAGGGCAGGACGAGCCACGCCATCAGCAGGCCCAGGAGCGACCCGCTGACGAGGCCCAACAGGAGCAGGGCCGCATGCTCCAGCGACAGCCACCCCCGCAGCTGCCGACCGGAGAGGCCCAGCGCGCGCAGCAGGGCCAGCTCATTCACTCGCTCGGCGGTCGAGACCACCGCGCTGACGATGAAGCCGATGGCGGCGAAGGCGATCGCCGCGAAGGCCCCGAGCAGCAGGGCGCCGACCGTGCCGAGGGCCACCGGGTCGGTCAGCAGGGCGTGCGCCAGGGCGTCACGGCTGATGATCCGCTGGGCCGCGAAGGGCTGTCCGGACAGCGTCACAGTCAGCGTCGCCGCCTGGTCCGGGTCCACCTGGAGCCACCACTCGGCGGTCGTGCCGATGTCCTGCGTCATCAGCAGGCGCTGCAGATCCATCGTCGGCTCGTCGACCACGACGAACGGGGTCGCCGGGTCGAGCGGCGCGAACAACGGGGCCACGCCGACGATGTCGAGCGACACCAGCATGCCGCCGTTGGTCGACACGGGGACGTGGTCACCGACGCGGGAACCGGTCAGGTCAAGGAAGGCCTGATCGACGATCGCGGCCATGGGCGCGCCGGCGGTCTCCGAGGCGAACCAGATCGCGGTGGTGACCTGACCCCCCTCCGGGTCGGCCACCACGGCGACCGTGGCCGGGGCCGGGTCGAGCGTCACGTCGGTCGGGGGAGACGCGGCATCGGCGAAGGCCTGGACCCCGGTGACGGTCGCCTTGCCGTCGTCGAAGAAGCCCGCCGACACGACCTGGAGCGCCTCGAGCGACAGCGGATAGACGGGTTTCAGCTGCGCGCCCGACAGCGACGCGACGAGCGGCACCTCCACGGTGGTCGTGCTGCCATCGAACGGGATGGTGGTAGCCGGCTCCAGGCGGTAGATCCGGCCGTCGGCGTCCTTCAGGATCACCTGCATCTGCAGCGGCTCGCCCTGGAAGTCCTGCGAGTCCGCCTGGCTGGCCTTGAGCGTGACGACGAGGCGGATCGGGCGGCCTGGGAGCGGCACGGCCTGACTTGCCGGGCGGGCCTTCGCCAGGGCGGCCAGGGCCGCGGCGGGATCGCCGCCGCCGGCCGGGGACAGCATCTGCGTCGCCGTCTCGGGCTCGACGGCCAGCATCGCGCCATCGCGGATGGTGCCGCTGGCGGAGAACGTCTGGCTCTCCACGGGCATCGCCCGGACCACACCCGGCAGGGTCCGGATCGCGTCCCCCGCCGCCCAGCCCGGCAGCGGGGCGGCCGGGGCGGCCACCATGCGCATGTCCGTCGCCGCCTGGTACGCCGCCTGGTCCTGCTGCGAACGCGTCCACGTGGCGGCGTAGACCGCAGCGAACACCACCAGCGCCGAGGCCAGGACGAGGAGCAGCGCGGCGCGCGTGTAGCGGAGCGGCCGTCGGGCCAGCTGGCGCGCGCCCATCGACGCCACGAGACCCCGGCGCCGCACCAGGAGCCGCTCGGCGAGTTCCGCCAGCCGCGGCACGAGGCGGGTGGCCAGGACGCCGCCGGCGATGAGGCCGAAGGCGGGCGCGGCCACCAGCAGGGGGTCGACGCCGAGCGTGCCACGGGCGTTCGCGGTCAGCGGCGCCCCGTACGTTCGGAGCTGCCACAGCGCGATCGCCGCCACCACGACGAGGGCCAGGTCCAACCCCAGCCGCTGGGCCAGTGTGCGCGCCAGCGGCCGGGCCATGGCGGCCCGGACCGAGGCGAGCTGCCGCCCACCGGCCAGCACCGGGGCGGCCAGCACGACCATGCCCGCCGCGGCCGCGGCCACGGCGGCCAACACCGGGGCGGCATCGAGCTGGACATCGTCGGTCAGGTGCGCCGCGGCAAGGGGTCCCACGCTGCCGAGGGCGAGGACGATGGCGACGCTCGCGGCACACGCGACGAGGACGGCCGGCACCGCCAGGAGGAGGGCCTCACCAAGGGCCAGCACCAGCAGGTCGAAGGTCGAGGCCCCGCGCGAGCGCAGCAGGGCCAACTCCGTCCGGCGACGGTCGCTCAGCATGGCCGCCACCAGCAGCACGGCGTAGGCGGCCAGCACGGCGTACTGGAGCACCAGCAGCAGGACGTTGGTCCCGTTGGCCACCCCGGCCGCGGCGATCGTGCCGAGCACAGCCGCCAGACCGGCGCTCACCTGGACGTAGCGGCCCTGGGGCACCGCCGCCAGCACGGCCGAGGGCAGCGTCGCGAGCCGGGCGCGCAGGCCCACGATCGTGTCCGGGTAGAGGGCCGCCGGGCCGGGGATCGCCCGCCAGCGCACGTCGAGGACGCTGGACGGGCTCCGCAGGAGGTCGTCGGGCGAGACGAAGAGCGGCCCGTGTAGCGGGGCCACGAGGTTGCTATCGGCGCCGGTGGAGTCGAGGGTGTCGCCCAGCCAGTAGGGGTCCTGCGGGTCGGTCTTCCAGATGCCCACGATCCGCGCCGACGCGATGGCGACGGTGGCACTCGCGCCCGGCGTGGAGGCATCGGCGAGGCCGACGCGGTCGCCGATCTGGAGGTGGAGCGCCGCCGCCGCACCCTGCGAGATCGTCGCCTCCAGGGGCTGCTGGCCGGGCTTGGGCCACGATCCATCCACGAGCTGGGCATGCGCGCCCAGGTCGGCATAGCCGC
>Ga0265320_10002386_pt1 | contig 13114 bp, 14 predicted proteins | sample 4827metaG_FD_202087 | JGI IMG/M metagenome (GOLD analysis project Ga0265320, IMG submission 202087) | Rhizosphere microbial communities from Carex aquatilis grown in University of Washington, Seatle, WA, United States - 4-8-27 metaG | ecosystem: Host-associated > Plants > Roots > Rhizosphere >...
GTTGCCGACCATCGCGACAGCCACGTCGGATAGCGCGATGTGAGCGAGTCCACCCTCGCCGGTGGCGGCCCGGTGGCGGTCGGCGGCCAGGACCGCGAAGGCTGCGAGCGTCCCGAGGGCGATGTCCCAGGCGGGGAGCACGCTGTTGACCGGCTCGTCAAGGGTTCGGGGGCCCGTCACGGATGGAAAGCCGGTGGCCGGATTGACGGTGTAGTCAACCTGGCTCTTTCCGTCAGCGTCGCCGGTCAGAGCAACCATGATGAGGTCCTGGCGCTGCGCGCGCAGCGCTTCGAAGTCGAGCCAGCCACGGGCCGGGAAGTTCGTCAGAAACGTGCCGGTCGCCGCGATCATTGCGACCGCTAGCTCGCGACCGGCGCTCGAGTGCAGGTCGAGCGCGATCGAGCGCTTGCCCTTGTTCAGACCCGCCCAGAAGAGGCTTTGTCCGTCCGGAGCGAGCGGCCAGCGCTCGAAGTCAGGGCCACCGCCGAGCTGATCGAAGCGGATGACCTCCGCGCCGCTCTGCGCGAGCGTCATCCCGCCGAGCGGCGCGGCCACGAAGGCCGACCCTTCGATCACACGTAACCCGTCGAGAATCCCGAGGCTCACGTGACATCCACACTGCGACGGCGTCGGCCGGCGGCTCGGCTCTTTCGCCGTGTCGCCTTGGCACCCGCCGGGATCCGGCCGGGGCGCCGGGAAAGTCTCACCGCCTCTGGATACCTGCCGCACGCCCCCGCGCAGCGACCGTCTCGGCCATCTTGCGCGACGCCTCGTCGATCATCTCGCCCTCGAACATGACCGCACCGAGACGGTCGGTGTCGGTCGCCTTGGCGTAGGCGTCGAGGATCCGCTCGGCCCGCTGGTATTCGTCGGCCCCGGGGGAGAAGAGCTCGTTGCACAGTTCGATCTGGTCGGGATGAAGCGCCCATTTACCGTCGAAGCCCAGCGCGCGCGCACGGCCCGCGACCTCGCGAAAGCCGACCGGGTCGCGGATCTGCGCATAGGGTCCGTCGATCGCCTGAAGGCCGAAGGCGCGAGCCGCGATCAGGATTCGCCAGAGCACGTAATGCCACTGATCGCCAGGGTAGCCGGTGTCGATCGCTCCGACCGTCAACTGCGGCATCCCGATCGCGGCTGAAAAGTCGCCGGGACCGAAGATCAGCGTCTCGATGCGATCCGAAGCGCCGGCGATCTGCTCGACGTTCATCAGGCCGCGTGGACCCTCGATCTGCACCTCGAGCCCGATCCGGTGCTCCAGCGACAGCTCCTGCTCGAGTTGCGAGAGGAGCTGGTCTGCGAAGTGCACGTCGGCGGCGGCTTCGACCTTCGGCAGCATGATGCAGTCGAGCGCCGGTGCGGCCCCCTCCACGATGTAGGTGATGTCTCGAAAGCACCACGGGGTCCGCGTGTCGTTGACCCTCACGACCTTCGTCTTTGCGACCCAGTCGGTGCCGACGAGAGCATCGACGACGTTCTGCCTGCTGGCGTCGTTCTTCTCGAGCGGCGCCACGGCATCCTCGAGGTCGATGAACACCTGGTCCGCCGGCAGCGTCGCAGCCTTCGCCAGCATCTTCTGGCTGGACGCTGGGACGGCGAGGCAGGAGCGGCGCAGGCGAGTGGCCGTCATCGGGTTGCGGCCTCCGGACCGACGCTGAGCAGTTCGATCCGGAAGCCGTCCGGATCGATCATGTAAACGGCGAGCCGGCCGCTGTTTGCGCCGGCGACCACTTCGACCGGTTCGCTGACGGACTTCACACCGGCGGCGCTCAGCGTCTCATAGGTGTCTCGGAGGTCGTTCACGAGGAAGCAGATGTGCGCGGTTCCCGGGTTGGGAGGGCTCGTGTCCACCGCAGCGCGATCGACGCCCTGGTACTCGATCAGCTCGAGATGATGCTCGCCGCCGGGAATCAGCAGCATTGCCTGGTTGAGGCTGGCCGTGGGGTAGCCGACTATCCGGCGCACGTAGTCATCCTCGTTCAGGCGCTTCCAGACGATCTCGCAGTCGAACAGGTCGCAGTAGAAGGCGATCGACCGGTCGAGGTCGGCGACGTGAAACGCGGTGTGATGGGCGCCGACAACGGTCATGCGGTCTCACCGCGGCGCGGAACCATGAAGCTTCGCCGGAACTCGCAGACGACGACCTGATCCTGCCTGAATCCGCGAGTCTCGACCGTGACGATGCCGACTTCGGGTCGCGAGCGCGAGATCCGCGCTTCGGCGACCGTCGTTTCCCCGTAGAGCGTGTCGCCATGGTGAAATGGCGCAACGTGACGCAGGTGCTCGGTTCCCAGCGCCGCGATCGCCTTGCCCGAGGTGTCCGGCACGCTCATGCCGAGCAGGAGTGAGTAGATGAATGTGCCGACGACGATGTTTCGGCCGCCGGGCATCTCCGTCTCCGCGAAGTGCGCGTCGACGTGAATCGGGCTGATTGCCGAGGTGAGCGCGCAGAACAGGTGATCCTCGGCCTGCGTGATCGTGCGGCCGGGCCAGTGCCGGTATACGTCACCGACGTCGAATTCCTCGAAGTAGCGTCCAAACCTCTCCGACCGTCCATCGTGAACGGTCACCAGGCTCCTTCGCTACGCCCGTCGGCTATCTCCTCGCTGCAGTATCCGAGCTCGGCGAGGATGTCGTCGGTGTCGTGGCCGAGCGGCGGGCCGACGTGGGTGACACGCGATGGTGTTGCGCTCATGCGAGGAACGGGTGCGGCCATGTGCACCGTCCCGAGTGCTTCGTCTTCCACCTCGAGCAGCGTACCTCGCGCGCGGTACTGCGGATCCTCGAACACGTCGGCCATCGAAAGGACCCGCACGCCCGCGGCGCCGGCCTTCTGAAAACACCGGTCGACGTCGGCGACGTCGCGCTCGGCGATCCACCGCGCGACGACGGCATCGAGTTCCTCGGCGTTGCGCACTCGCGCGTCCGGTGTGGAAAAGCGCGGATCCGCGACCAGGTCGTCGCCGCCGATCAGCCGCAGGATCGTGTCGGCCGCGGCCTGCGTGGTGCCGGACACCGCGAAATGGTGGCCGTCGCGCGTGCGGTAGACGTTCCGCGGCGACGACCACGGCAGGCGCGAACCGTTGCGTTCCTGCAGGGCGCCGCTCGCCTTGTAGAGCGTGGGCAGAGGCCCCAGTATGTTGAAGACCGACTCGAACAGGGACACGTCGATGACCTGGCCCTCCCCCCGCTCTTCGCCGACGTCACGGTGGTAGAGCGCCACGAGCAGCGCCCACGTGGCGAACAACCCGGCGACCTCGTCGGCCAGTGCGAACGACGCGAGCAACGGCGACTGGCCGGGATAGCCGCTGATCTCGGCGAGCCCGCCGAAGGCCTCCGCGAGCGTGCCGAACCCCGGCCGCTGGCTGTACGGACCGGTTTGGCCAAACGCCGAAACGCGGACGACCACAAGGCCCGGGTTGACGGCGCGCAGCACATCAGGCGAAAGATCAAGGCGCTCGAGCACTCCTGGACGGAAGCTCTCAACGAGCGCGTCCGCTCCCTCCACCAGGCGCAGAAGCGCCTCTCGCCCCTTGGGCTGCTTGAGGTCGAGCGTGACCGACTGCTTGTTGCGGCCGATCGACAGCCACCAGGCCGAGCGGTCACCGATCAGCTCGCCCATTGCCCGCGCCGCATCCCCGTCTCCGGGACGCTCGATCTTTGTGACCTGCGCTCCGAAGTCCGACAGATGCTTGCCGACGCTCGGCCCGGCGACGACGTTCGCGAGCTCGATGATGCGAATGTTCGACAGCGGCAGCGCGGAAGCCATGACGAGCGATCCTACTACCTGGGGAGCTAAACGGTCAAGGCCGCTGGAGGCCCCCGGGCCGGCCCTACCTTGCCGCGCTGGACTCCTCGATCGGGCTCAGGTGGCCGGTACGGCCGACCGTCAGCGTGCGAACCCGCTCATCCGAGCGCAGCCACTCATCCCATTCCTCGTAGCCGGTCATCGTCTTTGCCTTCTGAAGGGTCATGTCGTGAATCAGGTACTCCTCGGCAACCAGACACAGGACCGGGTTCCGCGTGCGGACCGCCGAGGGGTCCCCCCGCTCCGGCATGTGCGCGATCAGCGCCTCGGATCCGTCGGTGACGAGCGTCAGCATTCGCCCGCCGATGCGCGAAGCGACAGTCTCGCGGTAGCTGTGACGCTGCCACCAACCAGCCTCGAGCGCGTCGCCACCGTAGAGCATGCCGAAGATCCGAACACCCCTGGCGTCGGCATCGACGAGGTCCTGCCTCAGTGTGTCGGAGTTCTCGGCCCACATCGACACGTAGATCTCCTCGGTCGCCCCGCGAACGAGCGCGCGGGCGTGATCGATGATCGCGTCCAGACTCGACACGGTGATGATGTCGGGCTTGGGATCGCCGCTGACCATCGTCGGCAGCGTCAGATCGAGAAAATCGAGCGGCGTCATGTAGCGCTCGCGCAGCTTGTGCATCAGTTCGTGAGGCGGGACGCAGACGTATTCGACGTTGGTACCGCTCCGGGTTTGTGCCACGACGCCGGCGTCCGACAGTCGTTCGAGCATCGCGTACACCTTCGACGAAGGCACACCGGACGCGCGGCTCAGCTCATTCCCGTTCTGCCGGCCGTGCCGGAGAAGCCCGAGGTAGAGTCGCGCTTCATACAGCGAGAACCCGAGTTCCTGAAGGCTCTCGATGACACGGTCATCGGGCGGCGCGGACATCGTTCCTATACTACCCTGGGGCGTTGATGGAATTCCTCGTCGAGATTCAGGTCAATTTCCCGCCGGATCTGCCCAGCGAGCAACTCACCGCAGTCGTCGATGCGGAGGCGATCCGGGGCGCGGAGCTCAGGGCCGCGGGAACGATCGTCCGTATCTGGCGCATCCCCGGCCGTCGCGCGAACGTGGGCATCTGGGCCGGCGCCGACGCCGACGAGGTTCACCGCGCGATCACCTCGCTGCCGGCGTTCCCATGGATTGACGCCAGGGTCACAGCGCTCGCGACTCATCCGCTCGAAGCCCACAGCTGAAACGCCGCTGCGATTCACGCCAGCGACCGCGCTGCGTCGACGATCGCACTCGTGGCGGGAATGATCGCGTCCTCGAGCGAGGGGCTGTAGGGCACCAGCACGTCGTCAGGAATGCCGACAACTCGCGGTGGCGACTTGAGCGAGACGCCCGCGAGCGTCAGGTTCGAGATCAATGTGGCCCCCCAGCCTCCGGCGTGGACCTGCTCCTCGACGACGACCAGACGGCCGGTTCGCTCGACGCTCGAGCGCACCAGCGCGGTGTCAAACGGTCGCAGCCACTGCGGATCGATCACCTCGGCCTCGATGCCCGCCGACGCCAGTTCCTCAGCCGCGCGAAGCGCACGGTCGAGCATCAGCAACGTGGCCACGATCGTCACATCGCCACCCTCACGCGCCACCACGCCCTTACCGAACTCCGCGATCTGGTCCTCGCCGCGGCTGACGAGACCCTTGCGCGCGTAGAGCCCCTTGTGCTCGAAGAAGAGCACGGGGTCCTCGTGCCTGATCGCTGCGCGCAGCACGCCGTAGGCGCCGGCCGGCGTACCCGCCGACGCGACGATCAGACCGGGGAAGGCGATGAACCACGACTCACCGGTCGCCGAGTGCTGCGTCCCGAAGCGTCCGGTGCCGCCGCCGATCGAGCGGACGGTGACCGGCACCGAGCACTGGCCGCCCGTCATGAACCTGAACTTCGGCAGTTCCTCGATGATCGCGTCTCCGGCTGTGGCGAGGAAGTCACTGAACATCACCTCGACCACCGGACGAAGGCCGGTGATCGACATGCCGAGCGCCATGCCGATGAACGTGTTCTCGCAGATCGGCGTGTTCGTAACCCGTCCCGGGAAGGCCTCGGGGAGACCAACGTTCGTCTTGAAGACGCCACCGTCGTTGGCGACGTCCTCACCGAGCAGGTAGATGCGCGGATCGGCGCTCATCGAATCGGCGAGCGCCGCATTCACGGCCTCGCGATAGGTCATCTCAACCGGGCCGGCGGCCACGACTGAGGGGTCCGACTCAAGCTGCGTAGACATAGCTGCGAATCTCCTCGATTGTTGGGACCGGGCCCTCCTTCGCGCGCTCGGCGGTCTCATCGACCACTCGCTGGGTCTCCTCCCGCAGCGCGCCCTGCTCCGCGGCCGAGAGCAGTCCGCTCGCCGCCAGCTGCGCGCCCAGGAGCTCGATCGGATCGCGCTCGCGCCATCGGTCAAGCTCCCCCTCGGGGCGGTACTTCGCCGGGTCCGTCCGCGAATGACCGCGGAAGCGGTAGGTCTTCATCTCCAGCAGCGACGGGCCTTCGCCGGCGCGGCCCCGGGCAACAGCGTCGGAGACCGCAGCGTGCACGGCGTCGACATCCTGGCCGTCGACGATTACTCCGGGCATCGCGTGCGCCTTCGCCCGGTCGGCGAGATCGTCGAGCGGCGTCGTATCACGCATCGGCGTGTATTCGCCGTAGAGGTTGTTCTCGATGATGAAGACGATGCCCACCTTCCACACCGACGCGATGTTGAGCGCCTCGTGGAACGTCCCGATGTTCGTGGCCCCGTCACCGAAGAAGGTGAGGGCCACGCGGTCTGACCCCTGCAGCTTTGCCGAGTAGGCCGCTCCGAGCGCAACCGGGAGGCCCGCACCGACGATCGCAAAGGCCCCGAGCAGGCCCTTGTCCATGTCCGTGAAGTGCATCGAACCGCCGACTCCCTTGCAGCAGCCGGTGGAGCGTCCCATCAGCTCGGCGAAGCACGACTGCATCGACACGCCGCGCGCGAGCGCCTGCCCGTGTCCGCGGTAGGTGATCGTCATGTAGTCGTCATCGCGCAGCGCGCTGACGGCGCCGACCGAGACCGCCTCCTGCCCCTGGCACAGATGCGTGGTCCCCTGAATCAGGCCCTCCATGAAGAGCTCCTGCACCTTCTCCTCGAACAACCGGATCTCAATCATCCGGCGATACCACTCGGTGCGAATGTCTGCTGCGGGTGCGCTCACCAGCGTTCCTCTCCAGTTGTCAGTAGGTCGTCGAGCAGGCCGTCTTCGTCGTCCACGGCCTGCCGAGCGATCCACTCCGCGTTGTAGAGCCGGCCGAAGCCCGGCTCCTCGGTCAAAGGCTGCATCCGGCCGTCGATCACGATCGGCTGCTCCAGCGAGTCGGCGAACTGATCGACGCCGCTGCCCGGAACTCCCCACTCGATCGGAACCTCGTGGCCGAGCGCGCCGAAGATCTGTGAGTGCATGTGGGCAAACATGTGCGGCGCAAAGCTGACCCCGGCCTGATCGATCTGAGCGAGCGTGTCCGCCAACCGGGTGATCCCGCCGTAGGTCGTCACGTCGATGCGCTCGACGTCGACCGCACCGTGGGCCAGGACCGACTCCGGGTGATACGAGCCTCCCTGCTCATCGCCCATCGCGATCGGCATCGGCGCGCCGGCCCGGATCTCGGCGACCATCCGCGCATTCCCCGGAGGCACAACGTCTTCGAGCCAGCCGAGGTCGACGTCCTCGATCGTCTTCGCGAACTCGATCGCGTCCGCAGCGGTCTTGAAGACCCAGTTGCAGTCCATCCCGAGCCAGCAGTCCGGCCCCATCGCGGCGCGTGCCGCGCGCAGCCGGGCCCTGGTGTCCGCAGGGTCGCCGGCGATCGGTTGCTTGAAGCGCCGCCACCCGGACTCGAGCAGCGTCTCGACCTGCTCGGCCACCTGCTCGGGGGTCAGGCTCGGCGGGTATCCGATGATCGCGGTGACCGGCATCGCGGGACGCCCACCGCCGAGGTAGCGCGAAATCGACTGTGATTGAGCTCTGGCCGCGAGATCCCAGGCCGCCAGGTCGACGAGTGAAAGCGCCCGCAGGCCGATTCCGGAGGCGAGTATCGCGTTGTTGCTCCACGCCGCGTCCCAGTGCAACGAAGCTGGATCGTCGTAGGGCTTGCCGACGTAGAGGGGAGCGATGTTCCGCCTCACGATCGCGGCCAGCGGGCCGTCGCGGGTGTAGACGAACGCAAACCCTTCGAGCCCGCTCTCGGTTCGCAGGCGGCAGAGGATGAACTCGCGGTGCTCCATCACCCATGGGCCGAACCTGATCGTGACCGGCAGTGGTGCTCGCACGGTGATCACGGCCACGGACTCGATCTGGTCAGCCATCGAGCGCCTCGGGATCCTCGAGCATCGCCTTGAGGGTGCCCAGGAATCGCGCAGCGTCGGCGCCGTCGAGTGCGCGGTGATCGGCGCTCAGCGTGGCCGCCATCGTGCGCCTGACGGAAATTTCGCCGCCTGAGGCCACGGGAGTCTCGATCGTGGCGCCGGTCGCCAGGATCGCGACCTGCGGAGGCACGATGATCGCGGTGAAGCGCGTCACGTCAAAGGCTCCGAGGTTGCTCAGGGTGAACGTCCCCTCGGTCAGCTCCGAGCCGCGGAGTCCACCGCTGCGCGCGCGACCGACGAGATCCCTGAGTGCCGCCGCCGTCTCGTCGACGCTCAGCGCCTGCGCGCCGAGTATCGCCGGGGCGATCAGGCCGGCGTCGAGTGCGACCGCCACACCGAGGTTGACGCGCGCAGAACGCTCGAGGCCGCGCTCGGTCCAGACGGCATTGAGCTCCGGATGGCTGCCGAGTGCCCGCGCGCAGGCTCGGACCAGCAGCACTGTCACCGACACCTCGCGCGCGGCGGCGGCGGCAAGCGCCGCATCCATGCCGATGTCGGTCTCGACGTAGAAGTGCGGGGCCTGCTGCTTGCTCTCGGTCATGCGGCGGGCGATGGCGCGCCGCATCGGCGTCGCCTCTACGAGCGTGTAGCCCGCCTCGGCAGATGCGGCTTCATCCGCTCTACTCGAGATAGGCGATCACCTCGCCGACAACCACTTCGCTGCCGGCCTCGGCGACGATCTCGACGAGCGTTCCCGACGCAGTCGCCTCCATCTCCACGGTTGCCTTGTCGGTCTCGACCTCGGCAATCGGCTCGCCGCGGCCGACCGGGTCGCCGACCGCCTTCAGCCACCGCGAAATGGTGCCCGACTCCATGTCGTAGCCAAGATTTGGCATGAGAACCTCGACGCGCACGCGGCGACTGTACTACCCTAGTAGTTGCGAGTCAACGTCGAGCGCCGCCGGGCCTCAATCGAGCTCGAACGCGTAGTCCGTCGTCGCCAGCACCTGTGCTCCCGCGGGAGTGACGACCGCGTTGTCCTCGAAGCGGACGCCCCCGCCGAGTTCGGCGCTGTATACGCCCGGCTCCGTGATGATGACGTTGCCCTCCGCCAGGATGTCGGTGCCCCCCGGGACGAGTTGAGGCCGTGACTCGTGGTAGCGAAAGCCGGTTCCGTGACCGGTGTGATGGGGAAACTGGGTGAATCCGGCGGCCTGGCACGCTGCGCGGGAGGCGGCATCCACGTCGCCGCCGCTCGCGCCGGGCTTGGCGGCCGCGAAGCCGGCCTTGACCGCAGCCCGAACCGCCGCGTAGGCGTCGCGCAGTTGCGGCGTCGCCGGGCCGGCGATGACGGTGCGAGTGTGGTCGCTCCAGTAGCCGTCGGCGCCGGTTCCCAGCTCGAGCATCACTGCGTCGCCCCGCTCGATGCGCCTGGTCCGCGCTCGCCAGTACTTCCACCCCTCGCCAAGATCCGGGCCGGAGTAGACGGTCGCGAAGCCGCGCACCCACCTGGCCCCCTTGTAGCCGTGGCCGCGCACCGTGATCGCGTGCTCGACCGCCGCGACGACATCGATCTCCGTGTTACCGGGAACCGAGAACTCCTTGAACGCGTTCAGGCCGAAGACGGCGATCTCGTTGGTCCGGCGGATCAGATCGAGCTCATCAGCGGTCTTGACCGAGCGGATCGTCTCGAGGGCCTCCGTGAAGTCGGCGAGACGCTCGGTCTTGAACGCCGCCTTGATCAGCGCCTGGGTTGGCAGCGCCACCGCATTCGGCTCACCGTGGATCGAGGCGGGCGCAATTGACTCGAAGCTTCCTTCGAAGCCGATCACACCGCCGAGCGCCGAGTGCTCGGCGGCGAGGTCGCTGAGGTGACCGCTGATGACGGCGCCCGTCGGAGGCCCGTCGTGGCGGATCGCGGGGAAGGTGCGAATGTCGCCGTCCCAGATCTCGGCGGCCTCGCTCTCCTCGTAGTCGGGGAGCATGAGCGTGGCGCCGCCGGGGCCGATCACCACGAACGTGAGACCAGGAATCTGGGTGTACCACCCGGTTGAGAGCACGACGTTCTCAGCCAGTCGCAGCACGATGGCATCCAATTCCTGGTCCGCCATCGCCGACTGAATCTGCTGGATCCGTAGTGCCTTCATCATCGCCCGCTCTCCTCGTTCGCACGCTCGCCGCCTCCGCAGCGGCGACTGGACAGAGGCCACGTTACTACTCCGGTAGTCACGCGGTCAACCGGCACCCGAAGTCCCCCTGGGGCCGAGGTTTGGTGCGGTACGACTACAGTAGTAGTATCATCGCGCGCGGATCGCCGGCTGCGCCGGCAGCCGATTCCCGGAGAGGAGCAAACCGCCGTGCTCGACCGCCCTGGCCTGACCGGATACCCAACGACCCGCGGACAGAACTCGGGAGCCGGGCGTGGCCGCTGAGACGGTCCGCGAGCTGAGCGTTGCCACGATTCGCGCGGCACTGCCGCAGCCGATCGTCTTCGGCGACTGGGTGATGCGCCATCGAAGCTTCGCGATCGTTCGGCTGCGGGCGCAGAGCGGAGCGGAGGGGTTCGGCTTCACGCTTTCGCGCGAGGGCCCGGTCGACGCGGCGATCCGGCAGGCCATCGCCCACCACTACGTCGGCGCGACGTTCGAGTCAAGCGAGGACGCCGCGGGCGCGTTCTATCGCTGCCAGGGATCCAACCTGGCCGGCCTGAGCGGAGGGATCGGTCTGCGCGGCCTCTCGATCGTCGACCTCGCCGTTCACGACCTGCTCGCGCGCAGCGCGGGAGTGTCGATAGCGCGCTACCTCGGCGGCGAGCCCCGCCGAATGCCGGCAACGGCGATCATCGGCTACCCGCCCGGGGATATGCCTCCCGACGCCGTGCGAGAGCAGGTTGCTCAACTGCGCTCCGACGGCTGGCGTCGCTTCAAGATCCCGATCGCGTTGCCGCTGGATTACGGCGCCGCGCGACTGCTCGCGGCGCGCGAGGCCGCGGGCGACGACGCCTGGGTCGGCATGGACGCCGCCTGGATCTTCCGTGCCGTCGACGACGCCGTGGCGTTCCTTGACTCCGTCCAGGCGGCCAGGCTCGGGTGGTTCGAGGACGTGTTCCCACCCGGGGACGCTGAGATCGTGCGGGCGCTGCGTGACCGTGCCGGCGGGACGCAGATCGCCATGGGAGATGAGCAGGGCGGCGCCTACTATCCCGAAGCGCTGCTTCTGCGCCAGGCCGTGGATGTGGTCCGGATCGACCTCACGTGCATGGGCGGGATCACGCGTGCCAGGCCGATGATCACGGCCTGCGAGCGCGCCGGCACCGCGTTCTCCCCGCACATGTTCGCCCACGTTCACTCACAGGTCTTTGGCGCGCTCGGCTACGACGTGCCCGTCGAGTGGGGCGTCCCCGGGACGGGAGTCGACCAATACGCCGACTCGCTGCGCCGCCCGACGATCGTCGACGGCCTGATGGAGCCCCTCGCGGAGGAGCCGGGGTTTGGCCCGATGGTGAATCCCGGCTGGCTCGCCGATCAGGACGCCGACGACGACGACGGCCTGATCAAGTCGCTCGCCCGCTCCTAGTCGACTCAGAGCGCCAGCAGCGCCGTCAGGCCACCGTCGACGGCGAGCGTGGCCCCGGTGATGCCGGAGGCCAGCGGGCTCGACAGGAACACGATCGCATTCGCGACCTCCTCGGCGGCGAGCACGCGGCCGATCGGGTGCTTGCGCCCCCACTCCTCGATCGCCGCCTCCGGGTCCTGCGGAAACCGTCTCGACGCGCTCGCGCGCAGCATCCCGGTGTCGACCGAGCCGGGCAGCACGCAGTTGACGCGGATCCCATCCGGCGCGTGATCCAGAGCGAGCGTGCGCGTCATCGCGGCGATGCCACCCTTGGACGCCGCGTAGGCGGGGATCATCCGGGAGCTGGCGACCGCGTTTACGGATGACAGCGTGACGATCGCTCCGCCGCCGCTCGAGGCAAGTGCCGGCACCGTGTACTTCGCGGTCCAGAACAGCCCCTTCAGGTTCGTGTCGATCACGTAGTCCCAGTCGGCTTCGGCGAACTCCGGCGCCTTGCCGTGCCGCACGACGCCGGCGCAGGCCGCCACCGCATCGAGGCGGCCCCACGCCGCCACCGTCGCCTCGACCGCCGCCCGGAGCGATGGCGCCGATGCGATGTCGACCGTGAAGGCCGCAGATGTCAAGCCTTCGGCGGCAAGCTCGCCCGCCAAGCGGGCCGCCCCGTCGCCGTCGATGTCACAGACCGCGACCGCGGCGCCGGCCCGGGCAAATGCCCGGGCCGTCGCGGCACCGATTCCGCTCGCAGCCCCGGTGACGAACGCGACCTTGCCTTCAAACTCGGCCATCAGGCGATCAGGTATCCACCGTCCACCTGCAACATGTGGCCGACGACCATCGAGGAAGCATCAGACGCCAGGAAGATCGCCGGACCGACGATCTCGGTCGGCTGCCCGCGGCGGCCAATCGGCGTGCGCGCCACGATGAACTCGCTCGTCAGGCTCTTCTGCGAATCGTTCGCGCGAACGAGGGGAGTGTCGAAAAGGCACGGCGCGATCGCATTGACGCGCACGCCACGATCGATCCACTCCAGGGCGAGGCTGCGCGTCATCTGCGCCACTCCGCCCTTGCTCTGCAGGTATGCGGTCGTGTGGGGGTAGGCGATCGACGCGCCGATCGAGGCGATGTTGATGATGCTGCCGCTGCCCTGGGCGAGCATCCGTCGCCCGACCGCCTGGCATGCCATGAAGGTGCCCTTCAGGTTCAGCGTGATGATCCGGTCCCAGATCTCCTCGGGGAAGTCCTCCGCGAGATGGCGCGACGCCGTGCCGGCGCAGTTGACCAGGACGTCGATGTGGCCGTGCTGGCCGATGACCTCCTCGACAAGCCCGTCGATGCTCTCCCTCTTGGTCACGTCAGTGTGCCGTGCCGTCGGTGGATTCGCGCGGTCTGCGACGCTCTCGATCAACGCGTCGACGCC
>Ga0265320_10002388_pt1 | contig 13103 bp, 9 predicted proteins | sample 4827metaG_FD_202087 | JGI IMG/M metagenome (GOLD analysis project Ga0265320, IMG submission 202087) | Rhizosphere microbial communities from Carex aquatilis grown in University of Washington, Seatle, WA, United States - 4-8-27 metaG | ecosystem: Host-associated > Plants > Roots > Rhizosphere >...
GATGAAGCTGATTGAGGATTGGCTTTTCCAGACCGGCGAGGGTGGGGGCAGTTGGGCCGAGGAGGTCGAAGATGACCACTTCATTCTTGCCGGCATACAGCCAAGGCCCGGGGACATAGGCGGTTTGGGTCGGGCCGATGTTCCCAAAGCGCGCGAGGCAATGGCCATTGATCCAGACGACGCCGTGGCCCCATGTGCTCAGGTCGAGAAAGGTGTCTGCGGGTTTATCCAAGTTGAACGTGCCGCGCCAAAAGGCTGGGCCGCTGGCGTTTGCGGTTTTCCATTTCAAGGCGGCGAGCATGGGAACGTCGAGGCCGAGAGGAAAGACTTGCCATGTGCCCAGCGTCGCAGGCTGGTCGCCTTGGATGCTGACGACGCCGGCGAGGCCTTTGCGGTCGTGCATTTCCTGGCCGTAGTTAATGTGGCCAAGCGCTTCGACGAGGATGTCAAGTTGGGTCGCGGCAGTGCGGGCGGGAAGGGTCAAACTCGTAACCGTGGATTTGCGGCGGTCCAAGACTCCGATTTGTTTGCCATCAAGGAACACCCAGGCGAAATCGTGGACGGGGCCGAGGTCGAGGGTGGCCTCCGGGCCGACAGGCAAAATGGTGCGATAAAGGACGCAGCCATGGCCCTGGTCGTAGGTTTCCATGCTGTGGGGTGCGGTGTCGGCGATGGGCGCGGGGAGATTTTCAAAGAGTGGGGCACTTTCCGTGAGCGAAAAGGAGGCAATGCTCACGACGGGGTTGGCGGGCGGGGGTTCGGGGAGGGTTTCGCCGGGCGCCAGGTATTTCATCATTAAGGCGCGGGTTTGGGTGAATTTTTCGGTGGCCCAGCCGGCTTCGCTGATGGGGGCATCGTAGTCGTAGCTGGTGGTGTCGGGTTTGACGACCAAGGCGGGGCGGGAAGGGTGATCCATGCCCGACCACATTCCGAACGACGTGCCGCCGTGCGCCATGTAAATGCTGAACGACGCACCGGATTTGAGCATGTATTCCAAATCGGTGAGGTATTGGGCCGTGTTGCCGAGGTGGTGTTCGACGCCCCAGGTGTCGAACCAGCCGGGATAGAATTCGCCGCACATGAGCGGGCCAGTGGGTTGGACCGCGCGCAGGGCTTTAAATCCGCCCTGTGGGTCCTTGCCGAAATTTACGACTTGGAAAAGATCGCTGCGAAAGCCCTTCTTTAAGTCGCCGGCGGGATTGCAGGCGAACAGCGGGACGTTGAAACCCGAATCGAGCAGGGCCTGGCGGATGGCGCCCATGTAATTTGCGTCAGTGCCGTAGGAGCCGTATTCATTTTCCGCCTGCACCATGAGGATGGGGCCGCCGTTGGTGACTTGCAGCGGGCCGAGCACACGGCCGACTTCCTTCAGCCAGGCGGTCGCGGGAGTCAAAAAATTCGGGTCCATCGAACGCAGTTTGATGGTGGGATTCTTCAACAGCCACCAAGGCAAGCCGCCGCCGTCCCATTCGGCACAGGCGTACGGACCGGGGCGCAAAATTACCCACAGGCCCTCTTCCTGGGCGATGCGGCAAAACTCGGCGGCATCGGCCTGGCCGGACCAGTCATATTTGCCGGGCATCCATTCATGGAAATTCCAAAAGAGGTAGGCGCAGACGGTATTGAGGCCCATCGCGCGGCACATTTGCAGCCGCTGGCGCCAGTCTTCGCGCGGCACGCGGGCGAAGTGAATTTCGCCACACCGGATTTGCAGGGGCTTTCCATCGAGCAGGAAATCCTGGTCGCCGATGGCGAAAGCGTGGTGGGCCGGGGCGGCAGCAGGGGCAATCTGCGCCGGCAACGGCGGGCTGAGCGCGAGGCTGAGCAGCAATCCAGTAAGAATGCCAGCCGGGGATGGGCCAAATTTTGCAAAGGGCATCCGTTTCAGGATATAGAAATCTTTTTTTCAGGCAAGTTTGTTACTTTACCGGCCGGAAGAGTGTCTTATAAACGACGCGCTGAATTACCATAGACAAAGCGCGCCAAATCGCCGAAAATCACCTTTGCAAAATTAACCATCACTTCCCATGAACAAAGCTCTTATTTTTATTGCCGGCATGGTCTTCGGCGCCGCGTTTTTCTTTGGTGGCGAGAAGCTCTTCAATCAACCCGGTGCGGCCGGCACCGTGGCGGTGGACGCGGCCAAGCTCAAGGCGGCCAATGACGTGCTCGCGCACGAAAAGGAGCGCACGGCGGCGCTGGACAAGCGGGAGTTGGATTTGAAGATGCAGGCGGCCAATCTCGACATTGCCAAAAACGCTCCGGCCAACGGCACGGACCCCCAGGCCAAGGCGCCGGGCGCGGCCATCGCCGACATGACCAAGGCGGTGATCAAGCAGCAGATGGACATGCGGTTGGCGGCGCTGACCTCCCGCCTGAAGCTGACGCCCGAGCAGGAGAGTGCCATGCGCGACATTCTGGACAAGCAGGCCGAGATTGCCCAAAGCATGTCGGAAAAGATGCTATCCGGGAAAATGTCGAAGGACGAATTGCAACAGGCGATCAAGGATCAAGGGGGCAATGGGGATATGGACAAGCAAATCCAGGACATGCTTTCCCCCGAGCAGGCGGCGGCTTACCAGTCCTACCAAACGGATGAAAAGAAAACTGCGGCCGAGACTCAGGCCAACATGGAGCTGATGCAAATCCAGTCCACCTTAAATCTGACGGAGGCGCAGAAGGACAAGGTTTTTAATGTGATTTACCAGCAAAGCGCCCAACAGATGGGCTTGGATGGCTCGAAGCCGGCGTCGTTGGACATTGAGGCCCAAATGGAGGCCAAAAAGGCCGCGATGCAGTCGGTGCTCACGCCGGAACAATTCGACAACTATGTTAAGTTTGTGGATGGGCAGAAGAAGATGATCAACGCGATGCTGGGCGGGGCGGCGGGAAATTAAGAATTAAAATGTAAAGATTGAGAAGTGGGGCGCGCTATCTTGATTCGGCCCCGCGACGGTTGTTTGCGCCTGGTGTCTTGGCGTCGCCGTTCTTAATTCTTATTTTTTACTTTTTAATTTCCCGGATTGGCCAGCGCGGCCTGCAGAGCTTTGAGATTGTGGCTGGCGTCGGCGTAATCGGGGTCGAGGCGCAGCGCCTCTTGAAAATGGATTTGGGCTTCGTTGTACCGGTTTTCCCCGACCAGCACGCTGCCGAGATTGTTATGGGCTTCTGCGGAGTTCGGGGATAAATCCAGTGCGCTGCGCAATTCCGTTTCCGCCTCCGGCAACCGGTTCAGGTGGAAATACAGGGTGCCGAGATTCTGATGCGCTTCGACGAAGGCCGGATTGGAATGGAGGGCGCTCAGATAGGCCGCTTCCGCCGCGTCCATGCGCTTAAGATGCACCAGCACGCTGCCCAGGCTGTTGTCGGCCTCCGGGTAGTCCGGGCGTAGATTCACGGCTTGGGCCAATTCCGCTTCGGCCGGCACGTCCTGCTCCAGTTTGGCCAGGTGGCTGCCGTAAAGGTAGTGGGCTTCGGCATCGGTGGGGTCAAGGCGCAGGGCCGTTTGATCTTCGACCAGAGCGCGGCTGGTTTCGCCCTTGGCGGCGAGAGCAGAGGCGAGCTTCTTATGGATTTCAGCGGAATGGTCGCCCAAGGAAATCGCGCTTTCGAAGGCGGTGGCGGCATCGGCGGCGCGGCCCACGCGGAAGAGGGCGTCACCGTAATCGGTCAGGGTGAGGGTGTTGTTGGGGCTGAGTTGGAGGGCGCTGGCAAGTACGGGGACGGCACGGGCGGGCTGGTTCAGGCTGAGGAGGACGGCGCCCAATTGTTGTTTGGCGTCGGCGTAATCCGGGTAGTAGATGGCGGATTCCTGGAACTCGAACGAAGCCGCCGGCAGATCATCCAATTGCAAATACACGCAACCCAAGTTGTAATGCGACTGGCCGTCTTCGTAATTGATTTCCAGCGCCCGGTAGAATTCGGCCTTGGCGGCGTCCAAATCGCCGGACTGGATATAGCACAAGCCCAGGTTGCAGTGGGCTTCGCCATATTCCGGATCAATTTTAATGGTCGCGAGGAGCGGGGGCACGGCTTCGGCGTAGCGGTCGAGGGCAATGTAACTCCAGGCCAAATTGTAAAGCGCGCGTTCATTTTTGGGGACTTGCTTGGCGGTGACCTGCCAGAGCGTCAACTCGTCGCGGTAATCCAGATTGCGATTATGGACTGCGGCGGCGAGCAAGAGGGCGAGCATGCCGAGCGGAAGGTAACTGTACTGGCGCAAAAAAGCGTAAGCACCCAGCACGACCAGGGTCACGAAGGTGATCAGCGGCATGTACATGCGGTGTTCGGCCATGGTCTGGGTGGTCAGCGGCACGATGCTTGAGCTGGGCGCGAGAATGATAAACACCCAGGCGCTGGCGAAGCCGAGTTTTGGCCGCTGCCACAGCGCCCACAAAGTTGCGCCGACGAGCAGGGCCAGAATAAGCGCGGGCTTCCACACGTCATGAAAGTGCTGCACCACGTCGGTGCCGTAATCCATCACCAGCGGATGCGGCCAAAACGCGAGCTGGAAATAATGGGTGACGGCGTAGCATTGCTCGAAAGCGTAAGACCACCAAGTCATGTCGAGGCCGAAGCCAACGGTGCCACCGCGTTTGCCGGCGAGAATCATCAATTGCTCCAGGAGCAGCCAACTGGTGGCCATGGCCAGATAGAATTTGCACCGCTTCGCCAGGGCTTCACGAAACGAGCCAGCGACAAATGCGCGGTCAAACAGCAGCACCATGATGGGCGCGCTGATCATCAGCTCTTTCGAGGCCACGCCCAAAAAACACGCCACCACGGCAGTCGCCTGCCAGCCCAAAACGCGCGAGGAGGCTTGCCAGCCACGCCACCATGGCTGGCGGGCCGCATCCACCGAGCGGAGAAAGCAATAGACCGTCAGCAGATAAAAAATGGCGACGAGGGATTCGTTGCGTTGGATGACGCACGTCACCACCTCGGTCAGGAGCGGATGCACCGCCCAGATGAGGGCGATGAAAAAAGCCAGAGGCAGGGCGGCGTCGCCAAAGCGCGGCGCGAGCGAGGGCAGCAGAAAAGCGCGGCGCAGAGTCGCGAGCAGAATCCACGCCGCAAGAATGTGAAAAATGATGTTGAAGAGATGGTAGTTCCAGACGTTCAGGCCGTCGTGGTCCTTGGAGAAGGATTGGGCGAGCGAATAATTCACGGCCAACGTCAGGTTGACGAGGGGTCGGCCGAGAGCGCCGGCCACGTGCACGTTCGGTGGGGACACGGCATCCCAGTGGAGCCCCTCTTTGTCCCAGGAAGGCCACAAATGGGTGATGCTGTCGTTTTCGGTGATGCCCTGGCGGTCGTCGAAATAGAATCCGACCTTGAACACATTGCCATAAGCCAGGGCCACGACCACGGCAATGATGACCCCGGCGAGCAGCAGCATCCAGAAGTTGCCGCCGGCGGGTGCCGGCAGAGCCACTGGCACGGCGGGAGCCGGGGCAACCGGAGAGGCCGGGGGCGGGAGTTCGGTTTCGCTATGCATGCAGGGGATGGCACGGTATAAGGTCAATAAAACCCCAATTGGGCAAAATAAATTCATCGGCCCGATGGGCGACCGAATTGCTGAGCGGCGGCAAGGTTAGCGCGCATAATGGCGTTTTGGAAGTGGATGTGCCGGCGGGCGGCACAGTGTGGTTTGACGCAAAACCACTTGGCGGTGGAAAATTTTGTGGTGCGGCTGTTGGAGCCGGGGAAAGGGCTTAAAGAATTATGATTAAATATTTGGGAAGGTGCCGTCACCATCGTTCCAGGCAGAGTTTCTCGCGCAAAGGCGAAACGGCGCAAAGGGGGAATTTTCTCACGCTACGGCACGAAGCAGTGATGATTTCGCGTGGCAGTCGGGACTTGGCGGAGCAGCAGTATTGTAGGAAGTCACTTATTTGGTTTTCTTTCGCTGGTTCACGGCCTGGCGCAGCAAATATTCGACCTGGCCGTTGACGCTGCGGAGTTCGGACTGCGCCCAGGCCTCGACTTCCTTCCAGAGGTCGGGGCTGATGCGGAGGAGGAAGGCCTTGCGTCCTTCGTCAGGGTTTTCGCTGTGGGTGCCGGTTTTGGTCACGGTGGTGGAGGCGGCGCGGCGCGGGGGTGAGGGACTTTCGCCGGGGCGCGGGCGGCGGGATTCGTCAGTGAGGATGGAGGGTTTCAAGCGAATAAAGAATGAAGAATTAAGAAAGTACAGAGGCGGCGACATTCGTCGAAAAATCCAATTCTTCGAGGTGGTGAAAAAATAGATTATGGTCCGGTGGCAGCGGGGCCGCGGGTGCCGGGGGCGAAGGGATTGGCGCCGGCGGCACCGGGCTGGCCGGCACGCGCGCGGATCATGGCATTGAGCGGGCTGGATTTGCCCGTGAGCACGCCTTCCATGATGTTTGACATCGGGTCGCCACCCTTGCCAGACATGCCTTTCAGCACGGCCATGGACGCACCGAGCATGGGGACCATTTGGGTGAGGCTTTGCTTTTGGGTGTCGCTCATCTGGCTGTTGTTGCTCATGAAATTGGTAAAAGTCGCGGGGTCCTGCTGATACATTTGCAAAGCGACGACCATGGTGACGCCGTCGCGAATTTTGGGGTCGCTGACGGTGCCGAGCCATTTGGCGGCGCTTTCGGGGTCTTCCTGGCCGACGTGCATGGCGAAGATGGCGACGGCGCGATCTTTGTTGGGCGAATCGGGAAGTTGATTGAGGAACTGGCCGGGGCCGTCGAGGTCATCTTGTGCCCAGGAGAGGATGGCGTTGGCCAGAAGCATGCCGGGCCCGTTGAGGGGGTCGGCGGGGGCATTGGGGTCGGCAGCGGCAACGGACTGCTGGTCAATTTGCGCGGCCCACGAGGCGGCGGCGAGGGGGTCGCTCGCGGCCCAAGCGTCCACGACGTGGCCTTCGATGCGCTGGCGCTCAGCGGGGTCGGTGATATTGGCGGCCCAAGCGGTGGCGTCTTCGGGAGACGCGGCGGCGAAACTTTCGGCAAGGTGGTCAAAAGCATCGTCGCGAGAGGCGCCGGCGGGGAGGGTGGCGATTAATTGCTGCGCATCGGCGATGTGGCCGGATTGGGCCAGGGCGTCGGTGAGGGCATGGAGGGCCTCAGATTTGTTTTGTTTGTCACGTTCGTTGCCTTCACCCAGGGCGGTGATTGCCGCGAAGGCGCTCTTGGGGTCAGTGGAGGCGATGCCGGCGATCGCGGCATTGAAACGAGCTTGCGTGGCTGCGGTGGAGGCGGTGCCGGGATTGTCCTTGAGCCATTGCAGCGCGGCAGCGGGGTCCTTGGCGGCCCAGGTTTTGAGGGCGACATCCATGCCGCTTTCGCGGAGATGCGGGGATTTCAATTGTGCGGCGGAACCGAGGAGACCCTGCGGGTCGGATTTGGCCCAGGATTTTAAAACGGCTTCGAGCACGGTGTCGCGCAGGAGGCCGCCTTTGCCGGCTTGTAATTGTTTCATCATATCCGCGCAGTCTTTCGGACTCAGGGTTTTGGCCCAGAGTGAGAGAAGGTCGGCATCTGGCAGGCCGGGGCCTTTGAGCAGGCTGGCGAGCGTGACGCCATCGGTGGTGTCGGAGAGGACGATGGACGATTTGCCGCCCGACGCGCCGGTGTGTTTGCCCGCGGCGGCGGTGGCAGCGGTGTTCGCGGAATTCTGGCGCCCGAAATAATAACCGGCGAAGCCGGAAGCGGCACAGGCGGCCACGAGGAGAATGAAGGCGGTGGAGGAGGGTTTCATAATTTTAGAAGGCTGGCGGTTCAACGAGAGTGACAGGCTTGGGGTGGATGGGTAAGTTTGAATGGCGGAGGTTTGGCGGCGGGAGTTTTGTATTCCAGATCCCAGCTTCCAACCTCCAGCTTCTCAGTTATACAGTGTTCCGGTGTTGATGACGGGCGTGGCATTCGATTCGCCGCAGAGGACGACGAGCAGGTTGCTGACCATGGCGGCGCGGCGCTCGCCGTCCAGTTCGACCACTTTGCGGGAGGACAATTCTTCGAGGGCCATTTCGACCATGCTGACGGCATTATGCACGATGATTTTGCGCGCGGCGACCACGGCCTGGGCCTGCTGGCGGCGCAACATCGCCTCAGCGATTTCCGGCGCGTACGAGAGGTGCGAGATGCGGGCTTCGTCGGCGACGACGCCGGCCTTGGCCAGCCGTTCCTGCAATTCGCGCAAGAGCGCGTTGGAGACGGCCTCGCCACCGCTGCGCAGCGTGACTTCGTCCTTGGTATCGGTGATTTCGCCGAGGTCATAGGCATACGAGCTGGCGAGGTGGCGCACGGCGGATTCTGTCTGGATGTTGACATAGCGGTTGTAGTCGGCGACGTCGAACTTGGCCTGGGCGGTGTCGGCGACGCGCCAGACGACGACGGCGGCGATTTCAATGGGGTTGCCATGCTTGTCATTGACCTTGAGTTTTTCAGAATTCAAGTTGTAGGCGCGCAGGGACATTTTGGTGAATTTGGCATAAAACGGGTTGGCCCAAAAGAAGCCGCTGGTGCGCACGGTGCCCTTGTAAGCACCGAACAGAATGAGCATGCGCGCCTCATTGGGCTGGAGGGTGAAGTGGCCGCCGAGCAAAAAGATGGCCAGGACGAAGATGATGGGCCCCACGATGACCAGTGCGACTTGAACGCCGTGCCCATGCGCGGGAGTGTCGAGGTTGGCAATGGCGTAGATAAACAGGGCAATGCTGCCAAACAGCAGCAGGAGATTGAAGCCGAGCATGGTGAAGCCATTCATGGCGTTGGTCGGGATTTCCCGACTGGGAGTGGAGGGGCTGTTCATTTTTAATAAGAGATTGAAGTTTAGAGTTTGGAGTTTCAAAAGGCGGCGGTTGGGGTGGCGAAGGTGGGTGAATCACTTTGATACGCTGATTTGACGGCTTCGGCGAGGTCGCAAACGAAATCCAGTTTTTCCGCGAGAGGGTCAATTTTAGTGAAGGCACCGACAAAAAGGGCATAGCGAACTTCGCCGTCGGCGATGGTCACAACGGGGGCGCGGTGGAAGGGCTTGCGCACGGTCATCAACAAATTTCGCATTTCCTGGGTCAGGAGTTTGGACACGAGCGCGGGCTGGGTTGATTTCACCAAGTAGGCTTCGTCGAACGATGGGTCGCCGGTGGGCTGGGCGCGCAGCCGGAATTCCTTCGATTTGAAATCCTGGGGACGGAAGGAGGAAAAACTCAAAAGGGAATTCCAAAACCGGCCGGAATTGGGGCAAATGCGCAGCCGGAAATCTGCCGACTCCGGGCAGACGGCCGCCACGGCGGCCATCGGCAAACCCCGCCAGCGGCAGGTCAAAAAGCGCACGATGCGGGTGCGGCGGGTGCCTTCACCGGCAATTTGCGCGTGTTTCTTTTCCTGCGGGCCGGGTCGAAAACCCATGGAGCCGCCCAGCCGCGCGAGCTTCTTCCTGGTATGTCGCATCAGCCACGCTTGCACCCGGGATTGGGCCAGAAAGCCGACCAGTTTGCCAACCAGCATCACAAGGAAAAAGAACGCCACCGCGAGCCGGATAAGGTCGTCAAAGTCCATGGCCGGATGGAGTCCGAAAAGAAAATGAACGAGATTGGTGAAAAGAGTTTCCATGGCGCGGATGGGCAGGACCGGAGAGAGGCGGCTTCTATTTTCAGGGTTTGGGCTTCGATTGGAAATGCTCGGCAAAATGATTCACCGGCGCGGGTTCGCCAAAACTTCACGGATGCGGGCAGCGAATTCCTCGCAATTTTTTTGGGTGCCGGCGGTGAAGGCTTCGCTCACGGGCAGAATGCCTTTGGGGGCGCCCCAAGTGGTATGAAATTGGCAGACTGGGCCGTCCATGGGTATTTTTGGAGGAACCGGAGGCTCCGCGCCCTGCAAGCGCAAGACGAGGCGGTAGCCCATGACGTTGCCGTCCCCGGCGCCAATGCGTGTGGACTCGACCCTGACTTCCACGATATCCTCAAAAGGAACAGCACCGCCTTTTTGACCGAACAGTCCGCCACGGCGCCAAATTAATTTGCGGGCGTAGGTGTCGAATTGAAAATCACCCTTTCGGCCAAACATAATGCCACCGAGGAGAAATAACCCCACGGCGAAGGACAAGCCGCCAACTTCGCCCGGAACGGAGGCATGGTTGACCAGCCCGTAGACGAGGCGGCCGAGGCAGAGCCCACCCGCCGCCAGCAACACCCAGGCCACGCTACGGTTCGAATCCACGAGGTGGAGCACGGGGCCTTCGGTGAAAATTTTCATGGGGCGGAGGAAGAATGAGGCCAGTCAGATTTTTTGACGCTCGACTTGATCGGCGAGGCGGCAGAGCAGTGGCAGCCGGGCTTCGAGATACCCGGCAACGCGCGGGCTCGCAAAGCTGCCTTGCACGGTCAGGCGCACTTCGCCATTTTCGATGACCAGTCGACCGCATCGCCGGCCGCATTGGCGACGGGCCTCAAGCAATTCGGCGCGGATTTCCGGGGTCAGCAGGTTTTTGGCCTCCTGGGGTTGATTGGACCGGGCGGGAAAGGATTTGTCGAAATCGGAATCGTCCGTGCGGAAAACTTCCAGTTGGCGGCCGGTTAAGAATTTGAAGAAACTTGAGACCGGGCGCAGCTGCAGGATGAGGTTGCCGTTGCCAGCGTATTTTACGGTCGCGACGCTGAAGGTTTGGCTGTGTTTGCCGTAATTTTTGGTGTACGAAAAGAAGCGGGCGTCGCGCTGCTGAAAGCGGCCTTCAAGGTTGGGCAGCCTGGTGATAATGCCGAAGGCGGATGGCTGGGGGATGATTTGAAAGCCAAGGCGGGCTGCCAGCGCAGCCAGGTTTTCCTGCGCGCGGTGGCGATACCAGAAGGCAAAGCCAAGGGCGAGGGCAATGGCGGCGACGAGCAGCGCGACGGGAATGATGTTGGCCAGCGCTTGGTCCATGGGGGTGCTTCGATATAGCGAAGTGATATCATTATGAAATCGTTTGTCAAGGGACAAAAACGATCAAGGTTTGGATGCTGAGTTCTGAATGCTGAATCTTTCGGCCAGAGAATCCGAGGCACACAGGGTATGGAGGGGCTTCCAAACGTTACCTGGCAGCGATACCTTACCATCCCGGGAGATTTACCATCATCGGGCGGGGTGCTACTTTTTGGGGACGGGGACGACCAGGAGCCAGTGGTTGTTTTCCTGGACGAGATTGAGATTGAGGGTGGCGATTTTGTCCGGTTCCTCCACGAAATGGAGGGCCAGTCTTTGGGTTGGCCGTATCGGGTAAATTGCAGTTTCGGCCAGAGGCAGGGTGGCGTCGGCCGCAACGGGCTTTGCGTCCACGGAGTAACTGTCGGGGATAATGGATTGAAACGCGTAGGCGGAGAGATACTCGTCGAGCTCGCGGGGAAAGGTGGAGGAGATAATATTCAGACTTTCCGGTGCCACCAAGGCTTTTAGTTTGGCGACGTCCTTGTGATTGCGGGCGTCAACAAAGGCGTCGGCAAAGGTTTTCAGATTTGAATCGACGGAGGATTGACCACGCAGGAAAAGCGTGGCGGCCAAAAGCACGATGGCCATGCCAGTCAAAGTCGCCACGGACCATATCCGGCGCAGTTCGGGCGCCTTGGTCACCGAAGGCGCGAGGACGAGGCCAAGGGCAATTCCGGCGAGCAGTCCGCCAATGTGGGCGGAATTATCCACACCGGCCTGCATGCCAAAGAGCAAATTGTAGCCGGCGAACAGGAGGAGGCTGCTCATGGTCTTGCGAATCGCCTCCGGGGGAATGGGCAATTTGCCCAGATAGAGGATCGCGATCAGGGCGCCCGCGAGACCAAAGATGGCGCCTGAGGCGCCGACGACGATGATTTGCGGATGCCACCATAAACTGACAATGCTGCCGGCGAGGCCGCACGCGGTGTAAACCAAGCCATAAGTCCAGCGGTCGAGCACGTTTTCTGCCATGCGCCCCAAATTGAAGAGGCACCACATGTTCATTAGAATATGGATGAGGCCATTATGCACATAATTGGAAGTCAGCATCCGCCAGGGCTGCGAGCCCAGCGACAACGGGCCCCAGTCCGCACCCCAGTGCAATAATTGGCCCACGGAAGGGGCCATGGGGGAAACGCCCATGCCGAGCATGAGTAAAAACACGGCAACATTGATGCCAATCAGGGTGTAGGTGAGAACGGGTTGCTTCCGCATAAAGGGCAAAAGGGTATCGTAATGGAATCTCCCTTTGCCGGAGAAAATGCAAGGACGGAGTGGCGAGGGCGAGGATTGAAACAGGTGGTCGGGAATTTGTGCTCTGGGTTCAGGGTGGAGGTGCGGTGGGTTCGGGGAAGGGGCGAACTCCAAGCACCAAGGCACTTACCGCACATGGCACCAGGGTACTTGCCGCACTTGGTAACTGGGCGCTGGCTGCACTTGCATCCGGCAACTGTTTCACCATCATAAGCCTCTGTCACTGCTTCGCTGACGTTCCATGACCCTCCGTCTCCGACACAAAGTTACTGGCCTTGCGCTCGTCTCGGCGCTGGTCCCCGTAGTGGGATTGCTGTCGCTGCTTGTCTGGCAGGAGCGCGATATTCGGGGGGTGGTGCAAGGCCAATTTGAAGAGAGTGTACACAATGAATTGAGCGCCGAGCTGCGCGGGCTCTATGGGATGGTGGAAACGTCGAACGGGCTCCTCCAGGACCAGGTGGACTCGAGCCTCAATGTCGCGCACGAATTGTTGGGTCGGGCCGGAACATTATCCTTTGGCCCGGAAACGGTCACGTGGGATGCCATTAATCAAATCACCAAAGAGAAGCAGCAGGTGACCCTGCCCCAAATGAAGCTCGGGGGCCGCTGGCTGGGGCAGAACGCGGATGCCGCCACACCGACGCCGGTGGTGGACCAACTTCAGGAACTCGCCGGCGGCACCTGCACCATTTTTCAACGAATTAACGAAGCCGGCGACATGTTGCGGGTGGCCACGAACGTGGAAACACTGGATCAGACGCGCGCCATCGGCACGTTTATAGCCGGTGACAGTCCCGTGGTGCAAACAGTACTGGCGGGCGAGACCTTTCGCGGGCCGGCTTACGTCGTTAACTCGTGGTATGTGGCCGATTACGAACCGTTGCGCGACGCGGCGGGGGCGGTGGTGGGCAT
>Ga0265320_10002389_pt1 | contig 13100 bp, 16 predicted proteins | sample 4827metaG_FD_202087 | JGI IMG/M metagenome (GOLD analysis project Ga0265320, IMG submission 202087) | Rhizosphere microbial communities from Carex aquatilis grown in University of Washington, Seatle, WA, United States - 4-8-27 metaG | ecosystem: Host-associated > Plants > Roots > Rhizosphere >...
CCCCATTAAAATCCGCCCTGATGGGGATTTAACGGGGCAAGCAAAAATAAAGTGATATAATAATACAACAGGAGAGCTAAGAATGACCGCAAAAAATTGGACGAATTTATTTACGACTTACAAGGGTCAATGGGTGGCTCTTAGAGATGATGAAACAACCGTTATCTCTCACGGTTTGAATGCAAAGAAAGTTATTAATGATGCTGTAAAAAAAGGCTTTGCAAAACCAATATTATTTAAAGTTCCCAAGGAAAACATCACCTATATCGGTTCGGCATGAGCAAAGCTGCAAATACCTTCCATTATAAAAATGTGGGAGGTAATTTGCGGCCTATCATACCGGTTGAGCTTCAGAAGAAAAACAGCACAGTAAAGCTAGAGGTTTTAATAGACTCCGGAGCTGACAGATGTATCATCTGGGGTGAAATAGCTGAAGCACTTGGGATAGACGTTAAAGCTGGTAAAGAGCATAAATTTGGCGGGATAGGTAGCACTAGGGCGCAAATTGGCTACGAACACAAAGTCGGCATTACTGTTGGGCAAGAAACCATTAATGCCACGGTAATATTCTCGTATGATATTGCTCAAGGCTTGGCAATTGTTGGACAGGAAGGTTTCTTTGATCATTTCGTCATCAAGTTTGATTACAAAAAACGGTCAATAGTTCTACGCAGAAATTAATACCTAGAAATTTCTCTCGTTTTAACCTGAGCTAGTCGAAGGTCGAATCCCAAAAAACAATGACCAGGGAATGCTTGGGGTTGATCCCAAGCTCGATTTTATAATTTTGCCAACAAGTATCTATATGCAAGGGGATGTCCGGGCCGTAGTAGTAGAGCAAGGCTCACCTGCCGCCAGGCAGAAAAGTTGTAAAAATATTATGTACAAACCTCATCAATAGGTTTATGCTTAATCTCATTAACATAAGGGGGCGGGTCATGAAAATGAGCGCATGGGACAAGCTGGCTTACACGCTAGTTGTCATAGGTGGTCTAAACTGGGGCTTGGTTGGATTCTTTAAATATAATTTAGTCGACAAAGTTTTTAGTACCGGCCTGGCGCGCATAATTTACGCCGTTGTCGGCCTAGCCGCCCTGTGGATGCTTTACGGAATACTTACGATGGTGAGCGAGAAGCCGGCCAAGAACAAGAAATAACTTTTAAACGCTCGCGTTATTTAAAGAGCCCCGTAAAGGGGTTCTTTTTATTCCGCGACCCCGACGGCTACCGCATTGAGCTAATAGAATCCCAGGCGCCTTTGGCTAAGTAGTTAGTAGATAGTAGGTAGTAGGTAGAATCGGACATCGGGGCAGGCGGGCAAGCCAAAAACAACACTTTTTATAAACCTGGACGCCGTCTTCAAAATAAACGAAAGATAGATGTATAAGTTGAGAGAAGGCTCGGGCGGGTTGCACCCGCCCGAGCCTCTGGTACTTCATCTTCCCTCCTACCTGCGGGCAGCCTCGAGAGCGCTTCGGAGCTCTCTCTCAGCCTCGGCCAGCGTGGTGCTGGCTAGCGCGTAGTTCTCGATCGCTCTCAAAAGAGGGGCGATCTTACGCTTCTGCGCCTCGCGCAGCTTGCGGTAAAGGGCCAGCGGCCGGCGCAGCTCTTCCGCCTCACCGATCAGGGTGAGGACGTCTTTCTCGAGCTTTGTCGGCTCGTCCTTGAACTGAAGAGCCTCCAGGACGAACAGGAGCGTCTGGAGCTCGACGTCGTTGACAGCGCCGAGGCGGTCCCCTGGGCTTTCCTTGCCTGTTTCGAGGTAGCTGGCGGAGACGCCAAGCTTCTCGGCTAGGCAGCGAATCGCCTTGACCGAGGGGTTCCGAGCGCCCGCTTCGATCCGCGAGATGTAGGCGTAGGTGACCCCAGGCTCCGCAAGCTGCCGCTGCGACAAGCCGCATTCGAGCCGGAGACGCTTCAGACGGGTAGCGACACCCTCTTCGTCCACGTACTCGGGCTCTTTCGCTTCTTCCTTTGGTTTGGCCTTGGTCTTGGCCATCTGACCCCTCCTCGCATTGGATGACGATGAAGTGGTTGCCACAGAGTTGTATAACCTCCGCGGACAGTAGTTATTTTACAATAAAGCAAGTTTTCAGTCAAGATTACTGGTTGGAATACGGCCTTCAAAATAATAGGAAAGATAAATATGGTCCGGGTATGGCAGGTGAACCTGAAAGGCTGCGCCTACCGGTTTTTAGCGTTGCTTTAGGACATCCCTGGCAGCGGACAGGTGATGCAAGGCATCGTAATCATACATCGGATCAAATGTGGGCGCTATAATAAAAATAGCCACGTGAGGTGGCCAGCAGCAAACTGTTTCGGCGGGGAAGCTGCGGAAAAAGGGGCCTTAAGCAAGCTCCTTTTTTCTTTTGCACCCCAAAGTCAGTCGTCCGCGGGAACTTCTATGATGCGGCCGTGCGGCAGCTGGCAGAACGGTCCGGTGATAACTTCGCCCATTGTCTCAATCTCATCTACTTGTCCCGGGCAGGCGTCTAAGCGTTCTTGCTGGCCCTTTAAAGCCATTAGCCACCCCGGCGAACAGCCTAAGCAGCCGGCATTAACCCGTCCGGCTAGTCCTGGATGTTCAGTCCGCACATTATTAATGCAATTTTGATTTGCCAGCGCGCCTGGAGTTAGTACTTCTTGTCCTGCCATATTTTCTTATTCTTATCTCTAATAGCCTAAACTGCAAGCATAATCAGTTTTAGCGGACCCCAGGCGCCTTTGGCGAAGTAGTTAGTAGATAGTAGGTAGAACCCGGACATCGGGGCAGGCGGGCAGGCAAAAATAGCTCAGGGGCGGGAAAATGTTAGTGCTATAATAAAAATAACCACTGGGAGGTGGCTAGTAGCAAACTGCTTCGGTGGGGAAGCTGCGGAAAAAGGAGCCTTAAGCAAGCTCCTTTTTTATTAGCCCTTGACAGAATGCCAGTATCGTGCTAATATGTAGCTAACAAACGAAATTCTCTTTGAAATCAAAAATTTGAGTTCGCTTGAATAATAGTCTTTCCGCCGTTTGCGGCGCGACGTTTACCAATCCCGTATATAGGCGCATTTAGCCTGGGTCGTAAATCGTATAAGGGCTAGCCGTTTGTCTTAAAGCACAGCATATAGCTGTGCTTTTTAGTTACAGAGATTAGCCGGCGGCGTCGGCTTCGGCTTTGGTTTTATGGATGGTGCCATCCGGATGGTGCGGCGGGGAGTAGGTAGTAATTATCTTCATAGGCTCGCTGCCTTTGGTTATGAAATTATGCAGGGTACCGGCCGGCACCACAACTAAATCACCGCTGTTAAAATCGGCTGCCTGGCCGTCTAGAACCACTTGGCCCGAGCCCTGTACCAAATAAAGGGTTTGGTCGTTATCCGGGTGGGTCTCTGAGCCGATTTCGCCGCCGGGCAGAATGCTCATTATCACTACCTGCACTTTTTTGCCGGTGGCTAAAACCTGCCGAAAGTACGTGTTGTCTTTTGCCTGCTGCGTAATATTTTTGATTTGTGCCATAATACCCTCCTTATTTCACTATTCATTATAAACCCCTATGGAACCACACCGGGCGGGTTATCAATAATCTACTAGGCTATTTGAAAAAAAGGTCTAGAATGATGCTTATGTACCCTTGCTACCACTAGTACGAGGCAATAACACAAGCAAAATAAACACTAGTGAAAATCAGAAAGCATGGTATAATATGTTTGTTCATAGAGATAGAATTTATGAAAAACCACTATTCCGCCCCAACCATCGCAGAACTGCTAGTCGAGCACAATACAACTTACCGACAGCCGTATAGGCTTATGTTATGCAGGCTAAAAAATCATGAGTAGTATTGCCACCCCAGGCTCAATTGAGGATCTGTCTTTTAAGGGGTTCGCTGAGCTTGATCGAACCTATAAAGACTTGGGTATCGCACCCGGTGACTTGGCACGTTTTGGCCGATACGCGATAGCCAATGCGGATATTCTTGATACTCCTGCTGATGTCGTGGAACGAGGATACGTACTCACCAACCCCAGCCAGATAGAAACATTTACCCAAGAGGTTGATGAGCAATTAGTCCCACAAAACTTCGCATATTTTCGCCACGAACCAGCTACGCTGCACTTAGGCCGCACAACAGCCGTCCCGTATCTAATCAACGAGGACGGCCAAGGCAAGCCCTATCTATCCAGATTCGAGGACGCTATGGAACTGCCAGGTGAAGACCCGCGGATAACACGCGACGTCAAAGTAAGGGGTGTGGCCGGAAAGATACACAATGGTTGGTTGATAAGCACCACCGTTGCCACGCCTAAACCCGATGATCCCGCTTATGTAGAAAGCATAAAGCAGGTTTTTCATTGGGGCGAAACTCTGGGCAGCATGGAAGTAGTAGCGGTATTAAATGATACCAAGAACGCCACACTCTACCCGGTAGCTGCCGATTATGAAGGTTCGGAAGATACGGAACTTGATATCTTCGCGCGCCCTTGGCCCCACACCAGCTATTTACGCCTGCCGGATATTACAGCCTTAACAAATGAGGCAATTGACTCAAGAGGGATTATTATTACAGGTGGCTTTTTGCCGAAAAAAGTGCATGGCGGGCCGAGTTTTGCCAAAGGCAGGGGGCCAAACTATCGTGAACTTGATATCCATGAAGCGGCTAATGAAACGCTAGCAGAAACAGACGAACGGTTGGTGCTCCATTATCGACTGGGGCGGTACGGCTACGAACTACCTAGAGAGGGCTTGCCTGGTGGGCGCCTTATACCGCTAGGCGTTATTGCCACCCGCGCTCAATTCCCCGATGCCCCGGCAAAAACACCGGAGAACGGCGTCGCTAGTTATGATGACGTCCTTTACGGCGCAGTGGGCACAATTAATCGCAACGTTACCGTAGGCAGGGCGGGTCGTATGTTGGTCGGCGCCTCCGATAGCCGAGCCATGGTAGCTGACGTGATACGCGTGGGCTAAATTTGCTAAGGGAGTCAATCTTCAGAAGCTGATTGACGAATTCAATAATAGTAGTACAGTGCCTTTATAGAAGACAAAAATAAAAATTTAAAAAATAGAAATGTCAGTCAGCGAAGCTATTGCTACCGAGGAATATCCTACCAGTTATCTGGAGCGCCGGCTACCGGAAGAGCCGCCGTCAATTAATGAATTACTGGAGCACCGGCGAGAGCCTTGGGCTCTGGGATGGATAATGGATTTTGGCACCGGGCCAGGAAACGTTTATAATAGCTCGGCTTCAGTGTGGGACTCTGAAAGCAACAGATGGATATCAGCCGTCCGCGAAGAGAATGGCGGTGAGTTTTCCTCCCAAATCCGGTTTTCTAGCCGGGTTTCGGACAACCCGGCTGAAACGAATCGCTATGAACCGAACATCTCCAATCTTTCAGAGCTTTCTTTACCCTATATCTGCCAAGACCCCTCGCTCAAACGTATTTACGATGACTGGTTCATAACCCAGGTAGAGGTTGACCCCAAAAGCCTCAATAATGCCTCGCAAGATGCTTACTATACATCAGCTGTTTATGCCGGTAAAAGATTGGATAACTTAAGGTTGATTGCCAGGTCGCCAAACAAAATGAAAGGTGTGCATTTAGTAGGGCTTCCGAACCGCCGGATCGGTATTTTTACCCGGCCGCAATGCCCCGGTGACCCAGCTCGTGGCGGACTGGGTAAAGCCGGCTTTACAGTAGTTGAGTCCCCGGACGAAATCACTAGCGACGTTTTGGCAGCTGCCCCGCTGATACCGGAGCTATTTTCTGATGAAGCCGGAGAGTGGGGTGGTGTTAACGATGCCTTTTTACTACCTAACGGCGACTTGGCCGTCTTAGGCCATATTGCCCGCTTTGAGCCAAGTGAGATTAAGGACAGCAGGGGATATTATCCGATTTTCTTCACTTTTAATCCAAATAGTGGGCAGGTTAATCACCTGCAAATACTGGCTACCGTCACCGATCTTCGGTTTAACGGACAGATCAAAGCTGCGCGGCCTGATCTGGAAAATGTTTTTTATCCTAGCGCGTTATGGTTCCCAAACCGCGACATCACCAGCCCCTATGCCGTATTGACGGGCGGTATCAAGGATAGCGAGATGGCCGCGATTTATATTCCTAATCCGTTGGATGGCTGGCTGAAAGCTCATCCAGAGTATGATGTTCAATCATTGGGTCGCCCCCGCTTGTACTTACAGCGAAAAGTCTTAGCTGGTAGTCTGGCGGCTTAGGCCGTGATTAGCGCCAGATAATTTTGTAGACTTTTAGCCATTCGGGCAGCCGGTTGAGACCGGGAATAAACGGAAAAGCTATCAGCAGTAGCAAGGCCAGGCCCAAGATGATAAAATGGAGGAACTAACAATTTAATATCAAGAGTGCAGCGAGAGTTCTAGCTCTGCGACCTGCCGGCAACCCAGAGAAATAGTAGATAGTAGATAGTAGGCAGAAGTTAGTAGATAAAAAACCTAACTACGAGCTGCCAACTACGAACTACTGAACTCCAGGGTGCCAAGTCTAGCCCGCAAGGGAAAGATATGCCAAGCGCTGCAATCCTTTCCTGGCAAGAGAGGATTTTTTAATAAATGAGCAGTTATAAAACCGCCGAGAGTGTCAGCCCCAAGCACCCGGATAAACTTTGCGACCAGATAAGCGACGCCGTCTTAGATGCGTATTTAGCTATTGACCCCTTGGCTCGTGTTGCAGTAGAGACGGTGGGCGGCCACGGCGAAGTATTTGTGGTAGGCGAGGTTACCGCCAAGCACAAGGTGGACATTGCGCCGATAGTTAAGCGCCTGGCGGGTGATGTAAAACTGCGGACTAGAATTGTCCACCAGAGCCCGGAAATTGCTGCCGGAGTCGATACCGGCGGCGCCGGCGACCAGGGGATAATGGTGGGCTATGCCACCGCCGAAACGCCCGCGTTACTGCCTTTGGAGGTGGTACTGGCCAGACAGCTTAACCAAAAACTGTATAAAAAGTGGCCGCACGACGGCAAAACCCAGGTGACACTCAAAGACGGCCGGATTGTGGCTGTGGTGGCCAGTTTCCAACATTCCAAAGGCAGCGAACTCCAAGGCGCCACCCGCGATTGGCTGAGGAGTAAAAACCAAGCCAAAGATGTCATAGTCTACACCAATCCCACCGGTGACTGGGACCAGGGCGGTTTTGACGCCGATACCGGCCTGACCGGCCGTAAACTGGTAATAGATAACTACGGCCCGCAAATACCTGTTGGTGGCGGTGCGTTTTCCGGCAAAGACCCCAGTAAGGTCGACCGTTCGGCTGCCTATATGGCCCGGCGGATAGCTGTGGATTATCTTAAAAAGCACAAGGCCCGCGAAGTTTACTGCTACTTAGCCTACGCTATTGGCGTAGCCGAGCCACTGGAGGCAGTTGTAAAAATAGACGGCAAGCAGCACCCGGCAGAAGGCTACGATTTAACGCCCAGAGGCATCATAGAATATTTAAACCTACGCCAGCCGCAGTACGAACAAACCGCCCGTTACGGACACTTTGGCAACAGCTTTCCCTGGGACAGCTAGCGCAGGTGCCGGTGAAGCTTAACGCGCATGGCGAACATCAGGGAATTGATGGTCTTAGTGAAACCGCGCAGACCACCGCGGTAGACGATGTAGCGACTCTCCCAATCCGGCTCATACTTGGTTTTAAAGCGCTTTAGGCCATGGAAAGAATAAAAGCGATTGCCGTTGGCATAGGCAAAGCCTAGGAAACCGTTCAGCAAGCGGCTGGCGCTGTCGTTGGCCTTTTCCAGACCGGATAGGGGTGATAGTCCCATACTGAGCCTGGAAATGCCCTGGGCGTGCAGTGAGCTTATAAAATTGAGCATCAAAAAGTCGTTGATATTACCCGGGCTGCCTCGGCCATGGCGCAAAAAATCAAAGTTGGCCTCGTTGCCGGTAGGGCTGGGCACCTGGTTAATAAAGGCCTGGATTTCGCCCCTATCATCTCTGGCCACCATAATCTTGCAGGCCTGCATGTACTCATAAGTAAAGTAGCCCAGCATAAAACCCCGTTCCGCCCGGCCGGGACCTTTTAACCAATCATCAGATATAACCCGCAGACGATTCAATATTTCTTGATTGTGCGGCGGCTGGAGCATCTCGGCTCCGTACCCCAGCTTCTCGAACTTATTTTTTATATGGCGGAAATCTTTGGTCATCCCGACATGGTTGATAAATTTTTCGGTGCTGATTATGGCCTCTTCGCCGATTTTTTGGGCCTCAAACCCCAACTGTTCGTATAGTTTAAGATTGGTTTCTTCGGTGTGGATAAAGGCCGGCTGCCAGTCGTTAATACGGCAGAAGCCCATAAATTGTCTGAGTAAATCGTGAATTTCTTCTTTGGGGCCTACCGGATCACCGACTATCAGTGCTACCCCATGCGTAGCTTTGTAAGCTACAGCCGCAGAGCGCAGAGGATTAAAGAAATAAGCTTTATCCGGCGGCCAGAGCTTAAAAAAGTCTTCACTAGTCGTGGCGTGGCGGGCCAGTATTCGGCGAATATCTTCGTAATCCTGGCTGTGGTTACTGAGACGGAAGCGGATAGGCGAGAACAAAGCCAGGGCGCTATAAAATACCGCCCCCAGGCTAATGACCGCCAAAGAATCCACAAATACCCGGGAACGCTTGGTGTGCGCCACTATCTGTTTATCGGTAGTCAAGTTAAATTGGTCAACTGTGTAGTGTGCGGCAGCCGGCAGCGATATTTCCTGATAAAAATCATGGTTATCCAGTAAGCTAAAACCGGCGACCCCATAGACGAACGCCACCAGGAGAATGACTAAGGAGCGGGTTAGGGCAGTAGTGAAACTGCGCACCTCGCTGCGCACCGTAAAAAGTTTACGATAGAGAACCAGCAAAAGTAGTGTGGCCGAGGGCACAACCAAGTTTAGGATAGCTGCCGAGTGGTAGTTCATGGCGTGCGGAAAATCTATGACAAAGTGCCGGACGTTGCGCACCACCAAAAAGACATAAATCGGCAAGGACACCAGCCAGGCGGTATACTTGCCGCGATTGAGCAAAGTCGCTAGGTAAATTAAACTCAGGCCGGCCAGGATTGTAAGGTGCGCATCGGTGCTATCAACCCCGCTACGCCTAAGGTGCACCAGGGCAAACAGCAAACTGCTAATTGTGATTAAACCGGTCAGCGCCACTAACAGAGCAACGACATTAAGCTGCCACGAATCTTGCGGTTCGCCAGTTGAGCTATTAAAAAGATGATTCATGAAATTTCTGGTGTTATTATAACGGTTATAAATGGTGGAAAGAATAGCCCGCTGGCGCGAGCCCCGTAACCAAATCCCGCTAATTGCGGTCTTGGCGGCCCTGTGTTTTAACAATTGGCTGCTGGGGCCGTTACTTAATTACCACCTGTTTGCCAGCAACGGCTCGGTAAGCGAGTTCAGCGCCACGAACCAGCCATACTATCTAATTTTTAGAACACTTGATATTTTCTCCGGCCTGCTATTTGCCTTGCTGGCACTGCTATTGGCGCGGTTCTTGCAGCAAAAGGACAAGTGGCGGCACACGCTGGTACTGGGTCTGGCGATACTCGGAATCGCCGACGTGCTGGACGCTTTTTTCACTTTGCCGTGTTCGGAAACGCTGGACAAGGTGTGCAACGTGCCGATAAACATTTCGCTACGCCACTTAGAAATACCCAGCCACGGCTACAGCAGCGTGATTATTGCCATCTGTTATTTTCTGTTGCCGCTGGCCGGGATTCTTTACGGACGGGCCAAGAACTTTAAGTATCTTACAGTTGTTAGCGTGATTGCCGCACTGGTGGCGCTAGCGTCATTCGCTTCGGCTATTTCCGAATATGCGAATGCCCAGTCATTCAGCGTCCGGACGTCCGGTTTTGGCCAGGAAGCCCAAATGATAGTTATGGGAGTCTGGTTGATAACCTGGGCATTTGACGTTTGCAAACCTAAGCTAAGAGCCGGCAAACTTGAAACAGAATCCAGGATTAAAGCCTAATTTGTTGAGGTGCCGCTGTTAGCTGGGTTGCTGGCACCAGACCCGAAACTGGGGTTAATTAAAATTGCACTGGCGGTAGTCGAAGTTGAGCTGCTAGTACGAATAACGACGTTGCTGCCGGTTTGAACATCGGCAATTGTCGCGCTTTGTCCGCTATTGGTGATGAGCGTGGAGCTGTCGATACTGAATGTCTTCGATGAACCATCAATTGAACTTTGGATAGTAATGCTAGTCGGTGAGACCGCGGTGACACTGCCGAAATTTGGCCGCTGGCCACCGAACCGGCCGCCAAAGCCGCCGCCGGCGCCACCAGCCGTGGCAGTTTGAGCGGTGGCTGTGGGTTGTTTGCCTTTTTGGTAGTGGATACCGCCGTAGAAGCTCAGTCCGCACAGCAGCGCCAGCCCAATAACACCCAAAAAAACTTTATATACTAGATTGTTGGAGTTTTTCGATTTTTCCATGAGCGTTATTTGGTCTCCAGCTTGCCGTCCTGTAACTTGAATGTTCTGTCAGTCTTACCGGCGATGGATAGGTCGTGTGTAGCAACCACAATCGTGGTTTTTTCGCTTCTGGCCAGATTGTGCAACAGGTCAAATATCATCTTGCCATTATGGCTATCCAAGTTACCAGTCGGTTCATCGGCCAAAATCAAATTGGGTTTGTTGGCTAAGGCTCGGGCGATGGCCACCCGCTGCTGCTCACCACCGGACAGCCGGCTGGGTTTCCGTAACTGTTTGTCATCAGTTATGCCGACTTGGTCTAGCAGTTTTTGGGCGCGTTCTTTACGCTCGTTCTTACTGACCCCCGCGAATTCCATTGGCAACATGACGTTTTCCGCCGCTGTAAGATTGGGAACCAGGTTATAGCTTTGAAAAACAAAGCCGATTTTTTTGCAACGATAACTCGTTAGGGCGTGGTTGCGTAGTTTGGCTACGTCTTGGTTGTCCACTTCAATGCTACCGCTTGTCGGCTGGTCTAATGCCCCCAGCAAAGACAGCAGAGTACTTTTACCGCTGCCGGAGCGCCCAATGATTGAGACGAAGTTGCCGTCCGGCACATCGAGAGAAATGTCGTCTACAGCTTTTACCGTTGTATCGCCCGATTTGAATGACTTTGATAGATCTTTAACTTTTAACATTATTCGGCCCTCATTACTTCTGCCGGTCTTACTTTTGCTATAAACCACGAAGCCATAGCGCTACCTAGCAAGGCTATGGCTATGGCCGCACCTAAACCGTATAGGATGATGCTCCAGCCGACAGCGGCATGGATGTTTGAGATGTTGGAGCGGACTGCTCCCAAGCCGCGGCCGCGAGCTACGAAACTGGCAGCTCCACCGCCAGCACCAGTCCCTGCACCAGCAAAACCGGACGCAACACTGGTGGTAGGTGAGCTAGAACTGTTATTAACGAGCGTTCGGGTAATCGGGTCTGCGGCTACAACCCCAAGCATGATGCCGATGATTGCTCCCAGCACCGTGAGTGTTACCGCCTCGGTCATGAACTGTAGCGAGACTTTTAGATTGCTGGAGCCAATAGCCTTGATAACGCCGATTTCGCGGCGGCGTTCGCGCACAATCATTATCATCGTTAGCAGGATTATCACGGCCCCGGCAATCACCGCACCGATTAGGCTATAGAGTGATATGGACTGGATGTTCTGCAGTGGCGCGATTGTCGTTTGGGCTTGCTGGGCAGCATTGGTGACATCGGCTGCCGAGCCGAGAGATTTTTGCACCGCCGTGGTAACGGAATCCACATTGGTGATTGAATCAACAAAAACGGTTGCGGAGGTGATATCGCCAGCCTGGCTGGACAACTTCTGGACGGTAGCCAGCGGCATTATCAGCTGGCTATTAGAGAAGCTATTGCCAGCATCAAAAATGCCAATTACCGTGATGGTGGTGCTGTAGGCAGTGAAAGTCGAGCCGACTTTGAGGTTATTCTTAGTGGCCAGTGCAGTCCCCAAAACTGCGACATTATCCGTACTAGCAGAAGAGAAGACCTTACCGCTAGCTAATTTGAACGTGCCGCCACCGGTTGTCGTAGAAAGGTTTATGGGATCAGTTGTGCCCAATACCGTTACTGGCGGGGTGAAGCTAGTCGTGCCAGTGCTTGGACTATCGCCACCAAACGAGGCTCCGGCTGGCGGAGTAAAGGTCTGCCCGCTGTTTCCGGCAAAGCGTTGCCCCAACGAACCGGCGGTAATTGAAGACTGCAGATTGGTATCGCTAGCAGTCAACCTGTCGCTCAGACTCTCGGTAATTGAGGCCACGTGTGGCAACTTTTGGACTGAAGCTAGCTGGGTCTCAGTCAAGGGGTTGCCGCCGCCCTCAAAACCCCGGACTCCGGCTGGCGAGACACTGACAGTATTGCCAACCGAGCTTTTAACAGATGCGATTTTTTGATTTACTGCCTGGTGAGCCAGCAACATTGACAGGGCCAAACCGATACTTAGACCTAATATCACGACGATTGAGAACGTGCGGACTTGATTTCTAAACGCGTTGCGGATGCCCCTGGTAAATGTATTCATATTGCCAGTGTAGACCGGAAATACTTAGAAATACCTTAGACCCGTTTGGATAAGTCGCCGAAGAGCTTAGCGAATAGATACCCGGCTAGCGCCAAGAAGGGCAGCAGAACGGCCGCGGCAATCAAAAACGTTGAGGCAAAGGCCTGGGCGCCAAAAGCTTGGTTGAGGGTTAACCCGCCAGCCAGAAAATACGGCCGGTTAGCCCAAGCCAAAAGTAGCGGCACGCAGAGACTTAACGAACCGCTAAGCTGCCAGACTTTGATTTTTAGGTTTATCACAGTGTTGGCGAGAGCTAACGCCAAACCGCCGCCGGCAAGCAGTGTTAAAACAGCGATTGGGCCCTTTTGCAGCGAGTTGACCGTATGCTGGGATATCAAAGGCAGTAAGCTGCCAAAACTAAGCAGCCACGCCAGAAAAACCAGCCGCCCCATGGCTTGCTGTCTTACACCGCCGCTGCGCTCCACAAACAACAAACCAAACGAGATAAGGCCGAGTAGCGCTATCAGCATAACGACCAGCCCCAAACTGGTTCGCCAGAACAGCTGGCCCGTGAGCAGATAGGCGCCAGCCGCAGACAGGCTCA
>Ga0265320_10002390_pt1 | contig 13097 bp, 13 predicted proteins | sample 4827metaG_FD_202087 | JGI IMG/M metagenome (GOLD analysis project Ga0265320, IMG submission 202087) | Rhizosphere microbial communities from Carex aquatilis grown in University of Washington, Seatle, WA, United States - 4-8-27 metaG | ecosystem: Host-associated > Plants > Roots > Rhizosphere >...
CCGCTTGATGGTGCGCTGTTGATTGACAAGCCTTCCGGTCCAACCTCGCACGACGTGGTGGATGCGATCCGCCGCCGGTTCGGCATCAAAAAGGTCGGTCATTGCGGCACGCTCGACCCCAATGCCACCGGCCTGCTCATCATCGTGCTCGGCCGCGGGACGAAGCTCTCCGAAAAAATGATGTCCGACGACAAAGTCTATGAAGGGACCGTCAAGTTTGGCGAGACGACCGACAGTTACGATTCTGACGGTGAAATCACCGCCACTGTGCCGGTGCCGCCGTTGACGTGCGACCAGTTGAACGAAGCCGCCGCGCCATTCGTCGGTGATCAAATGCAGATGCCGCCGATGGTGTCGGCCATCAAGATAAAAGGCGTGCCGCTCTACAAACTTGCCCGCAAAGGCATCGAGGTGGAACGCGAACCGCGGCTGATTCACATTTACAATTTTCGGTTTACGAATTATGAACCGCCGCTCGGTCAATTTAAAGTTGCCTGCACCAAAGGCACTTACGTCCGCAGCCTCGCGCATGAGCTCGGCCAGAAACTCGGCTGCGGCGCGCACCTGTCTGCGTTGCGCCGAACAGTTTCCGGCAAATTTGACGTGACGGACGCGGCGAGGCTGGATGACATATTGAAATTAACCACTGCGGAACTGGAGAAAAAAGTGATTCCGTTTTTGAAACTGACTGGCACTTGATCCCGTAGCGGCGTCTCGTAAGAGCGCCGCCATTTGAAAATTAATGCGGCACTCTTCCGAGATGCCGCTACAATTTCCGAACTGGTGAAACTGATCCATACCGCAAACGAACTGAAGCCCGGCAGCAAGAAAGTCTGCCTGGCTATCGGCGTTTTTGACGGTGTCCACCTCGGTCATCAGCAAATCATCCGCCAGACCGTTGCCGACGCGCGGCAGCACAATGCCCTGGCGCTGGTGATCACGTTCGACCGGCACCCCAACACCGTGGTTGCGCCCGATCGCGTGCCGCCGCTGATCTATTCCCCATCCCAAAAATTACGGGCGATTGAATCGCTGGGCACCAACGCGTTGTTGGAGATTCATTTCGACGAAAAATTCAGCGCGCAGACGGGTGAGGATTTCATCCGCAGCCTGGCCCGCGACCTCGGAAAAATCCAGAGCGTCTGTGTCGGTGCGGATTTTGTTTTTGGCCGCCGGCGCAGCGGCAATGTCGCGTTGCTCAGAAAACTCGGCGACGAACTGGCTTTCACCGTTCATGGACTCGCCGCCGTGTCGCTCGACGATCAGATTGTCAGCAGCACGCGCATTCGCGAAACCATCCGCTCGGCCAATCTTGATGCCGCCAGCCAGATGCTTGGCCGGCCCTATGCGATTGCCGGCCGGGTCATTGAAGGCGACCGGGTTGGCCGGCAGCTCGGCTTTCCCACCGCCAACCTTGACGTAACGGGGTTGGTGCTGCCGCCGAACGGGGTCTATGCGGGACTGACCAAATTGGGAAAAAATGCCCATCGCGTGGCGTTGAACATTGGCTTTCGGCCGACGATCGTTTCAGCGGTGCCGCAACTGCGCGTCGAAGCCCATTTGCTCGATTTCAGTGGCGATCTTTATGGCCAGGAACTGGAAGTCGCCTTTGTGGCCAAACTCCGCGACGAGAAAAAGTTTGCGTCGGCTGACGCCTTGCGCGAACAAATTGCTCGCGATATAACCGAGGCGAAGAAAAGATTTTAGGCATGGATTTCACGAATGGGCGCCGATTCCTGCCTGCCATATTCGTGATAATCGGTGAAATTCATGTCTAATTTCCCTTTGAACACTCCGGCTGGTCACGTTGTCCATCTGTCAGTAAAATTAGAGAAAACAAATGAATACGGGAATTTCCGCCATTAACGACGCAGTCAAGGAAGCCGGTGCCTTCACGCATCCGCTGTTTAACGAACTCGGCAAGGTCATTGTCGGTCAAAACTATCTGGTTGAAAGGCTGGTCATCGGCCTGCTCGCCAACGGCCACGTCCTGCTCGAAGGGGTGCCCGGTCTGGCGAAGACTTTGGCCGTGAAATCCATGGCCAACTGCATCAGCGTGAAATTCTCGCGCCTGCAATTTACGCCGGACATGCTGCCCGCCGACGTCATTGGCACCCAGATTTACAATCCGCAGTCCGGCGGCTTCTCCACGCGCAAAGGCCCGGTGTTCGCCAACCTCGTCCTGGCCGACGAAATCAACCGCGCACCCGCCAAGGTGCAGAGCGCGTTGCTCGAAGCCATGCAGGAGCGGCAGGTGACGATTGGCGAAAACACGTTTAAATTGGACGAACCGTTTCTGGTGCTCGCCACGCAAAATCCCATCGAGCAGGAAGGCACGTATCCGCTGCCCGAAGCGCAGGTGGACCGCTTCATGCTCAAGCTCAAGATCGGTTATCCCTCGCGCGAAGAGGAACGGCGAATCCTGGAATTGATGGCCAAGACCTCCGGCACGCCCACGACCCATGCCGTCGTTGACCCGAAGGACATCCTTAAGGCGCGCGAAGTCATCAATGAGATCTACGTCGATGACAAGGTGAAGGATTACATTGTCGATCTCGTCTGTGCCACGCGCGATCCCGACCACTACAAAATCCAGGTCAAGGAATTCATCCAGCTCGGCGCGTCGCCGCGCGCGACCATCAATTTGACGCTGGCGGCCAAGGCATTTGCGTTTCTCAAGGGCCGCGGATATGTCACGCCGCAGGACGTGAAAAGCATCGGCATGGACGTGTTACGCCACCGCGTGGCCATCACCTACGAAGCCGAGGCTGAGGAAAAGACCAGCGAAACGGTCATCCAGAAAATCTTCGATGAACTGCCCGTGCCGTGATGAAACCAAATTCCTCTATACAAAAACAGCCACCACCGGTGTCTATTATTGATGAAGTATAAAATTCAACCGAGCGCATTCTGGATTATTCTGACCGTGTGGCTGGCTGTAGGTCGGGTTGTTTTTCCTCCTTTGGTTTGCGGCCAGGAAATTTCGGTAAAACAGTTACAGGAGGATTTCCAAATCATGAGGAATGCGCTGGAGGAAGCGCACGGGGGCATTTACCGATACACCAGCAAAGCAGACATGGATCGCACATTTGATCGCGCATATCAAAAAATTGATCACCCAATGACCGCTCTCGAGTTTTGGCGATTGGCGGCTCCGGTGGTTGCACACGTCAAATGTGGTCATACTTATCTTTTCTTCCCAAAAGCTGTGCAATCGCAGATGGTGACAACGCTTCCTCTTTTTCCGATGGTAACCAGGATATTCGATGATCGCCTTTATGGTTATCAGGACTTGGCCCATGTCGGCAGTGCGCTCGAAGGAGGCGAACTTCTTTCGATCAACGGCGTGCCAGCAAGGAAGCTCCTAAGTAACTTCAGAACGGCTTCTTATACCGGAGATGGCAACACGGCTACGGCGAAAGATTACCGCATTACTCACTACGGCGATTTCCGGTTTTACCTTTACGGTTTCGGGATCGAAAGCCCCTTTCTGGTGGAGTATCGGGACAAGAGTGGAAAGCGACACAGCACGACGTTGGCCGGGATGGATCAATCCGCAGTGAACCGGGCTTTGGACGCACGAGATTCCGGATTGGCTACGGTTCCAAATGCAGATTTCAAAGTTCTGGACGGAGGCAGCATTGCTGTTATCACAATTCGCCACTGGTATCACTACGCCGATGAGGATCGCAAGCTGACGTTCTCAGATTTCCTGAAAACTTCTTTTGCACAAATCCACCAGAATGGAACGACCAATTTGATCATTGATGTCAGGGATGACGATGGTGGCTTGGATCTGCCCGTTGTTGAACTCTTCGCATACCTTTGGAATCAGCCATTTCACGTCTATCGGGACATCACCTGCAATGCCCGCGAGTTCGATTTTTTCAAGTATGACCCGGATGCAAAGCCGATGCCTGGCGAACTCGCCAAGGGGGCTGATGGCAGATTTCATGTCGTAAAGCAAACGGGCTTGGACATACAGCAGCCATTGCAGCCGCACTATGCCGGAAGAGTGTTTGCGTTGATGAACGGCGGAAGCTTTTCATCCAGCACGGAATTTTTGACCCTGCTGCACTTCTACAAACGGGCGAAGTTCATCGGTGAAGAACCGGCTGGCGCCTATTATGGCTATACCTGCGGCCGGATGGTAAGTCCGATACTGCCAAACTCGAAACTGGAATTGAATTTCGGAATATTAACTTTTTATCTGGACGTGAGCGGCTACAAACATCTGGACCATGGCGTCATGCCTGATTACCCGGTCACCTACACAATCGGTGATTTGCTGGCCGGGAGAGACAGGGACATGGAAATGGCGCTTTCGCTGGCCCGGGTGAAGTAAGAGGATTTATTTATCGCATGATCCCCCGCGAGATGCTCAAAAAAATCCGGCAGAGCGAGCTATGCACGAACCGCATCGTGATCGCGGCTGGGGCGGAGCGCGGCTGTGCCCGAATCCCAACGGGATTCTGTCCCAAAGCCCAAGGTTGCGAGGCATCCGCCTTCGTCAGACTTCGGCGTGACGAGCGAGCTACCTTGGGTCAGCGTCGCCCAAAGTTCGCCAACCGCAAAGCGGTTGCGACCATTCCGTTTCCGTCCGCCGCGTGTGGGATTTGCCACAACCCCGTTGGGGTTGCTGATGATTTAATTCCGTTTACCCAGGGTAGCGCCTGCGTCGCAACCCTGGGCTGCAAGCCTGAATCCCGTTGGGATTCCTTGACGGCTCCACTTGGCCGCCCGAAATCGGCAATCGGCAATCAACAATCAATAATTTCCTCATGATCCCCCGTGAGCTTCATAAAGCCGACCTGCATGTCGAAAATCGGCCGAACCGATTTTCCGAGCCAATGGAAAATGAATTGGTCGTGGTTGGCGAGTACCGTCAAACTGGACGCAAGGTTCAATTGCGCACGGAAGCAGCCCAGGCCTTGCGCGATTTGATGGCCCAAGCCCGGAATGACGGCGTGTCTATCATTCCCGTCTCCGGGTTTCGTACCTTCGCTTATCAGGAGGCTCTTTTCTTAAAAGCGGTGGCGAAATACGGTTCGGAAGAGGCCGCAGTGCGTTGGGTGGGACGCCCCGGCCATTCGGAACATCATACCGGCCTGGCGGTGGACCTGGGTGAGGAAGACAGTCCGGCTTGCGATGTTGAACCCCCTTTCGAGGACACCCGCGCATTTCGCTGGTTGCAAGACCACGCGGCACGTTTCGGCTTCGAATTGTCCTATCCACGTGACAACCCTCGCGGCGTGCATTACGAGCCGTGGCATTGGCGGTTTATCGGCACCCCGGCGGCAAAACAAATTCTCCAAAGATGATTCCCCGCGAGATTCTCAAAAAAATCCGGCAGACCGAGCTGCGCACGAACCGCATCGTGCAAGGCTCATCGCCGATATTTCAATCGTTCCGGTTCGCGGCTGGTGTGGAAAACGGACAAAATTACAATGCGGCCAGGTTCGATCAAAAAATGAATCACAAAAGGGAAACGTCGAAGAATCACGGCGCGCCGCACTTCGCCTCTCACTTTCGGGAACCATTCGGGATTGTCCGAAATACGTTGAAAGTATTGCTCAATGACGGCGCGAAATTCCTGTCCCAAACCTTTGCGTTGACTCTCGTACCAGGCAATGGAGTCATCGAATTCCCTTTCCGCAACCCGGCGAAGGACGAGGCCGCGGATCATTTGCGGTATTTTGCGTCCAGCTTGGCTTTGACTTCTTCCAAAGAAACCACGTCATCAGGTTGGGCGAGATGGTCTTGCAGCCGGCGATCAATCAGTTCGGCTTCGCCGGGCGTGAGTTCCTTCGATTCCACGATTTCATCCCAAAGGTTGCGGCACAATTCAATTTGCTCCGCCAACGGCAGGGCGCGGGCCTCTTTGAGCACCATTTCCGAACTCATGACGTTAATTTACTCCGCCATTTGGCCCACGCAATTGAAATTTTGGCATTCGACATTCGGCATTTCCCCATGATCCCTCGCGAAATCCTTAAAAAAATCCGGCAGATCGAGCTGCGCACGAACCGTATCGTGACCGAAACTCTTGCGGGTCAGTATCACTCCGTCTTCAAAGGGCAGGGGATGAATTTCGACGAGGTGCGCGAATACCAGCCCGGTGACGACGTGCGCGCCATCGACTGGAACGTCACCGCGCGGATGAATCATCCGTTCATCAAAAAATTCGTCGAGGAACGCGAACTTACCGTCATGCTGGTCGTCGATGTGAGCGGGTCGGGCCTGTTCGGTTCGCGCGCGCAATCCAAACGCGAACTTGCCGCCGAGATTGCTTCCGTGCTCGCCTTCTCCGCCATCCGCAACAACGACAAGGTCGGGCTGCTGTTGTACACGGACGAGGTGGAGAAATTCATTCCGCCGCGCAAGGGTCGCAGTCATGTTCTGCGCGTCATTCGCGAAGTCCTGTTTTTTGAGCCGAAGCGGCGGGGGACGAACCTGATTCAAGCGCTGGAATTCACGGGTCGGGTGTTGCCCCACCGGGCCATCGTGGTGGTAATTTCGGATTTTTTGGTGGACCCGGAACGCGAGTTGTCCCAACGCGCAGCGGCCAAGAACACACGCACCGGTTCGGAAAATCTCAAGTTGCAAAAATCCCCCACCGCTGCGGTTGGGGACAAACCGCGCTCCGACGCGATGCCGTTGTCGCGGCCGGCGCAGACCGCTTTGCGCATGGCCAATCGCCGGCATGACGTTGTGGCGGTGCATATCGCCGACCGTTACGAACTCGAATTGCCGGCACTTGGTCGATTGACTTTGGAAGACGCCGAGACTGGTGAAATACTAGAACTCAACACCAATCCGGCCGCCAGCCGCGACGCCTTTGCGCAGCGCCAGCAGAAGCATAGTGATGAACTGGCCCGGCAGCTCCGGTTGTCCGGCATCGACGCCATTCAATTGCGCACGGACGAGCCGTACTCGGCGGCGCTGGGACGGTTTTTTGAGAACCGGGAGAAACGGAGAATGAGAGGATGATGCTATCGAGCGCTAACACGAGGAACGACCGCCCTCACCCCGGCCCTCTCCCCCGGGGAGAGGGGGAATCATTCGCCGCCTCACGAAACGGTCTGCGACTGGATTTGCCGAGCAATCTTCGATACCAAGCAAATCGTGCGGTTGCTCCACCCTGTCCTGGGGGCGAGGGCCGGGGCGAGGGCGGTCGTCACAACTGATTCATGGGTACAAACCAAACAGCTTCAATCGCCGCGACCGCCAACGACATCCGCGACATCAAGCCGCCGGTGAACATTTCCAATGGCTGGGAGTGGGTGTGGTGTACGCTTGGCGTGCTCGCGATCCTGGCGCTTTTGTTCTTGGCCTGGAAATGGTGGCAAAAGCGGCGCTCGCAAATTCCGGTCATACCGCCGGTGCCGGCGCATGTCCGGGCGCGGCAAAAACTGGCGGAGGCGCTGGCGCTGATCGCGCAGCCGAAAACGTTCTGCGTTCTGGTTTCCGATACGATCCGGCTTTACCTCGAGGAGCGATTCGACTTCCGCGCGCCGGAACGCACCACCGAGGAGTTTCTGCACGAACTGCGGGACACGAATTTGCTGGCGGCGGAACAGAAGGAAAAACTCGGTGAATTTCTGGAAGGTTGCGACCTGGTGAAATTTGCAAAGTACGAGCCCGGCGAACCGGAATTGCGTGACCTGCACGGTTCAGCCTTGCGGTTGATTGACGAAACCGAACCGGAGGAAGTCCCAAGCCCCGAGTCCAAGGGCCAAAGTCAAAAGGTGTCCGCATGACATTTGCGCATCCCTATTTTCTTCTGCTGCTCTTGCTGCTGCCGCTGCTGGCCTGGTTGAAAGGCAAACGCGGCCAGCCGCCCGCCTTTCTATATTCGTCGGTGCGGCTGGTGGCCGGGCTGACGCGGGCGCGGCGTTCCCGGGCGGGCGCCATTCTGGCGGCCTTGCGCTGGCTGGTATTGACGGCATTCATCCTGGCCCTGGCGCAACCGCGCTTGCTGAAAAGCACCACCACCGTCAAGGCCAGCGGCATCGATATCGTCTGCGCGCTGGATCTGTCGGGCAGCATGATCTCTGAGGATTTTGTGGTGCGGGGCCAGCGCGTGAACCGTTTTGACATGGCGCGTTCGGTTCTGAAGACCTTCATCGATGCGCGGCCGAACGACCGCATCGGGCTGGTGGTGTTCGCCGTCCGGGCGTTCATTGCCGCGCCGTTGACACTGGACCACGATTATTTACAGGAAAACCTGGACCGCCTGGAGATCGGCACGATCAATTCTGACGCCACAGCGATTGGCGACGCGCTGACCACGGCCATCAACCGGTTGCGCGACCTGAAGGCGAAAAGCAAGATCATCATCCTGGCCACGGACGGGCAGAACAACTCCGGCAAAATCCAGCCGTTGCTGGCGGCGGATGCGGCGGCGGCGCTCGGCATAAAAATTTACACGGTGGGTATCGGTGAACAAGGGCAGGCGCCGATGCCGGCGCGCGATATGTTTGGACGCAAGGTGTATCAGATGGTGCCGGTGGACGTGGATGAAACGACGCTGCAACAAATTGCCGACAAGACCGGCGGCAAATATTACCGCGCCGACAACGCGGAACGGTTCCGGCAAATCTACGCCGAAATCGACAAACTGGAAAAAACGGAGGCGGTCATCAACAAATTCGCCCAATACGACGAATGGTTTCCACGGGTGACAATCTTCGGGCTGGTGATTTTGCTGATTGAGGTGGTACTGGGACAAACCCTGCTTAGGAGGCTGCCATGAAACAATTGCCGATTGCCGATTGCCGATTGTTGATTGCAAAATCACTTTCCCGCCGCAGTTTTGCGCGAGGCGACCATGATAGCGGTGAGTGTGTTGGCTTCGTCGAGCAGCGCAGACAACTTCTTTGCCGGCATGGTGCCGGATTCGACGAGCAATTCCAGCCACAGCGCAGTTTCGTCGGCTTCCTCCTCAACGGTTCCAATTTTGGCAACGAATTCAGCCTGACTGCGGGCGCGGCAACTGGCGCGGTAATTTGCCGCCACCGAGGTGCCGCTGCGGACGATTTGTTTGGCGATGGCGCGTCCGGCGTCGTCAGATTTGGGAATGGCGCGCGTCAGTTTGATGATTCTCAATGCGAAGGTTTTTGTGCGGGCTTTGAGTTCGGTCGGATTCATGGCGCGAATTTACAAACCCAATCGGCAACCGGCAATTGGCAATCGGCAATCACAAGATGAGTTTCGAACATCCCCATCTGCTCTGGCTGTTGCTGGTGATTCCACCGGTGCTGGCGCTCGTATTCCGGCTGGCCAATCGCGCCCGGCAGAAACAAATCGAGGCGTTTATCCAGGCACGGTTGCTTCCGGCGTTGACCGTCGGAATTTCCCCCGCGCGGCGGAGAATACGGTTTGCCTTTTTGCTCCTGGCGGTCGCGCTCCTGGTGGTGGTGCTGGCCCGGCCACAGCATGGGTTCGATTTGCAGGAGGTCGAACAACATGGGTTGGACATTGTTGTGGCAATTGACACGTCCAAAAGCATGCTGGCCACGGACATCGCCCCGGACCGTCTCACCCGGGCCAGGCTCGCCGCCCTGGAATTGATGCAAAAGGCGGGTACGGACCGGATGGGACTCGTTGCGTTTGCCGGGGATGCGTTCTTGGAATGCCCGCTGACGATTGACAATACGGCATTTCAGCAAAGCGTGCAGGCGCTGGATGTGAACACGATCCCCCGGGGCGGGACGGCCATCGCCGGCGCCATCAACGCCGCGCTGACCACGTTCAAGGAGGACAGCCGGCATAAGGTGCTGGTGCTTTTCACCGATGGCGAGGACAACGACAGCGACCCGGAGGCGTTGGAAGCCGCCCAGGACGCGGCCAGGGCCGGCCTGAAAATCTTCACCGTCGGCATCGGCACCCCGGCGGGCGACCTGTTGCGCGTCACCGACGCCAATGGCAATTCGGATTATGTGCGCGACGAACAGGGCAATGTCGTGAAGTCACACCTGAATGAAAAATTGCTTCAGGACATCGCCACGGCTGCAGGCGGATTTTATCTGCCGATGCGCGGGGCCAACACGATGGACACGCTTTACGAACGCGGCCTTGCTTCCCTGCCGAAGTCGGAGGGCAAGGAACGGCTGGTGCGGCGTTATCACGAACAATTTCAATGGCCGCTGACGGCGGCGATTCTGTTGTTGCTGGCCGAAATGTTCCTGCCGGAACGCCGGTCTCCGACCCGGCGCGTTTCCAGAGACCAGCCGCAACGAGCCAGGTCGGAAGCCGGCGTTCCCATCGCAGCATTTATCGTCGTTGCGTTGGTGCTGTCATCTGCCGTTGGAATGGCTTCGCCGGCCGGGGCCTTGCACGATTATTATGCGGGCAACTACACGAATGCGTGGCAGGAATATCAACGACTGTCCCTGATCCGCACCAATGATCTGAGGTTGGTTTTAAATGCGGGTACGGCGGCGTATCGCGCCACGAATTTTGACGAGTGCGCAAAGGATTTTGCCCTGGTCACGTTGTCGCCGGACGTGAAGCTGCAACAGCAGGCGTTTTACAACCTGGGCAACACGTTTTACCGGATCGGCGAATTGAAGTTTGAACCGGATTCCGACGGGTTGAACGCCGTGGAGGAAAAATGGGCGGAAGCGGTGACCAATTATACCCACGCGGTGCAACTGAACAAGAACGACCTGGATGCGGTGTACAATCTGACCTTTGTGAACCGGCAGCTTGGCCTCATTGCCGAACTCCGCGAGGCGATGCGCCGGGCCAAGGTGGCGGCCGACGCGGCGGTCCGTCAGAACCAATACCATCGGGCGTTGGAAATCATGGAAAGCCTGAACCATCCGATTGCCGCCAAGAAATTCCAAGATTACATCAAAAAACTAAAGGACATCGATGCGATCGTCACTCCCAATCATCCTTAGTCTGACGCTGCTGGCGTTGCCGACGGCTTGGGCCCAGTCCGCTGATGAGTTTTTCAACAGCGGCGCGCAATTTTATATTTCAAACAACATTGCCAGCGCGAAGCAGGCGGTTGAAGGCGGATTAAAAATTTATCCCAATGATGTGAAGCTAAAAAAACTGGAGGAATTGCTGAAACAGCAACAGCAGCAACAACAGCAGCAACAGCAGCAGCAACAGCAGCAGCAACAGCAGCAGCAACAGCAGCAACAGCAACAGAACCAGCAGGCGCAAGACAAGTCGAACCGGCAAAACGGCAAACAACCCCAGGAACAGCAACCGCCGCAACCGTCCAAAAGTGAAAAAGGTGAAAAAAAGGACGAGCAGGGGGATCAGAAAACCCAGGCAGCGGCGGCCCGGGAGATGTCGCCGGAGGAAGCCCAACAGCTGCTGGATGCGCAAAAAGGAAACGAGCAATTCCTCCAATTAAAGCCCCAAAACCCGCCCGAAAGCCCAAAAAAACCAATAAAAGACTGGTAATCAGTACGGCTTATCGCTATAAGTATTTGATTTGCAATGTTTTGAAAGTTCGGCCTCGTAACGGTTTCTTCTTGAGTTTTGCTCAAATGGGGCTAACATAGGGCCGCGTCGGTCTTCTGGTGTGGGCGCTCTCCCTGAGTTTAACGGGTGGGTGGTCATTTTTGTACAGAGCGACGAGGCCCATTTGGCAAAGTATTGGTGAGTTTTTCTGAACCAAAATGGGCGGTAGTAGGTCCAATTATAATTTATGTTGAAGCGAAAAAGAACGGTGCGAGGAAGTGTGGTGGGCAATCACCGAAATGGCAACCGACGCAGTGCCGAGGCAAAACCGGCATCGATGCGCCGGCGATTTGTCATTTCCAGTGCGCGCCGGGACGCTTCGAAGCCGCATAAAACCAAGCCCCACGGAAACGGCGCTGCTGTTTCCGCGGAAAAATCGCCGCAAAACGGCCACGCGAACGCCCCCGCGGCGGCCCCCGTTCAATCGACGGTCGATTTGACGGAGACAGTCCGGACGCTTTTGCATCTGGCCCAGGAACACGGGTACATCACCTACGACGACGTCAACGACGTGCTGCCGGACAATCTCAGTCCGGAGGATCTGGACGCGCTGCTGACCAAGCTGCGGAGCCTCGACGTGGAAATCGTCATGGACCAGGCCGAAGCCGAGCGCGCCAAACAGCCTGAACCCGCGCAACCGCAGGAGGAGCAGGATGAGGACGCGCGCCTGGAAATTCTCGATGATCCGGTCCGGATGTACATGAACCAGATGGGCAAGGTGCCGCTGCTCACGCGGGAACAGGAAGTGGAGATTTGCAAGCGCATCGAAGAGGCCGAGCTGGAGATGAAGCGCATTGTTTACGGCCTCGGTTTCACGGCCAAGGAACACATCGCCATCGCGGAAAAACTGTTGTCCGAGCCGCCCAAGGAACGCTTTGACCGGGTGATTGTGGACAAGAAGATTGCCAATCGCGAAGGCCACCTGCGTGACTTGCGCAAACTCATCAAGAAAGTCCGGGCGTTTGACCAGAAGGTGGACGCGAAGTATTTCAACTGGCAGAAATCCCTGCAAAAGAGCCGCAAGGAAAAAATGCAACGGGAGTTGAAGAAGCTCAGCTCCAAGCTGCAGGAGATCTTCACCCGGTTCTTTTACAAGCAAAAGGTGGTTGAAGAGATGATCGTGGTGGCCGGCAACATCCATGAAAAGTTTCAGGCCAGCCTGCGCCACATCCAGGAACTCGAAGGGCTGCGCACCACGGCCGAACGCCGCGGAACGATTGAGGCCGAGCGCGCCAAAATCCAGACGCTGGAACAATTCGTGCGGATGCCGCGCGAGGAGTTTTTCCAGACGTTCAAGGAATTGCGGGCCGCCGCCGATCGCGGGTTGAAAGCCAAGACGCACATGGCCGAGGCCAATTTGCGGCTCGTGGTTTCCGTCGCCAAAAAATATACGAACCGTGGCCAGTCGTTCCTCGATTTGATCCAGGAGGGCAACATCGGTTTGATGAAGGGCGTCGAGAAATTCGAGTATCGCCGCGGCTACAAGTTTTCCACCTACGCCATCTGGTGGATCCGCCAGGCCATCACGCGCTCGATTGCCGACCAGGCGCGCACCATCCGCATTCCGGTGCACATGATTGAAATCATGAACAAGCTCTGGCGCGCGCAAAAGC
>Ga0265320_10002392_pt1 | contig 13089 bp, 11 predicted proteins | sample 4827metaG_FD_202087 | JGI IMG/M metagenome (GOLD analysis project Ga0265320, IMG submission 202087) | Rhizosphere microbial communities from Carex aquatilis grown in University of Washington, Seatle, WA, United States - 4-8-27 metaG | ecosystem: Host-associated > Plants > Roots > Rhizosphere >...
CTAACACGATGTGAAAAGCAGTAAAAAAACCACAACCCCCTCACGCCACCCTACCTTGTTTTCTCTTAATTCACAAAAATAGACATCAGGCATCACACAAAGTTACCACTTCTCCACCCCCACATACCGGGATAAAGCCGTCATTTCCTTCGCCATAGACACCCATGCCATAGGGCATGCAGCACCCGTTGTGACGAGGAAATCAACCCTGAGTTTGATTAAGCGTGAAGCGAAAGGTGCAACCCTTGTCCGGGTTGGACTCGACCCAGATATGGCCACCGTGGCGCTCGACGATCTTCTTGCAGATGGCGAGGCCGATCCCGGTGCCCTCGTAGTGATCCCGGGTGTGCAGGCGCTGGAAAACCAGGAAGATGCGATCGAAATAGGCGGGATCGATGCCGATGCCGTTGTCGGCCACCGAGAAGACCCAGCCCTGCGGTCCGGGCTCGGCCGACACGGCGACCCGCGGCTGGCGCTCGGGCGAGCGGTATTTCAGGGCGTTGCCGATCAGGTTCTGGAACAGGCGCAGCATCTGGGTACGGTCGGCGGTGACGACCGGCATGGGTCCAACTTCGAGGTTGCCGCCCGCCTCGGCCAGGGCCGCCCCGAGATTGCTCCGGACGTCATCCAGCACCCCGCCCATGGGGAAGGCGGTGAACTGGCCGCCCAGCCGCTCCACCCGGGAATATTCCAGCAGGTCGTGGATCATGGCCTGCATGCGCTTGGCGCCGTCCACCAGGAAGGCGATGAACTCGTCGGCGTCGCTGTCGAGCCGGCCGCGATAGCGACGCTCGATCAACTGGGCGTATCCGGCGATCATGCGCAGGGGTTCCTGCAGATCGTGGGAGGTGACGTAGGCGAACTGTTCCAACTCCTTGTTGGACGCATCGAGCCGGGCCACCAGATCCTTGGTGCGGACCTCCATCTCCTTGGCGAAACTGACGTCGCGGCAGATGAACAGCAGGCAGTCCAGGTCGTCGATCACCACCTCCTGCACCGAGATCAGCACGTCGAACGCCTTGCCGTCCTTGCGCCGCAGCCGGGTCTCGAAATCAGCCACCTGCCCGTCGCGGCGCACCGCCGCCACCAGCCGGACACGATCCTCGGGATCGGCCCACACCCCGAGTTCCAGGGCGGTCCGGCCGGTGAATTCATCGCGGGCATAGCCCAGCATGGCGGAAAAGGCGTCGTTCAACTCGATATAGCGGCCGTCCCGCGCGGCCGACAGGGCCATGGCGTCGGGGCTGGCGCGGAAGGCCTTGGCGAACTTCTCCTCGGAAAGCCGGAGTCGCCGCTCCGCCTCCTTGGCGGCGGTGATGTCCTCGATGGTGCCGACCAGCCCCCCGGACGGCCCGGCCTCGTCCGAAAGAGCGGCGGCATGGCCGCGTACCCAGCGGATGCTTCCGTCCCCCCTGACCAGCCGCATCTCGGCCAGGAACTCCCCTTCGCCCCGCACATGGGACCGCCACACCGCACCGACCGCCTCACGGTCCTCGGGATGCACCACGTCGCACCACTTGCCGCCCACCATCTCGTCCCGGCGCCGCCCCGCCAGTTCCAGCCAGCGTTCGTTGACGTAGAGGCAGGTGCCGTCGGCATCGCTTTGGAATACCCCCACCGGGGAATGCTCGGTCAGCATGCGATAGCGCGCCTCGCTGGCCGCCAGGGCCTGCTGCATGCGCTGACGCTCGGCCAGACGGCGGTCCGAGATCATCGCCAGCCCCAGGGTGACCAGCGCCAGCAACAAAGTCGCCCCGCCCTGCAGGATCGTATCCCGCCGCCAGGGAGCCAGGGCCTCGGCCAGGGACATGCCCACCGCCACCACCAGCGGATGGTGCTCGAATTGGCGATAGGCGACGACCCGTTCGCCGCCGTCGGTGATGGACCGGCCGACGATGGTCCCCACCCGCCCGCCGGCCAGACGGGAAAAGACCTCGCCCTGCGCCACCGATTTGCCGCTCCACGTCGCGCTATCGGGCAGCCGCGCCAGGATGATCCCGTCGTCGCGGATCAGGGTGGCGCGCCCGCCGTCGCGGGGCAGGATGGAGCGCAACTCGTCCTCGAAGATCCGGGGGTCGAGAGAGACGGCCACCACCCCCGCCAGCCGCCCCCCGTCACGGACGGGGCGGGCGACAACGATGCTTTGGGCCGCCACCACGCGGCTTTGCAGCGGAGCGCTGATGAAGACCGAACGCGCCGGATCGCCGGCTAATTCCCTGAAGTAATCGCGGTCGTGCACGTCCGTGCCGACCATGCCGGGCAAGGTTCCCGCCGCCATGATGCCCTCGCCGTCGATGAAGACGGCGCTGCGGATTTCCGGAATCAGCTTCATCCGGTTACCCAGCATGGCAAGGGCGCGTTGCGGGTCGTCGGGCCGCCCGCCGGGGGCCGCCTCCGCCATCTCGGACAGCAACTGGTCGATGCCGCGCAAAATGCCGGTGATGTGTTCCTCGGACACCCGGGCCAGGGCCTGCACCAGGTATTCCGCGTCGGCGACCTCCTTGCGGTAGGTCCCCACCGCCTGCCAGACGGTCAGCGCCGCCAGACAGGGAACCACCAACGCCGCCAGCAGCCTCGCCCGCCAGGCATTGATCGGGCGCTGCGGCGTCTCGGAGCCCGTTTCTGGCTGGCACGCATTCATAGCGAAAGAATACATGCGGATCGTATGCCCCACAACCATGACGGCCCCACTGTCCTTGGTTCCTATTGACCGGCGGCCCCACCGCTCGCTAAAACCGAACCGTTCAGTTCAGTCGGACCGTCCGCTTGTGCGGACAGCCGGCCGCGACCATTCTTTCCTGACACATTCGTCGATACGGGACCGGATCATGGATAGTTCACCGCGCCGCTCTAAGGTTCCGCTTCCCGTCCTGCTGCTGGGCGGCCTGGCGCTGCTGGGGGTGGCGGTGGGAATCGCCTCGTTCTCGTCCACGTCGTCCGGCCCGGCCGGCGCTCCGCCGGCGGGCGGCCCGCCGGTGACCGTGGCCCAGCCGCTGACCCGCCCGATCATCGACTGGAGCGAATATACCGGCCAGTTCGCGGCGGTGGATTACGTGGAGATTCGCGCCCGGGTGAACGGCTACCTCACCGAGGTGCACTTCACCGACGGGCAGATGGTCAACAAGGGCGATCTGCTGTTCGTCATCGACCCCCGCCCCTACGAGATCGCGCTGGCCTCGGCGCGGGCCAAGCTCGATCAGGCCATGGGTACCAAGGAATACACCAAGCGCCAGCTGGCCCGCGCCGGCGAACTGCACCGCAAGGATTTCGTCGCCGAGAGCACGCTGGATCAGCGCACCGAGGAATCGCGGGGCGCCGGGGCCACGGTGGAAGCGGCCCGTGCCGCGCTCCGCGATGCCGAACTGAACCTGCAGTTCACCCGCGTCACCGCCCCCATCTCGGGGCGGATCAGCGCCAAGCAGGTGAGCGTCGGCAATCTGGTCACCGGCGGCCCCAGCGTGGCGTCGCCGACCCTGCTGACCACCATCGTGTCCCAGGACCCCATCCACGTGACCTTCGACCTGACCGAGGCCGACTATCTGGCCCAGACCAAGCGCGGCAATCCGGTGGGCGCGGCGGTGCAGTTGCGGCTGATGAGCGAAAGCGGCTGGCCGCGCGAGGGCAAGCTGGACTTCGTCGACAACCAGATCGACCGGGGCAGCGGCACCATCCGGGCCCGCGCCGTGCTGGCCAATCCCGACGGGCAGGTGCCGTCCGGCGCTTTCGGCCGGGTGCGCCTCGCCACCTCCGAGCCCTATCAGGGCCTGCTGGTCCCCGACACCGCCATCGTCACCGACCAGTCGCGCAAGCTGGTGATGACCGTGAAGGACGGCACCGTGGTGCCCAAGCCGGTCACCCTCGGCCCCAAGGAGGGTGAACTGCGGGTGGTCCGCGACGGTCTGGCCGCCGACGACCAGGTGATCATCAACGGCCTGATGCGGGCCCGCCCCGGCTCCAAGGTCACGGGGCAACCCGGCAAGATCGAATAGGGACCGACCCATGCGCCTGTCCCACTTCTTCATCGACCGCCCCATCTTCGCCACCGTGGTGTCGATCCTGATCACCATCATCGGCGCCATCAGCTACTTCACCCTGCCGGTGGCGCAGTATCCCGAGATCGCGCCGCCGACCATCGTGGTCAGCGCCTCCTATCCCGGCGCCTCGGCCCAGGTGGTGGCCGACACCGTCGCCACGCCGCTGGAGCAGCAGATCAACGGCGTCGACAACATGCTGTATCTGAGCAGTCAGGCCACCGGCGACGGCAACCTGAAGCTGACGGTGACCTTCGCGCTGGGCACCAATCTCGACACCGCCCAGGTGCTGGTGCAGAACCGGGTGGCGGTCGCCACCGCCCGCCTGCCCGACGACGTCAAGCGCATCGGCATCACCGTGGCCAAGAATTCGCCCGACATGCTGATGGTGGTGCACCTGAATTCGCCCGACGGCTCGCGCGATCAGTTGTACCTGTCCAATTTCGCGACACTGCAGATGATCGACGTGCTGGCCCGCCTGGACGGCGTGGGCGACGTCCGCATCTTCGGCGCCCGCGACTATTCCATGCGGGTGTGGATCGACCCGGACAAGGCGTCGGCCCGCAACCTGACCGCCGGCGAGGTGGTCAAGGCGCTGCAGGCCCAGAACGTCCAGATCGCCGCCGGCGTGCTGGATCAGCCGCCGGTGCCCAAGCAGGGCGCCTTCCAGCTGTCGGTGCAGACCCAGGGCCGCCTGACCGACCCCGCCCAGTTCGGCGAGGTCATCGTCAAGACCGATGCCTCGGGCCGCATCGTGCGCCTGAGCGACGTGGCGCGCATCGAGCTGGGAGCGCTGGATTACAGCGTCAACGGCTATCTCGACAGCAACAACGCGGTGCCGGTCGCGGTGTTCCAGCGCCCCGGCTCCAACGCCCTGGCCACCGCCGACCGGGTCATCGCCAAGGTCGAGGAGATGTCCAAGACCTTCCCCTCGGGCGTCAGCTACGCCATCGCCTACAACCCCACCCAGTTCATCGCCCAGTCGGTGCACGAGGTGATCAAGACCATCTTCGAGGCCGTCATCCTGGTGGTCTTCGTGGTGATCCTGTTCCTGCAGACCTGGCGGGCCTCGCTGATTCCGCTGGCCGCCATTCCGGTTTCGCTGGTCGGCACCTTCGCCATTCTCGGGGCGCTGGGCTATTCGCTCAACAACCTGTCGCTGTTCGGGCTGGTGCTGGCGGTGGGCATCGTGGTCGACGACGCCATCGTGGTGGTGGAGAACGTCGAGCGCAACATGAAGGACGGCATGAACTCGCGTTCCGCCGCCCACCAGACCATGGACGAGGTGGGCAGCGCCCTGATCTCCATCGCCCTGGTGCTGTGCGCCGTGTTCATTCCCGCCGCCTTCATTCCCGGCATCTCGGGCCAGTTCTTCCGCCAGTTCGCGGTGACCATCGCCGCCTCGACGGTGATCTCGCTGGTCGTCTCGCTGACCCTGTCGCCGGCGCTCTGCGCCCTGCTGTTCCGCGGCCACGGCCCGCTGGATCATCACGAGGAGACCGGCTGGCGCCGGCAGGTGGCCCGCTTCTTCGCGTGGTTCAACCACAGCTTCGACCGGCTGGCCGGCGGCTATGGCAGCCTGACCCGCACGGTGGTGCGCAAATCGACCCTGATGCTGCTGCTCTATGCCGCGCTGATCGGCGCGGCGGGGGTCGAGTTCGTCAAGACCCCCAAGGGCTTCATCCCCGAGATGGACCAGGGCTATCTGATCACCGTGATCCAGCTGCCGCCCGGCGCCTCGCTGTCGCGGACCGACGCGGTGGTCAAGCGCGTCGAGAAGATCATGGCCGAGACGCCCGGCGTCGGCCATACGGTGGCCATCACCGGCCTGGACGGCGCCACCTTCACCAACGCCTCCAACGCGGCGGCCATCTTCACGCCCTTGAAGCCGTTCGAGGAGCGCTATGCCCAAGGCCTGTCGGCCAACGTCATCACCGCCGAGCTGAGGAAGCGCCTGAGTTCCATCCAGGAAGCCTTCATCATCACCATCCCGCCGCCGCCGGTGCGCGGCATCGGCACGGCCGGCGGCTTCAAGATGATGCTGCAGGACAAGGGCGGGCGCGGCCCCAAGGCGCTGGAGGACGCGGCCAACGACATCGCGGCGGCGGCCAACCGGATTCCCGGCCTGCAGGGCATCTTCACCCTGTTCAACACCCGCACGCCCAACGTCTACGCCGATATCGACCGGGTGCGCGCCCAGATGCTGGGCGTGCCGGTGGACCGCATCTCCGAGGCGCTGCAGATCTATCTCGGCTCGACCTTCGTCAACGAGTTCAACTACCTGGGCCGCACCTTCCGCGTCACCGCCCAGGCCGACGCCCAGTTCCGCAACGAGGTCGAGGACGTCGGCAACATCAAGGTCCGCAACGACAAGGGCCAGATGGTGCCGCTGGGCGCGGTGGCGTCGTTCCGCTTCGACACCGGGCCTTACCGCGTGCCGCGCTACAACCTGTTCCCCGCCGCCGAGGTGCAGGGCTCGGCGGCGCCGGGCTATGCCAGCGGCTATGCGCTCGAGCAGATGCGCGCCCTGGCCGCCGAGCGGCTGCCCGACGGCTTCGGCTTCGAGTGGACCGAACTGGCGTTGCAGGAATTGCTGGCCGGCAACAACGGGCTGTTCGTCTTCGCCGCCTCGGTGCTGTTCGTCTTCCTGCTGCTGGCCGCCCAGTATGAAAGCTGGTCGCTGCCCGCCGCCGTGGTGCTGATCGTACCCATGTGCCTGCTGGCCGCCGTCACCGGACTGATCATCCGCGGGCTGCCCATCAACATCCTGGCGCAGATCGGCTTCATCGTGCTGATCGGGCTGGCGGCCAAGAACGCCATTCTGATCGTCGAATTCGCCCGCCAGGGCGAGTCCGAGGGCCTGGACCGCGTCGAGGCCGCCGTGCATGCCGGCCGCACCCGCCTGCGTCCCATCCTGATGACCTCGCTGGCCTTCATCCTGGGCGTGCTGCCCCTGGTGGCCGGTGCCGGTGCGGGTGCCGAGATGCGCCAGAGCCTGGGCACCGCCGTGTTCTACGGCATGCTGGGCGTCACCGGCTTCGGGCTGGTGTTCACGCCGATCTTCTATGTGGTGATCCGCAAGATGGTGGCCGGGCATCACGCCCGCGCCGCCGCCGCCCACGCCGCCGAGCAGGCGAGGGGGCGGTAAAACCCTTAGTCTCCCTCCCCGGCCGTCCCGCCGGGGAGGGGACTCGAAGCGTTATTTCAGGGTCTTCATATAGGCGATCAGCGCCGCCACATCGTCGGGATTCTTGCTCCCGGCATAGACCATCTTGTTGCCGGGGATGGTCTCCTTGGGATTGGCGATATAGGCCGCCAGATTGGCGTCGTCCCAGCTCTTGCCCCAGCCGGCCATGGCCGGCGAGTACTTGAAGCCCGTCGCCACGGTGCCCGCCTTGGAGCCGGCCACGCCGAACAGGCTTGGCCCGACGCCGTTGGCTCCCGCCTCCACCTTGTGGCACGCCTTGCACGGCGTGAAGGCGGCCGGCGGATCGGCGGCCAGGGCGGTACCGGCCAGGGCCATGGCGGCGGCGAAGGCGACAAGCTGAAGCTTCATCGGAAAAGTCCCCCTAATACGTTTGCCCATCCGCCTTTCAGCAAAGCATCATTTGATGTTTGTCACAACAGGCCCGGTGTCGCAGCGGACCAGGAGTCACAGCAGATCGGGCATCTCGCGCCCCAGAGCCTGCCGCTCGTTGACCCGCGAGCCGGAGAGCGCGAAGCCCAGGGCCTTGCCGTCGGGCGCCAGGAACAGCGCCTTGCGGTCGCGGCCCTCGCCCTCGATCACCCATTCGCCGGCCGCGCCGGGGGCCGGCGGGCAGACCACCATGGGCAGGGCCGGAGTCTTGACCACCACCGGCAGGGCGGGAAGCGTCAACACGGTCTCGGTGCCGGCCAGGGTGGCGGCCAGGGCCTTGGCCTCGGCCATCAGCGGCAGGACGAAGGGCAGCGGCCCGGCGGGAGTCTCGGCGCAATCGCCGATGGCGAAGATGTCCGGGTCCGAGGTGCGCAAGGTCCGGTCGACCACGATGCCCCGCTCCACCTTCAGCCCCGCCTCGAAGGCCAGCCGGGTGCGCGGCACCAGACCGATGGCCGACAGGGCGTGGTCGTAGGCGATCATGGTGGCGTCGTCGAGGGCGGCGCGGCCCTTGTTCCAATAGGCCACCGAACGGCCGAGATGGAAGGTGACACCCGCCGCGCCCAGCGCCTTGGCCATCTCGTCGCCCAGCGCCTGCGGCAGCAGGCGGCCGAGCGGCCAGGGCGCCGGGTCGACCACGGTGACGTGATGGCCCGATCCGGCCAGATCGTTGGCGAATTCCGAGCCGATCAGCCCGGCCCCCACCAGCAGGACGCGCCCGCCCGGCTTCAGCGCCGCGCGCCAGGCGGTATAATCGTCCAGGTCGTTGACGGTGCGCACCTGGGCGTCCTCGCAGCCCTCGACCCAATAGGGCCGGGGATCGGCGCCGATAGCCAGCACCAGGCGGCCATAGGGCTGCTCGAACTCGGAACCGTCGGGACGGCGCACCACCACCGCCTTGGCATCGCGGCGGATGGCGGCGACCCGATGGCGGACCAGAACGGAGGCCTTGAGGTCGGCCGCCATCTGCTCCGGCCCCTTCTGCACCAGGGTGGACGGGTCCTTGCCCTGGGCGAAAGCGGCGGACAGCATGGGCTTGGAGTAGGACTCTCCGCCGTCGGCGGTGACGATGGTGATGGCGATTTCGGCGTCCAGCTTCCTCAGTTCGCGGGCCAGGGTATAGCCCCCCAGCCCGCTGCCGAGGATGACCACACCGTTTCGGGCGGCGGCGTTGCTCATGATCAGCCCTCCTGGGGTTCGAAATCCGACTTGGACACGCCGCAATCGGGGCAGGACCAGTCATCGGGGATATCCTCGAAGGCGGTACCGGGCGGGATGCCGTCGTCGGGCAAGCCGACAGCCGGGTCATAGACGAAGCCGCACACGACACAGACATACTTCTTCATAATCGCTTCCTCCGGGTTGGGGTGTTGGTCAGACGGCCATCTTGGGCGGAATCCAGGCGGCATCCTGGTGGGGTTCGAAGTCTTCCTTACTGACCCCGCAATCGGGGCAGGACCAGTCGTCGGGAATGTCCTCGAAGGCGGTGCCCGGGGGGATTCCGTCCTCGGGCAGGCCGAGGACGGGGTCGTAGACCAGGCCGCACACCACACAGATCCAGATCTGATCGTTGCTCATCATCAGGTCTCCTTCCTTGGCGGCTCAGCCCTTGTGGGCGTTCAGGGTGGCCTGGTAGTGGCCGGCGTGCTTCTCCTCGACCTTGGCCAGGGCGGCGAAGCGCTTGGCGGCGGTGGTGAGGATCTTGGCGAAGCGCTCGGCGTGCTCCTGGGACTCGGCGATCTGCTCGTCCATCTCGGCGACGGCGGCGGTGTTGCCTTCCTGCTCGGCCAGATGACGGAACTTCGGGTACATCTCGGTGTACTCGTAGGTCTCGCCGTCGATGGCCATCTGCAGCATCTTCTCGACGGTCAGTTCGGCCTTGGGATAGAGCAGTTCAAGGTGTCCAAAGGCGTGAGCGGTTTCCTGCTCGGCGGTGCGCTCGAAGACCTCGGCCACCTCGACGGCGCCCAGCTCACGCGCCCGGCGGGCGAAGTAGAGGTACTTGCGGTTGGCCATGGACTCGCCGGCGAAGGCCGCTTCGAGGTTGGCGATGGTGGGAGAGGCGGGGTTGAAGGCCATTGGGGTCATCTCCTTGGTGTGAACCGATGAAGAGACCTTATCGAAAACGATTGATCGAGTGAAACGAGTTAAACTTGTTTCAAAAATCGATTTTATCGATCACGCACCAGCCTGCCAGCCCCCTCCCAACGCCTTGTAGAGGCCGACGATGGCCTGCATCTGGGACAGCCGCGCCTGGGCCAGGGAATCCTGGGCGGTGAACAGGGTCTTCTGGGTGTTGAGCACGGTGGTGACGTCGACGATGCCGCCGGCCAACTGGGCCTGGGCGATCTCGAAGGCGCGGCGCGCCGTGGCTTCGGCGACTCGCTGGGCCTCCACCTCCTCGACGGCCTTCTCCACGGCGATCAGGGCGTTCTCCACGTCGGAGAAGGCCGAGGCCACCGCCTTGCGGTAGGTCTGGGACAGTTCCTCGAAGCGGGCCCGCTTCTGCTCGACGGTCCCGGCGATCCTGCCGCCGTCGAAGATGGTCTGGGTGGCCGACGAGGCCACCGACCACAGCAGGCTCTGGGCCGTCATCATCTTCAGGAGGTCCAGGCTTTGGAAGCCGCCCTGCCCGGTCAGCGAGATGGAGGGGAACCAGGCGGCGCGGGCCGCCGCGATGTCGGCGTTGGCGGCGCGCAGGGACGCCTCGGCCGATTGCACATCGGGACGCCGCGCCAGCAATTCCGACGGCAGCCCCGCCCCCACCGCCGGCACGAGCAGCACTCCCAGGGTCTCGGGCACCAGGCCGAAATCCTCGGGCAGGCGGCCGGTCAGGATGGCCAGGGCGTTGTAGTCCTGGCGCATCTGGCGCTCCAGCGGCGCCAGGGTCGCCTTTTGGGTGGCCAGCACGCTTTCCTGCTGCGCCACGTCCAGCGAGGTGGCGGTTCCCGCCAGCTGGCGGTCGCGGAACACCGACAGGATGCCCTCGGAATTGGTGATGGATTCCTTGACCAGCCGGATACGCTCCTGCAGCCCCAGGATCTCGAAATAGGTGGTCGCCACCCCCGACTGGGCGGTCAGCGTCGCGGTCTGCAGGTCGAAGCGCGAGGCCTGGGCCGCCGCCTCGGCCGAATCCACCGCCGCGGCGTTCTTGCCCCAGAAGTCGATCTCGTAGCTGGCGGTGAGCGTCGCGCTGCTGGTGGTGGTGTAGCGCGCCTTGGACAGCGTGGTGGTCGAGGCGGCCCGGGATGCCCGCGCCCGCGTCTCACCGGCCGAGGCCGACAGCGACGGCAGCAGCGATGCCCCGGCGATGCTCAGTTGGGCGTCGGCCTGCCGCACCCGGGCGGTGGCGGCGGCCAGATCGAAATTGGCGGCCTGGGCGCGGGCCATCAGTTCGCCGAGGCGGGTGGAACCGAATTGCCGCCACCAATCCTGACCCGGCCAGACATTGCCCTGGGCCGCGTTCTTCCACTGGGCGGGAGGCGGCGTCACCGGCCTGACATAGGCGTCACCCACGGAACAGGCCGACAGCAAAGCCACCGAAAGGGCGGAAAGGGCGGTCTTCCTCACGTCGTCATCTCCTCTCCGCGCCCCGGCGCGGCGCTGTTGATATTACGCAAACGAAAGCGTCGCGTCCCTGTCGCAAGGCGTTCACATCGTCCCTGCGAAATATCCATGAAAAAGGCGAAAGGACGCCATTTACCAAGATTGCGCCGCCTCCACCGCCAAAGGACGACCCTTGGCGATCCCAGCGAAATTACCGTGCGAAACCTGTGGACAGACCGCGAATCGGAAGACGGCGAGCCGGAGGTATCCGACGCTTCCGCCAGGGTGGAAGCCATCGGGGCGGACAGCCCCCCGCTCCTCACCGTGTTCAACCAAAAGAGCCTGTTGACAGCCTTGGAGCAAACTGCGCCGCCGATCTTTACACCCGGTTCACAGGGCCATGGTAAAAATAGGCTGCGTAATTTCAAGAGGCGCGCATTTCCTGGCCGCCACATGATGGCACAAGTTCCCACGCCGCACGGCGCCCCCCGTAAAAATACCGTGCATAACATGTGGACAGACTGGGGAAAGACGCTACCATCCGCCCATCGCGACAAGGGAACCGGAAAACGATGATTGTCGGCTATTTCCGCAGGATCGACGGCGGCGAGGAGGCGGCGCCCACCGCCGTGCTGCGCGCCGAGCGCTGCCTGCGCATCGAATCGGACGGGGTCGGCCGCCAGACGGCCCGGACCCAACTGATCGCCGGCCTGAGCAACGGCGACGTGCTGGTGTCGCCGTCCATCGCCCATCTGGCGCCGTCCATCGTCGAAGTGCTGCGGGTATCCCGCCACGTCCATGGTCGCGGCGCCACCCTGCGGCTGGTGCTGGAAAAGATCGACACCTCGGTTCCGGCGGCGCGCAACGTGCTGGCCGCCTTCGCCGAATTCGAAAGCCGGCTTCAGGCCGACCGCCGCAACGCCGGCCTCTATGAAGCGGCCCTGTCGGGGGTGAGACCCGGCCGTCCGCGCAAGCTGGACCCGGCCCGCATCGGGCTGATCGCCGGCGAGCTGGCCGCCGGGCGCACCGCCGCCTCCATCGCCCGCGAGCTGGGGGTGCACCCGACCACCGTGACGCGTCTGGCGCGTCTCGCCCCGACCGGAGACGACGGGCTGGACTGAGGCCGTCGCGGTCATGCGGCCGCCCCCGTCCTCGAACCCTTGCGCCATGCCTTGAGCCGCGCCAGCCACAGATAGACCACCGGCGTGGTATAAAGGGTGAGCAGTTGCGACAGCAGCAGCCCGCCGACGATGGCGATGCCCAGCGGCCGGCGCAGCGCCCCGCCCGGTCCCGAGGCCAGGGCCAGGGGCACGGCACCCAGCAGGGCGGTCAGCGTGGTCATGATGATGGGACGGAAGCGGGTGCGGCAGGCGTCCAGGATGGCGTCCAGCGGCGCGGCGCCCTTGCGCTCGGCCTCGATGGCGAAATCCACCATCAGGATGCCGTTCTTCTTGACGATGCCCATCAGCAGGAACACGCCGATGACGCTGATCAGCGTCAGTTCGGTGTTGGTGCCCATCAGGGCCAGCAGCGCTCCGATTCCCGCCGAGGGCAGGGTCGAGATGATGGTGATGGGGTGCAGCAGGCTTTCGTACAGAACGCCCAGCACGATGTAGATGGCCAGCAGGGCGGCGAGGATCAGCACCGGCTGATCCCTGAGGGATTCGGTGAACACCTTGGCGTTGCCGGCGAATTCCCAACGCACGCCGGCCGGCAGGTGAATCTCGCGCGCCGCCGATTGCAGGCGGAGCGCCGCCTCGCCCAGCGGAACGCCGGGGGCGAGGTTGAAGGTCAGCGTCGCCGCCGGGAACTGGCCCTGGTGGGCCACCGAAACCGGGGCGGTGGAGGACTCGAAATGGGCCAGGGCGTCCAACG
>Ga0265320_10002394_pt1 | contig 13084 bp, 6 predicted proteins | sample 4827metaG_FD_202087 | JGI IMG/M metagenome (GOLD analysis project Ga0265320, IMG submission 202087) | Rhizosphere microbial communities from Carex aquatilis grown in University of Washington, Seatle, WA, United States - 4-8-27 metaG | ecosystem: Host-associated > Plants > Roots > Rhizosphere >...
CGACCGGATCGACGCTGACGAAACTCCCGTCGACCGCGGTCTTCTATCAGGACATCTCCAAAGCGGCCGTCGACTCCGAGTCCGCGACGATTCTCGGTGCGCTACAGGCGAGCGGTTGGGGCGACTCCGGCAACCGGACGACGCTCGGCATCGACTTCTCGTTCGAAATCAACGTCGCCGATCCGAGCGTTCCCCGGCGCGCGTTCACGGAGCCCAGCGACGCGTTGCCGGATTGCGACACCGCGCCGATTCCGCTGCCTCCGGGCGGAAAAACGGAAGGGACCAGCGACTACGCATGCAGTGGCGGAGATTGCCATCTGCTCGTGTTCCAAGGCACGCGTCTCTACGAGCTCTACCAATCCGACGTGACCGGTGGAATGGCCACCGGGGGCGACTTCTCCGGCAGCTGCCTCGTCGTGTGGGATCTCACTCGCGACTATTGGCAGCCCACACCTCCCCCGAACTTCTCGCGCGGAGACGGCTGCAACGGAGCGGACGCGGGCGACATGCCGATCGCTCCGCTCTTGCTCACGAAAGAAGAGCTCGCCGCCGGCGAGGTGCAGCACGCCGTGCGCTTCACCATCTCGAACAACCGCATTCGCTCGGCCGTGTACGTCCATCCGGCAACGCATATCGGCGGTCCGAGCGGCGGCGCCGACACGCTTCCCTACGGTTCGCGCCTGCGGCTCCGAGCCGACTACGATCTTTCGAGTCTGCCGAACGACACGGCCCGCACCATCGCGAAGGCGCTCCAGACCTACGGGATGTTCCTCGCCGACGGCGGAAACATCTACATCTCCGCGACCACGGAGGCGTCCGACGCGATCGGGGGTTCGGACCTCGGCAAGCTCACTCCGGCCGACTTCGAGATGATCGACGGCGGGCAGCGCATCGATTGGGAGAGCCAGAATTGCACGAGAACGCCGGTGAGCGACTGAGCCGGCAAGCGTCTCGAAGTTACACGATCGCGGGCGCGAGGTAGCCCGCTCTCTGGCAATGCTGGCTGAGCTCAGTGGCGATCACGTGGAGGTGAGGGGCTTGCGCGTTCGCGGCGTTCCTGAGGACAGCGACCCCGCTCACTGCGACTCCCGAACCCACGCGATGACTGAGGAGAACAGGGACGCTCGAAGCGACCCGTGGCGTGGTGTTCCCCCATCGACCGGCTTGCAGCGTGGTCTCCAGGTCGCCGGTCTTTTCGTCGTCGGCGATGTGCGAGAGAAGGAACTCTCTCGCGTGCCGTTCGAGCTCCGCATCGGCATCGCCCACGCGCGCGCAGCAGATCGGTCCATCCGCGGTCATGCCGATGATGAATCCGCCCGTTGCTTCACTGAGCGCCAACAACGCCTCGAGGCCACATTGAATCTTCTCGTGCACCGTTTTGCAGCCGTCGAGCGCGCGAGAAAACGGCGACGGTTCCTTTGCGACGTCCATGAGGACGTCGCCAGGCCCACGAGCCTCGTCGCGACGGGCACGCTTCTCTCGTCGTATCCATCCGCCGTCGCGCACGTGCTCGTGCGCGAGCGCGATGTGTTTCTCGAACGTCGCGCCATCGTTCGCCTCGAGCGCGACGCGAGCCCGGACCCGATGAGCGACGGCCGAGTTCAACCCCGTGATGCCGAGGGCGGCGTACGTCTCCATGACTTTTTCCCAGAGCGACACGGCCGCGTCGTGCTGTCCGGATTTGGCCAACGCCATACATTGAGGCAGCTCGATGTACGTCCGGGTGTAGCCGGACTGCGATGCGTCCGCGGTCAGCAGATAGCCCGCCGCCGCGGCGCTCGCTTCCTCGACCCGGCCGAGCTCGAGCAGCGTCGCGACCCGCGCGCCCGCGGCCCAGGGCCACGCGCGATGACAGCCGGGTTCCATGGCGGCCAGGGCCGTATCGAGCTCGTCCAGAGCCGTGACGTAATCGCCCCGGATGCGGTGATATTCACCCTGGCCGTAGTGCGAGACGGGGCGCCACCCCACGTGTTCCTTGGCCAGCGCTTCGACGCTTTCGATCGTGCGCTTCACCCGCGTCAGGTCGTCCATCAACGCAGAGGCAACGAGCTCGCTCTGGAGATGCGTCCCGTCCGTCATCTGACGTGACATGTTTCGGATCTGAAGGAGCGTTACTTCGCGCCGGCAAACATCGGCGCCGGTCACGTCGCCCTGCCAGACGTGCGTCAGCATCCGGACGAGCACGGCGCTCGATTCGTAGAACGCGTCCGCTTCGAGCTCCTTCATGAATTCGGGGTTCGGCGGACAGCCCATGGTCGATTGGAGCATGCACACGGCGCCCATCACGCGAAGCCGCATGTGCCGGTAATGAGCGTCGCTCAGCCCGGCGCGATCGGGCCGAGAAATGCGCTCGAGAAGTGGACCATAGATCCCGAGACACTGTTCGGTGCGGCCCGCAATGCGTGCCCCCGCTCCGAGCACGAGCTGATACGCGATGTAGAGGGCCGGCGCTATCGGAGCGAAGGGCTTCAGCGAAGGGAGCGTCTTCCATGTCGCATAGTCGCAGCTGATGGTCAGAAGGCCGATGGCGTCGATCAGCAACGTGGCGAGGTGGCGGAGCGCTTCGCCGGGGTCCACGACTCGATCGGCCGGTGCCGTTTCGTTGAAGCGCTGCCACGCCGCGCCCATCGCGCGTTTGATCCGGTCGCCGGGCTCGAGCGCGGGATCCAGCGACGCGAAATCTTCGAGCCCGCAGTCGCGATTCAGCGCAGCGAAGAGCGCGTCGAAGTGCGACAGGGCGCCCGAGCCGATCATCGCGGCAAGTCCCGACAGTCGACTTCGAATCGCGAAGATGTCTGCGCGCGAACGCCCGAGCTCTACCGCCAGAGCAAAGCAAGCCTCGTACGTCGCGAACCAATCGCTCGGGAGCGATGTGAGGAGCTCGACGAACGCCGCGGCGTTCGCGTTCGTCAGCTTCTCGGAACGACGCACGAAGGAGACGAAGACGTCGATGCCGTGTTCCGTCCTTCCACCTCGGACGAAGTGACGGGCCGCGCGGAATCCATCCCCGCGACGTTCGAACACGCCGGCGAGCGCCACGTGCGCGCGGACCGTCTCGGCCTCCGTCGCCCCGGCTTGTAGAGCGACGCTCCAGCCCTGCATTCCGATCCGGTAGTCCTGCCCGCCGGAGGGAACGACCTCGCGTGCGATCAGCTCGTCGAGGCTTCGCGAAAGGCGGCCTCGGTTCCCATGGCCGGCAAGGAGCAGACATTCTTCGAAAGTGAACCGCTCCTCGGGGGCGAGAGCGAGACTGCGCGCCAGGGAGCGGGCATCGACGTCGAGCGCCGCAACGCGTTCGACGAGGGCTTGCGCCATACTCGACGGCAGCTCCACGGTATCGATCGCTTCCGGCAGAGCCCACGTACCGCCCGCGTAGCGCAGCACCCCCTTGTCGACGAGGTTCTGCGCGAGGCGCATCAAGTCACGCGGATTGCCTCCCGCGACTTCGAAGAGCCGATGCGCGAGCGGCGCGAGATTCGGTTGATCGCCGAAGACCGAGCCGAGTAGGTGCTCAGCGTCGAGGACGGTGATGGGCTCGAGCTCGATGACGGCACTGGCGTCCTCGAGCACACCGAGCGTGGCGCTCCGGCGTGCCGAGAGCTCGAAGCGCGTGTCCATCGTGGAGACGAGAACGACGGGCAACGCCGAGAGCTCGTTGGAGAAGAGCGACAGGAATGCCGCGGAACCTTCGTCGATCCGCTGCACGTCGTCGACGGCGATGACGATGGGCTGCTTCTGACTCACGGCCGAAAGCCACTGGCGCAGTGCCGGTTGAATGCGCTTGCCCGTCTCCTGTGCATCCACGGAGACGTCGGGAACGACATCGCGCCTCCGCTCGAGCAGCTCCGGAATGACAGCGCCGAGTGTGGCGAGGAACGGCTCCGCCTCGCGAAAGGCGACGTCGGGGAGCAGCCGCAGGAGGAGTGCCGCGAGTGTTCGCACGACGCCGTAGTCCTGGCCGGACGCATCGGCGCCGTCGGCTCGAAGGGTGACCGCGCCGACGAGCTTTCCTTCCAGAACGCACGCTTCGAGAAGGCGGGTTCGGCCTGCGCCGGCCGGGCCACGAACGAGCAAGCTGCTCCCGCGTTTCTCGACGACTCCGACGAAGCGATTGCGGACGAGCGCCAATTCCACTTCCCGCCCCACCAAAGTCGGGGTCGAGAGGTAGGCCTGCGAAACCGGCAAGTGATCGTCGCTGGGCAAGTTCGCGATGGCCCGGAGCCGCTCGCTGACTTCTGCCGCGCTCGCCGGTCGCGCCGCGGGATCTTGGTCCATGAGCTCCATGACCAAGGTGTCCAGCGCCTCCGGGATCCCCGGCATCGCACGCGACGGAGAGCGTGGTCCCGAGCGCCACATTTCGAGAAGCTGAGTCAGCGACCGCGCTGGATGCGCGTGCCGTCCCACCAGCATGAAGTACAGCGTCGCACCGAGAGAGTAGAGATCCGTTCGCGCGTCGAGCGACAGCAGGTTCACCATCTCCGGAGAGCAACAGGGCCACGTCCCGATGAGCTCCTTACTGGGTCCCATCGGACTCATCGCACCGAAGTCGATGAGCTTCGCGAACCCGTCGCTCGTGCACCGGACGTTGCGCGGGCTCAGATCGCGATGGACGAGCCTGCGCGAATGCAAGAGCGACATGGCCGAGCAAACGTCTCGCGCGAACGCACAGGCTTTTCGCCAATCGACCGGCGCCAGCGTGGTCATGTCGCCGCCGTCCAAGAGCTCCATCGTGTAGTAGGGACCTTCGGCGTCGAGGCCGTAGTCGTAAACCGAAACGATCCTCGGATGGCGAAGGTGCGCGAGCGTGAAGAACTCCCGCTCGAAGAACGCGACCGCGTCGTCCCAGGCCTTCTCTGAATCGGGCCGTGTCGCTCGCTTGAGCGCCAGCTCTCGCCGCTCGACCGTGTCCCACGCGCGGTAGACCACCGCCATGCCGCCGGTGCCGAGCGTCCCATCGATCCGATAGCGTCCCCCAATCAGCGCAGGGTCGCTCTGCTCAGGGGCGGCGCCACTTTGCATCTTCAGTCCACGAGGCCAGATGTCTCCTGAACAATCATACGCCACATCGGGGCCACCGAATCGCCGGAGCCCTGGGGCGCCTGGCGGCATTCGTCCTCCTGGACACGTCGTAGCCGGGTTCGCGCCGAATTTTCGCGATCCCGGGCGAGAAAGGTGGCTCCGTGTTGGGGTGCTCTGCGTGGACAATGTCGCACATTGCGCGTGACTGGCTCTCCCGGACGCCGCGAGCCAAGAGCTTAGCCACCCGATCGCCGATCAACGGACGCGTGGTCGCGCAGTCGCTGGGCTTCGTCGAAACCGCCACCGTTCGCGACGAACGCTCCGCGTGTTACCGTCTCGAGGGTGATTGTGATCGCAGGGAGACTGGCCGTCGCCTTGTTGCTGCTGTTCGCCGTCGGAACGGGATGCTCGGACGGGAATTCGTCAGGCGCGGACGGATCCACGTCGTCCGACATCTGGGCGTGCCCGATCCCCCCTGCGGCCGAAGCGTTCAGCGACGCTTCGAGCATCGGGTGCCGGCCCGTCCCCGCCGTGCAGTACTGCACGGTGATCAGCCAAACCCCGCCGATGCCTCCGCAAACGTCGAACAACTTTCCGCAGTGCTCGACTGATTGCGTGCTGCAGACAACGATCCTCCGTTGCACGACGGAGTGTCCTCCCCGCACGTTCGAACTCGTGTGCGACGGGTCTCCGCTCGGTGACAAGCCCCCAGCCCCCGATCCGTCCTTGCATTGTACCGCCGGTCCCGGCGGCCCGCTCCCGTCCTACGAGAGCAACTATTGTTGCTCATGCGCGAAATAAGTCGAAAAGAGCCCGTCCGGGACATCAACCTCGTCGTCCGGGACATCAACCTCGTCGTCCGGGACATCAACCTCGCCGTCCGGGACATCAACCTCGCCATCCGGGACATCAAGCTCGCCGTCCGGGACATCAAGCTCGCCGTCCGGGACACGCCGGCCGCGTGGTCGCGCGCGATTTTCGCGGAGCAGAAGAGGAAGGGAAGGCGACTTCGTGTCGGTGCGTAGGACCCAGTGTGCGAATCCACGCACCTGGGGAAACGTCATGAAGAATAAGAAACGAGGAATGGTGGGTCACAACGGCAGCGACGCGTTCGACAAGTGGGCGGAAGCTGCCCTGTCGAGCGACGCAGCAGAGCGCATGAACATTCCGCTCTACGTGCTCATGAATGAAGCCGTCGATCTGGCGCGATTCGCCGAGCACTACTGGGCAGCAAAGCGCGACGCCAAGGGGAAGATCACGCAGCCCGGTCTCGAGCTTGCCGCGCGCAAGGAAGGCCTCTCGGAGAATCCGACGGCCGATCTTCTGGGTCTTCAAGAGGCGCTTCAAACCGCGCAAACCCGCTACCTGCTCACCGTAGAACCGGAGAGTGATTCGCCCGGCGACCGCGGCGAGATCATCCTGGGCGAGCTCCGCGCGACCCTCGAATACTTCTTCGACGACGGCGTGCAGAACGAAGACGACGTGCGTCTCGCGCGCCTCGAAGAACAACATGCGCAGCCGCTCGCGCAAGCCGCGCTCGCCGGCGCGCTCGAAGACTACGCCGCCCTCGCCGACCTCCATCGGAAGCCACTCGAGGGTTTCGGCGGCTTCGACGTCGAACTCATCGACGAAGCGCGCGCGGTGGCCAAGCAGATCCGCGAAGCGTCCGCGTCGAGGGTCGCCGGCGCATCCGTCACCGAACAACGGAGCGCGCTCGAGCTCCGCAACCAGATCGCGTCGCTCCTCCTCCAGAAAATGAATCGCGTCCGCGCCGCCGCCCGATTCGTCTTCCGCAACGACCCCGCCATCGTCCGTCGCGCCACCAGCGCCTACGAACGCCGCCGTCGCGCCGCCCGTCGTAAGCCGGTCCCGGTGCCGGTGCCGCCGAGCCCGCCGCAACCTACGCCGGTCACGCCGGTTGTGCCGATTGTGCCGGTCGTGACGTCGGGAACGACGGCGTAGGGCGACGGGGATGAGAATGGACGCGGCGTGAATTGGTGCGTTGCGTGTGACTGCGGACTCCGGATCTCAGTGATGGGATCCGGAGTCTTTTTTGATTTTGTGGGTCGGCGAGGGATTGGACTGCCGCGCGCGTGGGCTCTCGAGGACGGGCCGCGCCGGCCAGGCAACGCCCCGGTTGGATAATGCCGGGTGCGCGCCGCGAGAGACTGCGATGAAATGAGTTGGGCGAAGAGATGACTATGACGCATCTTGTGCTCTGAGGGGATGCAAGCTGCCGCGTTTCGTCAGAGGCAGTCGCTCACGCGGGCATAGCGAGACACGGAGCGTTCGGCGGGAAGATGCTTTTATCTTCATCTCAGAGGCGTCCGCTCGACGAGGTATCTTCCGGGTGATAACCGTCGGGTGATGCAGGGTGGAAGCCCGCTGGACACCACATCGGAGCCGTTCTCGAAAGCGAGCGGCGGCGATGCGCGCATTCAGCAGCTGCACCTCGTTCATGCGGCAGATGCAAAGGACGTGGGACTCGCATTCATCGACGGACCGGAGCTCGTCATCGGGCGCGGCCCCGAGGGCGCAAAGACATTCGCTGTTTCGGACAGTCGCGTCTCGCGCAACCACGCGACGCTGTGCAGGCACCCGACGACCGGAGAAGTGACGGTGCACGATTGCGGGAGCCGCAATGGCACGTTCGTCGACGGCGGTCGCGTCACAGAAGCACCCCTCGTGCACGGCAGCGTGCTTCGCGTAGGCGATGCGGTCTTCACTTTCACCGACGTCACGGTGACCACGGAAGAGGCCAGGTCATTGGCGCCCGAGACGCCGGCCTTGCGCGGCAAGAGTCTCGCGATGCAGCGTGTTCGCGGCGAGATCTCGCTCGTCGGACCGCGGTCGTTGTCGGTGCTCGTTCTCGGGGAGACTGGAGTCGGAAAAGAGCGGGTCGCCGAGGAGATCCACCGTCGAAGCAAGAGAACAGGTCCGTTTCTCGCCGTGAACTGCGCGGCCATCGTGCCCAGCCTGGCGGAGACGGAGCTATTCGGTCACACCGTCGGTGCTTTCACCGGCGCGACGCAGAAGAGCGAGGGCGTCTTCGTCGCTGCCGACAAGGGAACCCTCTTTCTCGACGAGATCGCGGAATTACCGATCTCGCTTCAGCCGAAGCTCTTGCGTGCCCTTGCGACGGGGGAAATTCGCGCCGTCGGAAAAGCCGAGGCGCGCACGGTGGACGTGCGGCTCGTCGCTGCCACTCACGGCGATCTCGAGGGAGCCGTGGAGAGCGGGGGCTTTCGGGCGGATCTGTTCGCGCGCCTGGCGGCCTGGGTTCTGAGAGTTCCGCCGCTTCGACGGCGGCGGGAAGACATTCTCGATCTCGCGCGCGTGTTCCTCGCTCGTCAACGCGTGGATGTCGGCCTTTCGGCAAGCGCTGCGGAGGCGCTCGTGCTTTTCGATTGGCCGCGTAACGTTCGCGAGCTCGAGCAGGTGTTGGCGGCTGCCTCCATCAGGGCGCAAGACGGCGTCGTCAGACCCGAGCACTTGCCCGAGCCCGTCGCGCGGCCAGTCGCTTCGCGCATCGCCAAGGCATCTTCGAGCCCTCTAGAATCTCCGTTGCAAGCCATCGTGCCTCCCGGCATCGCTCCGAACGCAGAGGGGCTCCGGCTCGCGCTCGACAAATTTCACGGCAACGTCGCTCAGGTGGCGAGCTACTTCGGCAAAGACCGTAAGCAAATCTACCGATGGGCGGAGAAACTGAGGGTCGACCTCGATGCGACGCGAGGTGCGCACGATCCGGGCGAAGGTGAGCCTGGGCCTTGAGCTCTGCGAAGCGACCCTTCAAGGCGCTGCCAGCGCGACGTTGAACCCGGCGACCGCGGACGGGATGCCGACCCAACGAAAGCGCCGCTCGAGCACGGCGAACTCCCCCTCGGCCTTGGCGAAGTCGCCTTCGGCAAGCGCGGCGAGCGCGGTGTCGTTCCGGGCGCTGAAGCAACGACGGGAAATGACCTGCACGGCGAAGAACGCGCCAGCGACCAGGATTACGTCCTGTCACCTCACCCCACGGAGCGAGACCGCGCTCCCGCCGGAGCGTGACACCGGGTGCTCCGAGCGTGACGCCCTTTGGATCTACCCGAGATATGGCGCGTTTCCGCCTTGGCGCACGGGCTGCAATGGCGGGGGGAATGAAGACCTCCTTGCTCAAGCACGACGGGAACCCTCTCCTCAGAACTGGCATCGCATCGACGCTCGTGATCGCGCTCGGCGGCTGCGGCGTCGAGGCCCGCACGGAACCGGCCTCCGAAGAAGAGACGGGCACCGTCGCCTCGGCGTTGTGCACGCCCGCCATCGCGACCGTCTACAAGCCGTCGGCCTCCCGCGTTTCCATCCGGGGCATCGTCACGAGCCCGGACGGAAATGTCTACGTGTCGCAATCGGACGACAACGTCGTCCAGATCCCGCCCGGCGGATGCCCCTCGACGGGCTGCAATCATTACTACACCTACAACAGTGGCAGTACCGACCCGAACATCGGTGCCATCATCGTCGGCCCCAACGGCAATCTCTGGTTTCTCGAGCCCGGCATCGACTCCATCGGCGAGGTGGATCCGTCGAACGGACAGGTGTTCCCGCCCGCAAGCACGAAGGACAGCGGCGGGGCGCCGACCGCGCTCGCGGAGGGGCCGGACGGCAACGTGTGGTTTACCTGGCAGAGCAACAACGCGAACCTCCAGGGCGGCTACGTCGGGATCATGTCGTCGTCCGGAGCAGTCCTGAATATTGCCCTTACCGGCTACGCGGGTTACCCGAACAGCATCACCGAGGGCGCCGACGGAACGATGTGGTTCACCGACTCGAACATGATCGGGCAGGTGTACTGCGGCACGCCGGGCGGCCAGAAGCTGCCGGTCAACTACAGCAACACGGGCCAGTGCACCCTCAAGCTCGCGCCGCCCATCAAGGTCACGAACGCCGGATCGATCGTGGCGGGGCCTGACGGCAACCTCTGGTTCCCGAACGGTGCGAACGTCACGACGATGTCCACTGCGGGTGTCGTACAGAACTCGTACGCGATTCAAGGTGCGGGCTACCTCGGGTACGGCTCCGACGGGAACGTGTGGTACAGCGGCGGCGAGATCGACTGGAAAGGCAACGCGGTCGACCCGTACGCGAACATGGTGCCCTCGGGCTACAACGCGGGCCAGGTCATTGCGGGTCCCGATGGAAACATGTGGGTGGTCGGTGAGGACACGTTCGGAGACGGCGTGGTCTCGACCGTGACCCCCTGCGGGGTCTGCCGCACGCCCCAGTCCGCGACGGCGACGACGATAGCCGCCGGCGGTTACCCAGCCGGGATCGCATCGGACGGAACGACGGTGTACTGGACCAACGACTGGGGTGGAGGATCCATCCAGAGCGTCCCGCGCTCGACGGGCAATGTCTCCACGCCCGCCCCGAACCGCGCTGGACCCTACGGGATCGCCGTCGACGGGAACAACATCTATTGGACCGAAGACAACAACGGAAAGGGTCAGGTCGTCATGAAGTCTCTGACGAGCCCCACCGTCTCGGTGATCGCGGCCGGGCAGGGGGCGCCGCGCGGTATCGCGGTCGGCGGCGGACACGTGTTCTGGACGAACAACACGGGGGGCCAGGTCCAGGAGGCGGCGGCCCAGGCCAACGCCAGCGTGACAACGCTCGCACAATCGCAGCTGGGGCCTCTCGGGATTGTGTACAGCGGCGGCGGCGTGTACTGGGCCAACGCAGGAGCGCCCGGCCAGAGCAACGGCAGCATCATGCACTGGGACGGCGCCACGACGTCGGTCTTCGCTTCGGGCCAAACCGATCCCATGGGCCTCACCGTGAGCGCAGGCGGCGATTCGGTCATCTGGACCGAGCCGTCGCCCGGCGAGGTGGAGGCGGCCTACCTCACCTTTAAAGCGATAACGGTGGGCATCCCACCTCACACCCACACGATTTACGCACCCGTGTGGTCGGCGCCTTCGGCTCTCAGCAACACTCCGGGCGCATACGACGTCGTTACCGACGGCAGCGGGGTGACGTACTTCACCGACTTTCACAACACAGTCTGGTACACGAGCAACGGCCAGACCTGCCCACTGGCGACCGGCGAAAACACACCGGCAGCCATCACCGTCGACGACATCTACGTGTACTGGACGGACTACACGGGTTCGGGAGTCGTCCGCCGCGCACGCAAGGTTCCCTAAGGGGCGAGCGTCGGCGCCGACGGCGGGGCGCCCGTTTTCCGGCTGGCGATTCTCGATGCATGAACTCGCCGGCAGCTCGTCTTCCGCAACGACCCCGCCATCGTCCGTCGTGCCACCAGCGCCTACGAACGCCGCCCACACTACGGCCGTCGCTACGCCGCAGGCCGCGAACGTGACGATCGCGACTAGGCGAGTTTCTTTCGACGCCCCGGCCGCGATCAGAGCGAGGTTCGCGACGCCGATCACGACGTTCGGTCCGACGAACGCGAAATAGCGCTGACCGCGGGTCACGTTGGCTGATCCTCAGCGAATCGCCGGCGCCCGGTGCTTGCGCCAGATGGAGTAAGCCACCCACGCGACGATGAGCGAGGTGATCACGCGATCGGTACTCGGGCTCGTCGTGTGGCCCGTTTTGCTCGACACGACGCCCAAGACGACGCCCGCAGCGCAAGCAATCCCCGTGGCCATCCACGCACGACGTTTGCTCACCACGCCGTTAGGATAGTCGATCCGGCGCGAGCCGGCGGGAGGCCGAAGCGACCCCCGCGGCTCCACGTGCCCGAGCAACTCCGGCCGATCCTCGTCGCGGGCAGGAGACCCCGCCGCCTATCGCGCAGGGGCGATAGCTCGATGAAGAAAAAAGCTCTTTGGAGTCAGGGGAGGGCCGTGTTTTGGTGACGTGCCGCCAGGGGGTCCCTGCGGAAGTCCGGGCTGGCCGGGGCGAAAACAGGACAGCATGGCGAGGGACATCACGGTCAAGGGCTTCGTGAAAGCTTTTCTCGATCGGCATCAGCACCGCCCCGAGAAGCCGTTCTGCTTCGTGCTCGGTTCCGGCGCTTCTCGACCGTCCGGCATCACGACGGGCGATGAGCTCGTCCGGGAGTGGCTCAAGGACCTCCATGAGATGTACGACGGCGACGGGCGATCGCTCGAGGATTGGGCCACGCCGGACAACGTGGGGATCCCCGGGTTCGAGTTCGCGCGCGCCGCGGACTTCTACGCAGACGTGTACGCGAGGCAGTTCCCAGTCCCGGAGGACGGCTTCGCGTTCCTGGAGAGACTCATGGCGGGAAAGACGCCGAGCTTCGGCTACTCGGTGCTCGCGTACCTCCTCTCGAAGACGCAGCACCAGGTGGTCATCACGACCAACTTCGACAACCTCGTTGCCAACGCCCTGTCGATTCACTCCGAGACGTTTCCGCGAGTCATCGGTCACGACGAGCTCGTGCGGTTCGTTGGGCCCGACATGCGGCGCCCGCTGGTGGCCAAGATTCACGGTGACCTCGGCTTCGCCTTGAAGAACCGACCCGACGAGGTCAGGGCCCTTTCTGACGGGTGGACCAGTGCCCTGAAGCGAATCCTGACTCGCTTCACGCCGATCTTCATCGGTTACTCCGGCAGCGACGGCAGCTTGATGGATTTCCTGCTCAAGCTCGACCCTGGAACACCGGACACGCTGTTCTGGTGTTGGCGAACGGGTTCTCGGCCGAGCGATAGAATCAGACGGGTCGTCGACAGGTACTCGGGAGCCTTCGTCGAGATCGAAGGCTTCGACGAGATCATGATGCGGCTCCTGGACGGGCTCGGCGACCAACGACCGGATCTCGTCTCACAGCTTGAACAGCGGTTTCAGCAGCAGCTCGATGCTTACAAGCAACAGCGGGCCGCCCTGGGCGAGAAGCTCGCGCAAGAACGTTCGCGAAAGTTCGCGGATAACGCGGGAACGCCGCCCGCAAAGGAGGGCCAAGGTGCGGCCGAGCAGCAATCGCTCCTCGACGTTGCGGGTCGCGTCCTCACCGAGCCGGGCCAGGCCAAGACGTGGTGGCAATGGCAGGCGGAAGTGGACCAGCAGGCTTCCCCTGACGAGAAGGATGCGAAATACG